>Ga0157371_10001268_pt1 | contig 26605 bp, 27 predicted proteins | sample C45metaG_FD_113462 | JGI IMG/M metagenome (GOLD analysis project Ga0157371, IMG submission 113462) | Corn rhizosphere microbial communities from Kellogg Biological Station, Michigan, USA - C4-5 metaG | ecosystem: Host-associated > Plants > Roots > Rhizosphere > Soil | place: USA: Michigan... | reverse complement strand
TGGACAGTGGAGCAAATGGTTATTTATTGAAAAGTACCGAACCTGCTGAAATAAAGCAGGCGATCCTGGATGTAATGAACACCGGATTTTATTTGAATAATTTTGTTAACAGGGTATTGATCAAAAAGAATTATGCGAAACAAAAATTCAATCCAAATCTGAACAGTCAGATTGTTGTCAGTGAGAGAGAAAAAGAAGTCTTGTCGCTGGTTTGTATGGAATATACTGCTCATGAAATTGCGCAAAAAATGGAAATTAGCGCAAGAACTGTGGAAGCCATTAAAGACCGGTTAATGGAGCGCTTTGGAGTTAAGAATTCTGTTGGATTGGTATTTTTTGCAATGAAGAATTCATTGATCGATTAATAATATGTTACCATAGCATATCCGGAACCTCAGAATCTACAATCAGATTTCCTTCAGTTTTATTTTTTATTTCTTCTACCGAAACACCTGGTGCTTTTTCTAACAAGCGAAAACCATTGCCTGTAACTTCAATAACAGCAAGATCTGTAACGATTTTCTTTACGCAATTGATACCTGTCAAAGGAAGTTTGCATTTCTTTAATAATTTAGATTCTCCTTTTGGATTGGTATGCATCATTGCTACAATTATATTTTTTGCACTCGCAACAAGGTCCATCGCTCCACCCATCCCTTTCACCATTTTTCCGGGAATTTTCCAACTGGCAATATCTCCATTTTCACTCACTTCCATGGCACCCAAAACTGTAAGGTCTACTTTGCCGGCACGAATCATTCCAAAGCTCATCGCACTATCAAAAAAGGCTGAGCCGGGAAGTGTGGTGATAGTTTGTTTGCCTGCATTTATCAGATCAGGATCTTCCTGGCCCGCCACAGGGAATGGTCCCATACCAAGTAATCCATTTTCAGATTGGAGAGTTACGTTGATTCCTTCAGGAATATAATTAGCAACAAGAGTAGGAATTCCTATTCCCAAATTTACATAATAACCATCTTTTAATTCTTTTGCGATCCGCTGCGCAATTTGATTTTTATCTAACATAATTAAAGTGAAAATGTGAAAATATTAGAAAACGTGAAATGTAAAAGTGCTAGTTTCTTACCGTTTTCTGTTCAATTCTTTTTTCAAAAACTGCTCCCTTAAAAATGCGGTGAACATAAATGCCGGGAGTGTGAATGTCATTTGGATTTAATTCTCCTGTTTCCACTAATTCTTCTACTTCAGCAATAGTTATTTTTCCTGCCATAGCCATCATTGGATTAAAATTTCTTGCTGTTTCTTTATAAATTAAATTTCCTGCAGTATCACCTTTCCATGCTTTCACCAATGCGAAATCTGAATCGAATGCATATTCCATTAAATATTCCTTGCCATTAAATATTCTTGATTCTTTTCCTTCAGCAACTTCAGTTCCGACTCCTGCCGGAGTAAATATTGCCGGCATTCCATATCCTGCAGCCATACATCTTGTTGCCAGTGTTCCCTGCGGAATTAATTCCACTTCCAGTTCACCACTTAATAATTGTCTTTCAAATTCGGCATTTTCACCTACATATGAGGCGATCATTTTTTTAAGCTGTTTCTTTTTCAGCAACAATCCAATTCCAAAATCATCAACGCCGGCGTTGTTAGAAATGCACGTCAGTTCATTTACACCTTTTCGTACTAAAGCAGCAATGCAGTTTTCCGGAATACCGCATAAGCCAAAGCCGCCAAGCATAATGGTATTCCCATTGCTGATATCATGGAGTGCCTCATCAGCATTTTTATAAACTTTATTCATTTGAAATTATTTTTCAAGCAATTTCTGACCGTGATTTCTTTTCTTCATCAGTGTATCGTTTTCTCTTTGCTTTTGAACATAAAGACTATCAAAGATAAGCTTTAATACATCGGGATGTTTGACGTACCAGTTGTAACTTTCATTAAAATCAGCAGAATCGGTTTTATGAATTGAAAATACTTTTGCTGATAATAATTTCGTTTCTGTTACTGCATTGACAGAAGAATCTTTTTTTGCAATTTCATTCGCCAATGTTTGAGCACGCATTACATCCCATAAAATGCTTTTCATTTCTTTTGGCTGAATAATTTTTGAAGGCGGCTTGTCTTCTGAATTGCAGGAAAGAAGTACTAGCGAAAAGATAAGGTAAATAAATAGCTTCATTTCAATTGGTCCTGGTATTTTGTTGCTGAAGAAACGTCAAGCTTTTTTAATAGTTCCAATGCTTTGGCTTTATCTGCGGGATTCGCTTTTGAAAAGATCTGAATTAATTCCTGGGTTTTCGCCTGGAAAAAAAACTGCAGGATCATCGTATTTGAATTTTGTGTATTGAACGTATTAATCAGATTGAGCACGTTCAAAATCTGTGTTCTTGCATTTGCTTCCTGGCTATAAAGTTTGTCCATTCCAAGGCGGTAATAATCATAAATAACATCATGGAAAATGGTATACCTGCTATTGAGTAAATTCTCTGCAAGCCAGTAACGATTGCGAGTTCCGTCAAATGCCTTCCATCCGGAAATATTTCTTCCTTCAGGTGCGTTATTGACGATATTTTGTGCCTTTTCAAAATAGAGATTGCCACCTCTTGGAGAAAATGAGTCGTAATCAAAACCAAGGATCATATTGATCCAATAAGCAAATACAGCCGTCAGATTTGAAACCAATGCATCTGTTCCTGAAACTCTCGTATCATTGAATTCCAGTTGTTGGAATTCGACATATTTAAAGCTGATATCATTATCCTGGTAATTGATAACCGGCGAGATATAAGAGGAATTATAAACCGGTCTTCCGGATTGAATAGTTAATGAAGCTTTGTATACATTTGGGTCAGCGGTGGATTCAAGATTTAATAAAAGACTGCAATCAATCTTTTCATTGGGACTATAATTATCGGTGCTCCATTTTCTTGTATTTACAAAATTATTCAGAGCAGTTTGCAAGGTTTGAAAAGTTTTTTTATCTACATTGTTACCCACACGATTGCTTATCACACTTACTTTTGCGCGAAGTTCCTGAGCGCGGAGGCCCGGGGCAAAAAGGGATAATAAAAAAAACAGGAATAATTTATTCATTTCTATATTGAATAATTGTATTTACGATATCAAAGGCAACTTCTTTTTTTGTTTTTGGAGGAAATGTATATTCTTTGTGATTCTTATCAAAAATAGTGATTTTGTTTGTATCAAATCCAAAGCCTGCTCCTGCATCATTCAACGAATTTAATACGATCAGATCGGCATTTTTTTTTGCCAATTTTTTTAACGCATTTTCTTTTTCATTGTTTGTTTCTAATGCAAAACCAATAAGAGTTTGTTTGTCAGATTTTAATTTACCGGCTTGTAGAAGAATGTCTTTTGTTTGAACTAACTGTAAAGAAAATTGACCGTTCTCTTTCTTAATTTTTTTATTACTTTTATTTTCTGGCGTAAAATCGGCAACGGCAGCGGCCATAATAATGATATCAAAAGATTGAAATTCTTTGATGCATTCTGCATACATTTCTTCTGCTGAAATAACTCTTTTTGTCTTTATTTTTTCATCAACTTTCATCTGGGACGGCCCTAAAACTAATTTTACTGCTGCACCTCTTTGTGATAGTTCTTCGGCAAGGGCGATACCCATTTTTCCGCTGGAATTATTTCCTATAAACCGCACAGGATCTATTGCTTCATGAGTTGGGCCGGCAGTTACCAAAGCCTTTTTACCTTTCAGATCTCGTGTTTTAGAAAAAAAGCCTTCGAGATATGTAACGATCTCCTCCGGCTCGGCCATTCTTCCTTCTCCTGAAAGTCCGCTGGCAAGTTCCCCGGTGTTTACAGGCAAAAACTGGCTTCCATTTTCTTTTAATATCTCAATATTTTTTCGGGTAGCCGGATGATGCCACATATCTTCATCCATTGCCGGTGCAATTAAAACCGGGCATTTTGATGATAAATACACCGCGAGCAAAAGATTATCACAAATTCCGTTGGCCATTTTTGAAATGGTGTTACAGGAAGCTGGCGCGATCAGCATTGCATCCGCCCATCGTCCCAGGATCGCGTGATTTGCCCATGTTTCTTCATCAAATAAACTGGTCAGAACTTTATTTTTGGAAAGAGTGGAAAAGTTCAGGGGCGTTACAAAATCTTTAGCGCCTTCAGTCATGATAACTTTTACTTCGGCGCCATTTTTTATGAGCAAACGCAGCAGCAATATGGATTTATAAGCGGCAATACTTCCGGTAACGCAGAGTAAAATTTTTTTTCCTTTTATCACCTTATCGAATTTATGATGAAAGATACTATTAATTAAAAATGGCGGAATAACCGCCATTAAAATTATCAAAAAGATATGATTAAAGTTTAATCAAAAAGATTGTCTTCGTTTCTGCGATAATAAATTTTATCTTCCATGAATTCAGCAGTGGCTAAAAGGGCAGGGTTAGGCATTCTTTCATAAGCTCTTGAAATTTCAATTTGTTCTTTATTTTCATGAATTTCCTCAAGGCTGTCTGTATGACTTGCAAATTCTTCCAATTTATTATGAAGTTCTTCTTTTATAGCAATATTAATCTGGTTAGCTCTTTTGGCAATAACAGTAATTGATTCATATAAATTACCTGTTTTATCCTTTACGTCTATCAGATTTTGTGTTTCAACAACATTACTGGTATTAGCGTTTTGCTGGCGTCTTAATTTGCTCATTTTGTATTTGTTTAATATTGTTTTGACTAAAGTTTTTATATTCCTCGGCTTCTTTTAATAATTTACTCTCAGGATAGCGATCTGCAAAATCAAAATATTCTGCTGTTACTTTTGCATACCTTTCTTCCTGCTTTTCGTAGATGCTTAATTTGGCAAATTCATAAAAAGATTTTACGGCCATCAGCATGTACTGTTCACCTTTTGTTGATTCAGGATATGAATTTAAAAGGTTTGTAAAAGCAATCCCTGCTGCCTGGTACATTTGGAGATTGTAATACAATTTAGCCGCCAGATAATCTTTTTCTTCCAGTTTCGCTCTGCATTTTGCAATAATTTCAGTTGCATCTTTCACTCTTGAGGAGTTTGGATAAGTGTTTATGAAACTTTGCATCATCCCAATTGCCTTTGTTGTATTGGTTTGATCCAATTGCACATTCGGCGATTGCTTATAAAAAGTTAGTGCATGCATATATGCAATTTCTTCTGCCCTGGAACTATTTGGAAATACACCCAAAAATCCTTTAAAAAGATTTTCAGCTTCTATATAATTCTTTTGATAATAAGAGCAATAGGCGTATTTATAATATAATTCTTCAAACTTGTCTGATCCCTTAAATACAGGAAATAATTCCTGGTAAAGTTGTTCAGCGTATCTGTATTTTTTTGCATTGTAATACTCATCAGCCTTCTTTAGCTTGTACTCATAATCAGTGCTTTTAAGAACTTTGGTAAACTGGCTGCTACAACCTGTAAGCATTAAAAAAGGTATGACCAATAAAACTACAACTAACTTCATAAAGAGCCGCAAAATTAAGTGAATTTAAACAAAAATGGATTTAAAATAAATTAGAACAAAATCGCCTTCGTTAATATTTTGATAATTGCATAAAAAACCCTTCCCAAAAATGGGAAGGGCTTTATCATTGAGCAAAAAGTAATTTCTAATCAGCTTTAATATCAACTGTATTTGCCTCACCACCACCAACTTCGCAATTGACAGTAATGCGATCAGCACTTATTCCTTCTTTTTCAGTTAAATAAGCTTTGATTGCATCAACTCTTTTGTTGCAAAGCGCTTGTGATGCTTTTGAAGCTGCAGGATATCCTGTAACTGTAATATTACAAGAAGCGCTGTTTTTCAATTTTGAAGCAACAGTTGCTAACAGTGCCTTAGCATCGCTGCTTAAAGTATTGCTTCTGTTTCTGTAAGAAATGCTTGGAAGATCTCCAATGTTACAAGCAGCAGCCTGAGCAGCTAAATTTTTGCAACATTCAGGATCAGGGCATTTACCAACACCATCAGCATCAACCGGTTGACATTCTGTAGGAGTGATCAATTGTTTGTCTTTACAATCAGGAACACCATCACCGTCTGTATCTCTTGAAACACCATGAGAATCAACTGGGCAACCAGCAGGAGTGTTTGGTTCTCTGTCAAGCTGATCAACAATTCCGTCGCCATCAGCATCATCAAATACTGGTTTAGGGAGTTTCATGTGTTTAGGGTTGTTGATTTCGCTGTAAGCGTAGTCTAGAGGGTTAATCCACCATAGTGGCTGAACAGCTTTTGATCCAACATTGAAATTAAGTCCTAATGAAACATAATTGTAGGTATCGAAGTTACCAGTTAAAACAGGATCACTTACCGGGCGCTCCTGCCAACGCTGGCCATCTAATAAATCATCTTTGATAAATGTAAATCTATCTTCAAGTGCCAGGTTTACGCGTTTGCCTAATTTGAAGGCAATTCCGCCTATAACTGTTCCTGAAGGTCTCATATTCTGACCAAATAATCTCGGTGCATTGTTATTGTTATTATCTGCATTTGTTTCATAACTATCATCCATCATATCTTTTAAAGCCTTGCGGATATCCTTTCTGTTTGTATAGCCAGAGGCAGAGATAGAACTGAAATTGTATGGACTTGAACCATTTAAAGCATTTACTTTAGTATCGTAGATTGTAGCACCGATCCCAAGGCCCCCGTAAAGAACCATTCCGGTTTTTTGTTTATGGAAACGTACATTATTTAAAGAGAAAATTCCCTGTAAAGAAAGGTCCTGTACGTGCGCCCTGTAGTTGTAATAAACAGAGGAAGGAGAAGCATAATTTGTATTCCATGCAGGGTTATTTGCAAATCCAACTGAAGGTTTCCAATCCAAACCTTTTGCTGCTCCATAAAGATATTGTAGTCTTAAAGAGAAAAGGTACCCCAGAGCTTTACGTACATGAATTCCAAAACCACCGGTTGGTAATTTGGATGCCACATCTCCGCTAACTGAAAACATACCACCAGAAATACCAATTTCTGTTTGGCTGCGTGGCTTGGCCGGAAAATCATATGTGTTATTCATGAATTCATTTTGTTGTGCTCTGTCTTTTGCAGAAATAACACTTGAATCATAAATATTATACACACCAGTATCCTGTGCAAAAGCACCAATGGATAGCAGGAAAAAAATTCCCATTAACAGTAATTTAAACTTTTTGCTTGACATAACTTTTTGATTAATGATTTCTAAATAAACGTTTTGATTGCGCAAAAATATCAAACGAAAGCCAAAATGCAAATTTTTTTTACCAAATAATTACATTTTGAGACATTTATATATTCTTACAATTTTGAAAACTAAACTATTATAAATACTAAAACTAATTTTTTCGAAAAAAATTGTGTTAAGGCGATTTTTTTTCTTTTCTAAATCTTATTCAATTTATGAGTTTCTGTCTTATATTGCCCTTTTCTTAAAGAATGCAGTTTTCAAAAAATCTTATTGCCACCGAATTAGCGACTTTTGAACAAAAATTTGCTCAATCTGTAAAAAGCCAAACGCCGTTACTTGACCGGATAATGAAATATATTATCAAACGGAAGGGCAAGCAATTGAGGCCAATGTTTGTTTTTTTAAGTGCTAAACTTCATGGTTCCGTAAATGAATCTACCTACCGGGCCGCTGCGCTGGTTGAATTGTTGCATACTGCGACGCTTGTTCATGATGATGTGGTAGATGAATCTTTGGAGAGAAGGGGATTTTTGTCAATTAATGCCTTATGGAAAAATAAAATTGCTGTTCTGGTAGGTGATTATCTTCTTTCAAAAGGTTTGCTGCTTTCTACTGAAGCCGAAGATTTTAAACATTTGCATATTTTATCCGAAGCTGTAAAGCAAATGAGCGAAGGTGAATTATTACAAATTGAAAAGGCGAGGAAATTGAATTTGAAAGAAGATATATATTTTGAAATCATCAGAAGTAAAACCGCATCTCTTCTTTCTTCTGCATGTGCAGTAGGTGCCTGGAGTTCCAGCAGAGACGAAAATCTTACTATGAAAATGAAGTTGTTTGGAGAAAAAACAGGAATTGCTTTTCAGATAAAAGATGATCTTTTTGATTATGGAAGTGACGATGTAGGAAAGCCAACGGGCAATGATTTGAAAGAAAAAAAATTAACCCTGCCTCTTATATATACATTGAATAATGTGAATTCATCTGAGAAGAGAAAAATTATTTACATCGTCAAAAATGAAAATAAAAATCAGGAGAAAATAAAATATGTTTTACAAAAAGTGGTTGAAACCGGTGGGATAGATTATGCCACAAAAAAAATGATTCAATACAGGGATGAAGCATTGGCGATTTTATTTGAATTTCCTGAAAGTGATATCAGGAAAGGATTGGAAGAACTGGTGAGATATACTACTGACAGGAAATATTAATGCGCTAATATGATGATGCGCTGATGTGAAAATTGTATTTAAAAATGTGGAAATCTAAAATCTGGTTATTTGGTCATTTGCTGTAAATTTCCTTTTTTGAAAATATTATAAATGCGCCAATTACCCAAAGTCTGATTGGCCCATCAGCTAATTGCATTGCATGGAAAAAAGATGGAAAATAATCGAAACTGACAAAGAGAAAGCTGATCAGCTTCATCAATCCTTATCCATCAGTTTACCTCTTTGTCATATTCTTGTGCAAAGAGAAATTGATACTTTTCAAAAAGCAAAAGATTATTTCCGGCCACAACTTTCTCATCTTCATGATCCATATTTAATGAAGGACATGGAAAAAGCGGTACAGAGAATTTTATTTGCTATAAATAACGATCAAAAAATTCTCGTGTTTGGTGATTACGATGTTGATGGAACAACATCTGTTGCCACCGTGTATCGCTTTTTAAAAAAAATATACTTCGAAGAAAAAATTGATTTTTATATTCCACACCGTTACCGTGAGGGATATGGAGTGAGTAAGCGTGGAATTGATTTTGCCAAAGAAAATAATTTCGATTTAATTATTTCACTTGACTGTGGGATTAAATCTGTTGAACTTGTCAGGTATGCGGCCACGTTAGGTCTTGATTTTATTGTTTGCGATCATCATCTTCCAGATGATGAACTTCCTCCTGCAATTGCTGTTTTAAATCCAAAACAAAAGGATTGTAATTACCCTTATAAAGAATTATGTGGCTGTGGTGTTGGCTTTAAACTGGTAACAGCACTGGCACAACGGTTAGGCCTGCACGAAAATGAATATTTGTGTTACCTGGATTTGGTTGTTATTGCCATTGGTGCTGATATTGTTCCAATAACCGGCGAAAACCGTGTACTGGCTTTTTATGGATTACAGCGATTAAATACTTCTCCATGCGCAGGGATCAAAGCTTTGATAGATTTAAGTAAAGTAGAAACTAAATTTTCCATTAATAATGTTGTTTTTATTCTTGCCCCAAGAGTAAACGCTGCCGGCAGAATGGATGACGCTACAAAGGCCGTGAGATTGTTTATTGAAGATGATTTTACAAAGGCAAAAGAATATGCAGAAATGTTGCATACTGATAACACCAGTAGAAAAGATGCCGATGTGAGCATAACAGAAGAAGCTTTGGCAATGATTGAAAATGATCCTGAAATGGTATCAAGAAAAACAACGGTAGTTTTTCAATCGCATTGGCATAAAGGTGTTGTTGGAATTGTTGCCAGTCGCTTAATTGAAACTTATTATCGCCCAACGGTTGTTCTTACGCTGGGTGAAAAAATTGTTGGTGGAAGTGCCCGCAGCGTCCCGGGATTTAATTTGTATGAAGCAATTCATGCATGCCGCGAACATTTGATCGGCTATGGCGGTCATTTCGCTGCTGCCGGAATGTCGATGTTTCCTGAGAATGTGGAAGCGTTTAGCAAAAAGTTTGAAGAAGTGGTTTCATTGAGTATTGATCCCTATTTGCTTACGCCGGAATTGACCATCAATACAGAGATTACTTTTAAAAATGTTACCAAAGGTTTTTATAAAATAATGGAACAGATGGAACCTTATGGTCCTGAAAATATGAGGCCTGTATTTATTACAAAAAATGTAAGGAACACTTCATGGTCGAAGGTTGTAAAAGGACAACACATACGTTTTGTTGTAAAAAATGAGAACATCACCCTGACGGGAATTGGTTTTAATCTGGTTGAAAAATTTCCTTTATTGCAAATGAATAAACCTGTCGATATAGTTTATACAATTGATGAAAATGAATGGAATGGAGAAACAAACCTTCAGTTAAAAGTTATAGATTTTCGTCTGTCGGATATTACTTCGGATTAATTTTCCCTTTTCAATGATGTTGCTGAGTTATCTTAAATATTTTTATTTTATCGCCAGAAATTGGAACGTAAAACTTGCTGTTTTTACCATTTATTATGAGATAAAAGGCGAAAGAAAATACAAGGTCAATACGATCAAAATTGATAATCTTCAATATCAAAAAATCAGGAGTGATAATTTAAAACATGCTTCAATTTATCAGGCAACTAATTATTATTTAATTGAAAAAGCTTTTCAATTTCTGAAAGATGAAAATGTAAATTACAGTATAACGGATTTTGGATCAGGAAAGGGGAGAGCCATGGTGGTTGCTGCTTTTTATGGCTTTAAAAGAATTACCGGAATCGATTTTGCAGAATCCTTATGCCGGGAAGCAGATTTGAATATTGAAAAAATAAAACCGTTTTTCCCGGAAACAAATTTTCAAGTTATTTGTGATGATGCTGTGAATTATAAAATTGAAAATGATGCCAACGTGTTCTTTTTCTTCAATCCTTTTGATGAAGTAGTGATGTTGCAAATTGTAAAAAATATTCTTTTTTCATTCAAACAAGCTCAAAGGAAAATCTATATCATTTATATCAACCCCCTGCATAAAGAAATATTTTTAAGTGCCGGTTTTGAAGAAGAATATTATTTTAAAAAAATGAATTATCTTGAATTTATTATTTTATCGAAAGAATTTAAAGAAGTTTAAATTAAACCGCTCTTATAGTTAGTAGACGCTGTAATTTATGGATCGAAGCGCAAAAGTAGATAAACCATACACCCAAAGCAATATTTTCAGAATGTCTTAAATCCCCGTGATTTCATAATTATTATTTATCCATTCAGATTTGATATTCAATCTCATACTCTCTCATAAATTCAATCGAATTCACTAAATCCTTATGCAAAAAGCGATCTGTTTCATTGAATGAAATTTTCTTTCTGAATTCTTTTACAAGATTTTCAATTTGCGGAGAAGAAGTTAAGGGCTTTCTATATTCCAATGCCTGGATAGCTGTCAGCAATTCTATCGCCAGAACTTTTTCTACGTTATTGATCACGCGATAACATTTAGTAGCAGCATTTGCTCCCATGCTTACATGATCTTCCTGGTTGTTGGATGAAGAAATAGAATCGACGGAAGCCGGCGTACACAATTGTTTGTTCTCACTTACAATTCCAGCAGCGGTATATTGCGGGATCATCAGGCCTGAATTTAATCCGGAATTTTTTACCAAAAACAAAGGCAGATCTCTTTGACCGCTTAATAATTGATATGTCCTTCTTTCAGAAATATTGGCCATTTCGCTCATCGCGATTGATAAATAATCAAGGGCAAAAGCAAGCGGCTCACCATGGAAATTTCCACCACTTACAATCCGATCCTGATCGGGAAAAATAATCGGATTATCGGTAACCGAATTTATTTCCTGTAAAAAAGTTTTCAGTACAAAATCAAAAGTATCTTTTGAAGCGCCATGAACTTGTGGAATACAACGGAAGGAATAGGGATCCTGAACCTGTGATTTTTTCTGTACAACAATTTCGCTTCCTTCCAGGATATTTCTCAATTGTCCGGCAGCAGAAACCTGCCCTGCATGTGAGCGAACAGCATGCAAACGATCATACAAGCAATCGGGATTACAATCAAAAGCATCAAATGAAATAGCGGCGATCATATTTGCCCAGTTCAGTAGTCGTTCAGAATGAATCAAATTAAACATTCCGTAAGCGCTCATAAATTGAGTTCCGTTTATCAGTGCCAGGCCTTCTTTGCTCTGCAATTGAACAGGACTCCAATCGAACTTTTTTAGTGCTTCGGAAGCGGACATTTTTTCTCCATTTATTCTAACTTCTCCTTCTCCTATCAACGCAAGGCTCATGTGTGAAAGTGGTGCCAGGTCTCCGGAAGCGCCGAGAGAACCTTGAGTATAAATAACGGGAAGCACCTCATTATTATACATATCCATCAATCGGTTTACTACTTCAATTCCAATTCCTGAATAACCATAACTTAATGATTTTATTTTAAGCATGATCATCAGTTTTACAATTTCATCGCAAACTTCTTCGCCCAACCCGGATGCATGTGAAAGCAATAAATTTTGTTGAAGCGTTTCTAATCGTTCCTTCTCAATTTTTACATTTTGCAAAAATCCAAAACCTGTATTGATCCCATAAAAAAGCTCGTCGGAAGAATTGATTTTTCGGTCTAAATAATCGCGGCATTTCAGGATCGCTTCATGTGCCGCATAAGTAACCGAAACCATTTGTTTGTATTTCAATAAATGTTTTACCTGCTGAAAAGTGAGAACGCTTTTATCAAGCGGAAGATAATTATACGTCATATGTTAGTTTAATATACTCAAATGTAGGGAAAAGAAGCACAGCTTTTTTGTCAGTATTTATTATGTTTTCTTTATAAAATGATCTTAAAAAATCAGGTTTATTTGCAATTTTTATTTCTTTAACAAGAGGTTATATTTGCAATTTTGAAAAACTAATAGCTTCGCTCCGTTCAAAATGTATAAATTTTCCATATTAATTTTCTTATTGCTTTCAATTCAAAAGCTGACGTTTGCCCAGGATACGCTTCCAAAAATAACGGTGACACAATTAGGCAAAAAAGTTCTCGTTTCCTGGAATAACCCATATTCAAATCTGGCCAATATCAATATTCAACGTTCGCATGACAGTTTGAAAAACTTTAAAACGATTGGAACGGTACTCAATGTTGATCCGGGCGTTAATGGATTCACTGATCCCCAGGCTTTTATTCCATCTAATCAATATTACCGCATCTTTATTTCTTTCAAAGGTGGCTCTTATATTTTTACTCATTCCCATAAACCAGGCGTGGACACACTTTCCAATCTTCCGCAAATTGTAAAGGAGGTGACACCGGAAATCCCGCAATTTGGTAAAAATTTATTTGTGCCTTCCAAACATGTTTATACAGGAAAAGACAACAATGTGATTATTTCGCTGCCAGATGTTTCACACAATAAATATTCAATCAAATTTTACGAGGAAGACGGAACATTTCTTTTTGAAATAAAAAAGATCAATCAGAATTTTCTGACTCTTGATAAAGCAAACTTTTTACACTCAGGACTTTTTATTTTTGAAGTGTATGATAACCGCATTATCATTGAAAGACATAAATTTTTTATTCCAAGAGATGGCAAACCTATGCCATCACTTGATGTTAATGGTCATCCGGTCAGATTTTAATTAAACAGCCATGTTTTTTATTTCCGAACCTTTGTTCAGGATATTTTAAATTGCAGTTCAATTAGCGGAAGTAGCTCACCTGGTAGAGCGACAGCTTCCCAAGCTGTAGGTAGCGGGTTCGAGTCCCGTCTTCCGCTCTGCTTTTAAATATTTAATCATCTGATTAAATTTAAAGATGAATAAGAAATATTATTTCCTAAAATTAAATCCGCCACGCCCCAATTTTATAGATGATATAACTAATGAGGAACGTGACATCATGCATCGGCATGCCGCCTATTGGTCAACTTTTGCAGATAATGGAATTGCAATTGTTTTAGGGCCGGTGATGGATCCCAAAGGCGCCTTTGGGATGGCTGTTGTTGAAGTCGATACAGAAGAACAATTAAATGAAATCATTTCACATGATCCTGCCAATGGTTTGCACCAGTTCGAAGTTTTTCCCATGCCCAGGGCACTTTACAAACAAAAGAGATGAACTATTTTTTTCAGGAAAAAGACTGTTTAAATTCTTCCATTGTCATGGCATCTTTCACTTTGAAATTTCCAATTCTGGTTCTTCTTAATTGGCTTAAATAGCCGCCACAACCTAAGGCCAGCCCAAAATCATTAGCCAAACTGCGGATATATGTTCCTGTTGTACAAACTACTTTGAATGATATTACCGGCATCTCAACATTCGTAATTTCAAATTCTTTGATGGTAATTTTTCTTGGCTCAAGAATTACATCAACTCCTTTTCTTGCCAGAAGATAAACGGGTTTTCCGTTTTGTTTTATCGCAGAATGGATAGGTGGTGTTTGTAATATTTCACCTGTAAATTCTTTCGTTTTTTCTTTGATCATTTCTTCTGTAATTCCTTCAGTTGATTTTATTTCTACAGGTTCGCTTTCACGATCATAGGTTGGAGTGACAGCGCCTAAAGTGATCGTGCCGGTATATTCTTTTTCCTGCGCCATATACTCACTGATCTTCTTGGTGAACTTTCCGGTACAAACGATCAAAAGCCCTGAAGCCAATGGATCCAGCGTTCCGGCATGACCGATCTTTTTTATATTAATAATCTTTCTCAGCTTCCTGATCACATCATAAGAAGTCCATTCCAATGGTTTATCTATTAACAAAACTTTTCCTTCTGCAAAAGAATTTTCAATCATAATAACTTTTAAAAGATTTTTTTATAACAAACACTTTGCGTTAAATCGCCTGTCTGGCTTTTAATTCAAGATATTTATTGATGGTATTTACAGTCAGGTTTTTCGGCGAAGATAAGATGGATAAGATTCCGTATTTTGAAAGTTCTTTGGCAATAATTCTTTTTTCAAAAGCAAACTTTTCTGCGATCGTTTTTATATAAACTTCTTCCACGTTTTTGGCATGGGAATTTCTTAATTCATTCAATTCAGAATTTTCAAAAATAACCACAAGCAATAAATGATTTCGTGCAAGTGAGCGCAGATATTCAATTTGTCTGTTCAATCCGGAAAGGGATTCGAAGTTGGTAAATAAGATCAGCAGGCTCCGGTGTTTTATTTTACTCCTGATCTGTGTATACAGCATTTCAAAATCGCTTTCCAGAAAATCCGTTTTTTGTTTGTACAGCAATTGCAAAATATGTTCTGCCTGTGAAGGTTTCCGGTCTGCTGCAAGAAAACTTGCCGATTCATTTGAGAAAGTGATGATCCCAACTTTGTCTTGTTTCTTCAAACATATATTACTCAACACCAGGCTACTGTTTATTGCGTAATCTAACAGTGTCATTCCATAAAAAGGCATTTTCATGAGGCGGCCCTTATCGATGATGCAATACACCTGTTGTGATCTTTCTTCCATAAAACTATTCACCATCAATCCGCCTTTTCTGGCGGATGCTTTCCAGTTCAACGTGCGCATATCGTCTCCGGAAACATATTCCTTTATTTGCTCAAACTCCATGCTCTGACCAATCTTGCGCATTTTTTGATTGCCACTTTCTGATTGTAAAGTTGTCTTTGAAAATAATTCATGTTTATGAAGTTGCATAAATGATGGATAAACAGCAATGGTTTGTGCAGCTTTAGAAGTAAATCTTCTGCTGATGAGTTTTAATGGTGTCGAAATAAATAAATGAATGTCACCAAAATGGTATTCACCTCTTTCAACCGGCTTCAAAAACCATAAGATCTTTTTCTGTTGACGGGATCTCAAATTCACTTTTCGTTTCCAGTTTCGGATTTGTAATTGTTCCGGCAGTTCATCAATAACAGTCGCATCAACAGGAAAAGTAAATTCATTTTTTACAACAATCTCTATTGGATTTTCATCTCCGTTACTAAATCTGTGACCGGTAACTCGCCTCGCATGCAGATATTTTTTTGTGAAGAACAAAAGTGAGTAATCAATGATGCAAAAGACAATAAATACAATGAGCGCCACCCATGCAATTGGTTCTAAAACCGGAATATAAAATGCAATAAGAAACAATACAATTAATCCGCTTAGCCCAATATAAATGCGCTGTTTAAGAAAAAGATCAAGTAAATATTTTTTTATAAAATTCAATTACAAAGGTTTTATTTTGATTGAAATGATCATCTTGGCACTTCAATTTTGCTGATAATATCTGTGATCAATTCATCGGCTGTAATGCCTTCCATTTCTTTTTCAGGAGATAAGATAATTCTGTGACGCATTACAGGAACTGCCATTTCAACGATATCTTCAGGATTCACAAAATCTCTTCCCTTGATGGCCGCATTTGCTTTTGAAGCTCTTAAAATAGCGAGAGAAGCACGGGGCGAAGCGCCAAGATAAAGGGATGCGTTATTTCTTGTTTCATTGACAATCCTGGCAATAAATTCTACCAGTTTTGGATCGATTATTACCTCATTAATTATTTTTCTATACTGTGTGATTTGCGCTGGTGAAAGAATTTTTTCAACATGATCAAGCAAAGTATTTTGTGCAACAGATTGTTGATTCATCAGGATATTTATTTCTTCTTCAATGCTGGGATAGCCGATCACAATCTTAAATAAAAAACGATCTAATTGAGCTTCCGGCAAACGATAGGTCCCTTCCTGCTCAATCGGATTTTGTGTGGCTATAACGAGGAATGGAAAGTCCATTAAATGGGTAATTCCATCAATGGTTACCTGCCGTTCTTCCATCACTTCAAACAAAGCCGATTGTGTTTTTGCAGGAGCACGGTTAATCTCATCAATCAAAATAATGTTGCTGAAGATGGGGCCGCGCTTAAATTCAAATTCCGCTTCCTTCGGATTGAAAACAGAGGTCCCCAAAACATCACTTGGCATCAGGTCAGGAGTAAATTGTATTCTCGAAAAATCTGTGCTGATGATCTTTGCAAGCAGCTTGGCAGTGAGTGTCTTAGCCACGCCTGGCACCCCTTCTATCAAAACATGGCCATCACATAATAAACCAATCAGGAGCAGATCTACCATTTTAGTTTGCCCGACAATTACTTTGCTGATCTCATTCCTGATATTGATAACAGCATTGCTTAATGTGCTGATTTCAATCCGTTGTTCATACAAATTTTCGTCCATCAGATTTTATTTTTTTAAAAGTTTCCATCTTTAAATTTAACTCAAGTAATTGTTCATCTGTTACATTTTCCTGCAATTGAATATTTCTGATCAATTGAAATAATTCATTTGTTTCAATTATTGAAACTCCACTTTTACCAGACAACGAATTGATAAATTCTTTATTGATTACAGAGGTATTAATAAAATATTTTTTGCGTAAGTATTCATAAAAATAAGTGATCATTTTCATCGCAATGTTATGATTATTTTTCTGCTGCAAATAAAGGCGGCCAACAGTTTCGGTGAAAACAACCGTTGAATTACTGTTTGGTTTTACTATCGGAATGATTCTTTCTTTTCTTTTTATATTGAACAAAACAAAAAGCAGAATTCCAATTAGTCCAATATAAAAAGCCAAACGCAAAGGACGATTTTGTTTGATCACAGTCATTGATGAGAACTGGTCTTTGCTGCCCAGGTTATTTTTATCTTTTGTAGAAGAAAAATCTTTATAATATTCATCCCAATAAATATACTGAGGATCAAAACGAAGATAAGCGGTTACATATTCAAAGTACTGGTAGTTGTTTTTGGTCAATAAAAAATAATTACTGAAAATGCGTGGAGCGACATGAAGATACAACCGGCCTTTACCTGCGAAAAGAATCAAATAATCAGGAAGATTTAATTCATTAACTCCCAAAACCCTTGTCAATGTTGTATCGTAGCTGCTGAAGAAGTTCTGGAACGGATAATAATAATAGCTGTATTGTGGTGCTTTAAAATCATTTCCATAAAACATAGTAACATGCGTATCATGCATTTTCCCATTCACTTCATTTACAATCTCTCCCTCTCTGTTGAGGCTGCAATAAACAGCATCCAATAATTTACTGTCAATATAATCTGCAGAAATAAACAGATCATTGCCGGCCTTCACATATTCGATCATCGAATTCACTTCATCAATAGAGAGTACGAGGTTTTTAGTGATCAAAAAATAAAGTGAATAAGTATCTGTGGAATCTTCTTTCAGATCCTTCCAGGTTTTATTAAACGGCCTGTCAGCAATATTAATAAAGTAATCCGGAAATTCTGATTGAAAACCTTTGTAGGCAATATAAGATCCGAAGGGCGCTTTGTCAGTCTTTCTATAGCTTTCATTCAATGAAGGAAGTTGTTTTTCCGATTGTGTGCAGCCAAAGAAGGCTGAAAGGATCAGTAAAAAGAATAACCGGTATGTCACAAATAATTTCAAATCTGCTTATACATTTTGATTAAATAAATTAAATTCTTCTTTTAATTTTCTATAGTAATTTTCATGAAGTAAGAACTTTCCATACCAGGCATATTCATAACTGCTGGTAAGTTTTTCAAACTCTTCATAATAATTATTTTGTTCCATCTCCTTCAAATATTCTTTGTTTGTTTTCACGGCAGTGAAGTTGATGAATCCTTTCTCAGAAAGGGTTTTGAGTGTTTTTAAAAACAAATATCTTGTTGCAAGGTTAAAGTCGTTCCTGCTTTCTGCGTCTTCAATGAGGCCATCATATTGAGAAAGCTCGCTTAATTCGTTCTGTGCTTCTTCTTCACTTATGCTAATTGATGACTTATTTCTCTTTGTTGTAAAAATTCCATTCTTCAGCAGCACCTTATAAACAATGTAAGTGATAAAAATGATCGCCAGTAACCAGAAAAAAAGCTGGAAAGGCAAACTGTTCAATAAGTTGTTTAAACCCCGATGCTGCCCGCGTGGATGATTCCGTTTGATATTTCCATTGCTCTGATCAATGTGAACTGTATCAGATCGAAGGTTTTTTTCTTTTCTTAAAAGACTGTCGAGGTAATGCATGTAAACAAATTCGCGGCTTTGTTTCCATTTTACAATACTGTCCTTACCACTAATTGAATCGCGCAGGAAAGTGGAGTCGGGCAATGGTACCAGAGATGCGCCACTCAAACTGTTTTTAGTTTGTGCATGGCCGTTATAACTGAGAAGTATCAGTGCGGACAGAAAATAAAAAAGTAGTTTTAGTTTACATTTCATAGGGCACTCCATCCTTTAATATTTTTCCGTCTTTTAATTCAAAGCCTGTTTTGTACAGATGGATAGGGTACAAAACAAAATACCACAGGATCAAAAGAAATGAACCTGCAAGGATCATAATACTGAATGGAACCGGGAGGCCGATGTCAGCAGAGTTTTTCTCAAAAGTATTGCTCATCAGATGCGTCACATAGCTTTCAAAGAAAGCCGCGATAATAAAAAAAGGAATGAGGCTGATACAAATCGTAACGGCATCTTTTGCACCACGAAGAAACGATTGCTTCCGCGTGAAGGTGCCTGGAAATAAATACCCTGTTCCCAAAATAATCCCTGCACAACTCGCAATTACAATGGATGAAATTTCAATTGTTCCATGGATCCAGATCACTAAAACTGATTGCCATCCAAGTCCCTGTGAAAAAAAGATGTATTGAAAGCAACCGAGCATCAATCCATTTGTCCACATAAATAATATCGTTCCTATTCCGAATAGAACTCCAAAGATCACCGTCTTGAAAGCCACGCTGATATTGTTATAGGCAATTTTCACGAACATAGAAAAAGGATTATCGTCTTTATAAACTCCAAACGGATCGCCCTTCTGAATAGAGGCGATCGTCTGATCATAATATCCGTCCTGTACCTGGTGATTAAAGAACTGCCGTGCATAATCAGGATCGGTAGTGGAAGAAATAATTCCAACAGAAACGAATGCCAAAAACAAGAGAAAAGTAAAGAGAAACACTTTATGATAACGCCTGAATAATAGGGGCAATTCGTATTTCCAAAAGCGGATAAGACGTGAAAAGTTCTGTTTTTTATTCTGATAAATATTCTGGTAAATGTTAGCGGCGATCCCATTGATCCAACGTGTCACTTTACTTTTAGGATAAAAAGTTTTAGCGTAGGAAAGGTCGTCCAGCAAAGTGATAAAACGGTCGGCCATCTTATCCGGATCTTTCGTTTCCTGGTGTTGATACTCGTTCCATTTATCAACATTCTTTTTTATAAATCTTGCTTCACGCATAAAGTAAAATTAAAAAGCTCTGCCTACATACCATCTTTCTTTTACAAAACGGTTACTTTACAAAACGGTTCCAAAGTGAAACAAATTACTCATTAAAAAAAATAAAACCCCAATTTTTATTTTTAAATAATAAATTGCCTTTCATGCCGCTGATACAAATAGAAACCCCTTTTAATATTGACCTGGAATTTGAGATCTCGGAAGCGCATAAAAGGCTTTTTGCCTATATCATTGACTTTGCCATTTTGCTGTTGTTTTTTATCAGCATGAAATATTTTTATTATGGTGGTTTTAATCTCACAGGGATTAACGCACTGAAAAGCCATGTCGGACTTGATATTCTCACGATCTCTATTCCAATGTTGTTGTACTCTTTGGTTTGTGAAGTGATGATGCATGGCCAAACGATTGGTAAAAAGGTCATGAACATCCGGGTGATCAGCCTCGATGGCGGCGAGCCTACTTTGAGTCAATTTACTGTGCGCTGGATATTTAAAGTTTTTGAATGGCCTTTCTTTTTTGGATATACATTTTTCAGTCTGCAAAGCATTTTCGCTTATATCATTATTACCGGTTTCTGGGGAGTAGTTGTTTTAATATTTATTGCCATCAGCAAAAACAATCAACGGCTTGGTGATCTTGCTGCCAACACGGTGGTGGTAAATACCCAATCTCCTTTTTCTGTCAATGATACGGTTTTCATGGACATCAATGAAACAAATTATGTGGTCACTTTCCCGGAGGTTTTAAAGCTTTCTGACCGCGACATCAATACGATTAAAAATGTGGTGAACCTTTATCATAAAGAATACAATACACAGACCTGCGACCGGCTTGCCTTGAAAGTGCAGGAGGTTTTGCAGATTCATTCGAATATGTATTCGATCAATTTTTTGGAAACGTTGTTAGCGGATTATAATTACCTGGCATCGAAATAACGTGGAATTTTGATTGTACATATCATTAGAGTGCATTTCAAAAAAAGTATTTTACCAGTATAATAGGTTGAGATTTTGGCTTAAGATATATCTTACATTTTAGTCAAATCTTTACAAAGAGTAAAAAGACAGATTTGTATCTATCAGCTTTTTCTGGCTATACAACGAGAGTTCTTGTGTATGACAAGAAAAATATTTACCGTGACGATTTGAACTATGATACTGATGCATTTAGTGTTGGTGAATTTTAGGAGTTCGGTATTTTATTTCTAATAGAATTGCTTTATACGGTGAAGCTGGTTTTTCTAAAAAGTTGTTTCCTGGAGGAGGTGTAATTTATCACCTTTTTAATAAATGAAGTTAATTCGGTCGACTATGGCAGCAGGCAACATTCGCATCCTATGTACCTTAAAGTTGAGGTGTTAGTATTGTAGATTCCTTTTTAAATTTCTTTTGAAAGAGAAAGATTTAAAAGTGGGTTTTAAGCCTTTCCCAACTGGCGCAATTCTGTTGGACGTTCCAGCAGAAAGTTATAAATTGCCCTGCCATCCAATGCGTGGCCGTTGTGCAGAAATTTGAACGACTCAAAACTTACGACCTGATAGACAAATGAAAACTGTACTCACATTTATTTTTTCCATTGTATTTTCAAGCGTCTTTTCCCAAAATTTAAATAGGATTTTTACATCGGATATTGATAATTTTTGGGTAGCCTATGACAGTATCCAAACTACAAATGATTTTTCAAAAAAGCTAAACTTTATTAATCAGCTTTATATTGAAAAAGGAACAAAAGGCCTGAAAGCCTTAATGAAGTCAAAGGATTATAACGACACCCTTTATCTAAAAGTTATTGATGAGTATCCAAATTTTTGGAAATCCGTTAGACCAAATACTTTATCTGTAAAAAATAAAACCGAAGAACTAAACACTGCAATTCAAAACTTAAAAAAACTTTACCCTGAGCTAAAAGACGCTGAAATATATTTTGCCATTGGTTGCCTAGGTGCTGCAGGAAGAACCACAGATAATATGGTCTTAATTGGAACGGAATTAGCAACGGGCACTTCTGAAACAGATGTCTCTGATTTTAAAAATGATTGGTATAAAAATACTTTTGCTCATAATTCTTTAGATGATATTGTTAGTTTAAATATTCACGAATATATTCACACGCAACAGAAAATCAATAATAGTGTTCAGCTATTAAATCAGGTAATTAAAGAAGGTTCTTGTGATTTTATTGCTGAATTAGCCTTAGAAAAGCCGTTGCAAAGAGCGTATATTTCATACGGCAATTTGCATTTAGACAATTTAAAAAAGAAATTTAAAGAGCAGATGTTTTTAAATTTTGGTTTTGAGGATAATTGGCTATATAATGGTTTGCAGGAAGGAGATAGTGCAGATTTAGGATATTATATCGGTTACGAAATATGCAAATCTTATTACAATAATTCAAAAGATAAAACAAAAGCAATAAAAGATATAATCGAACTAAACTATAGTAATGATAAAAGCGTTGAGGAATTTCTCAGAAAATCAAAATTCTATAAAGAAAAAATTGATAAGAAGAAACTATTAAAACTGTATGACAAGAAATGTCCATACATCACAAAAATAGAACCCTTTCAAAATGGAGCAAAAAATGTAAATCCGGACTTAAAAGAAATAAGAATAACCTTTTCGAAAGAAATGATTCCTGGAAATTATTCTATAGATTATTCTAAAAGAGGAGTCGATTTTTGGCCAATAAAGGGGATACAAGGATTTGAATACAATGATAAAACCATTGTTTTGTCGGTTGATTTAAAACCAAATAAAGAGTATGAATTTATAATTACAAATAATCATTTTAAATAAAAAGACGGGTATCCTTTAAAAGAAAACGAGTATCAAGTAAAGTTCAAAACAAAAAAACAAAATAAAACTTTTGCCAACATGCGTGTGAAGAGGAAGATCTGAAAAAGAAAGCGTAGGCTTATCATACATGTCGAAACATTGATGGCGAGCATGAAGATGTTCCCGGCTTTTGCAAAACCGCCGCATTGGAAGAAGTAAAAGCAAATAATTTTGTGCTCTCTCCCGGACGATATGTTGGGACAGAAGCGGAAGAAGATGATGGAATTTCTTTTGAAGAAAAGATGAAAAAATTGACGGAGGAATTGATGGGTCAGTTTGAGGAAGGGGAAATATTGGAAAGGGAAATTAGAGAGAATCTGAAAAGTATCGGATTTGAATAACAGAAGCTGGTATTGATCAGCTATTAAAGATACCCACTTGTTAAAATAAAAAAATAATTACCCTTTTTGGGTAATGAAACATATATTTGCATGAATATTGATTACAAGAGTAACAAGCTGAGGAAGATTCTTACGACTGCCGTTTTGATAAAAAGAGAATACGGGACAATGGCTAAAAAGGTTTCACAAAGAATGGAACAATTGAATGCTGCCGACAACCTTGATGTTCTTATTTCTTTACCGGTTAATTGTCATTCTCTTACTGGAAACCGGCAGGGAGAATGGGCTATAGATATTTCAGGAAACTTCCGGCTCATTTTTGAAATTAATCAAAATCCAGTTCCGTTAAAAAGTGATCAATCCATTGATACTATTTTAGTGACAGATATCCGCATCCTGGAAACGACCGATTATCATTAAACAAAAAATTAAAGTATGTCTGAAAAATTAACGGTTGAGCGCGAACTATTATCTCCTCCCGGTGATGATATTCTTGAGTCCATCCAACATATTAAAATGAGCCAGGCAGAACTTGCGGATCGCCTTGGTAAAACGCCATCCAAAGTGAATGATCTTATTACCGGTAAAGAACCAATTACCTATAATACGGCACTACAGCTAGAAAAAGTATTGAGTATAGATGCACAATTTTGGTTGAATCGTGAAATGAATTACCGGACAAAACTGGCCCGCCTGGAACAAGAGGAAGTTTTGGAAGAAGACAAAGAATGGCTGGCGCAACAACCTGTAAAAGAATTAAAAAAATGTGGCTATATAAAAGCAGAAAAGCCCGGAGCTACTATGGTGCGGGAAACGCTGGAATTTTATGGGGTAGTAAATACTGATAAATGGGAGAGCCGCTACATTAACGATTTTGCCACAGCGGCTTACAGAAAAAGCGAAGCCCACCAGGCTACATTGGGAAGCATGGCGGCGTGGCTTAGAATGGGAGAAAAAGAAATGCAAAAAATGCAGTTGCCCGAATATAACAAGGATGTATTTAGGTCTACCCTGGAAGAAATAAAAATTCTTGTTCCAGAACAACCAGTTGATTTTGCAAAGCAATTACAGCAGAAGTGTGCTAAAGCAGGTGTCGCGGTTGTATATACTTTGTGCCTTCCAAAAGCACCGGTAAGTGGGGCTAGCAGGTGGTTTAGAACCAACCCCCTAATACAACTTACAGACAGGCACAAAACAAATGACCATTTTTGGTTTACGTTTTACCATGAAGCTGCCCACGTATTGTTGCATGCCAAAAAGGAAGTGTTCTTTGAAGAATTTGAAGGATATAAACCGGACAAACAAAAGGAAGAAGAAGCCAACGCCTTTGCGGCAAAATATTTATTGCCGGAAGGTTTTGAGGATGAGCTACCGTTTAAAATTATGGATGAGGATGTAGAAGCGGTTGCAAAAAAATACAAAACACATCCGGGAATTGTTGTCGGAAGATTACAACATAATGGTTTAGTGAAATATTCTTTTGGGAATAAACACAAAGCGAAGGTTGATTTGTTTAATACTATTATATAAACTAAGCCAGATTTGTGAGGAACCAAATCCGATAAGCAAAAGCGGAAGAAGATGATGGAATTTCTTTTGAAGAAAAGATGAAGAAATTGACGGAGAAATTAATGGGGCAGTTTGAGAGGTGGAAAGGTTAGAAAAGGAAATAAAGGGAAATTTTAAAAATATTCGATTAAAAAAATCATTTGTAGATTGAAAGAAAGGTTATTTTACCAAAAAGTGATGGGACAGAAGGCAATGAAGAATTAATTCTAATAGATTATATAGTAATAATAGGAGCAAATGGATCTGGGAAGAATCGCATGGGGTCAATAATTGAGCATTATTGTAATGACAGAAATGTTAAACGAATATCTGCACAGAGATATTTAAGTTTTAATAATGTAATCGGCCAAACAACCTTTCAAGAGGCCCAAAGATTATTATTAAATAATTTTCGAAATAATGAAGTGATTAATCCTTATGAGATCTATGCTCCTGAAAGTATTGACGAACATTCCCGCATTGCCTCTATCATCTCTTCTCTCGATGATAAAATAGAACTCAACCGCCACATGAACCAAACATTGGAACAAATGGCGTGCTGAAGTTGCAAAAATCGGTATTGTACCTAATAATTCTAAATCATTATGGATAAATCAGCGTGTAGGAAATATTAAAGTAGGAAATAGCTACGGAAAATATTTTACGTAGATCCTTTTGACTTCTGATATTTATAAAATGAATTTACAAACACCAGCAATGGGAAGTGCACAACCTAATATAAGTGCTTCTGATATAGAAAACATCAATGTTATAACCTGATTTTTATACCGCCATTCATTACCAAACCATCAAAAGGCGCATATATATCACGGAAGACAGGATTAGTAATTGTGCCTGTATAAATAGCATCAAACCTGGTTTGCCGCACATCAAGAATATTTTCAAAATTTATGAACAATGAAAATCTCGCCCAGATTTTTTCTGCCATGAACCCGCATAACCAGTAAGATTTTCCTGTTGTTCTGTCGTTTAATTTTTGGCGCGAATAATAATATCCTTCCAAACCGATTTTGAGCTTGTCTTCCACTTCGTACATTAATACGTTATTCAACCTGTTTCTTGCAACGAGCAGAAATTGAGTTGTGGTTAAATAATGCTGTTCCACCTCTGCAAAAGTATAACCAATAAAAAGTTTGAAATGGTTATAAATGAGCTTCACATTTGCTTCAATTCCTTTTGTGTCAGTAAATCCTGCTGGCTGCAAATATTTATAGTAACCGTTTGTAAGCTCTGTTAGCACAAACGGACCATTGATCCTCGTATAGAAAAAAAGCTGGTTGATGCTTATTGAAGCCCTGTTGTTCAGTAAAGTTGCCCGGTAGTTAATGTCGAAATTTCCACCGTAAGATTTTTCAGCGTCGCTGTTTTTAACATCAACTGGCATTACATTTTTAAATTGAATTTTTTCGGCATCTTCAGTAAAAATTGTCTCAGCCGGTCAATTCCGGTGTCACTTGAAACGAAAAGGATTCCACCGGTGATGAATGGGCAGAAAACAATCTTTCCCGTCCTGCAAACGATCCCTCATGTATGAATTTGCAGCGTAAAGAGTTCCATCTTATAATATTACATTTGCCAAACTCTTTCTTCAATTTACTTTTGGACATCATGATGAAACAACTTGAATGCCGCTCAAATTTGAAATTAATCTTCTCCTTTTTTGCAGTTTTCATTTTTAATACAGGTTTTGCACAATCTGATTCTGCTGCGGTTGTAAATGCCAAATGGCAAGTGATAAAAGTAGCTCCGGGAATTATTTTG
>Ga0157371_10001267_pt1 | contig 26607 bp, 29 predicted proteins | sample C45metaG_FD_113462 | JGI IMG/M metagenome (GOLD analysis project Ga0157371, IMG submission 113462) | Corn rhizosphere microbial communities from Kellogg Biological Station, Michigan, USA - C4-5 metaG | ecosystem: Host-associated > Plants > Roots > Rhizosphere > Soil | place: USA: Michigan... | reverse complement strand
TCAACAGTGGCATCCACCACATTCAATCCCCACACAACCAAAAAAGCCAAAACGGAATAATCAATATTTTGGCGGTAAGCATCGCGATAAATCCGAATCGATTCGGTGGACAAATGAATGAATGCAGGATCGATAAGTGCGTCGTTGGAAGGAATCGTATCCATTCGATATTGTACTGCTTTGCGCAAAAGTTTGTAATATTTTAAATTATATAAAAAGATTCCTGTTGTAACTCCCAGCGCTCCATAAATAATAGGAATCTTCCAGTATTTTTTATTGTACCATTGTCCCCAGCCAGGCAAAATTGCAGAGCGCAGCATCGCTTTTTTGGGATTATATTTTACGGTAGTATCTAATTCCAGCACAGTTTTTTCAGGAGCAATCGGAAGATTATTTTTTGTGATAACCGTATCTGCTTTTTTTTCCACAGAATCTTTGCCAACATGAAGCGTATCATTTTGCTGGGCAAAAACACCGGTTCCTGAAAATAAAAGGAGTGAAAAGAAAAAAGTAAAAATAAATTTTCGTGTCATAACTTAATCTACCGAAACCTGCATCTTGTCTAAAAGCGAACTTAATTCTTCGATAGAAAAATAATCAAAAGTGATGCTGCCGGTTCCTTTTTTACTGTGTGTCATTTTCACTTTCGTGCTGAAATGAGATGCTAAATTATCTTCAATTTTTTTCAAAGACGGTGGTAGCGTGGTTTTTACCGAATTATTAACAGCAGATTTTGGCGTGTATAATCTTCTTACTAATTCTTCAGTTTGCCGAACGGAAAGCTCTTTGCTTTTTATTTCATTAAAAATAAATAATTGTTTGTCCACTACATCCACATTGATCAGCGCACGCGCATGCCCCATGCTAATGTTCCCATTTCTGACAGCAGCCTGGATATCCGGAGGCAATTTTAAGAGACGGATATAATTGGTGATGGTGCTTCTTTCTTTGCCCATGCGCTCTGCCAGCTGATCCTGAGTATAATCCAATTCTTCCATTAATTGTTTATAGCTCAAAGCAATTTCAATTGCATTCAGATCTTCTCTTTGCAAATTTTCGAGCAAAGCCAGTTCAAGAATTTTCGAATCTTTTACATCCCTGATATAAACGGGAACATCAGCAAGGCCTGCAATTTTAGCAGCCCGAAATCTTCTCTCACCGGCGATGATGCGATATTTTCCATTGCCAATTTTGGTAACAGTTATCGGCTGAATGATATCATGCAGTTTTACTGAAGCCGCTAATTCACTCAATGCTGTTTCATCAAAATCATGTCGCGGTTGTTCAGGATTTGCTTCAATTAAATTCAACGGAATTCTTGTATTTGCAACATTATTTCTTTCAGAATCTTTGATCAAACTTTTTTCGGTAACCGAAAGATCCGTATCAATATTTTGTAATAATGAACGGATACCTTTTCCTAATGCATCTCTTTTATTGGGTGTCGATTTCATTTATAAACTGGATAATAATTTTTATAATTAAGGATGTTCCAAAACCTTGTCAGTTTGACTCATCTTTGTCATATTATTTTTTTGAAGAACTTCTTTGGCAAGATTCAGATAATTGATCGCGCCTTTGCTGTCTGCATCATAAAGTATCGCTGGCTTACCAAAGCTTGGAGCTTCGCTCAAACGGGTATTCCGGTGAATCACACTGTTGAAAACAAGCTCTTCAAAATGATGGCGAACTTCATTCACTACCTGGTTGCACAAGCGCAATCTTCCATCATACATCGTCATCAAAAGTCCTTCGATTTGTAAATCAGGATTTAACCTGTTTTGAACAATTTTGATGGTATTTAATAATTTTCCCAAACCTTCCAATGCAAAAAATTCAGCCTGAACCGGCACTACTACGCTATCTGCGGCCACCAATGCATTCACAGTGATCAAACCCAGAGACGGCGAGCAATCAATGATGATAAAATCATATTGATCGCGAACGGATTTCAACACGTTTTTCAAAACGCTTTCCCTGTCAGGATAATTGATCATTTCAATTTCAGCACCAACCAAATCAATGTGTGAAGGCATCAGATCCAGATACGGAATTTCTGTTTTTAGAATAACATCCTTTGCAGGAGTTTCATTTACCATACAATCATAAAGTCCTGTGGTAACATTATGAAGATCAAAGCCAACGCCGGTGGTGCTGTTTGCCTGTGGGTCAGCATCTACGAGTAATGTTTTAAACTCAAGCACAGCAAGGCTTGCAGCAAGATTGATAGCAGTAGTGGTTTTTCCAACACCGCCTTTTTGATTCGCAATTCCAATTGTTTTTCCCATATTCGGTTATCGGTTTCCTGGTTTTTCTTACAATAATTTATGCAGAATTTTTTTTGAATGATCTGCTTTTCTCAAAAAAGAATTGGCCCTATTTCTTCATTCACTGCAAATTCTTCTAAAAAGTTCCTAACAAAAATGATCGATTTTTTACATCTAACAGCCAATGTGGCAAATTTAATTATTAGGCATAATATTCTCACACAATCTATGGTTAAAAGCCATTTATTAATCCCCCAACTTCTAACAATTTACTATTTTAATATATTGGAAAGCCCAAAAGCAATTAATTTTATACCATGTACACGATCATTAGCGGCACAAACAGGGTTGGAAGCCATACAGAAGAAGTTGCAAAAGAATACCAGCGGATCCTTAAAGAAAAAAATGTCGATGCTCCTATTTTTACCCTGAAAAACTTAGACGTACTCCATCGTTCTGAGGGAATTATCAAAGCAGAAAACGATATTTTGATTCCTACAAAAAAATTTCTTTTTATCATTCCTGAATACAACGGCTCTTATCCGGGCGTTTTAAAAGCGATGATCGACAACAGCGATATCCGCAAAGTCTGGAATTATAAAAAAGCTTTATTGACCGGCGTTGCCACAGGAAGAGCAGGAAATCTTCGCGGCATGGATCATCTTGCAGACACGTTGCATTATATGAAAATGAATGTTTTTTATAATAAACTTCCGATTTCTGTTGTCGACAAAGTGATGGACAAAGAAGGACATTTGAATGAAGAAACTCAAAAAGCAATCAGTAATCAACTGGACGAGTTTATTCTTTTTTAACTCTAAAAATTAATTGTAAAAATGCGTACGCCATTAGGAACTTTTATCATAATTGTGATTATGATTTTGCTTGACCTCTATGTTTTCATGGCAATAAAATCCGTCAGCAATCCGGCTTCTTCAAAAGTAAAAACGATCATTTTTTCTTTCTATTGGACGATCGCTATTTTATGTATCATTGGCTTCATGATCTTTGTGTTGACAGGGCCGGAATTTTTTCCAAGAAAATTCAGAACGTATCTTTTTGCAACAATTCTCGGATTTGTTTTTTCTCAAATTGTTGCGTCCGTTTTTTTCCTGATTGATGATATAAGACGACTGATTCAATGGGCGGCCGAAAAAGCTTTTTTCAGAAATACGGAAGTGGCGCAAATGACTGGCGGCGGCATCAGTCGCTCTGTATTCCTTAGCTGGCTTGGCCTGGCCGCGGGCACTACACTTTTTGGAAGTTTGATCTACGGATTTTCCAATAAATACAATTACAAAGTAAAGCGCGTAAAACTCGCGTTTGATAATTTGCCTCCGGGATTTAAAGGAATGAAAATTCTTCATTTCAGCGATGTCCATTCGGGAAGCTTTATGAATAAAAAAGCAGTGGAACATGGTGTAGAAAAGATCATGGCAGAAAACGCTGACCTTGTTATTTTCAGCGGCGACCTGGTAAATGACCGCGCTACAGAAATGAAAGATTACATGGATGTTTTTAATAAAGTAAAAGCGCCAATGGGTGTTTATTCTACTTTTGGAAATCACGATTATGGCGATTATGTAAAGTGGCCTTATGATGGAGTTACGAAGGAGCAAAACCTTTTCAATCTCGCAAAAATTCATCAGCAATTAGGGTGGAGACTGATGATGGATGAACATGTGGAACTGGAAAGAAACGGAGATAAGATCGCATTGATAGGCATTCAAAACTGGAGTGCCAAAGCACATTTTCCAAGATATGGAAATATGAAAAAAGCGTATGCGGGCGCGGAAAATTATCCTTTTAAAATCCTCATCAGCCACGATCCAAGTCATTGGGATGCGCAGGTTCGTCCTGAATATTCTGATGTAGATCTTACGTTGAGCGGCCACACACACGGAATGCAATTCGGAGTAGAAATTCCCGGATTTAAATGGAGCCCGGTTCAGTATATTTACAAAGAATGGGACGGTTTGTATGAAGAAGGAAAACAAAAATTATACGTCAATCCTGGATTTGGATTTATTGGGTATCCTGGCCGTGTGGGTATTCTGCCGGAGTTAACAGTGATTGAATTCGTGTAAATTTTGCATAAAGAAAAAATTTATTAAAAGAAATAATTATTTTAAATTGGAGTCCCTTTTCACTTCTTAAAAATAATTTTATGAAGAAGCTCCTTTTCCCCGCAATTTTTATTTTTTCTATTTCTGCAAATGCACAAAAACATCAGTTAGTAAAACTTTGGGAAACCGCTCAAAACATCAATGTTCCTGAATCGGTTTTGCCTGATTTGAATAAAAATATTTTGTACGTTTCTTTGATAGAAGGAGGTGCGTGGGACGCTGATGGAAAGGGAGGTGTAGCGAAATTATCCATGTCGGGAAAAATAATTGATACATCATTTATCACCGGATTGAATGCACCAAAAGGTTTGGGAAAATCAGGTAATCATTTGTATGCTGCTGACCTAAATGAGGTAGTGGTGATTGACATTAATAAAGGAAAAGTGGAAAAGAAAATTCCGATCCCCGGCGCATCAGGATTGAATGATATCACCGTCTCAAATAAAGGGGCAGTATATGTTTCTGATTCCAAAACGAGCAAAATATGGAAGATTCAAAATGATCATCCTGAATTATTTCTTGAAAATATTAATGGCGCCAATGGTTTGAAATGCATTGGGAATGATTTGATCTTTGCTGAAGGAAAAGATTTAAAGAAAGCAGATGCCAACAAAAAAATCAGTTTGATCGCAACCGTTACAGATGGTATTGATGGAATAGAACCAGTTGGCAACGGTGATTTTCTGGTTACATCCTGGAGCGGCTACATTTATTACGTTCATGCGAATGGAAAAGTTGAAACGCTATTAGAAACTCACGATCAGAAAATTAATTCAGCTGACATTGGTTACAATCCCGAAAAAAACATTGTCTACGTTCCTACTTTTCTTCATAAAACGATTGCAGCCTACAAGTTGAAATAACTTTTAAAAAAATTCTAAAACTTATTTTTCCACATCATGCTTTCAACAGGTCTGTCTGGTTGATGACTGTACTTGGCGTTTTTCTTGGTATCGTATTTTACTTCCACTTCGCCTTCAACAGGAAAATAAATCAATTGCCCGATAGGCATTCCTGTGTAAACTCTGACAGGAATTTTGCATGAGATTTCTAACGTCCAGTGGCCGCAAAATCCGACATCGCCTTTTCCTGCTGTTGCATGAATATCAATACCCAGGCGCCCTGTAGAGGATTTGCCTTCGAGAAAAGGAACGTGTGCATGAGTTTCTGTGTATTCAAAAGTTACACCAAGATATAATTGAGTTGGTTGCAAAACATATCCTTCTTCAGGAATATCAAAATATTCTATCTCGTTATGTTTTTTTGCATCAAGAACCGCGTCTTTATAAACAGCCAAAGTTTTTCCGAGATGAACATCGTAACTGTTGCTGCCTAATTTTTCGCGTGAGTAAGGTTGGATAATGATCGTTTTCTTTTCAATTTCTTCCAGAATTCGCTTGTCGGATAAAATCATTTAATTGCGGTTATTTTTACAGTTGCAAAATAATTCCAAAGAGAAGGATAAATTTTTTTTAATGCCTTTGTTTTATCAACATAATATCAACGATTCAATCAAACTTGCCGTTTGGAAAATAACAGAAACCGAAGATTTTTTTTTAGAAAAAACTTCAGTTCAGAAAGAAATAATTCATCCTCATAAACGCCTGCAACACCTTGCCGGACGCTATCTTCTGGAAATTCTTCATCCGGGCTTTCCTTTTCATTTGATTGAAATTGCTGAATCAAAAAAACCTGTGTTATCCAATGGAAAATTACATTTTTCGATTTCTCATTGCAAAGATTTTGCAGCAGCAATTGTAAGTGAAAATAAATCAGTCGGTATTGATGTGGAATTAGTTTCTCCAAAAATTGAATTGGTGAAAGAAAGATTTTTGCGTGAATCGGAACTTGAACTTTCTTCAACCTTCAACCTTCAACATTCAACATTCAACCATCGGATTCTGACACTTTTCTGGAGCGCGAAAGAATCGATTTTCAAATGGTATGGAAAAGGCCAATTGAGCTTCAAAAACAATATGAGTTTGAATGAGGTTTTTTTAAAAAACGAAGAAGGTTTTATCAATGCAAATTTTATAAAAGACAAAACAACTGACTTAAAAATTGAATTTCATTTTTTTGAAAAGCTTTGTTTGGCCTGGGTTGTAGGATAAAACCCTCAGAACAGAAATTGCATTTATTTGTTGGTTTACTCTTTATTTAAAACCGTAAAGCAATAAATAATTTCTTTATTTTGTAATTGGCTGTGTGCAATAAGTACTGTCCTTATTATATTTCGGCAAGAACCATGAGCCATCATGGTCGCCGGTAACATCGCCCTTGCAATGAATAATTTCATCTCCTTCAGGAAAAGAAACCAGCATAGTGATGTAATAAGTTGGCGCAATAAAACTATCCAAAACAGGCGTCGTCATTATAGTTCCGCAACGTGGAATAATATCTGTTGGTTTAGTTTCGGTGGTTTTATTTTTTTTACACGAAAATCCAAGAAGGATGATCCCCGCAAAAATTAATTTTCTCATTGATGATGCTTTGGTTTTCTCTTTTTTTTTATTTGGCGAATGTTTCCTGGTAAAATTGAATAGATTCGTTGATAATTTCAAATGCTTTTTCTTTTTCCTGGAAATCGTTGATTTCTACTTTTTTATTTTCCAGGACTTTGTATTGTTCAAAATAATTTTTCAGAACTTTAAAAATATGCGGCGGCACTTCATCAAGGCTTTGAATATAATTTACAGTTGGATCATTAACGGCAACAGCAATAATTTTATCATCAATCAAATCCTGATCTATCATTTGCATGTTGCCAATGACAAAAGCTTTTACCAAACACAGCGGTTGAATTGCTTCAGAACACATCACCAGGATATCCAGCGGATCGCCGTCTTTTCCCAGTGTTTGCGGAATAAATCCATAATTCACCGGGTAATGAAATGATGAATAAATGATCCGGTCTAATTTCAACAATCCCGTCTTCTTATCAATCTCATATTTTGATTTTGAACCCTGCGGAATTTCAATCAACGCATTTACAATTTGTGGTGCCTCATCTCCGTGAGACGCGCCATGCCATGGATGAAGAACGTACATGTTATTTATTTAATTGTTCAATTATTAAATTATTCCAACTTTTGAACTACGAACTTTGATACCTGATCACTTCTGCTTTTTCAATCGTTATCAGTCCACCTGATTTTGATTCTTCAAAAAGTTGTTCCACTGTTTTGATAAATACATTTATTTTTTCCAGCGTATCTACAATTTCAATGATCACAGGAAGGTCTGTCGAAATGTCGAAAAGTTTTGCTGTATGCACTTTGCTGTTTGGCCCAAATCCCATGATGCCGCGTGTAACGGTTGCTCCTGAAAGCGATTGCTTTTTTGCCTCAAAAACAATCGTTTCATACAAAGGTTGCTGATGATATTTATCAGATTCGCCCAAAAAAATGCGAAGAAGTTTTGCATCAGGATTGTTGACCATTTTACAAATATTTTATTAAAGAAATTCCTGCAAAAGTTGCTGCGAGTCCAACGATCAGGCTAAAAGCGATATATGAAACCGCCTGTAAATACTGGGCATCGCGAAGCATGCTAACCGTTTCGTTTGAAAAAGAAGAAAAAGTAGTAAAGCCGCCCATGATGCCGGTTGCCAGAAAAATCCGCCACTCTGCATTCATATTTCCCCGGTCACTAAATCCATAAATAATGCCAATCAAAAAACAACCGATGATATTTACCGCCAATGTTCCATACGGAAAAGTAGAAAGAACTTTATTTTGAATAAACAATGAGACCAGATAGCGTGATATGCCGCCAATAAAACTTCCGAGGCCAACCAGCAGGATAATTTTCATCTTTCGAAATTAATTATTATCCTGAAATGTATATTTAAAATCTACCAGCCAGTCATTGTTGTGCTTCACCAGTTTTATTTTGGACGGTTTGTTTTTATAACTGTTGGTGTAATAAATAATGTTGACAGAATCCGATTTTTCAACAGTAGAATCGATGATGATATTCGCGTCGCTGTAACCTCGCCGGTCTTCTACATCCATCTTGCTGTTGAAATCTTTTAAGCCTTCAAAGTATTGCATATTAGTGCTATCGGGCAGCAAATATTTTTGTGCTTTCACATAATTTCCTTTTAAAGAGGCTTCAATAAAACCTCTGCCGGATGTAAGAGGATCGCTTCTGTCAACATCTTCTGAATTGTTGCAGGCAGTGAGAAATAATGTGACTACACCTGCAATCATTAATACGCGTTTCATTTTTTTATTTTATGGATGAAGGTAAAATGTTTCTATTGTAAATAAAAAAAACACCCCGGCAAAAAGGTGTTTTTTGTTCTAACAAAACTCTTTAAACATCATTTCCTGGTACTGTCAGTCATTGGATGGGTTGACTTCAAATTTTCTGTATCATGATGATGAATGCTGTCTACACTCATTTCTGAACTATCCATTCCACCCATATTTCCCATTCCTTTCATTCCATGCTCCATCATTTTTTTATTGGCCATTTGCATCAGGGTCGACATATCAAAAGCAACTTTCCAATTGCCGTCTTCTTTTTTCAAAAGAAAGTCAGTGCTTTCGCCTGATTTTTTATCTGTAACAGGAACGGTAGCGCTGTCGCCGCTGATTGTCGCATCGCCCATTTGCATATTGTTTACCATTTGCATCATTTTATCAGCATGATCGTTGTTGTTCATTTGTTGCATTCCCATTTCCATCATGCCCAGCATCCCTTCGCTGTCTTTTGTTGCATATTTTTTAGCATCAGTAAAATCTTTTTTGGAAAGAGCACTAAAAAAATGATTCAAAGTTTCTTTAGGATTTTCGCCATTGCTGCCTGATTTGCATCCGGAAATAAAAACGGAAAATGCGGCAAGCGCTATTACAATTATTTTCTTCATAAAATATTTTTTGTTTGATCAAACAAAAGTAATTTTTTTTAGAATGAATTAATTTTTTACCTGAAAAATAAAAGGCAACACAATGGCTGCCTTTTTTAAAATATCATGTAGCAATTTTTATTTCAAATCTTCCAGTTCTTTTAATTTTTCTTTATCGTATGCTTTGATGATCGCCTTGATCAGTTTGTGTCTTACCACATCTTCTTCATCAAGCACTACATGGCCGATGCCATGGATGTTGGAAAGAATGCGCACTGATTTTTCCAATCCGCTTTTCACTTTTGGCGGAAGATCTATTTGGGTAATATCGCCGGTGATGATCGCTTTTGCACTGGCACCGATCCTTGTCAAAAACATTTTCAATTGCAGATCGGTTGCGTTTTGGGCCTCATCCAAAATGATAAAAGCATTGTCGAGTGTACGTCCGCGCATATAAGCCAAAGGCGCAATTTCAATGGTGCGTGTGGTCATATAATAACCAAGTTTATCAGCTGGGATCATATCATCCAGCGCATCATACAATGGACGCAAATAAGGATCTATCTTTTCTTTCAGATCACCGGGAAGAAAACCCAGGCTCTCTCCTGCTTCTACCGCCGGACGGGTAAGAATAATTTTCTTCACCTGCTTATTTTTCAAAGCTCTTACGGCAAGAGCAACTGCGGTGTAAGTTTTACCGGTTCCTGCCGGTCCGATCGCAAATACAATATCATTTTTATCGATCGCATGAACCATCTTTTTCTGATTGGCAGTTCTGGCTCTCACGCTTTTGCCATGAGGACCAAAAACCAGCACATCAGTTTGATTGTGTTCCATAAAATGATCGGTAACTTTTTCGTCATCGCCTCCGAGAATTTGTTCCAGATAATTCTCGCTCATCATCCCGTTACGCTCAAGATATTGAACCGCAAGATTTATTTTTTCTCTTGCATTTTCAATTTGTTCCGGTGCGCCACTAAGTTTGATTTGAGTTCCGCGACTGAGAATTTTTAAACGCGGGAATTTCTTTTTTAGAATGTCTAATTTTCCGTTGTTTACACCAAAAAATTCAATTGGGTTAACGGTTTCGAGGTTTATAATTGTCTCTGTCAATATGGTTATTTTACAAGGTTAATAATCTTATATCAAATATAAAAAACAGGAATGCTTTTTACTAATTTACTTATTCACATAAAAATAAAAATGTTAAAAACTTCTTTATTAAAATTTTTTTGATAATTTCGGAATCCGATTTTTGAAAATTAAAAACAATAAAAAAATATTTATGAAAAAAAGTACGATGGTTCTAATCGCTTGTGTTTTCAGTGTTTTTGCATTCCAGGCTTTTACCACTTTGAATCAACCGCGGTTTACTAATTTGCAGGTTTTGCCAAAAGATATTTCGAAAGATGCGCTGGATACAGTGATGCATCATTTCACTGCTGCTCTTGGCGTAAAATGTAATTACTGTCATGTGTTCAACCAGGATACCCGCAAGATGGAATTTGCAAAAGATGACAAACCGGAAAAACTGATCGCACGAAAAATGATGCTGATGACCATTGACATCAACAAAAATCATTTTCAACAAATTGAAGAAAGTATGGACAGCGGAAAAGTTGAAGAACCAACTGATACTTCAGCGGTTAGTTACATGCTCAGATATGTAACCTGTTATACTTGCCATCACGGCGATCCTCATCCTGAAAATAAACCTCCAAAAAAGAATATGGAAAACAACAGGCCTCCAATGCCGCCTGCTCCTGCTGCGGGAGGAAAATAAATCGACAAAAACGGTAAACGAAGAAATAATTCACGGATCTTATGGGCGATGAAAAACATCGCCCATTTCATTTAATCAATCTCAAACAACAGAACCTGTGTTTGCTCAATCGGAACAAAATTATTATCTGCAATAAAGATCAGCGATCTTTTTCCGTTGGAAAGTGTAGGGCCAAAAGTAATTCCTTCAATGTTGTCGATATATCTGCCGAGATTATCCATATTCAACAGTAATTTTTTTGAAATCTTCGTTACTGTTTTGTTCTTTAATGAATCTACGTCGTTAATATTTTCTGCTGAAGAAATATCGGCCTGGAATACTTTTATCGTACAGGAAAGCCGCCCTGTTGAAAAGGAACGTTCTATCACTAAAAACTGGTTGTTCGCTATCCACAAAATATCAGAAATACCATTTATTTTGAAAGCAGAAGGCGTAATAGGCGCATAAGCAACCGGATCAAGCGGGTAAGCATATTGTGCAACCGCCTTTTTTGAAATCATATCAAATTGTATAATTCTCGTAACAGCAGTAGAATCGCCGGTTCCGGCAGGAAGGCCATCCTGGTACAAAGGCTCTTCCACACTTACAAAAAGCGATTTTTCGTCTCCTGAAAAAGTCAATCCTTCAAAAACACCATTTTGTCTTGGCCCGTATTCAGTTGCCTGCATTTGCAATTGAGCAGGCAATTGAAAAGTGTCCATAAAATTGCCGGAAGTATTTACTTCTGTAACAGCAGGATCTTCAAGAACTGTATTTTGCGGATTTACAATTCTCTCCCCTTCGCTGCTCCAGATAAAAGTGTTGCTTTTCTCATTATATCGTAATGCCTCAGGGTCGGGAGTGTGGAAAGGATCCTGCGTGGAATTTGGATAAAAATTTCCGCTCTTGTCTTTTAAGAAAGTGGTTTGAAGAAAAACAACACTATCAATTTTATTTTGATTAATAACGATCTGAGCGGTGTAAAATCGTACAGGATTTTTTTGGGAACGGTCGTCACTGATGAAATAATATTCTTTCTTTTCAGGATTGTAATCAATGCCGGAAAGCCCGCCAACAGTAGTGTTTTGAAACTGGAAGTTGTAAGGAACCACGTATTCACTCAGAAATTTTAACTGGTGTATTTCAGAAGTTTTTTGATTTTTCTGGGACGAAGAACATGAAGAAATAATGAGCAGGATAAAAGCAATACAATAATTTTTCACTACAAAAGGGTTTTAAGACAAAGTTGCACAAAGTTTGTGGCAAAAATAATAGAATGAACAGCGGAGCACGAATTTCCAACTTTTTAAATCGTAAGTTATGATTGAATCTCCTGTTACTGAAAAAACAAATGACAACCAACCTGGTTGGTTTTCTTTATTAAGATTTGCATTGGGAATGATCCTGTTTTGGAAAGGAATCGTTTTCATCCGCGACACAGAATTGCTGAAGCAGTTAATAGGGCGCACGGGTATTGGTGCACTAACGCCTTATACTGAATTCCTGTCGTTCGTGGTAGCCTATTTGAGTTTATTATGCGGCTTGTTTATTGCCTGTGGGCTTTTTACAAGAACTTCCTCCATTGTGCAGATTCCGATACTGGTCATTGCAGTGTTTTTTATCAACACCCGGAACTATGGCAACTCCACTTTTGAATGGATTCTTTCCATCATTACCTTGATCTTACTGGTATTTTTTGCCATAAAAGGAAGTGGCGCCCTTTCAGCAGATGAATTTTTCCGAAGCTATTACAAAGCAGGAAGTGAAGAAGGAAATACGAAAAAGTTTTTTAAAGCGCTGTGAGTAACCTTCGAGAAAACCACGAGCTGCATAGAAGCGAAAAAATATGCTGAAGTGCTGATCATGATTTTTCCGTCTTTTTCCTCAAACGAATGTTCAGCAATTCCACGGCCAGTGAAAAACCGAGGCATGAATAAATAATGCTTTTGCTAACTTCCTGGTGCAGGCCGCCTGCGATCAAAACGACTCCAATAACAACAAGGAAAGAAAGAGCCAGCATTTGCAGCGTTGGATGGCGATTGATGATATTGCTGACCGGCCCTGCAAAAAGCATCATGATACCGATAGACACTATAACGGCAATGATCATGATGATTACATTGTCCACAAGGCCTACTGCAGTTAGTATTGAATCGAACGAAAAAACGGCGTCCACCATCACAATCTGAAAGATAACCGCTCCAAATCCGATTTTCTTTTTGTTGTTCTTTAATTCTTTCTTTTCCTCCTTCTGAAATTTATGATGTATCTCAAGCGTACTTTTTATGATCAGGAAAAGACCACCGGCAATCAGTATCAGATCCTTATAACTTAAATCCAGCCCATTTTCAGCAATTCCAGCAAACGGGGGAATGCTTATCACAGGATCTTTAAGCCCGATGATCCAGGTAATGCACAGCAATAAACCAATACGAAAAAGCATGGCAAGCATCAGGCCGATATTGCGTGCGCTGCGCTGCCGCTCTTTGGGAAGTTTATCCGATACGATAGAAATAAAAATCACATTATCGATGCCCAGTACAATTTCTAAAAAAGTAAGCGTCAACAGGCTAATCCATACGCCAGGGTTCGCAAAATCCGGGAAAACAAGATCCATATATGGTGAAGCTTTGAAAATTTAAAAAGTGTGAAATAACTAACCTGCGACTGTATTGATTGGTTGTTTCTTTTTTTTCGATGTCAGCATCTTTATCAAAACAGGTGCGGTCGTAATGAGCACAATGCCTATGATGATCTTCTCAAGATTCTGTTTCGCCCATAAATTTTCGCCCAATAAGAAGCCGGCAGTTACAATCGTGGCAGCCCATAAAAAACTTCCGGCAATATTATAAAAAGAAAATTTTCGCCAGCCCATTTTTACAATGCCCGCAACTAATGGCGCAAAAGTACGGACAATGGGCAAAAACCTTGCAAGCATAATGGCGCCTCCGCCTTTCTTGTCATAAAAATCTTTTGCCTGCAACAGATATTTTTTCTTGAAAAAGAAGTTATCTCTTCGCTCAAACAACAGTGCTTTTGATTTACTTCCCAGCCAATATCCCATAAAATTGCCGATGGTACCGGCCGTTGCGATCAATACGATCCAAAAAAGCAGGTTGAGCAAATGGAGGTCAAATGGTGAGAGTGCATTGGCGATAACCATACCCGCAATAAATAAAAGGGAGTCGCCCGGAAGGAAGAAACCAAACGGGAAACCGGTTTCGATAAAAACAATTAATACGACAATGTACAAACCGCCGTATCGCATGATCCATTCAGGATTCGTAAGATGAGTAAAAAAATCTATGATCGTTTGCATAATAATATTGATAAATGATGAAAGAATAATTTTAAGAAATAAGTGTGTCTGATTTCTTTAAAAAAGAAATGAAAAAACAATCTGCTTTGCAGAAAAAAAGATCAGAACAAATAGTAGATCGAAAGGAAAGAATAGTATTGAGGCCGGATCAATAAATAAGTATCATAGAAGTGCGGGATCGCTGAATCATTCCCAATTCTGGCCGCAGAACGATAATCTCTTGTGGAATAAAACGCGTTTGAAATTTTATTCCTGAACGCCATATGACATTCCTGCTGTTCGTCTGCAATATTATTCAGATGGCCGCTCTCTTCATGATCATTTTGGTTTTGAAGCGAAAATGCGCAAATATTTATTACGTGACTATTAGAAGCTGAAGCGTGGATTAAAGGCGCAATGGTAAATAAACAATTCAAAAAGATGAAAACAAACACTACGATGCGCTGATAAATAAAACCGTTATGTCGTTTTCGTGCCATGTGGGATGAATAAAATTTATGGCAGACAAAAATATCTGTAAAATGCTTTTTTAAATGTTATTTTTCTCATAAATACAAACAGCGGTGACCTCTTGAAAAAGTTCACCTCTGACTTACTAATTATGAATCACTTATTACTTCCTGCTTTACTTAAACTCCTCATCCTTCAAACCACTGTTTACTTTTACATCAGTGGCTTTCAAAGGAATATCAACTCCTTGTGAAATGGTTTCAGAATAAGGAATCATAATGCCATTTACTTCTTTATAATCGTCGTAGGTAACACTGGAGCTACCATTTTTACTTTCAATTTCTTTCTTTAGCTTCAAACCTGTTGTTGCATCGAAAAATTCCTTTATTTCGGTTCCTGAGGGGGATTTCACCTCTACAACATAAGTATCTTTTCCATCTACATCTGCAATCATCGGCATCAGTGATAATTGGTATGAAGAGTTTAAAAATTCAGTTTCAGGGAAAGGCAAAGTCTGTTCTTTCAATCGCTCTTTTGTGGCGCTGTCTATCGTGTGATCCTGTCCCATCGCTGACAAGCTTACATCATTTCCATTCACCACCACTTTTTGTAAAACCTGGTTGGAAGCAGTGAGCATGATCATCAAAAGCATGTGGTTCGGCGCCTTATATTTTTGTACATATTGTATTCCTTGTCCCTGCACATTTCCTTTGGCTGTATAAGAATAATCTTTGATGGCTTTAATTTTATCAGCACCGCCGATAGCTTTCAGATAATCATTGATCACCTCTTTTGCTGAAAGGCCTTGTGGCACCGGTTTTAAAGGAGCCGCAGTAAAAGTATTATTGGCAGGATTGATATCCGGATAATCATGATCAGGATCGATGATCACTTTCTTGATTGCTGAAGTGGATGGGTAATGGAAAGTCCATGTACCGCCGCGCTGCCAGATCTCTGCAGGAAGTGTAAGCGAATCTGTCTTTCCATTTTCCTGGACGATCTGCAACGGAACCGGCAAAACCATTTGTTCATTGTTCACAACAGTAATCAAGGCTCCTTTTTTGGGATCATTGTCTTCATATTTAACATCTGTTACTCCCTGGTCAAGTTTGGAATTGGTAAAAAACCAACCGCGCCAGAAATAGCTTAAATCTTCGCCACTTACATTCTCCATTGTTCTGAAAAAATCCCATGGTGTCGGATGTTTAAAAGCCCACCTGTCTATGTAGATACGAAATGCAGAATCAAATCTTGTCACGCCCAAAATATGATTGCGCAAAATATCCAATCCGGCTCCCGGTTTTTCATAAGCGGCAACGCCCAGAAAGTTTTGCTGTGTCACATCAGGAATGGTCATAATCGGATCTGCATCATCTTTAAACATGTAAGGAGCTGTTTCCTGCAAATCACTTTTTTCATAAAATTCTCCATGATTAAATACTTTGGTATCTACGCCATTAATAAAAGTATTGAATCCTTCATCCATCCACGGATACTTACGTTCGTTAGAGCCAACGATCATGGGAAACCAATTGTGTCCAAATTCATGATTGGTAACGCCCCAAAGTCCTTCGCCGGTACTTTTCCATGAGCAGAAAACAATTCCGGGATATTCCATTCCGCCTACGATTCCGGCTACGTTGGTTGCAGACGGATAGGTAAATTCATACCATTCTTTAGAATATAGTTCTATCGCCCCTTTTACAAACTCTGTTGACCTTTTCCAGCCGCTGTCGGTAGCGCTTTCAACCGGGTAAACCGATTGTGCCAACGCTTTTTTACCGCTTGGCAAATTAATCCTTGCTGCATCCCAGATAAAAGCTTTGGAAGCAGCCCAGGCCACATCCCGTGTCTGGTTGCATACAAAGTGCCAGGTAAGCGTTGGTTTTGCAGGATGATATGATGAACCATTTAATTCATCGGCGCCAATAATAGTAACAGTTTTGTCGCTGTTGTGTGCCTCTTTCAGGCGATTCCTTACAGTGGATGTCAGCACTTCGGCAGGATTTTGCAATTCACCGGAACCAACCACTACAAGGTTTGATGGAGCCGTAATGGTATAATCAATATTTCCATATTCCAGGTAGAATTCGCCAGCGCCAAGATAAGGCAACGTGTTCCAGCCTTCGATATCGTCATACACACACATGCGCGGATACCATTGAGCGATTTCATAAACCCATCCGTTCTTTGTATTCAATCTTCCCATCCTGTCGGTTCCATACTGTGGTACAGAAAAAGAGTAATTAATTTTTATTTCAACCATTCCTGTTTTGGCAGTAAGTTCTTTGGGAAGCCAGAGCTGCATGCGCGTATCAGAAACGGTGTATTTGCCTTTATAGGTTTTGCCATTCATTACCACATCTACAGATTTTAATTCGTCTCCCTGTGTAAATTCCCTGTTGGCCCAGCGACCGCCCGTGGTAAGCGTAGTAGCTTGTGCACGACTGTCTTCACGATAAATATTTTGATCGAGTTGTAACCATAAAAATCTCAACGCATCGGGGCTGTTATTTTTATAACTGATCACTACAGAACCGGAAACCGTTTTTTGCGTTGTATCCAATGTTACGTTGATTTTGTAATCCGCCCTGTTTTGCCAGTAATGAGGCCCCGGGGCACCGTTTGCACTGCGGAATTCGTTTCCGTGAGTAGTGTAAAAGAAAGGATAAAACGCTTGGTGCTGGTCGTAATGAGAATCACTGTCTTCCTGGGCTAAAGCAGCACCACAGGAGAAGACAATCAAAAAGGCTGCAACTAAAATTTTTTTCATATGGAATAATTTGAGATTGTGAAGGTAAAAGATTTGAATATTTTGCGAAAGGATTTATTTTCATAAGCTCTCTCAAATTGCAAATCAGATCAAAAAGAAAATGAGTAGCGCTACAGTGAAATTGAAATGTACGGTTAGCTGCGCTAAAGCTGATCCTCTCGTGGTATATTAATAAGAAAATAAGCGATATTTCTTTGTTTACTCTTCCTTCCGTAAAAATTTTTTATCTATCAAAAAAAAATTTAGCTTTGTTTTTCCACCCTTCGAAGACTCCGCTTATTTCTGATTGACACTTACATCAATCAATTTATCATCAAAAAAATTACAACAATGAAACAGATCTTAACCGGTTTATCTGTAGTTATGTTTTTATTGGTTTCCTGCAAAAGCTCCACAACTGATACCAATGCGGGCAACACAAACACTGAAAATGAAACCCACATCGCCGACAATAATAAAATCTATAAGGCAATTGAAACAGGCGATGTGAGCGCAATAGACACACTGATCGCTACCGATGCTGTTGAGCATGACGGTCCCAACGGCACTGAGGTTAAAGGTCGCGATAGTATTGTGAAAATGCTTGGACAGATGCATACTCAAATCAAAGACCTTAAAACCGATGTAATAACCAGCGCTGGCAACGGCGATTATGTTTTCTCACTCGTACACATTACCGGCACTCCTACAGATTCTTCTATGGGTATGGGAGGAAAAAATATTGATGTAAGAGCAGTGGATGTGGTAAAATTTAAAGGCAATAAAATTACGGATCATTGGGGCTTCACAGACGATGCAATGGTAAACAAAGAAATGATGGAAATGCAAAAAATGAATAGCGCGGATAAAATGAAAAAGTAACATTCTTAGTTCGTAGCGTTTAATTGAAATACAAAATTTAAACTTATGCCAGATTCAATTCAGAATTTAGATGTTTCCGCTGTAACTGATTTCAAATCACATATCAGGGGGCAAATCTTTCTGCCGGTTGATGCCGGATATGAAGATGCATGTAAAGTGTATAATGGAATGATCCATAAACATCCTGGTATGATCGTAAAATGCATGGATGTTGCAGATGTAATAACGTCAGTAAATTTTGCAAGAGAAAATCATTTGCTGCTTGCCGTGCGCGGGGGAGGTCACAATGGTGGCGGACTGGGTATGTGTGATAACGGTTTGGTAATTGATTTGTCGGGAATTAAATATGTCCGCGTAGATCCTGAAACAAAAACGGTGCGTGTTGGCGGTGGCAATGTCTGGGGAGAAGTAGATCATGCAACGCATCCTTTTGGGCTTGCTGTTCCTGCCGGCATTGTTTCTACAACCGGCGTAGGAGGTCTGACACTTGGCGGAGGCGTTGGATATTTATCAAGAAAATATGGACTTTCCATTGATAATTTATTAGAAGCTGATATGGTTTTAGCGAATGGTTCATTTGTTACTGCCAGCGCGGATAAAAACAGTGATCTCTTTTGGGCGATTCGTGGTGGAGGCGGCAATTTTGGTGTCGTAACTTCTTTCAAATTCCAGGCGCATCCTGTAAAAAATGTTTATGGCGGCCCTACATTATGGCCCATTGAAAAAACACAGGAAATGATGGAATGGTATGATCAGTTTATCAATATGGCACCGGACGATCTGAACGGTTTTTTTGCACAGTTAGTAGTTCCCGGCCCACCGTTTCCTGAACCGCTTCATCATAAAAAGTTTTGCGGAGTGGTCTGGTGTTATACAGGAGATTTGTCAAAAGCAGAAGAAGTATTTAAGCCGGTTCTTGATACCAATCCTGTCTTTCAGCATCTGGGAGAAATGCCTTATCCTGCGATACAAAAACTGTTTGATGGCCTCCTTCCGCCCGGATTGCAATGGTATTGGAGAGCCGATTTCTTTAATGAATCAGAAGCTGCAGCAAGAGAGAAACATTTTGAATTCGGATCAAAGATCCCAACACCGCTTTCCCAGATGCATTTGTATCCCGTAAGTGGTGCAGCAGGCAGAGTAGCTAATGACGAAACCGCGTGGGCATATAGGGATGCAAAATATGCAGGAGTAATTGTAGGTGTAGATCCTGATCCTGCCAATGCTGAAAAAATTACCAAATGGTGTAAGGATTATTGGGAGGAGCTTCATCCCTATTCATGCGGCGGCGCCTATCTCAACTTTATTATGAATGAAGGCCAGGATCGCATCAAAGCCAGCTACAAAGGGAACTATGATCGTTTAACAAAAATTAAGAAGAAATATGATCCTGATAATTTGTTCAGGGTAAATCAAAATATTTTGCCGGAAAGAAGTAATTGAATGTGAAATCGGTATATGCCGATTAGCTGATTTGCTTATGTGCTAATGAAGGGAAATAATGCACCTTATTTCTTATTAGTTATTACTTATTTCTTATTACTTATTTCTTATTACTATTACGGTTAACCGCGTCACTTAAATTTCAAATTTCAATTTAATTTTCACCGCCAAAATGCCGGCTTTACAGGCGTTCCTTTAAAAGTACAATCACCACACTCTTTAAAAGTAAGATCGTATCCTTTGCGATTGTTTACATAATCCTCATAAAGAGGTACGTAGCCAACTGAAAGAAAAAAAGCAAGAGTATCGGGTATATTGGGTACAAACATAGTGGTACAATTGGTTGGTTGGTTCCATGTAGCCGGCAAGGAGTTATTGTCAATAAATCCGCGGTATTCTGAAGTATGTCCAGCACCAATATAACCTATAACTTTTTCGGAAGTATCAGTAAGGCAATGAATATTTCCTGTTAATTCATGTGGCTGTGCGTCAAAAAGAGTTCCTATATTCTCCGTATTATTTTGCATGGTTTTCCAAAAATTATAAGCTGCTGAATCAAGCTGGTATTGAGTGATGAGCGCACTGTATAAAACACTGAGTCTTTCATCATGCTCCGGAAAAAAAATGAGGTTGTTGTGCACCACGTTATCTTTTCGTCCGACAGAAGAACCTAAAACGATCGTGCTTGAATTGCCGGTAACCCAACAAATATGAACAGGATCAACCCTCGGAAAGATCACATAACTGACAGGATCAAAATCGAAGCCGGAAATATAAGGCGTATGATATTCCCATGTTTCCCGATAAACCCATCGATAATAATGAGATTGGTTACTTTCATCTTTTGTTGAAACATACCACTGCACACCACCAGATTTTAGAGACCAGTCCGTGCCGGTAATTGGCGGAGAGGTTTCGAATGGTACAAAATCTGATTGATATTCTTTATGGTTGAAAGTGGAAATATGAAGCTGGTATTTAAAAGACGCATCAAGAAAAACAGGGTCCATTATATAAATTCCTGCGGCATTTTCTCTTAAAGAATACGAATTACCGTGATCATCTTTTACCACAACATTGGCATTGGTTTCAGGAATTATCCGCGCTGTGTCATATTGGGAAACAACGCGCGTACGGCTTAATTTTATAACAGTAGGCGAATCAGAAGTGATATATCCTTCCACTACTAAGTAATTCGTTTGTTTTGGCGGTACGGGTGGAAAATAGGGCGACTTGCACTCCTGTAAAAAAGTGGCCAATGAAAAGATCAGAAAAATAAAAAATAAATTTTTCATACTCTTTATGGTTGTGGCAAACAAAGGCTTTATGTTAGTTTGTGACTGAGTTTTGGAACATTTACTATCAAATATCTGTTTATTTTTTGAGAAGTTTCTTCCTTCAAAATTATTTTTCCAAATTAATAGTCTTAGCTGAATACCAGGTGTAGCTTGACGGAATGGCACTTCATCAGAGGCTACTGCAAAGTGAATTACTTATTGTAAGGATATTCATTTACCCAATGAAAACCACGGCTAATCAATCTCGTTTTATTAAAGTCAATCTTTTGCATTAGTATGTAAACGGAATCATTTTGCAGCGTACCGGCAAAAGCAAGATGTGTTGCATCAGGATAGAAATAACTAAATCTTCCCAGGTGATAAGCGTATGAATAAGCAAAAAGGTTAAAGGTTTTATTTACAGTATCAACGTTAAGGCTATAGCGCTTCTCACTATCATTCATCATTTTTATTGTAGCCTCATTAGAGAGAAGGATATTAAGCTGTTTCCATTGTAAACTATCTGTTGTAAGCGGAGGCAGTGTGTCTTTATTCTTTACAAATTTTATTACATTATAAATGCCGAACATCGGCTGCTTTAACATTGCTTCATCGCCATAAGATTTATATCCTTTCCACACACTGCTGATAGTAGTTAATAAAACAGTACCAATTAATAAGATTTTTACTGCAATCCATGTGATTTTCGTCCATCTTTTATAAAACTTTGGTTGAATATTTACTGCCGGCACTGCTTTGTTTCTAAAAAAGAAATTGATAAGCCGCTGCATATCCGGCGCTGCAATAAAAATTGCCATTAATAATAAGTTGCTCGATAAAAGTTTAACTGGAACATCATAACAAAAATTTATTGCTACTACATTACTCAGAACTGTTATACATACTAATGAGCCGAAAGTAGTGGTTTTTCTAAACAAAAGAAGGAAACCGCCCGTAGCTTCTGCTAACCCGGTAAATACATTAAAAGCAGTTGAGTAACCCATAAATCTCCATAAAAGCCCCATCGGACTCATATCACCATACGTTTTGGCTAGATCTGAAAACGGAAAGGGAAATTGTGTTTTGACAATTTTATAAAGGCCATAGGAGATCATTATAAATGCAAGATAATATCGCACATAAACCGTTAACCAATATAAAAGTAAGTCATAGCTTTTTCTTTTTCGGTCCGTAAATGACCAAATAATTGCACCGATCAAAGCAAATGCTGCAAATAAAAATAGTTGCACATAATTATAAGTTGTATCGCCGCTACCATTTGGTTTCACAGTTATTGGATAACTGAGGTGCAGTACATTTTTTCCTGTCCAGGAAACCAGCAAATCCCAAAAGCGATTGAACCATAACCATATATTTAAAGGAACAGCAGATGGGATATACTGAACCGGAAAAGGAAATATGTAAATGAAGAAATAGACAGCAAAAAAACGAAACAGCAATTTTTGCATTACTGTCCAACTGTTAACCGAAGACAGACTGGTTTGCATTTAAGAATTGTCTTTTATTGATTAAAATTTTTCTCCCCGATACGACCGTTGAGAAGGTCATTGAGTTGAGCAGGAACACGAAAAAAATTTGCAGCGAACTCTTGTATTGATATTTAAGACACAATCTAATGCAAAAATTTATTCTAACAATCAATTATTTATCATTATACTTTTTCAATTGTTATAAGTACGATACAATTTCCTTCTCCCCGTTCGAAGAAGGGAAGCACATCAAGGGACGCGAAGATGGGCAATTGAAACATTAAGGAGTTAAGGATAGTTAAGGGCAGCATGCTCTTCAATTGCCTCAAAAAATTCTTTCAATTTTTGCGGATCAAGTTTTCCATTTGTGCGAACGCTGCTACAAAGGTCAAGTCCAAAAGGTTGAACAGTTTCAATGGCTTGTCTTACGTTGTTTTTGTTCAGACCGCCCGCAAGAAATAGTGGTATTGAAATTGAGTTCCTGATTTCCTTACTCAACTGCCAATTATGGGTGCGCCCTGTTACGCCTAATTCTTTAACTGATAGAGTCGGGTTTCCGCTGTCTAATAAAATCGCATCAACATATTTTGAAATTTCATGTGCTTCTTTGACAGAGTTATCGTTAATAACATGAATAACTTGTACCAATTTAACGTTAGGCAATTGGTTACGGATTGTTTCATAGTCCCGCTTTTCCAACTCGTCCACAATTTGAATTGTATTTGTATTAACCCGTCTGTAATGTGAACTTATCTCTTGTGGTTTCGTTTCACTTGAAAGCAAAAAAGTTGCATCCTGACACGCTTCTTACGGTGACTTCTGTCCTGCCATGGTTTCCTTACGCACGAACCGGATCAGCGCACTACTATTTTCCGTGCTTGCGAGTCTTGCTTCATATCGCCTGCCATCTACCATGGCAATCATGAGTGAAGTATTCGGAGGAATGGACCCAAGATTTTCTGCCACCATCACCAGGTCGTTGGTTTGCTGCATTGCGGCAACAGGCAATTTGATAATAAAAGCAGTATCTGAAAGGCGGATATGTTCCGCGAGCATTTTATCGTTGAAAAAGACAGCGATGGAATCACCATCAATTTCCGCATTATCATAAAACCTCAGCTCCAGTGAATCGCCTGTAAGCGGAATCTCCTGCACCAACTGGCGGGTACGCGTCTTGAATTTTTGCTCATTGGTAAGTGGCACCGAAACCACGGGTTCACTAACCGGATTGGATATCGTTTTTATGGAAGGATTAGAGGCAGGTGCCGGAACCACAACCGGCGCTTTCGGCTGAATCGCCACTTCTTCCCTGTGTGGCTTTGGTTGCGGCTTCTCTGTAACCGGAGCCGGCCTGGTAAAAGCCAGCTTACCAATACTATCAATCAGGTAAGGATCGTTGGCACCAGTGGTATAATTATCAATGATGTAGTCCCATTCATCGCGGAAAAAAGGCGTTATAAATTTTTGAAGATGGACGGTAGCGCCTTGCTGATCGGGTTCTTCTTTCAATGCTGCTCTGCCCGTAAGATACATTTTAGTGCCGCCGGGGCAATTAAAGTCGGCATTTGAAATATACGGAGAAGCTTGTCTTTTGGGTAAAAGACTGCTGGCGCTTTTTTCTTCAATGAGTTGGTCATCCCACCAAACCACACTGTTGTCTGTGGCGTCAAAATAACCTTTGATGCTGTATCTTTTGAAATTATTCGCGGAGGTATAATAGTAACTGGTGCCGGTGAGACTGTCGCCATTCTTTACTATTTTAAGTTCCACATTCCTGTGGTCAATTTTTCCTTTCCAATCGCCGGTAACGGATTGCGCATTTCCAAAGAAACAGGTGAGGACACCTGCACAAAACAAGAAAAAGGAAGTAGTTACTTTCAATACGTTCAGCCGGATTTTATTAATTGGCTGGTTTCAAAAATAAGGATATTAAAAGCTAATAAATTGCTAACATCGCCTGATGCTTAGTCCTTGCCAGTAAACAAACAATTATTTGCATTTTTTCTACCAAAATCCAACCATCCCTCCATCTTACAAAAAACAATTACTCCGTTTGCTGATCTGCAACAATAGCATCGTTTATCTTCCTGTTCTTTAGAATGTTTACATAAGTCAATGCAAGCCGGATCCCATAATTTTCATAAGATTTCTGAGCCCAGTCAATGGCTGTATCAAGGTCTCCGTTTATTTCGCTGATAATGGCCATGTTATAACAGGCCCTGCCGGCTATTTTTCTTTTCGGATTGCTGGTTTCTGCCTGCCACAACTGTGCCGCCCCATTCCAATTACCGGTGCGGGCTTTTCGGGTAGCAATCTTAAAATTGTCACTTCCCCTTACATAATAATCTCTTGTAACCCTTGTCCACAAAGGAATGATGCTGAAAGCGTAGGCATGTCCTGCCATATTCCCTACTTCTTTTACAGCCTCTTTACGTTCTATCAGCGCCTGTGCTGCCAATAAAGGATTGATTCCTTTGCCATGATAGATGATATTCCTTGAAACGGCTGCTTCATCCAAAATGTTCTTTTCACGTACATCGTAGATGCGCCATCCTGCTTTTACAACCGTGCGCATATTAGCCTGTTGTTCTACCAGCGGTATATTGCCCAATGGCGTTTTCGCGGTTGTCTTATTGATGGAATAGTCTATATTGGAGTGCGTATCAAAAAGCTCCAAAGAAAAAAGCGCATCCGCATTATTTTCATTGCAGAGCTCTTCAACAGTATCCCATGATAAAGGCGAAGGAAACAAACCCGGCACATCCGTAGTAAGATCAGTGCCGTCAAGAAGGTTGACCTGGCCGAAACGGCTATTTTTCTTTAATTCGTCAGACAGGCCGGTGATGGTAGCCGATGAGCCTTCTTTATCCAGATCAGGTGTTTCCAGTGAAACTACCTTATCCACCACATTAAATACTTTTGATTTGTTGGAGACTGCTGTCCTGTTGACAACCACCACATTTTTAATGTAAGCAGGCAGCGTAACACGGGCAGGTTGCTGCACACTTATATGAACCAACTCTGTTGAAGCACACGAAGAAAAAATAAACACAATTACTACACAACGAAGCAAATTTTTCATTATACGATACATTTATTATCATACAACGATTTTTTAATTCGTGTAGTATTAAAGTATTAAATTATTAAATTGTTGGATTGTTCGTTGATTGGTAATTCGTAATTCTTGACCGCTGAAACCTAATTCCTGATATACAAAAATCCACTGCCGTTACGCATCAGCCGGTAAGGTAAGCGAATCATGATGTACGTCTACAAACATCCGGTCAGAATTTTCTTCATTATTGTAAATGATCCGGTCTGACCGGTGACTGCCCGTTACTTTTACTTTAGTAACCCTTAAGCGGTCTGGAGACCTGTGCTGGAAAGTGCGACAATCTATTTAACAATCTCCCCAACATCAATCACCTTTCCTTTACTCACAACCAAATTTATATGCGTAATGTTATCAAGATCTTCAACCGGGTCGGCGTTCAGTAAAACAAGGTCTGCTTTTCTACCAACAGCAATACTGCCGAGGCTATCCTGTTTGTCCAAGATTTTTGTTGGATTGATAGTAGCCGATTGAATGATTTGCCAGTTGCTTAATCCACTTTCCTTCATCGCTTTTAATCCATCAAACAATGAGGAAGCATGCTGCGTCCCTATGTTTCCTGCGTCTGTTCCTGCTACGATCGTAATGCCGCCATCAATCATTTTTTTAAGATTTACCATTCTTACAGAATCCTGGTGCGCGAACATATTTTTGATTGCGGGCATGTTAAATCTTTTTTTATAAAAACCTGTGAGAGCTGTATCCACATGCTCCAGGTCTCGTATGGATGCCAGTTGTTGTGGATTTGAAACAGCCACATCATAAGCGGAATAATGCATGTTCTGTCCAAAAGTTTTAAAATAACCATCTTCCACAATCAACGTTGGACAATCAATCACGTTTTTTGATTTTAATAGTTTGATAAAATCATC
>Ga0157371_10001266_pt1 | contig 26615 bp, 21 predicted proteins | sample C45metaG_FD_113462 | JGI IMG/M metagenome (GOLD analysis project Ga0157371, IMG submission 113462) | Corn rhizosphere microbial communities from Kellogg Biological Station, Michigan, USA - C4-5 metaG | ecosystem: Host-associated > Plants > Roots > Rhizosphere > Soil | place: USA: Michigan... | reverse complement strand
GCTCGAAGCTGAACACCACGTCGTCGGCGTTGAAATCACGCGTCGGCTTGAAGTAGTCGGTGGTGTGGAATTTCACCCCCTGGCGCAGGGCGAAGGTGTACTGCAGGCCATCGGGGGAAACCTCCCAGCTTTCGGCCAGGCCCGGCTCCAGCTCGGCGGTGCCCTGCTTGAATTCCACCAGGCGGTTGTACAGCGGCGTGGCCGAGGCGTTGAAGGTATAGCCGGAGGTGTAGCGACCCGGATCGAAGCCTTCCGGATTGGCCTCGGTGCAGACCACCAGGGGTCGGGCCAGGGCGGCATTGGCCGTCAGGCAGAGGAGGGCGGCGAGGGACAGCGAGAATAGCGGTTTGGACACGGAAGGCTCCTCGTGAAGGCCCGCGAGGCGGGCCGGACAGAATCAGCGGTCGAGGCTTACGCCATAGAAACCGGTGACGCCAAAGGGATTGATCTTGAAGCCCTGCACGGCTTTGCGCATGGGCTGGGACACCACCGAGTGGGCCATGGGGCTCACCGGCATCTGCTGGCGAATGAGCTGCTGCGCCTGCTCGTAGAGCCGGGTGCGTTCGGCGCGATCGTTGCTGGTCTTGGCCTTCTGGATGAGGGCGTCGTAGTCCTTGTCGCACCAGCGCGCATAGTTGCTGCCGCCGATGGCGCTGCAGCCGTAGAGCACGCCCAGCCAGTTGTCCGGATCGCCGTTGTCGCCGGTCCAGCCATAGGTCAGCACATCGTGTTCGCCAGCCTTGGCGCGCTTGATGTACTCACCCCATTCGTAGCTGACGATCTTGGCCTTGATGCCGACCTTGGCCCAATCCTGCTGGATCATCTGCGCCGACTGGCGGGCGTTGGGATTGGAGGCGCGCTGCACCGTCATGGCCCAGAGGGCGATCTCGGTGCCGTCCTTGATCCCCGCCTGCTTGAGCAGCGCGCGGGCCTTGGTCGGATCATAGGGCGCGCCCTTGATATTCTTGTCGTAGGACCACTGGTTCGGCGGGATCACGTTCTGCGCGACCTGGCCGGCGCCCTGGAACACGGTGTCGACGATGGCCTGCTTGTTGATGGCCATGTCCAGGGCACGCCGCACCTCGGGCTTGTCCAGCGGCGGATGCTGGACGTTGTAGGCGAGGAAGCCGACGTTGAAGCCCGGCTGCTGCAGGACCTTGAGGTTGGCATCCTGCTTCATCTCCACCAGGTCCGCCGGACGCGCATAGCCGCTGACCTGGCACTCGTTGGCCTTGAGCTTCTGCAGGCGGGTGGCGGCGTCGGGGGTGATGGCGAAGATCAGGTTGTCGAGCTTGACGTCCTCGGGCTTCCAGTAGTCCGGATTGCCCTTGAAGCGGATCACCGCATCCTTCTGGTAGCGGCTGAAGACGAAGGGGCCGGTGCCGATGGGCTGCTGGTTGAGCCGCTCAGGCTTGCCCTGCTTGAGCAACAGCTCGGCGTACTCCGCCGACTGGATGGAGGCGAAGCTCATGGCCAGGTCGGCGGCGAAGGCGGCGTCGACCTTGTTCAGGGTGAAGACCACGGTGTGGTCGTCGGCCTTGGCCACCTTGGCGATGTTCTGGTCCAGCCCCATGTCGGTGAAGTAGGGGAATTCCGTCGGGTAGGCCTTACGGAACGGCTGCTGCTTGTCGAGCATGCGCTGGAAGGTGAAGACCACGTCGTCGGCATTGAAGTCGCGGGTCGGCTTGAAGTAGTCGGTGGTGTGGAATTTCACGCCCTGGCGCAGGTGGAAGGTATAGGTCTTGCCATCCGCGCTCACGTCCCAGCGGGTCGCCAGGCCCGGCTCCAGGGTGGTGCCGCCGCGCTGGAACTGCACCAGGCGGTTGAAGACCGTCTCGGCCGAGGCATCGAATTCGGTGCCCGAGGTGTACTGTGCCGGATCGAAACCGGCGGGGCTGGCTTCCGAGCAGTAGACGAGGCTGCTCGCTGCCTGGGCGAGCGGAGCACAGGCGAGCAGGCTCGCCGCCAGCAACGAGTAGGCGTAGGGAAGGCGCATGGGGTCTCACTCCATCAGTCAAATGAACGGCCAAGGCCGGGAGGCGTACTCCCGACCCTGGCCAAGAGGCTTCACTTGCTGACGCTGACGCCGTAGAACTGGTTCAGTCCGAAGGGGCTGATCTTGAAGCCCTGGACCTCTTTGCGCATGGGCATGTAGAGGGTCGAATGGGCGATGGGCGCCAGGGGCCGCTGCTCCATGATGACCTTCTGGGCCTGCTGGTAGAGCTCGGTGCGCTTGGCCTGGTCGGTGGTGCGCTTGGCGGCCTGGATCAGGTCCTCGTAGGGCTTGTAGCACCACATGGAGAAGTTATTGCCGCCGACCGCGTCGCAGCCGAAGTTGGTGCCCAGCCAGTTGTCCGGATCACCGTTGTCGCCGCTCCAGCCGATCAGCAGGGCGTCGTGCTCGCCGTTGTGGGCGCGCTTGATGTACTCGCCCCATTCGTAGCTGACGATCTTGGCCTTGACGCCGACCTTGGACCAATCCTGCTGGATCATCTCGGCCATCAGCCGCGCATTGGGGTTGTAGGGGCGTTGCACCGGCATGGCCCAGAGGGTGATCTCGGTACCTTCCTTGACGCCGGCCTTCTCCAGCATGGCCTTGGCCTTGGCTGGATCGTAGGGCACCGCCTTGATCGAGGTGTCATAGGACCACTGGGTCGGCGGCATGGCGTTGACCGCTTCCTGGCCGGCGCCTTGGTAGACGGTATCGATGATGGCCTTCTTGTTGATGGCCATGTCCAGTGCCTGGCGCACCTCGACCTTGTCCAGCGGCGCGTGCTTGACGTTGAAGCCTACCCAGCCTTCGTTGAAGCCGGGCTGCGAGGGCATCTTCAGGTTGGGGTCCTTCTTCAGGCCCTCCAGGTCGGCCGGGCGCGGATAGGCGGTGATCTGGCACTCGCCGGCCTTGAGCTTCTGGATGCGCACCGAAGGATCGGTGTTGATGGAGAAGATCAGGTTGTCCACCTTGGGGCCGTCTTCCTTGTCCCAGTAGGTGGGGTTGGCCTTGAAGCGGATCACCGCGTCCTTCTGGTAGCGGCTGAAGACGAAGGGGCCGGTGCCGATGGGCTTCTGGTTGATGTCGGCGGCCTTGCCCTGCTTGAGCAACTGGTCGGCGTATTCGGCGGAGAGGATCACCGCGAAGGGCATGGCCACGTTCTGCAGGAAGGCGGCGTCGACGTCGTTCAGGGTGAAGCGTACGGTGTGCTCATCCACCTTCTCGACCTTGGCGATGTTCTTGTCCAGGCCCATGTCGGTGAAGTAGGGGAACTCGGTGGGATAGGCCTTGCGGAACGGCTGCTCCTTGTCGAGCATGCGCTGGAAGGTGAAGACCACGTCGTCGGCATTGAAGTCGCGGGTCGGCTTGAAGTAGTCGGTGGTGTGGAATTTCACGCCCTGGCGCAGATGGAAGGTGTAGGTCTTGCTGTCCGGGCTGATGTCCCAGCTCTCGGCCAGGCCGGGCTTGACCTGGGTGCCGCCACGCTCGAACTGCACCAGTTCGTTGAATACGGTCTCGGCGGAAGCATCCCAGTCGGTGCCGGTGGTGTATTGCGCCGGGTCGAAGCCGGCCGGGCTGCCTTCGGAGCAGAACACCAGGTTGGCCGCCTGGGCCAGGGGTGCGCCGGCCAGCAGACCGGAAGCGAACAGGGCAGCGAGTACGTTCTTATGCATGGAGACCTCATGTCGGGGACGGCGCAACACAATGTGGCGTTGCGAAACAGAATGCCGGTGTCTTGTGGACAGATGAGCCCACATGCACAGCTTATGCCCATGTCCATGGCTCAGGCGAGCTATGGACCCAGAGCGACCCAAACACAAAACAGATGTCGCAAAGATGTAAGACGAGGTGTCGTCCTAGGAAGTCGATGCGCACCAAAAGTGCGCATCGAAACAGCATTGTTACTTTTCTGCACTGGATCAGGGCATCTGTACTTCGATGGTACCGCCTGCAGTCACTTCGACGGTGGTCGTGCCTGGGGCGACATCCGGGGTCACGGCGTCACTGGCAGCCTTCATCGCCGCCATGCGCAGCATCGGCAGGGGCTGGGGGACGCCGCTGGTGCCCAGGTCCAGATTGACGATGCGATAACCCGAGCCACCCAGGGCTTCGGTGGCCAGTTGGGCGCGTGCCTTGAACGCGGCCACGGCGTCCTTGAATAGGGCATCCTCCTGCTGCTTGCGGGTACCGTCGGCGATGGTGAATTGCAGGTTGCCCATCTTCAGCGTGCCCAGCAGCTCACCGGTCAGCTTCGACAAGGCGGCGAAGTCAGCGCTTTCCAGGCGCACTTCTCCGCGCTCGCGCCAGGCATTGATCGCCCGGCCCTGGTCTTCGTAGACCGGGTAGGTGTTGCGATTGCCCAGCGAGACGTCCACGCCCGCCACCTTGCGCGCCTGTTCCAGGGCCGCGTTGAGGGTCTTGGTGGTGTCGCTGGCCAGGGCCGCCGGATCCTGGCCCTGGCTTTCGGTGTAGAGCATGACCTGCATGCGATCGCGCGGTACTTCGCGGCTGACCTCGGCCCTCAGGCTGATCTGGTTGTAGCGCGGCTCGTCGGCCTGGGCGCCGGTGGCGAGCAGGGCGCTGAACAGGGCGGCGCCCAGGACGAGCGGGCGTAGGGTGGGGGTCATGGTGTTCTCCTGAGTTGGCAGTACGACAGCGGTGTGACCTCAGACCCGGCGGTTGGTGCGTCGCTTTGCCGCGTCGGCGGCTGAGGGTGGACGCCTCTCGCTATAATGCCGAGTCCGCTCCGACCGGCAGGCCCGCGAGGGCTGCCGTCTCGATCGTTTCTTGCGCCTGGAACCTCGCATGTTCTCCTTGCCCGTTCAATGGTTGTCCGCCAATCGCCAGAATCTCGGGCGCCTGGTCCTCATCCGCGTGCTGGTGCTCGCCGCCCAGGCCGGCTCGGTGGGCATCGCCCGGCTGTCCGGCATCGTCGAATTGCCCTGGATGGCGCTGGCCATCACCCTGGGCGTCTCGGCGGTGCTCTGCCTGTTCGCCGCCCTGCGGCTGACCCGCTCCTGGCCGGTCACCGAGCAGGAATACGCCGCGCACCTGGGCTGCGACCTGGCGATCCACAGTGCCTTGTTGTATTTCGCCGGGGGGCCGACCAATCCCTTCGCCTCCTATTACCTGGTGCCCCTGACCATCGCCGCGGCCACGCTGCCCTGGCTCTACACCCTGGTGCTGGCCGCCCTGACCCTGGTGGTCTTCTCGCTGATGCTGCTCTCCTACGAGCCGCTGCATCTGCTGGTGGCCAATGACGGCGCGGTACTCAGCTACGGCATGTGGCTGAGCTTCGCCCTGTCCGCCGCCGTCATCACCCTGTTCGTCGCGCGGATGGCCACCGCCCTGCGCGAGCAAGAGAATCTGCAGGCCCAGCGCCGTGAGCAGGCCATGCGCGACCAGCAGCTGCTGGCGGTGGCCACCCAGGCCGCCGGCGCCGCCCACGAACTGGGCACGCCGCTGTCCACCATGAGCGTGCTGCTCAAGGAATTGCAGCAGGAGCATGCCGGTCAGCCGACCCTGAGCGAGGATCTGGCGCTGCTGCAGGCCCAGGTCGGCCAGTGCAAGCAGACCCTGCAGCAACTGGTGCGCGCCGCCGAAGCCGACCGCCGGCAGACGGTGCAGGAGCAGACCGTCGTGGAGTGGCTGGAGGCGACCATGGATCGCTGGCACCTGATGCGACCGGAAGCCACCTACAGCTTCGAGGTGGTCAGTCTGGGCACGCCGCCGCGGCTGACGCCGCCGGTCGAACTTACCCAGGCGCTGTTGAATCTACTCAACAACGCCGCCGATGCCTGCCCGGAAGACCTGGCCATCCGCCTGCACTGGGATGCCCGCGAGCTGTGCCTGTCGATCCGTGATCACGGGGCCGGCGTGCCCCTGGCCATCGCCGAGCAGCTCGGCAAACCCTTCTTCACCACCAAGGGCAAGGGCTTCGGGCTGGGCCTGTTCCTCAGCCAGGCCAGCGTCACCCGCGCCGGTGGCACGGTGAAGCTCTACAATCACGAAGAAGGCGGCACCCTGACCGAATTGCGCCTGCCGCGGCACTACGCCCTGGCGTGAATGCCTGGAGAATTCTATGACTGACGACCTCAACAGCGGTTTCGACGACCAGCCCCACATCCTGCTGGTCGACGACGACCCCACCTTCACCCGGGTCATGGCCCGCGCCATGGATCGCCGCGGCCTGCGCGTGTCCATCGCCGACAGCGCCGAGGAAGGCCTGCAACTGGCCAAGGACGACCTGCCGGACTACGCGGTGCTCGACCTGAAGATGGAAGGGGACTCGGGCCTGGCGCTGCTGCCCAAGCTGCTGGAACTGCATCCGGACATGCGCGTGGTGCTGCTGACCGGCTATTCCAGCATCGCCACCGCCGTGGAGGCCATCAAGCGGGGGGCCACCAACTACCTGTGCAAGCCGGCCGATGCCGACGACGTCCTGGCCGCCTTGCTCGCCCAGCACGCCGATCTCGATACCCTGGTGCCGGACAATCCCATGTCGGTGGATCGCCTGCAGTGGGAACACATCCAGCGGGTACTGTCCGAGCACGAAGGCAACATCTCGGCGACCGCCCGCGCCCTGGGCATGCACCGTCGCACCCTGCAGCGCAAGCTGCAGAAGCGCCCGGTACGCCGCTGAGCGAGCCTCATCGTCCACGGGCATGGACGATGAGTGTTACATTGTTTCAGTCAGAATTCGTTCAGGCATCTCGGCATAGGCTGTGCAAGCGTCTCGTTTGAGCAGTCCTTGAGAGTTCGAGCATGTCCAAATCCGCCGTACCCGTGCCCTCCGTCTATGGGGCTTCCCGCGGGCATTTCCTCGCCCGGGTCTGGGCCTTGATCACCCCCTACTGGCGCAGTGAAGAGAAGGGCAAGGCCTGGCTGTTGCTGTCCGTGGTCATCGCCCTGTCCCTGGCCGGGGTGGGCCTGTCAGTGGCACTCAACACCTGGTATCGCTATTTCTACGATGCCCTGCAGAATCGCGATCTGGCCGCCTTCATTCGGCTGATGCTGTATTTCTGCGGTCTGGCCGCCACTGCCATCCTGCTGGCCGTGTACCGGCTCTACCTGACCCAGGCGCTGACCATCAACTGGCGACGCTGGTTGACCGAAAAGCACTTCGGTCTCTGGCTGTCCGACCGCAACTACTATCAGCTGGAGCGCGAAGGTGGCGCCGACAACCCCGACCAGCGCCTGACCGAGGACATTCGCGACTTCGCCGACACCACCCTGAGCCTGGGGCTGGGTTTCATCCGGACCGTGGTCAGCCTGGTGTCCTTCAGCGTCATCCTGTTCGGCATTTCTGGCGACATCACCCTGTTCGGTATCACCATCCCGGCCTACATGTTCTGGGCCGCGCTGATCTACGCCGCCATCGGCACCTGGCTGACCCACCTCATCGGGCGCCGGCTGATCGGCCTCTACAACCAGCAGCAGCGCTATGAAGCCGACCTGCGCTTCGGCCTGATCCGGGTCCGCGAGAAGGCCGAGAGCGTGGCGCTGTTCCGCGGCGAAGCCAACGAGCACCGGCGCCTGCTGGACCGTTTCGGCTATGTCTGGGGCAACTACCACCTGGTGATGAACTACACCAAGCGGCTGACCTTCTTTACCGCCGGCTACAGCCAGATCGCCATCATCGCCGGCTTCGTGCTGGCCGCGCCGCGCTACTTCTCCGGCAAGATCCAACTGGGCGACCTGATGCAGATCAATTCGGCCTTCGGCAACGTCCAGGAGAGCCTCAGCTGGTTCGTCGACGCCTACGTCAGCCTGGCCTCCTGGCGCGCCATCTCCGATCGTCTGCTGACCTTTCGCGAGACCATGGCCGAATTCAGCCAGGAAACCGACATCCTGGTACCCCACGCCAGTGAGCATGACTTGCTCCTGGAAGGTCTCTCCCTGAGCGCTGCCGGCCGGTTGCTGTTGCATCCGACTGACCTGCGCATCGCGCGTGGCGAGCACCTGCTGATCGAAGGCGCCTCGGGCAGCGGCAAGAGCACCCTGCTGCGCGCCCTGGCTGGACTCTGGCGGCAAGGGCAGGGCGGTATCGGCGTGCCGGCGGGGCGTCAGCTATTCCTGCCGCAGCAGCCCTATCTGCCCATCGGCACCCTGCGCGAAGCCCTGGCCTATCCCCAGCCGGTGGATGCCTATTCCACCGAGCGCCTGGCGGAAGTGCTGCATCAGTGCCGCCTCGACCACCTGCGCGAACACCTGGACGAGGCCCGTCACTGGGAACGCACCCTGTCGCCTGGCGAGCAGCAGCGGGTGGCCCTGGCGCGGGCACTGCTCTATGCCCCCGACTGGCTGTTCCTCGACGAGGCCAGCTCGGCGCTGAGCGAGGCGGACGAACGCGCCCTCTACGAGCGCCTGCTCGCGGAAAATCCTGGCCTCACCCTGATCAGCGTCGGCCATCGGCCAAGTCTGCGCGCCTACCACCGTCGCCACCTGCTGCTGGAAGATCAAGAGCTGCGCCCTAGAGCGGTTGGTGACGCTTACTGACATGGACTAAGCGGTCTAAATCGGGCGTTTGGAAGAAGGTGGGTGCTATGATTTCGCTAGCCCTTTCATTTGGTACGAAAATCCATGTCAGCACCCACTGTATCCCGCCCCCGAAAGAGACCCCGTAGCCTCGCAGAAGAGGTTGTCGGAGTGTTGATTCAGCAGATCGGCGATGGTCAGTTCCAGCCCGGCGACAAGCTCCCCACGGAATCGGCCATCATGCAGGCCCAGGGCGTGAGTCGCACCGTGGTGCGCGAGGCCATCTCTCGATTGCAGGCCGGTGGCTATGTCGAGACCCGGCATGGCATCGGCACCTTCGTGCTGGAGCGGCGTTCCGAGGCGTTGCCCATCGATTTGGCGACCATCACGACCCTCAAGGACGTGCTGGCGATGCTCGAGCTGCGCATCAGTCTGGAAGTGGAGGCCGCGGGCCTGGCCGCCCAACGCCGCTCGGCCGAGCAGTTGCAGGCCATGTGGGCACTGCTGGAAGCCATGCGCACCGGTGTCGAGCAGCCCGATCGCGCGGTGAGTGCCGACCTGGAGTTGCACCTGCTGATCGCCAGCTCGACCGGCAACCGCTATTTCAGCGACATCATGGGCTACCTGGGCACGGTGCTGATTCCGCGCACCCGCCTCAATTCCGCCTATCTCGCCCATGACGACCAGCAGCGCTACCAGAGCCGTCTGGATGCCGAGCATGAAGCCATCGTCCAGGCCATCGAAGACGGCAACCTGGATGCGGCCCGCGCAGCCATGCGTCTGCACCTGAGCAACAGTCGCGAGCGCCTGAGACGCGCCCATGAAGAAATGGAGCGCCAGGCGGAACAGGTCTGAAACAGGGCGTTGGTGCGTTGCAGGGCATTTTTCTGGTTGGGGCTTGCCCCTTCCATAAAAGAGGTTGTACGATGACTTACAACAGGTGGCGGACCTGCCGCACCTCAGTCCAACCTATGCCGAGGCATTCAAGATGACTCCACAAGAACTCAAACACGTCCTCTCTTCCGGTCTGCTGTCCTTTCCGCTGACCGACTTCGATGCCAACGGCGACTTCCGTCCAGACACCTACGCCAAGCGCCTGGAGTGGCTGGCCCCCTACGGCGCGACCGCGCTGTTCGCTGCCGGTGGCACCGGTGAATTCTTCTCGCTGGAAGCCAGCGAATACAGCGGCGTCATCAAGACCGCAGTGGACACCTGCCAGGGCAGCGTGCCTATCCTCGCCGGTGTCGGCGGCTCCACCCGCCAGGCCATCGCCTATGCCCAGGAAGCCGAGCGGTTGGGCGCCAAGGGTCTGCTGCTGCTGCCGCACTACCTGACCGAAGCCAACCAGGACGGCGTGGCCGCCCACGTCGAAGCCGTCTGCAAGTCGGTCAAGATCGGTGTGGTGGTCTATAACCGCAACGTCTGTCGCCTGCAGCCTCACCACCTGGAGCAGTTGGCCGAGCGCTGCCCGAACCTGATCGGTTACAAGGACGGCCTGGGTGACATCGAACTGATGGTCGCCATCCGCCGTCGCCTGGGCGACCGCTTCAGCTACCTGGGCGGCCTGCCCACCGCCGAAGTCTATGCCGCCGCCTACAAGGCGCTGGGCGTGCCGGTCTATTCCTCGGCCGTGTTCAACTTCATTCCCAAGACCGCCGTGCAGTTCTACGAAGCCATCGCCCGTGACGATCACGAGGAGGTTGGCAAGCTGATCGACGACTTCTTCCTGCCCTACCTGGAAATCCGCAATCGTTGCGCCGGCTACGCCGTCAGCATCGTCAAGGCAGGCGCCAAGATCGCCGGCTACGACGCCGGTCCCGTGCGTACCCCGCTCACCGATCTCAAGCAGGACGAATACGAGCAACTGGCGGCACTGATGGACAAGCTCGGGCCGCAGTAAGGGCTTTCATCCGAGGGCGCCCATGGGCGCCTCTTCTCCTATTGGACAACCCGCGGCCAGTCGCTTGGTCGCGGGTTGTTCTTGCCCGCTCCACCGTGGCGTGGGCAAGGTTCCGGCACTCAGGCGACCGGATGCCGCGGGCTCAAGAGGGGCGCCAGGGCGCTGTACTGGTCGGCCAGGCTGCTCGACCCGCGCTACGGGGCCATCGCCCGGCAGCTTGCCGCCGTGCCGCCACGGATGCTGTGGGCCTATGCCCCGGCCTGTCAGGGCTAATCCAGGTGGGAAGGGGTTCAGTCCAGGCTGCGGATGCTGACCCGGGAGGTGCCATCGGCCACCATGTCGAGGCGGTCGGCCGCGCTGCGCGACAGATCGATCAAGCGGCGCCGCACCGTTGGCCCGCGATCATTGATGCGGACCACCACGCTGCGACCATTGGCCAGGTTGGTGACCAGGACGCGGGTGCCGAAGGGCAGGGTGCGATGGGCGGCGGTCAGGGCGTTGGGGTCGTACTTTTCACCGCTGGCGGTGCGGCGACCGGCGTGCCACTTGGAGTAGAAAGACGCCATGCCGGTGTCCTGATAGCTATGGGCGGCGCTGGAGGACAGCGTGGGCGGGAAGCTTTCATGACTGGCGCAACCGGCGAACAGCAGGACCAGCGACAGCAGTCCGGCACGGTGGATCCGATGCATCTCGATGCCTCCTGGCAAAACGACCGGCAGCAGCTTAAGGGCTCGGCGCGGGGTTGTCAGCCCCGCGCCGTAACCCCTAATTTCTGTACGAAAAATGCCTGCGCTCGGTGATGCTTCGTTGAAAAAGCTTCGCCTGACCTGCGCTCGGCTACTTTTCGTACAGCGCCTTGCGACCGCCGTCAGCCTTCCAGTTTCTGCTTGAGCAGCTGGTTGACCTGGCCGGGGTTGGCCTTGCCCTTGGACGCCTTCATCGCCTGGCCGACGAAGAAGCCGAACATCTTGCCGCGCTTGGCTTCGTCGCTGGCGCGGTACTGCTCGACCTGGGCGGCGTTGGCGGCCAGGACCTCGTCCAGCATGGCTTCGATGGCACCGCTGTCGGTGACCTGCTTGAGGCCCTTGGCTTCGATGATGGCATCGGCGCTCGCGCCTTCGCCAGCGGCCAGGGCCTCGAACACCATCTTGGCGATCTTGCCGGAGATGGTGTCGTCCTTGATGCGCAGGATCAGGCCACCCAACTGGGCCGCGCTCACCGGCGACTGGGCGATGTCCAGGTCCTGCTTGTTGAGCAGGCTGGACAGCTCGCCCATCACCCAGTTGGCGGCCAGCTTGGCATCGCCGCTCACCTGCTGGACTTCCTCGAAGTAGTCGGCCAGTTCGCGGCTGGCGGACAGCACGCTGGCGTCATACACCGACAGGCCGTACTCACGCTGGAAGCGGTCGCGCTTCTCGGTCGGCAGCTCCGGCAACTGGCTGCGCACCTCTTCGAGAAAGGCCGGCTCGATCACCACCGGCAAGAGGTCGGGGCAGGGGAAGTAACGGTAGTCGTTGGCCTCTTCCTTGCTCCGCATGGAGCGGGTCTCGTCCTTGTTCGGGTCGTACAGGCGGGTTTCCTGGACCACCTTGCCACCGTCCTCGATGAGCTCGATCTGGCGCTGGATCTCGTGGTTGATGGCCTTCTCGATGAAGCGGAAGGAGTTGACGTTCTTGATCTCGGCGCGGGTGCCGAAGGTGTCCTGGCCCTTGGGGCGCACCGAGACGTTGCAGTCGCAACGCAGCGAGCCCTCGGCCATGTTGCCGTCGCAGATGCCCAGGTAGCGCACCAGGGCATGGATGGCCTTCACATAGGCCACGGCTTCCTTGGCACTGCGGATGTCCGGCTCGGAGACGATCTCCAGCAGCGGCGTACCGGCGCGGTTCAGGTCGATGCCGCTCATGCCGTGGAAGTCTTCGTGCAGGCTCTTGCCGGCGTTCTCTTCCAGGTGCGCACGGGTGATGCCGATGCGCTTGACGGTGCCGTCCTCCAGGGTGATGTCCAGGTGGCCCTTGCCGACGATGGGGTGATCCATCTGGCTGGTCTGGTAGCCCTTGGGCAGGTCCGGATAGAAGTAGTTCTTGCGCGCGAAGACGTTGCGCTCGGCGATCTCGGCGTCGATGGCCAGGCCGAACTTGCAGGCCATGCGCACGGCCTCGGCGTTGAGCACCGGCAGGGTGCCGGGCATGCCGAGGTCGATCAGGCTGGCGTGGACATTGGGTTCGGCGCCGAAGCTTACGGCGCTGCCGGAGAAAATCTTCGATTGGGTGCTGAGCTGAGCGTGGATCTCAAGCCCGATCACGGTTTCCCATTGCATGTCTTGATCCTTTCCTCAGAAGCCGCTCGGCGCCTGGCGATGCCAGTCGCTGACCTGCTGGTACTGGTGGGCGACGTTGAGTAGACGGCCTTCCTGGAAATAGTTGCCGAGCAGCTGGACGCCCACCGGCAGGCCGTCGATGAAGCCGGCCGGCATCGACAGGCCGGGAATGCCGGCGAGGTTGGCGGCGATGGTGTAGAGATCCTCGAGGTAGGCGGAGACCGGGTCATCGCCTTTTTCGCCAAGTTTCCACGCCAGGTTCGGCGTGGTCGGGCCGAGGATGACGTCGACCTCGGCGAAGGCCGCGACGAAGTCGTTCTTGATCAGCCGACGGATGCGCTGGGCCTTGAGGTAGTAGGCGTCGTAGTAGCCGGCCGACAGGGCATAGGTGCCGACCATGATGCGGCGCTTCACCTCGGCGCCGAAGCCTTCGCCACGGGATCTCTTGTAGAGATCTTCCAGGTTGACCGGATTCTCGCAGCGATAGCCGAAGCGCACCCCGTCGAAGCGCGACAGGTTGGAGCTGGCCTCGGCCGGCGCGATGACGTAGTAGGCCGGAATCGCATGCGCAAGGTTCGGCAGGGAGATGTCCTTGACGGTGGCGCCGAGCTTCTTGAGCGCCTCGACCACGGCCAGCACCTGCTCGCCGATGCGGGCATCCAGTCCGGCGCCGAAGTATTCCTTGGGCAGGCCGATGCGCAGGCCGCTCAGCGGCTGCTGCAGGGCGGCGCGATAGTCGTCCACCGGCTGGTCGACGCTGGTGGAGTCCTTGGGATCGAAACCGGCCATGGCCTGCAGCAGCAGGGCGCAATCCTCGGCCGTGCGCGCCAGCGGGCCGCCCTGATCGAGGCTGGAGGCGAAGGCGATCATGCCCCAGCGCGAGACCCGGCCGTAGGTGGGCTTGATGCCGGTGAGGTTGGTCAGGGCCGCCGGCTGGCGGATCGAACCGCCGGTGTCGGTGCCGGTGGCGGCCGGTAACAAACGTGCGGCCACGGCGGCGGCGGAACCGCCGGACGAGCCCCCCGGTACCCGGGTGACGTCCCAGGGATTCTTCACCGGGCCGTAGTGGCTGGATTCGTTGGCCGAGCCCATGGCGAATTCGTCCATGTTCAGCTTGCCGAGGGAGACGGCACCGGCCGCAGCCAGCTTTTCCACCACGGTGGCGTCATAGGGCGCCTGGAAACCGGTGAGGATCTTCGAGCCGCAGCTGGTCAGCACGCCCTGGGTGCAGAACAGGTCCTTGTGGGCGAGCGGCGCACCCAGCAGGGCGCCGGTCTCGCCAGCGGCGCGGCGGGCGTCGGCGCTCCGCGCCTGGGCCAGGGCCGCGTCGGCGGTCACGGTGATGAAGCTGTTGAGCTGGGGATCTAGCTGCTCGATCCGCTGCAGCAGGTTGCGGGTCAATTCCTCCGCGGAAAAATCCTTCGCGGCCAGGGCAGCGGCGATTTCGGTCAGGGTCAACTGATGCATGTCGTGTCTCACTCGATCACCTTGGGGACCAGGTACAGGCCGGCTTCCACGGCCGGTGCGATCGCCTGGTAGGCCTCGCGCCGATCGCCTTCGGTGGCCTGGTCGGGACGCAGGCGCTGGGTGGCTTCCAGCGGATGGGCGAGGGGATCGACACCCGTGGTATCCACGGCCTGCATCTGGTCGACGAGGCTGAGGATGTCGTTGAGGGTGGCGGTGGTAGCGGCAAGATCCGCTTCATCGAGACCCAGGCGGGCCAGGTGAGCGATCTTTTCGACGTCGGTGCGTTCGAGCGCCATCGGCTTCTCCAGCAGGAAGGCGGCGTGACCCGGGTGGCGGCCACGTATGCTGGAGACGGGCTGGGCGGGTCGGGCGCCGCGTTGAACAGGGGCTTAACGGCCCGGAAAAGCTCTCAATCTAGCACATCGGCGCCTTGCCCTAAATCCCTGCGATTGATAGAGTCTGCCGCACTTTTTTACCCGCACGTTTGTCCTGTCGCGTGCCTGCTCGTCACCGCCTAGGGTCACCTCATGTTCAAGAAATTGCGCGGCATGTTTTCCAGCGATCTGTCGATCGACCTGGGGACCGCCAACACTTTGATTTACGTCCGCGAGCGCGGCATCGTGCTCAACGAGCCGTCGGTGGTCGCCATTCGGACCCACGGCAACAGCAACCAGAAGAGCGTGGTCGCGGTTGGTACCGATGCCAAGCGCATGCTGGGTCGGACGCCGGGCAACATCTCCGCCATTCGCCCGATGAAGGACGGTGTCATCGCCGACTTCAGCGTCTGCGAAAAGATGTTGCAATACTTCATCAACAAGGTGCACGAGAACAGCTTCCTGCAGCCCAGTCCGCGGGTGCTGATCTGCGTGCCCTGCAAGTCGACCCAGGTCGAGCGGCGCGCCATTCGCGAATCCGCGCTGGGCGCGGGTGCCCGCGAGGTGTTCCTGATCGAGGAGCCCATGGCCGCGGCCATCGGCGCCGGGCTGCCGGTCGAGGAAGCCCATGGTTCCATGGTCGTCGACATCGGCGGCGGCACCACCGAGATCGCCCTGATCTCGCTGAACGGCGTGGTCTATGCCGAATCCGTCCGCGTCGGCGGTGATCGCTTCGACGAAGCCATCGTCACCTATGTGCGGCGCAACTACGGCAGCCTGATCGGCGAATCCACCGCCGAGCGCATCAAGCAGGAAATCGGTACCGCCTACCCGGGCGGCGAGGTCCGCGAGATCGACGTCCGGGGTCGCAACCTGGCCGAGGGCGTGCCGCGCAGCTTCACCCTCAATTCCAACGAGGTGCTCGAAGCCATGCAGGAATCCCTGGCGACCATCGTCCAGGCGGTCAAGAGCTGCCTGGAGCAGTCCCCGCCGGAACTGGCCTCCGACATCGCCGAGCGTGGCCTGGTGCTGACCGGCGGTGGCGCCCTGCTGCGCGACCTGGACAAGCTGCTGTCGCTGGAAACCGGGCTGCCGGTGATCGTCGCCGAAGACCCGCTGACCTGCGTGGCCCGTGGCGGCGGCAAGGCACTGGACATGATGGATCGCCACGCCATGGACCTGCTGTCCACCGAATAAGGCAGTTCCAGGCTACAGGCCCCGATCTGGCTGCCGCTGGCGGCCGGATCGTTGGGCGCGTTCTGCGAGGAACTCACCATCAAGCCGATTTTCAGCAAAAGCCCGGCACTGGGCCTTCGTCTGCTGATCCTGGCCGCCCTTTCGGTGGGTGTCATGGTCACCGACGCGCGTTTCGACTACCTGAAACCGGTCCGCAGCGAACTGGCGCTGGTTCTCTCGCCCCTCTATGAGGTGGCGGGCTTTCCCCTGCGCGCCTGGGAAGGCGTCAGCGACCAATTTTCCAGTCGCACCGAGCTGATGGCGGAAAACGAACGCCTCAAGGCCGAGCAGCTGCTGCTGCAGCGCCGCCTGCAGAAACTCGCCGCCCTCACCGAACAGAACGTGCGCCTGCGCGAGTTGCTCAATTCCGCTGCCCTGGTGGACGACAAGGTGCTGGTCGGCGAGCTGATCGGGGTCGACCCCAATCCCTATACCCATCGCATCATCATCGACAAGGGCGCGAAGGACGGCGTCTTCGTCGGCCAGCCGGTGCTCGACGCCAGCGGCCTGATGGGCCAGGTGGTGGAGGTGATGCCCTATTCGGCCCGTGTCCTGCTGCTCACCGACGTGACCCACAGCATTCCGGTGCAGGTCAACCGCAATGGCCTGCGCGCCATCGCCGTCGGCACCGGCAATCCCGAGCGCCTGGAACTGCGCTATGTGGCTGACACCGCCGATATCAAGGAAGGCGACCTGCTGGTGAGCTCGGGGCTGGGGCAGCGTTTCCCGGCGGGCTACCCGGTGGCGACCGTGTCCAAGGTGATCCACGACTCCGGGCAACCCTTCGCCGTGGTGCGCGCCATTCCCACCGCCAAGCTCAATCGCAGTCGCTACATGCTGCTGGTGTTTAGCGATACCCGCACACCCGAACAGCGCGCCAACGACGCCGCCGAGGCCCAGGAAGCGGCGGACCGGCATGCGGCCCAGCGTCCGGCCGCCCCGGCGAATCCGCCTCCGGCCGGGGCCTCGGCCGCGCAGCCGGCGGCGGCCAGTGCTACGCCGACGCCCGCTGCCGGCAGTCATCCAGCGACCCCGGCCAAGCCACCGGCGGCCCAGGGTAGTGGTTCGGCCCATCCCGCCACGCCGACCAAGCCGCCCGCGCACGCGAACGGCGCGGCGACGCATGGGGCTACGCCCAGCAAGCCGCCCGCCCAAGGAGCGACCGCCACGCCCGGCCAACCGGCGGCGACCGGCAGCCAGGCGCCACGCCGGCTCCCGCAACCCGCCGCGGAGCTGCCGGACGAGGGAGATCGTTGATGGCGCTGCGCATCGGCCACAACGGGTGGGTGATCTGGCTCACCCTGTTGGTCGGGTTGCTGCTGTCCGTCGTGCCCATGCCGGAGTTCATGGAGATCGGCCGGCCACTGTGGCTGGCCATGCTGCTGACCTTCTGGACCCTGACCCTGCCGCACCGCGTCGGTCTGCTCACCGCCTGGGTGATGGGCATCGCCGAAGACGTGCTCTACGGCAGCCTGCTGGGCCAGACCGCCCTGGTGCTGAGCCTGGTGGTTTTCCTCGTCCGTTCCCTGGCGCAGCGGCTGCGCGCCTTTCCCATCTGGCAGCAGAGCTTCGTGCTGCTGGTGGTCTATGGCATCGCCCAGCTGCTGGCGCTGTGGCTCAACGCCCTGGCCGGGAGCCGGCCACCGACCCTGGTGTTTCTCACCCCCTCGCTGGTCAGCGCGTTGCTCTGGCCGTGGATCTATCTACTGCTCCGCGGGCTGCGCCTCAGATTCGGCGTCAACTGAACTGGTTTCGGCGGTCTCGGACTGGCATGCTCCCGTCACCCCCTGTCGTCTGGTCGTTGTCGATGCCCCAGCTTTACCTTGCTTCCGCTTCCCCCCGGCGCGCCGAACTGCTCGAACAGATCGGCGTCGCCTTCCAGAAGGTCGCCGCGACAGTGGACGAAACCCCCCATCCGGGCGAGGCGGCAGACGCCTATGTCGAACGCCTGGCGCGGGCCAAGGCGGCCATGGGCCGGCAGGTGCTGGCCGCTGCCACCGACGGCTGCGTGCTGGGCGCCGACACCTGCGTGGTACTCGACGACCAACTGCTCGGCAAGCCCCGGGATCGCGCCGACGCCCTGGCGATGCTCGCCGCCCTCAGCGGGCGTCGACACCGGGTGGTGACCGGCGTTGCGGTGGCCGATGGCGAACGCTGCCTGAGTCGCGTGGTGTCCGCCGAGGTGGAATTTCGCCCCCTGGCGCCCGGTGAGGCCGAGCGCTACTGGGACACCGGCGAGCCGGCCGACAAGGCCGGCAGCTATGCCATCCAGGGCGCCGGCGCGGTCTTCGTGCGCGGCCTGCAGGGCAGCTACAGCGCGGTCGTAGGGTTGCCGCTGTGCGAGACCGCGGAACTGCTGAGCGCTTTCGCCATCCCTTGTTGGCGGTCTGTCGGACGGCCGACCGCCCCGTCCTGAGGCGCCCGACGCCTCGGTCCCTATTCCGCCCTTCCACGTCGTCCAAGAGTCCTCCATGAGCGAAGAGATCCTCATCAACATCACTCCCATGGAGTCCCGTGTGGCCGTCGTGGAAAACGGCGTGCTGCAGGAGGTGCACGTCGAGCGCACCCTGAGACGCGGCATCGTCGGCAACATCTATCGCGGGCGGGTGGTGCGGGTGCTGCCGGGCATGCAGGCGGCTTTCGTCGACATCGGCCTGGCCCGCGCGGCCTTCATCCATGCCGCCGAGATCTCCCAGCGCGAAGGCGCGGCGGTGGAGAGCATCAACGCCCTGGTGCGCGAAGGCCAGACCCTGGTGGTCCAGGTCACCAAGGATCCCATCGGCACCAAGGGCGCACGGCTCACCACCCATCTGTCGATCCCCTCGCGTTACCTGGTCTATATGCCGCGTACCTCCCACGTCGGCATCTCGCTGAAGATCGAGGACGAAGCCGAGCGCGAGCGGCTCAAGGCGATCATGACGCGCTGCGTGGAAAGCGAGGGCATCGAGCACGAGGGCGGCTTCATCCTGCGCACCGCCGCCGAGGCGGCCCGGGAAGAAGACATCCTGGCCGACATCCGCTACCTGCGCCGCCTCTGGCAGCAGATTTCCGGCAATCTGCAGGGGCCGACGCCGGTTCCCATCTACGAAGACCTGACCCTGGCCCTGCGCGCCCTGCGCGATCTGGTCGGGCCGCGTACGGAAAAGATCCGTGTCGACAGTCGCGAGAATTTCCAGCGCATCGGCCAGTTCGTCGAAGAGCTGATGCCCGAGGTGGCGGCGCGTCTGGAGCACTACCCGGGCGAGCGGCCGATCTTCGACCTCTATGGCGTGGAAGACGAGATCCAGAAGGCCCTGGAGCGCAAGGTGCTGCTCAAGTCCGGTGGCTACCTGGTGATCGATCCCACCGAGGCGATGACCACCATCGACGTCAATACCGGCGCCTTCGTCGGCCATCGCAATCTGGAAGAGACCATCTTCAAGACCAATCTGGAGGCCGCCACCGCCATCGCCCGCCAGCTGCGGCTGCGCAACCTCGGCGGCATCATCATCATCGACTTCATCGACATGGAAGACGAAGAGCACCAGCGCCAGGTGATCCGCACCCTGGAGAAGCAGCTCGAGCGCGACCATGCCAAGACCAACATCATCGGCATCACCGAACTGGGTCTGTTGCAGATGACCCGCAAGCGCACCCGCGAGAGCCTGTCCCAGGTGCTCTGCGAGCCCTGCGCCAATTGCCAGGGCCGCGGCATCCTGCGCACCGCCGAGACCATCTGCTACGAGATCTTCCGCGAGATCCTGCGCGAGGCGCGGGCCTACCAGGCCAACTCCTATCTGGTGCTGGCCAACCAGAAGGTGGTGGACCGGCTGCTGGATGAAGAATCGGGCAACGTCGCCGATCTCGAAGCCTTCATCGGTCGTACCGTCAAATTCCAGGTGGAGACCATGTATTCCCAGGAGCAATACGATGTCGTACTGCTCTAGGTACAGGCCTTGAGGTCCCTGCTCAAACGCGGCGCGCTGGGCCTGGCGCTGCTGCTGCTCGCCCTGGTGACGCTTTACCTGGGGCTGGGTCGCCTGCTCATGCCCTGGGTCGGCGAATACCGCGGCGAGGTCGAGTCGCGCGTCGCAGCTGCGCTGGGCGAGCCGGTGCGCCTGGGGCGACTCGAAGGACGCTGGGCCCGGTGGAACCCGGTGCTGATCCTGCGCGACCTGTCCCTGGGCCGCGGCGAGGGCACCGTGCAGCTGGATCACCTCAAGGTGGTACCGGATGTCTTTGGCAGCCTCTGGCATCGCCAACTGCGGCTCACGTCCGTGCAGGTCGATGGCGTCCACCTGGTCCTGCAGGAAGACGCCCAGGGGCACTGGCAATTGCGTGGGCTACCGCCACGCGTATCGGACAGCAAGTCCTTCGATCCGGGGTCGTTGCTCGATGGCCTGGGGCGCCTGGGCCATGCCAGCCTGCTGGACAGCCAGCTCAGCCTGATTCCCCAGCAGGGTTCGCCGGTGACCCTGAGGTATGCCGAGGCCAGCCTGTCCCGGCAGCCCAGCGGTGCCCTGGAACTGGCGACCCGTTTTCGACTGCCCGATGGTGGCACGGTAGCGGCGCATTTCAGCGCAACGCCTCGTCCCGAGGACTGGCGCGCCAGCAACCTGGAGGGCTATGTCAGCCTGCCCGCCAGCGACTGGTCCCGCTGGGTGCCGGCGGCCCTGACCCGGCAGTGGCAACTGCGCCGTGCCCAGGCGGAAGGCGAACTCTGGTTCACCTGGGCCGAAGGACGGTTGCAGCGTTCTCACCTGCGGCTGAAAGCGGATGACCTGACGCTCGCCTATGCCGACCGTTCTCCGGTCCGTCTGCAGGCGCTGGCACTGGACGCCGACCAACAGGCTGGCGACACCGGCCAGTACAGCGGGGCGCTGGCGCTCAAGACCCAGCTCGACGGCCAGCCGCTGGAGGCGCGCTATGGCCTGGCCTACGACAGCGCCGCCCAGCACCTGCAGGTGCGTGGCGACCAGCTGAATCTCAGGCCGGCCGCCCGCCTGCTGCAGGATCTGGCGCCCTTGCCGGCGCCGGTCGCCCAGGCGCTCCAGGCGTTGGCGCCCCATGGCCAGCTGCGCAATCTCAACGCCGACTTCTATCCGCAAAAGCCGCTGCACGAGCGACTCACCTACGCGGCCAACCTGGAGCGGGTGGGCTTTGCCGCCTATCACGGAGCACCCGCCGCAGAAGGGGTGACCGGTAGCCTGAGCGGTAGCCTGGGGGGCGGCGAGTTGCGCCTGGACGCCACCGACTTCTCGCTGCACCTGAGCGATCTCTTTCCCGAGCCCTGGCGCTATCGCACCGCCAAGGCGCGGCTGACCTGGAGTCTCGACGACCAGCGTTTCATCCTCGGCAGCGCCCTGATGCAGGTCACCGGGCCGGAAGGCGCAGCCAGCGGCGACATGCACCTCCAGCTCGGCCTGCATCCCGAGGTGGACAGCTACATGGACTTGCGTGTCGGCCTCAAGGACGGCGACGCCAGCTACACCCGCAAGTACCTGCCGACGCGACTGCCGGCCACGGATTTCAGTCCGGAACTGGCCCAGTGGCTGACCACCGCCATCGTCGGCGGGCGGATCGACGAGGGTATCTACCAGTACCAGGGCTCCCTGCGCCACGGCTCGCCGGCGCACTCGCGCACCATGAGTCTGTTCTTCCGGGTGCACGATGCCCAACTGGCCTACCAGCCTGGCTGGCCCGCCCTGCGCGAGGCCCAGGGCGATGTCTTCATCGAAAGCGACGGGGTCAAGGTCCAGGTTCCCGAAGGGCGCATCCTCGATACCCGCGTCAGGGACGTGGAGGCGCGTATCCCGCTGCTGCACGATGGCAGCGCGCCGCACCTGCGTCTCACCGCCCGGCTCGACAGCAGCGTCCGTGACGGCCTGAAGATCCTCCAGGAAACGCCCCTGCCGACCGCCAAGGTCTTTGCCGGCTGGAAGGGCGAGGGCGCTCTCAACAACAGCAGTCTGAATCTGGATATCCCCCTGGCCAAGGGACAACCCCCGGTGGTGGTGGTCGAGCTGACGCCGGACAAGGCGCGCCTGGAGCTGGCCGATCCCCAGCTGACCCTCACCGACCTGCGTGGCAGCTTCCGCTACGACACCCGCAGTGGCCTCAGCGCCCCCGACATCCAGGCACGGGTCTTCGACCAGCCCATCCGCGGTCAGGCCCTGGCCGAGGGCAAGGCCGACGATCCCCGTACCCGGCTGGTGGTGGATGGCCGCGTCGACGTCGACCAACTGGCGCGTTGGCTGGGCAGCGAAGGACGACCCATCCCGGCGCGCGGCCTGCTCGGCTATCGCCTCGGCCTGACGCTGGCCGAGCACAGCGAACTGGCCGTCACCTCGGATCTGCGCGGGGTGGCCATCGATCTGCCGGCACCCTTCGGCAAGACCGCCGACGAGACGCGCGATGGCTTCTTCAGCCTGGCGCTCAACGACGGCGAACGCCGGGTGGAGGCGACCTACAAGGGCCTTGCCGATGCCGTGCTGATGCTCGATCCCAAGGCCATCGCCAAGGGCCGTGGCGAGATCGTGCTCGGGGGTGGCACTGCCAATCTGCCCACCGTCGCCGGCTACGATCTGCGCGGGCAACTGGCGGAATTCGACCTGGCGGCTTGGCAGGACGTCTTCCAGCGCTATGCCAAGGCCGGGGGCAGTGCAGGGCAGGGCGGCGGCAATGCGTTGGATGTCTCCAGCCTCGGGCGGGGTGACCTCAGCTTCGGGCGCTTCCTGGCGTTCGGCCAAGAGATCGATAACCTGCGCCTCACCTACGAACCCCAGGGCAACGCCTGGCAACTGGGATTGGCCAGCCAGACCGTGGCCGGTCAGGTGCGCATTCCGCGCCAGACCGGCCAGCCGATCGACATCAACCTGCAGCACCTGCGCATTCCCCAGACCCCGGCGGATCCCTCGGTGGAAAGCGATACACCGCGCCCCGATCCGCTGGCTGACGTCGATCCGCGCAAGCTGCCGGCACTGAACCTGGCCATCGACCGCCTGGAACTGGGCGGGCGACTGGTCGGCGCCCAGCGCCTGCAACTCAGGCCGTCGCCTTCCGGCGCCAATTTCAACGCCCTGGACCTCGACCTGCGCGGTCTCAAGGTGCAGGGCGCCCTGCGTTGGGAAGGCGCGCCCGGGGCGACCCGCAGCTACTACCAGGGGCGGCTCTCGGGCGGCAACATCGCGGACATCCTGCTGGGTTGGAACTTCGCCTCCAGCGTGACCAGTCGCGATTTTCGCCTGGATGCCCGGGTCGACTGGCCCGGCTCGCCCGCCAACGTCGCCCTGGCACGCCTCAATGGCAGCCTCGACGCCCGTTTCAACAGTGGCCAGTTGCAGCAGGTGGAGGGTACCGCCTCGGCGCTACGCATCTTCGGCCTGCTCAATTTCGAATCCATCCGCCGTCGACTGCGCCTGGATTTCTCCGACCTGTTCGGGCGTGGCCTGAGTTACGACAGCATCACCGGCGTGCTCGACGCCCAGCAGGGCGCCTTCCGCACCCGCAAGCCCATCACCCTCAGCGGACCCGGTGCCGAGATGAGTATGCAGGGCCTGCTGGACATGGCCAGCAACCGCGTCGATGCCGATCTCAAGGTCGGCCTGCCGGTGAGCAACTCCTTGCCGCTGGCTGCGCTGATCGCCGGAGCGCCGGCCATCGGCGGCGCGCTGTTCATCGTCGATCGACTGATCGGCGACCGCATCACCCGCATGGCCAGCATCAACTACCACATCGAAGGCCCCTGGCAGAATCCGACCATGACCACGGGCAAGCGCGATTGAGCATTGCCCTGCGGCCACCCCGCTGCTTAGGATGGACGCTCCCTTCTGGAGTGCCTGCATGTCCATAGCCATCCTGCAGATGGTCAGCGGCCCCGCGGTGGCGGCCAATCTGCACGCCGCCGAGCGGCTGCTCGAACGCGCCGCGAAGGCCGGTGCCCAGTTGGCGGTGCTGCCGGAAAACTTCGTCGCCATCGGCCATCCGGCCCCCGCCGAGCTGGCCCGGGCGGAGGCGCTCGGTGAGGGCGAGATCCTGCCCTGGCTGTCCAGCCGGGCGCGCGAGCTGGGGCTCTGGCTGCTGGCCGGCACCCTGCCGCTGCTGCCCGACGGCGCCACCGAGGGCAAGCCCTGTGCCTGTTCGCTGCTGTTCGACGACCAGGGGCGCCGCGTCGCCCGCTACGACAAGCTGCATCTCTTCGATGCCGACGTCAGCGACAGCCAGGGCAGCTATCGCGAATCCGATCACTATGCCGCCGGTGAGACCCTCACGGTGGTGGATACCCCGGTTGGCCGCCTGGGCCTGACCGTCTGCTACGACCTGCGTTTTCCCGAGCTCTACGGCGCCTTGCGCGCGGCCGGGGCGGAGCTGATCAGTGCTCCCTCGGCCTTTACCGTGCCCACCGGCCAGGCCCATTGGGAGCTGCTGCTGCGCGCCCGGGCGGTGGAGACCCAGAGCTATCTGCTGGGGGCCGCCCAGGGTGGCGTCCACGCCAATGGCCGCACGACCTGGGGGCATGCCATGGCGGTGGATCCCTGGGGCGAGGTGCTGGCCGTCCAGGCCAGCGGCGCGGCGGTGCTGCTCATCGAGCGCGATGCCGAACGCCAGGCGGAGTTGCGCCGGCGGATGCCCGTGATCCAGCACCGTCGCTTCGCACCGGCGCGCCTGGCCGAACGGCAATGACGGCCATTGGTCTTTTGCATCAAGGACTTCCCACTTCCGCGAGTAGGCTAGAGGTCAGGTCGCGACCCTTTCATCGTTCCGACGCCCCCGGTGGCGTCGTCTGGAGTTTCCATGAGTGATTATCTGACTAGCGTCGGCTCGGCCCTGCTGGGGCCCGGTGGGCTGGCGGTGGACGATCTGCAACCTGTGCTGCAGCGTCTGGCCGGGCCCGGCATCGACGCCGCCGACCTGTATTTCCAGAGCATCGTCTCCGAGTCCTGGCTGCTGGAAGACGGCATTGTCAAGGAAGGTGGCTTCCACCTCGACCAGGGCGTCGGGGTGCGGGCGCTGTCCGGCGAGAAGACCGGCTTCGCCTACAGCAACGCCATCACCGGCGACGCCCTGGACCTGGCGGCCCAGGCCGCGCGGTCCATCTCCCGCAGTGGCGCCGAAGGGCGGGTCCAGGTGTTTCGCGCCGTGGAGCCGGCGCAGCGTCTCTATGGGCAGGACAACCCCCTCGAGGTGCTGGATCGGGCCACCAAGGTGGCCTTCCTGAAGCAACTGGACGAGGCTACCCGCGGGCTGGATCCGCGCATCCAGCAGGTCACCATCAGCCTGGCCGGGGTCTGGGAACGCACCCTGGTGGCCGCGGTCGACGGCACCCTGGCGGCCGACGTGCGCCCGCTGGTTCGGCTGGGTGTCAGTGTCATCGTCGAGCAGAATGGCCGCCGCGAGCGTGGCAACAGCGGTGGCGGCGGTCGTTGCAACTACCGCTATTTCCAGAGTGATGAGCGTGCCCTGGGCTATGCCCGCGAAGCGGTGCGCCAGGCGCTGGTGAATCTCGAAGCCACCGCGGCGCCGGCCGGCACCCTGCCGGTGGTGCTGGGCGCCGGCTGGTCCGGCGTGCTGCTGCACGAGGCGGTCGGCCATGGTCTGGAAGGCGATTTCAACCGCAAGGGCAGCTCCAACTACAGCGGCCAGCTCGGTCGCCAGGTGGCCTCCTCGCTGTGCACCATCGTCGACGACGGCACCCTGCCGGATCGTCGTGGTTCCCTCTCCATCGACGACGAGGGCACCCCCAGCGGCTACAACGTGCTGATCGAGAACGGCATCCTCAAGGGCTACATGCAGGACAAGCTCAATGCCCGGCTGATGGGCGTGGCGCCCACCGGTAATGGCCGGCGCGAATCCTATGCCCACCTGCCCATGCCGCGCATGACCAACACCTACATGCTGGCCGGCCAGAGCGATCCGGCCGAGATCATCGCCTCGGTGGAGAAGGGCATCTATTGCGCCAGCCTGGGCGGTGGTCAGGTGGACATCACCAGCGGCAAGTTCGTCTTCACCACCAACGAAGCCTATCTGATCGAGAACGGCAAGCTCGGCCGCCCGGTAAAGGGTGCCACCCTGATCGGCAACGGGCCCGAGGTGATGAACCGGGTGTCCATGGTCGGCAACGACCTGGCACTGGATGCGGGGGTGGGAACCTGTGGCAAGGACGGCCAGTCACTGCCGGTGGGCGTGGGCCAGCCGACCCTGAAGATCGACGCCATCACCGTGGGCGGCACCGGCGCCTGATGCTGGCGCCGGCCGTGGCCAGAGCGGACGGAGGCCTAGCGCAGACCGCGCTGGGTCTCGTCGAGGGTGCGGATGTACTTGAACACCTTGCGCGCCGCCGCGGGCGGCTTGTTGTGCGCCGCCTCGTGCTGGGCATGCCGCACCAGGCCGCGCAGGTGCTGGCGGTCGGTTTCCGGATACAGCGCCACGAAGGCCTCCAGGGCCGAGTCGCCCTCGGCGATCAGGCGGTCGCGCCAGCGCTCCAGGGCATGGAAGCGCTCGTTGTACTGCCGCGTCGAGCTGTCCATCTGGTCGACAAGGGCCAGGATGGCTTCCAGGTCCTGGTCGCGCATCAGCTTGCCCAGGTACTGGACATGCCTTTTGCGCGCGATGTGCGTCTTGTGCTTGGGCGCCTCGGCCAGCGCCTTGCGCAGCGGATCGGTCAGCGGCAGGCGGTCCAGCTGCTCGGCCGGCAATCCGGCCAGGCGTTCGCCCAGCTCCTGCAGCGCATGCAGCTCGCGCTTGACCTGCGTCTTGCTCTTTTCGCCCAGCGGCGCGTCGTCGTCGTAAGAATCAACCATGAACTATGGGGTCCAGCTAAGAATGGGCGCCATCATAACGAGTTGCCGCACGGTTGTCCGGCCTGGCCGGCGC
>Ga0157371_10001261_pt1 | contig 26674 bp, 26 predicted proteins | sample C45metaG_FD_113462 | JGI IMG/M metagenome (GOLD analysis project Ga0157371, IMG submission 113462) | Corn rhizosphere microbial communities from Kellogg Biological Station, Michigan, USA - C4-5 metaG | ecosystem: Host-associated > Plants > Roots > Rhizosphere > Soil | place: USA: Michigan... | reverse complement strand
TCATCAAGCAGGGCCAGGCGAAGCCGGCGCGGTGCAGGGAATCCGTTCATGCGCAGGAGTGTTGTCAGCGCCCAGTGGCGTGGCGCTCATTCTGGCGCCGCTGTCGCGTCGAGCATCGAAAACATTCGATTTTTGAGACTTTTCCTAGAGTGGAAGTAGGAAAAGTTGGAGGTTTGTGTCGGGATCTGCACAGCGCGGGTGCAGCGAAGTAGCCTGTTGCGTCTGATGATTTTTGAATCGCGTTTACAGGCGGCGCGCGGACAGCGTGCGCTGCGCACGTCGCGTGCGGGCTCCGCTGGCGAAATGCCAGCGTCCACGCTCTGGTCAAGGACAGGTCCAATCATCACGAGACGTTTCAGAGCGGCGCGATTGACGGGTTGGCGGACGTCATTAACGTGACGCGTCACGGTGGTCGCGGGTCCGCCGGCGTTGAATTCTGCAGGGCTGAGGGCTTGGGTTTCCCTCAGAATTGAACGTTGGTCCTGCGAGGTACGCCTGACTGGTGGAGACTGGAGCGTGCGACTGTTTGAGCGAACGTGTGTCGCCTGGACGTGGCGGGATGCCTCTGGGTCGCCAGCGACCAAGAGTGCCGAGAAGCTATGGCTGGGTTGGGGCCCGGGTTGTCGGTGTTCCTAGATCTTGTCCCCAAATGTGGACCTGCGCAATCAAGGGCTTACGAGCGGCCTTTCCTGTCAAGTATTGCCTGGAGCTAGGGGCGGGTATCACAGTGAAAGACGAGCAAACCACTTATCTGGACTTCACCGAAGTTAGCCAAGCCGTTGAGGCCGCCGAACTGGTGGGGGTGTTCTACAGGACCGAGCTGCCTTGCTGGTATGAAGAGGGCCCTCCGGTGTTGGGGGGGAGCAGTTCTTTTGCTGCGTCGAATGCGGTGCCTACTGGCGTCTCCAGCTCGCTGAGCACAGCCAGAGAGGCAGTTGGGAGCGAATCGCATGATCAGGTTTAAATTGGTGGCCAGGAGTTGCAAACGGGCATGCTGGGCATGGGCTGCGGCCCTCATTTGGGCCTCCACCGCCGGAGCCGCTTCGCCGGCGGCGCAAGACCTACGCGCTGAGCTTCTGCGGATGAAGGATGCCGATCAGGCGGTCCGAGAGCTTCCCCTGACCACCGAGGGCGAGGAGAGGGTGCTTAGTGCCGTCGATGCGGTGCACACCACTCGGTTGAAGGCGATCGTTGCGGTCCATGGCTGGCCGACCGTGGCGCAGGTGGGCCACGACGGGGCAGACGCGGCTTGGCTACTGGCCCAGCATGCGGACAAGGATCCGGCGTTCCAGCGCTCTGTCGCAGAAGCCATGGAGCCCTTGGTAGCCCCAGGGCAGGTCAAAGCGTCCAATTACGCCTATCTTTGGGACCGCACCCACGAACCTCAGCGCTACGGAACGCAGGGGCGTTGTGTGGACAAGGGGCGTTGGGAGGCCCGCGCGGTCGAAGCGCCTGAGAAGCTTGAGCAGCGTCGCGCTCAAATGGGCCTGACGCCCATGGCGGACTATCAAGCGATGGTCTCCAAACACTGCGAGCAGTTTGGGCGTTAAGATCGAACCAGCAGTGGGGGCGCTGCGCGCGGAGAGGCAGGGGCGAGGCCTGCTTTTCTGAACTAGACCTTGAGAGCCCCAAACAACTCCGGTGGGCCAATGTGGGGTCGCAGGGCTTGCTGGTGGGCAACTACTTTGCGGGGGATCGACGCATGGGCGCTTTCGTAGGTGGTGCGAAGAGGCTGCTTTGGGCGGCGCTAGCAGTGGGCGCTTTCACCGTGTCAGTGGCGGCGCGCACCCCGGAAGCGGCGTCGCACGCCGCAGCTGCAGCTCCGCACGCGGTGGACATCCCCTTCGAACGTTTCACACTGCCCAATGGCCTGCGTGTCATCGTGCACACCGACCGGAAGGCGCCGATCGTGGCTGTCCATCTGTGGTATCAGGTGGGCTCCGGAGATGAGCCTGCCGGTCGGACCGGTTTTGCGCACCTCTTCGAGCATTTGATGTTCCGAGGCACCGAGCACTACCGCGACGCCTACTACGGGCCGTTGCAGCGCGTGGGCGCCACCGACGTCAATGCCACGGTCACGCCTGAGCGCACCAACTACATGCAGGTGGTTCCATCCACGGCGCTGGACCTGGCGCTCTGGATGGAGTCCGATCGCATGGGTCATCTGCTGGGTGCCATCGACCAGAAGGCGCTGGATACCGAACGGGGCATTGTCGAGAACGAGAAGCTGCAGCGGCGCGGCGTGCCTTACGGACTCGTATGGGAGCAGCTCTCCCGGTCAAGCTACCCGCCGGGACACCCGTACCATCATTCGACCTTCGGATCCGCACGCGATCTTCAAGCGGCCACTCTTGCCGACGTCCAGGACTGGTTCCGGTCTTGGTACGGTCCCAACAACGCGGTGCTGGTGCTGTCGGGAGATGTCGGTGTTGAAGAGGCCAAGAAGAAGGTTGAATCCTATTTCGGGCATATCCCGCCGGCACCTGAGGTAAAAAGGGCTTCCGTGGACGTTGCCAAGCGGGCTTCCACCACCCGGGAAATGTTGTCCGATCAGGTTCCTCAAGCGCGCGTTCACCGGACATGGAACATCGCAGCTCGTGGGACGTCGGACTTTGATCAGCTGCGGGTGTTCGCTCACATTCTGGGAGGAAGCAATGCCTCCCGGCTGGGTAAGCGCTTGGTGCATTCCGATCAACTCGCCACCGACGTCACGGCCGAGGCAGGGGGGCAGCTCGGATCGCGGCTCATGATCGTCGCCAACGTACGCGACGGCATCGATCCGTCGACCGTGGAAGCCGCCATCGAGGCGGAGCTTCAGCGTCTGCTGGCGGACGGTCCCACCCTGGATGAGCTGCAACGTGCGCGGACCGCGATGCGGGCCGAGTTCTTGAAGAGCATCGAGCGTAACGGTGGCATGGACGGAAAGGCAGAAGTGCTCGCCGCCTGTGAGGTATTTGAAGGCGATGCAGGCTGTTACCGGCGGTCCGGCGACGTGGTGGCATCGGCCACGCCCGCCCCGCTGGTTCGCGTCGCTCGCCGCTGGCTGGGGCAGGGGGATCACATCCTGACGGTCATTCCGGGCGCCCGCGCTGCGTCCGCTGAGGAGGCCGAGCCGGCTGACGCGGTCCCCCACGCGCAAAGCCCAAGCAAGACCCGTCGCGCTGCAGCACCGGGCGTGGATCGCGGCGCAGGGCCACCGTTTCCTGATAGCTATCCGGAGTTGAGATTCCCTGCGATCGAGCGGGCGGCGCTGTCGAACGGCACCCACGTGATCCTGGCTCGACGGGAGGACGTTCCGCTTGTTCGCATGTCCTACCAGTTCCCGGTGGATCCCGCGGCAACTGCGGGTCTGGCAGACATGGCGTTCAGCATGCTGGCGGAAGGGGCCGGGGATTACGATGCCCTGGCGTTCGCGGCGCGCGCTGAATCGCTGGGGGCGGAGCTGGGTTCCAGTGTCGACGTGGGCAGCGGCGCGGTGACCCTGGCAGGTCTCAGAGACACGCTTGACGATTCGGTTGCGCTATACGCGGACATGCTGCGCCGACCGCGCTTTGAGCCGGCAGCGATGGATCGCATGCGTGCCGCCAAGATGGGTGCGGTTCGGGAGGAAGCGGCCAACCCACAGCGCTTGGCCACGAGCCTATTGCCTGCGTTGCTGTACGGGCTGGATCATCCGTATGCCCAAGCCTTCAATGCACCGGGAACCCTTGCCTCCGTTGAGGCTTTGCGTCGCGATGACCTCGTGGAGTTCCACCACGCCTGGATCCGGCCGGAGCGCGGCACGCTTGTCGTGGTCGGGGACGCGACGCTCCAGGAGCTGATCCCAGTCCTTGAGAGGCATTTGGGCGACTGGCGCGGGTCGGGTGGGGTGCCTGAGGTTCGCATTGACGGCCGCCTGCCCGCGCAGGCGGGGCCGCGAGTGTATTTGGTCGACAGCCCTGGCGCCCTGCAGGCCACCCTGGTGGCCGGGCAACTTGTCGCACCGAGTTCAGACCCCCAGACGTTGGCCTTCGACGTTGCCAATTCCGTCCTGGGAGGATCGCCAAGTGCGCGCCTCAACATGAATCTACGAGAGGCCAAGGGCTGGTCCTACGGCGTGATCTCCAGTGCTGCCAATGCCCCGATAGCGCGACCCTGGCGCGTGGTGGCACCGGTGCAGTCCGACCGCGTGGCGGAGGCCATGGCGGAGATTCAGCGCGAGATCGAGGAGTATGCGTCCGGACCCGCGCCCGCCAGGCAGGACGAGGTTGCACGCTTTCGGGACAGCCAGGTGCGGCGTCTGGCGGGCAGTTTCGAGACGCGGGAGGCCGTCGCCTCGGAGATCGCAGACATCGTACGGTTCGACCGGGCAGACGATTGGACCACCCAGCGCAGCAGCTCCCTCCGTCAACTCGATCTCAACGAGGTTCGGGCCGCTGCCGCCGCGCTGGACGCCAGCAAGTTGACGTGGGTCGTGGTGGGGGACTTGTCCCGGGTCGAGGCGCCCGTGCGCGCGCTGGGGTTGGGCGAGGTGATCGTGATCGATTCGCAAGGCGCGCCGTAATACGGGAAAGCCCGGTCTGGGTCGATGCTCAGTCTGCTTTGAACATAATATACATACTGCCGCCGCGATCCGCGCTAAGCGACTGAATATCAAACGATTTTGCGCGAGCGACGCCCGGTGTTGCGCACACTACCAGCACCAGCACTGCCGCCGCCGCGCTCAGTCTGTCCAGCACTGATCGCCATACCTTGCGCTCGACTGGAGAGGTTGCACGCTCGGCGTGCAATTTCGCGATCCACACGGCCCCATCAAGCTTCGCCAGCTCGCAAATCTGCGCAATTCGCTCGTCCGGCACCGGATAGAGGCCATTGCGCCACGCGCTGATCACCGCTCGCGTGATCCCTAGTTTTTGGCTCAAAACGTTGTCAGACGGGATTCCTGCGCCCTTCTTGGCGGCATCCAGCATTTCCTGAACGGCGGTCATGTCTTAGCTTCCCTTGACAGGCTTGTATTAGGGCAACTATACATGCGCCGTGTCTTAGCTTGCCTAGACACCCCGCCACCGGCACCCCAAGGCCGCTGGCGGGCTCCTTGGGGCGGGGCTTGGGGGGTAGGGGATACATCGGATGTTCGACGCACTCTGGTGGGCCGCAGTAGCGGTCGGAATCGTGACGATGGGGCTTGCTCGCATCGTGGCGTGGTGGCTGGACCATCGTGATTACGCCGGTGGCCGGTCTGCACGCGAAGCCCAGGTCATTGACCTCGCTCGCGCTGAGCTTGATGCCACTAAGCGCGGGGATCTGCTGGAGGCCGCACGCCTCGCGGATCTGCAGGAGGGCAACCCATGATCTTCCTGATTCCCGTTTTGCTGGTCGCACTCTTCTGGTGGATCAAGTACGACCGCACTGGCCGGGGCCCGTTCGAATGAGCGGCGGCACCTGCAAATTTTGCGGCAACGTCACCGTCTATTTGTTCAAAGGCGACTGCTGCTATGAGTGCAGCGAAAGCGACGTGCGCGTCCCGGTGTCGCCTGCACCGATTGACCGTCGATCCCCTGAGCTTGCCGCCTTCGACGCGGCAAATGCGCGCGCCTATGGCGCTCAGCGCCGTGCAGAACTGTTCAATGAGAAGTCCGCAGGGCACGGATTCTCGGCGGCGGCCGGAGGCCGACGCCTTGGGCTTGTCCATTCTTCAACAAGTGACACGCGACGCGTGTCTCTCACGCTCGACCCGAATCACATTCGGGCGCTGCGTTTGAAAAAGTCAGTGATTACCGGAGCACGTCTTCATGACCAAGAGGCGAAACAAGGGTCGTTCCGTGGAGCGTGGTACATGCTCACCACGACTTACCGAAACGGAAGTGACGCTAGCCCTCGTGACATTAGCGAGACACTTAAGCGCATCCGGGGCTTCTTCAATCGAGCTGTCCGACTTCGTTACCGGGGATACCGTCCGCGTTTCCGTTACCTCTGGGTCGGTGAACTCACTAAAGCCGGTGTTCCCCATTACCACGTCCTGATCTGGATCCCTAAGGGCATCTTCATTCCGAAGGTGGACAGGGCAGGGTGGTGGCCGCACGGCCACACGCAGATCCAGAAAGCACGCAACGCGGTTGGCTATCTCGCCAAGTACGCGAGCAAGTTCGTCCCCGATATGGCCGCTGCATTCCCGAAGGGATTTCGCACGCACGCAGTCGGCGGCCTGGACAACGAATCAAAGCGCGAACTGCGTTGGTGGAAAGCACCCAAGGCAGCGCGTGACGTTCTCGGCGCGATAGCCGATATCCGCAAGGCCCTAGGCGGCTACGTGGACAAGATCACCGGCGAATTCTGGCCCTCGCCGTGGAAGGTCATCACAGACAGGGGCCGGATCATCGTATGGAAATTGGAGATAACCGCATGAGCAAGATCCTCGTTCGTAGCACCACCATCACGCCCCGCGAAATCACCACCAAGAACGGCACCAAGATGGTGTTTCGGGAGCAGTCGGCTGCCATCCTCAAGGACGGCGAAGACTTCCCGCATCCCTTCCGGCTCACGCTGGACGACACCCAGCCTCCGTACCCGGCCGGTGAGTACCTCGTTGATGCAGCGAGCTTCAAGGTGGGCACTTTCGAGAATCTAGAGGTTGGCCGCCGCGTCGTGCTGGTTCCCGTCGCCGCGACCACTGCACCGCCTTCCGTACCCGCCAAGTAACCCACCACGGGTGACGCTCGTGCTTTAGCGCGGGCGGCACCCTTACCGAGAGTCGCCATGGAAGAGACAGTTCTCACCCTCCACTGCAAGGCATCCGATTTCGATGCATCCACTGGCGTGTGCGCGCATCCCTTCTATGGTCCCGCGCCCATGCTTCTACCGCCCATGAGCGCGCAGGATGGCTTTGAGATCTCCGTTGTCATCGCGGGGGCTTGGGCTATCGGCTTCATGATCCGGCAATCCCGTCGGGTCGTAGGCGCGTAATCCAACTGAGAGACAGACAATGCAGAACTTCATCCGCAAAGCCCGCAACAAGATCGCCGCTGTCGCTACCACTGCCTCCGTCGCCCTGGCATCGGCGCCCGCGTTCGCTGGCGAGTATGCCGAAGCCGTCAAGGGCGGTGTTGATACCGCAGAACTCCTTGCCATCGGCGTCGTCGTTCTGACGGTCGCGGGCATCATCCTGTTCATCCGCTCCGGCCGGAAGGCTACGGGCAGCTGATAGCTGCTCTACCAGCCGCACATGCTCATCAGGGGCGGGGCGACCCGCCCCTTTTTAATTCGGGGGTTCTGTATGGCCTATGTCGGCTATTTCGTGATGCTGGGTTTACTGGGGGCGCTATGGCTCGCACTAGACTCCTGATCCTATTGCTGTTCATGGCATACCTTCTCGTTCCACAGATTGCGCGTGCCGCTGCGCCTGTTCGATGCAATTCCGCTGCCTCCTGCACCATCGCTGAGGCACAGGCCGAGTGTCAGGGGTATGACGTCTCTGACAATCTCCAGATTGTGCGCGTCAGCGTTCGTGAGTGCAGGCGCACGGGGCAATCATCAGCGGCGACCGGCTATTTTTTCCTGCGTTACAAGGGCGTAAATTCCGACGGTACTGAGCTTGGCTGGTTCGGTGGCGATACCTTCTATTTTCGCAACAACTGCCCATCAGAGAGCCCGTATACCGGCACCGGACCATGGTCCAGTGGTGGTGCCGCCAAGAACGGCAGTCTCGGCTGTCGCAATGGTTGCGACGGGATCTGGCAAAGCAATGCGGACTCTTCGAAGACTTGGACTCCTACTGGTGACATGTGCCCAGCGGACGAGGAGGGCAACTGTAAGGCCATGGGGGACGGCTACTATTGGAACGGCGCCCTCAAAGTCTGCGAGCCACCCGAGGGCAAGTGCCAGGACGGAAGAAAGCCAAATTCTCTAGGCCAGTGTGCCCCCGAGCCATGCCCGGACGGCATGGTCAGCCAAGCCGATGGCACGTGTAAGAAGAAGGACACCGAGTGCCCTGCAGGTGAGGTCAAGTCTCCTGACGGACGCTGCTTGCCCGGCGATGGTCAATGCGCTTCCGGAGAGGTTCGCGGCCCCGATGGCACCTGTAAGAAGGACAGAGATGGCGATGGCGATCCCGACGAGCCCGGAGAGGGTGAAAAGGAGTTCTTCGCCGGAGGTGACGACTGCAATTCGCCGCCGTCCTGCAGCGGTTCACCGATCCTCTGCGGTCAGGCAAGAATTCAGTGGCGCATTGAGTGCAATACGCGCCGCAACCGAAATATCGCTGGTGGCACCTGTGCAGCCATGCCGATCTGTACCGGCGAGAAGTGCGACGCCATGGAATATTCATCACTACTGATGCAGTGGCGCACCGCGTGTGCGACTGAAAAGCTCTTGGCGAAGGATTCTGGCAACGGCGGTGACGGAAGCCAGCCTGAGTGGACCAAGGTAACTGGGATGTCTACCGATCCCGGCGCCGGTTCCTCACCCAGTGACACCGATGTGCTGACGACCAAGAAGATCGGCATCTCAGACCTCGACCAAAGCGGCATCGGCGGGTCCGGTTCCTGCGTGGGTTTCGTTACGGGCGGTGGCGGTGGCTCTGGCCTCTCTTCTGGCTTCATGCAAGTCATGGCCTCGCCTCCAGCCTTCTTCTGTAATTTCATTTCTCAGATCCGCGCCACCATCATCTTGCTCGCCTCCGTCGCGTGCGTTTACATCCTTAGCCGAGGTGCACCGTAATGCCTCAGATCATTGCCGCGCTTGTTGCTCTTCTCGTCAGCGCTGGTCGACAGTATCTGCCCGGAATCGTAGGGCGCGTCCTCCTTGCCTTCGGCATTGGCTTCGTCACGCACGAAGTTGCAATGCCCGCTCTCAAAAGCTTCGTTGAATCCAAGTACGGCGCGCTCCCTCCGATCTATCAAGCCTACTGGGGCGCTACTGGATTCGGCGTTGCCGTCACCATGGTTCTGAGCGCGTACCTCGCCACCCGTGCTCAGGCCGCCATCCTCAGCAAGGTGGGTAGCAAGTAATGGCTCTCTATCTCGTTACCGGTCAGCCTGGACACGGAAAAACCGCCTACGCCTTGGACAAGGCATTCAAGCTCCAGAAGGAGGGCAGGGCAATCTATGCCCACGGTGTTAAAGATCTCGACTATGCGAAGGCGGGATGGATCTACCTTGATGACCCTACCCAGTGGGAGACTCTCCCCGATGGCTCGGTGATCCTGCTTGACGAGTGCTACACCATCCTTCCAAACCGCAACCCCGGCGCCAAAGTACCGCCTCACATTGAGGCCATGGCACGCCACCGTCATCGTGGATTCGACTTCATCTTGATTGCTCAGCAGGGGTTGCAGTTGGACCCATTCCTGCGTGGCTTGTACGAAGAACATGTGCACGTCCGTCAGACGTCCATTATCAAAGCCAAGACCAAGCTCAAGCGCTGGAATCAGTACCAGTCGAACGTACAGGTGAAGTGCGAAGACACTATCGATTGGGTTCGTCCCAAGTACGTGTTTCAGTACTACACCAGCACTACCCAGATCACCACCAAGCGTTCCATGCCCATGTGGATGCGCTGGCTCATCGTTCTCATAGTTGTTCTCTGCACGGTTGTCGCCTACGTCAAATGGAAGTACGACAGAAAGGTCGCTGCAGCGGGTGAGGGCAACACCTCGTCATTCGCTGCCGCATCTGACGGAGTGCGACCGCCGGCGCGGAGCGGAGCGGAAGCGGGGGCGGGCGCTCCCGTCACCTATGCGACCGTCGCTGAGTACGCAAACGCCCATAACCCGCGCATCGGCACCATGCCCTGGACAGCACCTATCTACGATCAGCGGGCCATCACCACCGACCCGCAAGTGTTCTGCATATCGAGCATGGAAGGTCTGGATGGCCGCGGCGAACGCACTGAGGCGTCGTGCAGCTGCATGACAGAGCAGGGCACCCGTTACGAATTGAGCCAGCCTGAGTGCCGCACGCTCGCCCGCAACGGGCCTGTCTACAACCCCTACAAGCAACAGCGGGACTTCCAGCAGGCCGGGCCCGCTCCTGAGGCAATGCCGGCACCCGCCCAGCAGGCACCCGTGAGCAGCTATGCCGGCTCCATCATCGCTGTCGGTGAGCGTCCCATGGCAACGTTCCCTGAGTCGGTCCAGAACCGCTACAGCGGCCAGTGACGGGGTGTAGGGGCGTCGCCCCTACGGAAATCGCCTCACACGCGCTGGCGGCGTCTTGGCCCCGGTACCGGCAGGACTGCTGCTGGCGGCTCGGCGTCGGGGTCAGCCATCACCCTGGACAATCTCTCTTGTCGGCGGGCCATCAAGGTGGCCACCTCAATCACTTCTGCAGGCACTGCAGGAAAGGTGTTTACGCCAGCCTTACTGCTGCAGCGGTTTCGAGGATGTCCCGATCGAGGATCGTTGCGAAGTTGCCCCATCATCCGGCGCCATTCTTGAGCCTGCGCAGCGGTCAACGACAGCCATGCCAGATCCTCGGGGTACAGTTCACGGCCCTCGGGCGTGACCAGTCGGCCACCCTTAAACGAAAAACCGGCCCAAGGGCCGGTTAGGTTGCGATCTCGCACGATCAGGCTCCATGCCTCAGCGGGATCAACGGGTGAGGCAAGCGGCGTGCCAGCCACCTGCGGATTGCTCTGAACATAATATACATTATGCGAAATGCAGGATTCGCCGGATCTGGGCCTTTGTCGGCTCTACATGGCAATGGCTCCTGATTGACGGGGAGAAGTTGCCCTGTTCATCGCAGAGATTTTTAGGTTGCCATTGCAAAGATTTCAGCTTTTAAGGGAGACAATTTCAGTGCATGAAGAACCATTGCAGGAAATCTCGACTCGCGGCTGTCGACTGCAGACCTTATTGATCCACGGATGGCGCTTGGTCTGACTGGGTGCTGCTTACGTAGGGCGCTATTTCGGGCTTTGTCGCTTTGAGCGAGTCTTAGGTGGTGACTTCACTTCTTGGCTCCGTTTGAAGGCCGATTTGAGCTGCGCCGGCAGATCTCGCAGGCTCGAAAGTTGTTGCTCCAGGGCGTCACTCCGTCCGCGCAGGATGTTCGCGGCTTGGCTCGCCGTCGCTGCCGCTGCTTGGGCGGCATGGAGATCCTGGCGCAACTGTCTCTCAATTGCCCTGTGATGTTCGGCCATGCTGGCCACCTGCGACGACAGCCTGGAAGGAATTCGGGATCGTGCCCTACTCTGCTTCGGTTTTGCCAGTGGCGGGCGCCGGCGCAGCGAGATCGCCGCCGCCGATCTTCGCGACCTGTGTCGGATTGGCGAGGCGGGCTATATCTACCGGCTGGAGCACAGCAAGACGCAGCAAGCCGGCGTCACGGCCGCGTCGACACCGGATAAGCCGGTGCTTGATCGGGCCGCCCTCGCCCTTCAAGACTGGCTGGAGGTCTCAGGTCTCACCGAGGGGGCGATCTTCCGGCGGCTGTGGAAACAGCGGGTGGGCCCTGCCCTTTCCCCGGCCGCGGTCGGCGAGATCGCGCAGCGGCGGGCCCGCCTGGCCGGGTTGGAGGGGGATTTTGGCGGGTCCTGCAGCTCGATTACTCGAAGACTAAAGACATTGCATACCGTCCGTTTATGCATTAGGTGGTTGGAGTCGAGTCAATCACCTGTTTGTCCTTAGAACTAATGCACTTAAAGAAATCTTCGGCTCAGAAAACTATACCGAAGACGATCCCTAACTAGGCGCGCGACGTAGCCCAGGCTCGAGCGTTTCGGCAAGCCCTCCCGCTTCAGCGTCAACGAGGCTCCTTTATGTTGCGCTGCTCGAACGGCGCCTGCGCCGCAGGAGCAGCGCCAAGTCAACCCAGCATCAAATCTTCCCCAGCCGATCCAAGAGCCTTCGCATCCACGAAGGATGGGACGCCTTAGTTGAAGGCGAAGACGGAGCTAGCGTCTGGCCTTGAGTGTGATCCGCGCTACCGGCGCCAGTCTTCTGGTAGTAGGCGGATTTCGCAGTCCGATCACGCCGCCTCTCAGCATCGATGCGTTCTTGGTTCCAGTTCCCACACTCGATGACCCGATTTCGGGAGATCACGTAGTGGGAGCGGCACGGCAGATTCCAGTTCCCCACCGAAGGCTTCAATGAAATCGCCTCGCCATCGAAGCTCAGGTTCCAATCCGTTGGCGTCAAGGGCGTCACAACCTCCCGCCCGCAGCCGCAGCAGCAGCTGTGGACGACAGTGCCGTATTCCATTGAGACATATAGCGCGCCAGCCTCTAGGACCTGAGGAATGGCCACGACGAATCGTGGCTCGAGGACATGATGGCGGATCATACTGTCACCCTGTTGTCGAGCTGGTTGCCATCCGTCGTGTAGGTAGAGTGCACTTCTGATTCGAAGTCTCGATAAAAGTCCACGAGCTTCTTCCACTTGATGACTGCCAATGCAGCATTGAGCATATTAAGGTCGGCCACTTGGATGTTGGTTGCGTAAACGTCGTCGGCCCCTCCCCCAGAGAAAGAAACGCACGAGCGCAGCGTTGCGCGGTCTTTGGGCGTGCTTGTCGATACACGCAGAATTCCGCCCAGCGAGTCGCCATCGAGGGTCAGTCCCATCCCGACGTCGATAAACGAAACCCCCATCGCCTCTAGCTTCTCGACCGCCACGCGCTTCGCTTCACCTGCATCCATGCACAGAAACGCGAAGGACACGCCATCGAGTAGATGGTCCGTGTCAGCCGAGAGTGCGACCGCATGCGGAACAATGCCCCGATGCATCTTCGAGTAGATGCCTGCGTAGTAGTCCACCTTCTTAGGTGCTTCGCGCAACCTGTTAATCGAGGGGGCACCAGGCGCGCGAAAAGCGTTGTGCTGCAAAAAATCGTCTGCGTCGATGATGCGGATCTCATCGACAGGCGTCTTTGCCACTTGGTCCAGCACATACGCACCGGTGCCGCCCACGCCTACGATTGCAATGCGCTGGCCCTTGAAACGTGCCGTCAGATGCCCAATCCCGACCCGGTCAGAAGCGGTCTCGACGTAGTTGAAGACGCTTTCCTCCTCTGGATCCGGCTCCCGATACACGCGTGGCGTCGCGGTCGGGTCTAGCACCGCGGCAGGTCCCGCGAGGATCGAGGCGTAGGTCGACATCTTTTCGAAGTAGTTCGAGTAGCCCTGCGGTCCAGGTTTGGATGAAAAGAGATGTCGCGAGCGCAGACCATACCCGAGATCGGCATCTGCAGAGCCCGCACTGATCGCCGAGATCGGCACGCCCAGCGCGTCGCATGGAAATTCCCCATCGAAATGGACGGTGTGCGGCTCAGGTTTCTGCGTGCGATCACCCGATAGGCATAGGTCCGAGATGATCGTGCCACGCTTGACCTTGCGAGCTGCATCAACGTACGGAACTTCCTGCATGACCAGGAAGCCCCCCACGCGACGAACCGAATAGCCCGCCTCACGCAGCTGCCGCAGATCGTCGTTAAGACTGAACAGTGCAGGTGACATTGGCGCGCGTCCCGTTTTTGACGTCGATGAAGCCGCCCTGCCCGAGCTCGCCACTGTGCGGCGTCGAAGCCGCGCGGCTGTAGGTGATCGAGTAGACGGTGTTGGGTGCCGCAGCTGTGCCCGGATAAGCCAGCGCAACGAGATCGTTGAAGGTCTGCCGCTTGCGCGAGACCTCGATCTCGCGTCCGTTCACGATGATCTGGTAGGTGCGCGGAAGGCGCGGGGCGGTGATAAAGCGCTCAACGCCCGGCGCAGCCAGATCGACCAGCTCCGTGCGCTCGATTTCCCGATCGGTCCCGCCGGCCACGACCAAGAAGACGGCCTCCTCTTCAGACGGCGAGGCCAATCCGTAGAGCACTGCGCCCGAAATGACCGGCTTGCCCCATTGCAGCTGGCTGCCGTTGACCATCAGCTTGAACTCGCGATCGGTCTGGAAGGCAACGAAGCGCTCGGCCCCCTGTCCGCGCAGATCAAAGGTTTCGTCCAGCCGCACATCTTCGAAGTCGCCCCCATCCAAGATGGCGAACAACGAGTAGTCGCGCTGCGCGTTGAGCCCGGCTGCCGTCAGGATCTGCCGCCCCAGCGGAATGGGGTCGGACACTTCGATCACTCGGAAATTCAGGTCGTCCTGAGCGAAACGGATCCGATATGCACGCGCGGGGCGAAGTGCGCGCCCGTCCCGGATGGCCTCGCCGACGTCGTCGCAGTCAATGAGATCAGGTTGTTTCATAGTTGCGCTGCCTCTAGGTTGCGGCGGGACGATCTGTCCCTGCCTACCTAGGCATCGCTCGACGAGCGCCTGACCGGTAACTTTTTTCAGCAATCGATCGTGAGCGGTCCAGGTGGCACCTCACCGCAGACGAAGAAGGCGGGACAGCTCGGGCAGGTAAAGGTCGATGGCCTCGCATCGAACTCGCCCGAGCGGACGTTTTGAAGCGTCTTGGCCACCCTGTCGCGGGCATTGGTGAGCTGCCGGGGCGTCGGCTCGATCGGGACCACCGTCTGGTCGGCGAGCGAGATGACTTCCACCCTTGCGCTTGGCGCCGCCGCCTTGACTGCAAGGACGAAGGCCAAGTGAGCAGGGTCTTTTTCATCGTCCTTGCGTGCATGCCCCGTGCGCACGCGGCGATAGAGCTGCTGCCCATCAGGCGAGGCCAGGATCTCATCCGGGGTGACAACAATGTGCTCCCCATTCAAGTCAAGCGACAGGGTGACCGGAGGCTGGGCGGCGTGCCCCGTGCGACTGGCGACGAAGAACTCGACCATTCCCTGGGCGAGGCCGTGGTAATCAACTGCGTAGCCGTGGTTTCCCAGCCCGGATATCGCAAATGATGAAGCAATCTGCTCGGCGATGAACTCACTTCCCTCTTGCCCGCTTTCAGCGCAAGCCTGAACAGCATTGCGCACTGCATCGTGCATCTGCAAAAAAGGGGTTTGCACGCGCTTCCCGCCAATCTGGAGAAGCCGCATATAGAAGTATCGTCGCGGACAGCGGCCATATAGACCGACGTCGGAATCTGCTACCGTCATCCCTGCGGCGTAAACCATGTCCACAGGATCTTCGGTCGCGCTCTTAGGCGCAGGGCCTGATGGGTTGATTTGCAGACTATCGATCGTGCTCGCTATCCGCTCAATATATGATGACAAGCCCCGCCTGCTACCAGCTGCGTTGACTGAAGCAGCGTAGAAGAACAGCCGATCCCGGGCGCGGGTGATTGCCACATAAAACAAGCACTCCTGTTCCTTTTCATGCTCTCTACGCGGCTCATCATCTGCGCTACCGCGGCACCCTTCTACCATGCCTTCGGGCGGCACGCACCTCGGTGTCTGAAACGCGCGAGGAAGCGTCGATACATTCATACCAGGCAGGTGCACAACAGGAAATTCAAGTCCCTTGGCGCCATGGATTGTCATGATTCGAACGGCGTCGAGATGTCGCGCAGCACCAGGCAGCTGCCGAAGGTCTCGATCGTCCCCGAGCCTCACCAGTCGACGGATTCGCTCGAGCGCGCGCGTGATCGGGAGTCCCTGCCCCCGCGGCTGCACGCGGATGAAATTCATAAGCTGCCAGATGCCAATCCCTTTCGCGCGATCTTCGATGGCAACCGATTGATTGAGCTCGGCAGCCAAGCGCGTTCGGTCCAACAGCACTGCCGCGATCACACGCCAAGGGTCAGAATCTGCATCAAACCCGTCTAGCGCCACTGCCACTGCGGTTAGTGCAGCGCGCCCATGATCGCTCATGTCCGGAACATCGGCGGCTGCATCCCGCCACTGACCCGGCGCCCAGTCGCTTTCACGCGCATGCCGAATAACCCGAGCCACGTCGGCCAGCGACATCGAGAATTGCGGCAGGCAGCCTAGCCTAAGCAGCCCCATCGCCCGGCGATCAACGAGCAAAGAAACAAGCGACAGCATGTCCTTGACTTCACTGCGTTCGAACAAGCTCCCGAGAAAGAGGACAGGAATGCCCAGCTGTTCCAAAGCCCAGCCATGACTGGCGAGCTTCTCATTTCCTGTGCAGAGCACCACCTGGTCTCGATACGCGTATCCCGCAGCCTTCATCTCCTTGATGGCGTCGACGATCGCAACAGGCTCCTGTGGGCCAGTCTCAACCCGGCGCATCTGCGGACAATGTGCGCCTTCCCCTCGCGTCGGCACAAGCCGAGCCCCGTCAGGCGCGGCAATCATATCGGCTGCGAACGTTGAGGCTGCCGTGACAAGCGTGCCAAAAGACCGATAGTTCTCACTGAGGCGTCCGCGCTTGCCCCCGGGGAAGTCCTCAGCGCCAAAGCGATCGAGGTTATAGGAAGAGGCACCTCTGAAGCGATAGATCGACTGACGAGCATCCCCGACCGCCCACACGTTCCCTCTCTCACCCGATAGCGCGGTGAGGAGCCGCACGCTGCTTCGATTTACGTCTTGGTACTCATCCACCAAGATGTGGTCATAGGCTCCCTGGAGGGTGTCTCTGACGGCCTTGTTTTCTTCCAAAAGCTGCACAGGCCTGAGCACAAGATCGCCAAAGTCCACTGCTGCCCTTTCCAGCTTCACGCGCTCGTAGAACTCGTAGACTTTCGCAACTTCGACGGCTTTCTCAGCGGCTTGGGCCCTCATTTGATCTCCGCGTGCCGATGCCTGCATCGCATCAGCGAGCACTCGATAGCGGTCTGCGTCGACCGCTTCATCCTTCGCGCGTGAAATTGCCGAAAGAATATCTGCAATGAGATCAGTCGGATCTACCAGATTTCGGTAGTGCACGAGGCCGAGTCTCGGCACTTCGTTCTCGACCATTTCCACACCTTCGGTGCGGTCGAGTAAGCGAGGATCAGATGGCAGCCCCATCTCACGGTGGAAACGGCGGACCAGGTCGAGCCCGAATGCGTGAAATGTGCCGATCCAGATGGCGGCAGCTGCTTGCGCATCGAGCCGAGCGATTCGCGTCGAAAGCTCACCAGCTGCCTTGTTCGAGAAGGTCAGGACCAGAATGCGTCGCGGATCCACGCCCTTGTGCAGAAGGTGCTCAATTCGCCCCACGAGCGTTCGCGTTTTACCAGTTCCGGGTCCTGCTTCCAGTAGATACGGGCCCTCTTCATGCTCCGCCGCCGCCCGTTGATCCGCGTTGAGTGGACGCTCACCTAGATCGTCTGCCACCTCCTCCGGCACGGCCGGGAGTAGTAAGGCATCCAAAAGCTGCTGCGCAACCACCTCGAAAGGCGCGCCGATCCGATCGGCAATGTCGCTCGCGGTGAGTCGTTGGTCAATGTGCAGTGTCCGCACCCAGGGGCGCGGCAGGAGCAGCTCGCGCGCGAACAGGTCCATCTGCACTTCCCGACGCTGCCGACGACCGTAGTCAACGACCCGATCAAGTCCAATCGCGGCTGGCTCCACTGGGCGCAGGGCGTCAAATATCGCCGGCTCGTCCTCGGGGCGGTCGTCTCCAAGCTCGGCATGTCCAAGCTCATGGGCAATCAAAAACGCGAAATCGAAATCCGTATCGCACGGCTCGTGAACAATCAGGTCCGCACCTGGGATAAGGGCAGCCCGCGCCCCGCCCAGGGTCGCCGCCCCCTTCGCTGCCGCCTCGATATCAAGCATCTTTCGTGCCGCGCACGCCTGAACAAGCTCACGCAGATTCCACGGATCAACTCCGGAGGAGGTAAGCTCCGCATGGAGACGCGCAGCCTCGCGCCGACCAAGCTCGATCCCATCCATCTCACAGCTCTTCCTTAAGAAATTCCGCCGCCTGCGCCTCTGAGAGTCCCGCGTCGCGTAGGAGCTGCTCGAAAGGCACCTGCCCCGGATCGAGCGGCTTGTCGTCGGCCTTGGCGTAGCGCACCGCACGCTGAGGCTCTTGGGACAGGTAGGTGCGAAGATCGGACACAGTCGACTGAAGAGCTTCGGCCATGCGTGTGAGGAACCGCCCTGGCACAGAGCTCGCGATCACGCCTCGCTCGACAAATGCAAATATTACTTGGCGCGGCACCCCCAGAGCTTGGGAGAGTTCTCGCTGACGGGCAGGCGACAAGCGCTCCAAAGCGGGCTGTGACGAACGGGACGCCGCGCTTCTGAACTGGGCGAGCACTGCGTCAATCCGCTCCCTATCGGTGCTTGGGAGCTCGCCTTGTTCCACATTCGAAAACTGGTAGATCTCATTGGAGAGATCGATCAGCTCATCGGAGAACTGTGGGTAATCGTTCAGATAACGCTGAAGTGTTGCGGAACCCATCTCCGTTTCCATCGAGAAAGCGTCAAGCACGTCTTCGAGGGTAGCCTCAGGCCTGGTCATGCCTCCCCCTCCGGGTTCAATAGACCCCTGAGCTTCGCAAAGGCACGGTCGCGTATGTTCCGAATTCCCTTCTCTGAGCGCCCCGTTATGCGCGTCATGGTGGTGATGCTCGGATCTTTCGAGTCAATCGGAACGTCGTTTCGCCACATCTCAACAATCCTCTTTTCCAAGGGCTTCAGCTTCTCCATTGCTGCCGGGAGGCGCGACCGGTAAATTTCATCTTGGAGCAGATCAGGATTAAAAGGATCAAACACACCGATCGCGAGCTCGACCTCGGCCCTGAGCTCTCCTTCATCCTCGTCATAGAGCTCCTCCTGCCGCCCGATTGAACGACGCGACCGCCGCTTCGCGGTCAGGCTGAGCTTTGCAATGCTCTGGGAAAACGAAATTTCGTAGTAATCGAGCCGCTCGTCGTAATCGTTCGCCTCACCGATGAGCATCGCGACGAACGTGTCGTGGACCTGCTCGGCCTGGTCGCTGCGAGATAGGGACGCGGTCTTCCCATCCAGATTGAGTGCTCGCGGCAACCTGCGTCGCAACCGTTCCAACAGCACGGCCAGCAGCGGCTCGCAAAGCGCGTGATTCTGTGCCGCCCACTCCCGGCGCACGAGGGCGAGCACGCACTCGACCGGAACAGCCCCCGCTTCCTTCTCCGGAACTCGACACCGCTCGATCAGCTCCTGCGAGGGAAGCTGATCGAGCGTATCGAGCTGAGTTTGAATATCGGGGAAGCGAGTATAGAGTATGCCCTCACGCGATCTCTTCCGAAGCGGCCTGATCAAGGTGACCCCCCTGCGGTCAGCTGAGTGCATTACTTCAATGCGATATTTATGAAGAAGCCTACTGTGATGGAGTACCTCAGAAAACCATCTTTCTAACGCCGACATCAGCCCTATCTTTACATGAAGTCCGCCTCGCATGTAAGCGACGGCGCTACGCCACGCGGGTGGTCGCTCCCCGTTGACGTGCCTGATCTATCAAGTGCGACATTTGCCACCGGGATGCGAGTCTTCTGTTCGAGCCTAGCTGTATGAAGGACGCCCGCCCTTCACTTCTCCGAGTTTCTAACGGACCCCGCGTGTCGCAGAATCCCGGCCGCCGCTAATCGAGTGGGCGGAATCGCTCTCCTTCCTGTCGACGATGGCCGCGTTTGGGCCCCAAGTCAACGCCCCCGTACCCCCGATAAATCAGTCTAATCCCTGCCCTTGTCGATGCCCGCTTCCGGCTAGCAGCGGACACGTCCGATCGTCTTGGCTCAGGCACTTCAGGCCGTTACTGCAGATGTGACATGTCCGGCCCCAAATGCGGTCGAGCCTGCGTGGCGGGCAGCGTCCGCGTTGATCGCGCCAACGGCGATTCTCCGGACTCGCGCTGCTGCCGGGAGTGCACGGAGCACCAGCCGACCTGCCAGCTCGCGGGATCTGGTTGGCCAGGTATTCACGTGCAACTTCATCGGCAAGTGCGGAATCGGCGTCGGATCCCATAGCACACGTCGATGGACGAGAAGGCCGTCGACTAGCCAGCGGATTTCATCGGGCTCCCATTCGATTACATACGTATGCAACGCCTTTGAAGCGTCGAATCCGAGATCGATACTGACAGGTGTGCCACGGTAGCCGTAGTCGAACTTCGCGCCGTCCGAACCCGGGTTGTAAAACACGTTCACCAGAATCCGGTCCGGACGGTCGCCGGTAATCTCGACGTCGATCTCCTGGCGCGGTGAATCACGGTGGAGGAAGAAGCCGGTTACCAGGCCGGGGACGTCCGTAGCTTGCAGCGTCGCCTCGAAGCGACCGTACAGGTAGCGGTCCCGACTACAGACCGCCGCCGCGCTCAGATTCCGAACACCGAGCGATGCCTGCGCAACCCGCAGTTCAATGCCCCCAGCTGGACCCGCGCTGATGTTCGCAGGCCGGAACAGCGCCAGGTTTCCAGGGAAAGTGTCGTCGCGAAGCATCCAGCGCGATGGGTTGAGCGCGACCAAGTCATCCTCGAAACGCGTCCACTCCGCTGCCGAAGGCGCCGATGGCTCGATGGGACCGATGTCAATGCCTCTCCACTCTCGTCGCGCTGGTGCCACCCACGGCGAAACATCGTGTCGAGGTCGCTTCCAAGTCGCCGCAGCTGGCCTGCTGATTGCGGTGCGTCGAAGCGCGCGGTGACCGCGATCCGGAACGTACGGGTAGCGAGCGCTCGGCGGTGCAAGGCGGAGATACTCACAGAGGGCTTGCCAGTTCGAGACACCGCCTTTATCCAGGTGCAACACGCCTTCCCCGACCGCGGTGGTAAGTGCTGCGATCTCCGTGGAGCAAGGGCCGGTCTCGCCGCACACGATGAACCTCGCGTCTGGGTACTGTTGCCTGAGCGTCGCAATGTGCGGAGCAAGCGAGGCGACGTTGACATAGGCGTCGAATATGCGCCCGCGCCGTACTTCGAGCAGCCGATCAAGCTCCGAGTCCGGTAAGTCGTCCAGGTCACTGCAGCAGCGATAGCCGAGCATCGACAATGCCATAGCCAGCGACGACAAGCCGGAGCCCGGCGCGCCGAACGCAAATATGGGAATTTCAGTGGGGAGCTGGCGAAACGTACCGGGGGTCCCATCGTTGAGGATGCCAATCTGACTGAGCGCAGGCAGAATTGAGTAGGAGTTCGTCGACTGCAGGTCGAGCCGCTGGGCTATAACGGAACGGCGCACGGCGCGCACGTCCAGTTCGTGAAACTTTTGGTTGATCCATAGGTCGACAGGTCCGCGGCACGGTAAAAGCGCAAGAAGCCGCTGTGCGCCCCGTTTGGACAGCACGTATCCGGATAGATACCAGAGCCCACGCTCGGGCCGGAAGACGCTCTGTGAGACGACGATCTTTGGAGCCCCATGCCTGACTTCCTTGTACGACAGGTACAGTACGTCAAAGGAAGGCTCGGTCTGATCGGCTGCTCGCATTTCGCGCCAAGCCATGTCGACGAGCCGCCCGAACCCCCGTTCGAACCAGACGTCGTCCTCAAGAACCAGCGCATACGGAGCTGCCGAGTTTGCGATCTTTTTCCAAACGTCGATATGCGATTGCGCGACAGCGACCTCTGCGTCGCTCATCCGGATCGGACGGCTAAGGTCAAAGTTTGCCGGAAGCGCATGCGGCTGCGGTTCGACGAACAACTGATCGGCGAGCGTGTAGTACGGATCGATGTCCGGGCTTTCCAGCGTTCCCACAGGGACGGCCCGAGCGTCGCAAGCCGGATGTCGAATAAGCCGCTGGGATAGCGGTTGGCCCGCAGCGTCGACAATCCGACGCAACTCACGATGAACGGCTGATAATCGCTCTGGTTGCCGGTCCAGATTGATCACGTGGATGTCAGCGATGCGGTCGCGCCCGGCCGCGAATGTCGGGCTGAACGCCATTGATTGCTGTACCGGCAGAAACGCACGTGCGCGTAGAAAAAGTGAATGCAACAGTCGCCGCGCGCCGCCTAACGGCTCGAACAAATTCATTGCATCTCCTGTGCTGCGATGTGGAAGCGTTTCCCGTTCGATAGACGCCAATTCCTCGCGTCGCGACGGTAGCTCAGCGGCCATCGCGATACAGCGATCGAATCCCAGTTATGCAATACCAGAACCCGATCGTCGATCGAGGATTCCGTTCCTAACTCGAAAATTGTCCTCGAGAGGTTGCCCGGGCCTGTGGTCGACTGGATTTCAGGGAATTCGCCATCCGAAACGCTGCGTAGAAGCTGAGTCGCCCGCTGAAGTGCGCGCCTGATGACCGGATCCCCCTTTCTCGCAATCAGTGGATTGTTGTTGAAGTAGAAGATCCAGCCTTCGTCGTTCGCGCCCGGCTGTAAAAACTCTGTTGGACTCACCATCGAGTCGGATCCAATGTCGTAGCAGAGAGGCTGGACTTTGAGTGGGCAGCCATCGAACAGACTCGCGATATCGCTCGCGATGCACACATCATCCGCATCGACATACATACCGCCTTCGACAAACAGATAGCACAGTCGGAAATAATCGGCCTGCATCGCGGGGTGGTAACAACGCGTGAGAGCGTGCGCGTGGTCCGGACCTAACGAGCGGTCGACAAATTCCCCTGCTCCCTTCATGTCGAACACACGGTGAGCAAAGCCATGGGATTCCCACCTGGACCAAGAGGAAATGCACTCCCGAACGTCTTCAGGTAGCTGCGCAAGGTTGTGCCAGAACTGCACGATGGTGTTGGGGACGCTTGGCTCTTCGCTGTCGGCGTTCTGCAGTACCCGTGATTTTTGGACAAGGCTCCTGATGAACTCCGAGCGCTGTCGATGATGTTCGGGACTGTCGGCTTCGGATCGCATTGAGGTCGCTTTGATTAGGGTGCTTCTACTGTGGCGGACACTGCGCGGCTGCGTCTACACGTGCTGGAGCGCTCGCCGCGAGCCCGCATCAGTTGGGTACGGAAGGTCCTCTGCGCGGGCGTTGAGCTCTCTTTCCATGACTTCTTCCGGTAACAGTAGCAATCGACGTTTGCCCCCCCCCCTTCGCAAGCTTGGCGACATGAAGTCGCTGCTCAAGGTCCACTGCGAAGCGGCTTCGGCTTGAACGAATTGTTAGCCGCTCGCTGCATCGCGAGGCGCAAACAGCTCTGTCTGCAGTATTGCCAGATTTAGCGGTACCAAAAGCTGCTCGCCAAGATATCGGTTGTTAAAGTCGCAGATCTTGGTCCCGTTGCTCGGAGCAGTGAACAGCTCACCTTGCTCTAGAAGGTAGAACGTCCAGACGGGAACATCCTCGCCGGCGAACTTGGCATGGAACGTGTACTCCATTGCAAAGTCGCGTAACCCAGTGCGAACGGGCCGGGGCGCTGCGCGTAGCTCATGGCCAAATGCTGCCGTGGTTAGAGTGCCCTCCGACTCCCCTAGCGAGTTGGGAAAGCGAGGTGAGCCCCCGTAGTTTCTTACGTGACTAAGGAAGCTAGTGTTTAGATCCCCCAGGCGTTCAAGTGAGTTGCGCGCGTTTGCGAGGAGGGTTGCATCATCTTGATTCATCACGACTCCAGTAGCTGCCAACTACCTAATAGACGGACCCGTAGGTCCGGTTCTACGATTTATCCAGAAAGCACCGTATGGCGAGCTTTCCCCTTGATGCAGCCCGATCTTAGGATGGCGAGCGCCGGTTAACAAGCCGGCGTACAGCTGGACCCAGAAATGATGCTGAGGACCTCGCCAGGTATCAGCCCTAACGCAGATGGATGCCTGCTTTGGTTCGGAAGCTGCCCTTCCCTACCCCCGATAAACATTCCTTATCGCTAGTCCCCGATCTCAGATGCACAGCACTTCCCTGCCTGGCGCTTGCCAGAACCTAGCCCTATCTCGCAGCAGGAACAGGCGTCGCACCCTTTCGCACAATCTCCAACCTTCCAACATCGCCAACAGGCACGAGCACAGCAGCCTTCCGCGCCGGGTCCCACAGCGCATAGGAATCACCAAGACGGCCAATCAGGCTCAGGCCGCCCTGCACCTTTCCATCAACAGTCACGGCCGTCACGTGCTTGCCGGAGCCAGAGGAAATCGTCCTGGCACGCTCGAAACCAAGGCAGCTCGAAGCAATCGAGACGTATACCAACATCGCCAAGGCATAGATCAGCCAAGGGGAATTTTTCACCGTTTTCGGCACCACTGGCGAGAGATATACGGCCAGCGCACATATGATGGTCAGAAGAACCCCTATCAGGATAGGCCATGCGTTCGACCACCAAAGCAGCGCCCCTAGCCCCGTGAAAAAGAGCGCGGAGCCCAGCCAGGCGAACAGCTTGTTCTTGGAGCTCCCACTCGTCAGCTTTACTTCCACCCAGCTGCCAAACAACAGTGCAATCAGAATGAGAAACAACACCATGCCGATGCCTGCCAGGCCTGCCAGCGCCAGTTCGCTCACGGCAACAAACTGAAAGGGATCAAGGCCAAAGTGGCCCCAGTACGCCTTCAGATAAAGCGCGCCTTGAATCAAGCCAAACGTGACGACAGCCGAACCCCAGCCAGCCACATCGGCCATCGTTAGTCCTTTTTGCGTACTTTCCATGTACTCCCCCTTTCAAGCGCCCCTGACGCATTCCGGATAGTGCCATGGCGTGGAGCGTGGCGTCAGCCACGCAGTGCACTCTGATTGCAGCGGATAGGGGCAGACCTAAAAGGGGCATCGAGGGTTCGCCCCGTCCATCCATTTGTCGCGTCTGCCCCACTCCCGGTCAGAGCATGTCGGTACCGGCACGAAATATGCGGGCCAATCGGCACCGCCGGCAGCCCTTGCAGCCCAAGCCTCCAGCGCCCTTCCCCGCCATACAACGATTCTGAAAACGTCGAAAACGGTGACGGCATTGCCCTTACTGTATTGGCAGCGCGCACTACCGGGCGTATTCCTTGCCATGCCACCGAAAACGGGTGGCCGGGATTCGAAACCCCGATTGTGTGGATGTTGTTTTGCGCTTGCCAGCCGGCACCGCCCTGCGCGGTGCCGGCTGGCAATCCGTCTGCCGGATATGGCGGGCGGTGCGTGGAGGCCTTGCGCCTACCCGGTCATCCACACACGGGGTTTCGAGCCACGCATCGTCCGCCACCTTTATCGGTGGCGGCTTCTGCCTGCACGCAAGGAGCCCTGCCATGACCACGCCCTACTCCCCTGCCCCACAGCCCATCCACGAGGCGCCCTCGGCCGGGCCCGCCGTGGACCCCAACACCCTCATCGCGCTGCTGCACAGCATCGGCTCGGGCGTGGCCGCCAACGGCCAGCCTTGGCCAGAGCGGCATCAGCTGCGTGGCCGGCAGATGGCGCTGGCCGATGCCGACTGCTCGCTGACAGGCCTGCGCGTGGTGCTGGAAGTGCTGCTGGCGGCAGAACGCACCCGCCAGAACGGCGAGCCGGAGCAGTATGTCGGCGACCGGGTGATGGAAGGGCTGATCATGGCCGGCCTGGGGCTGGCAGCGCACGCAAGCGAACGGCTGCAGCCGGCAGACTGAAGGATCACGTCCGTGGGGCCTGAAATGAAGATGCGCCACGGCGTGATGTGGGTACTCTTTCTGGCGCTGGTCGTTGCAGTACAGATACATTTTCCAGAGCCTGTTGAGCCGGAGGTGCTCGCGTACCGCGATGTGCCCGATGAGACATTCTGGACGCTGCGTCGCCACGCGCTTCGGTTCGCAGAGGCGCGGGCGCGGGAGGGCTTCGAGTTCCTGGAGGGGACGCCCGCTTCGGCTTCCTTCCAGATCCAGTGCAAGGGTGTGCCGGTGCTGCACGTGTCGAGGCAGCCGCCGCTTCTGCTGATCAGGGTTGCGCTGGGTACCGAGCATCGGGCGCCTGCGATCTACCCCCTGCAGGCTACGCTGCAGTGGTCACTGGTGCCATTGACCTATCTGGAGCAGGTCCTGTCCGGCGTGCGGGAACCTACGCTGCAGGATCGGCTGCTACTGACGCTTGCTGGCGATGTGCCTGAGGATGAGCGGTGTGGCGTGCGGTAGTAGGACTACGGCCCCGGCGACGCCCTCACCTCACCTACCCTGCCGCAGCTCCCGCGCAAGGAACGGCGCCGTCCTGCTGCCCTTGGCGCGCGCCACCTGTTGCGGCGTTCCCTTCGCCACGATGGTGCCGCCCGCAGCGCCTGCGCCAGGCCCGACGTCAATCACCCAGTCCGCCTGCACGACCGCGCGCATGTCATGTTCAATCATCACCACCGTATTGCCCGCGTCCACCAGTCGCTGCAGCTGCACAAGCAGCCTGTCCGCGTCCGATGCATGCAGGCCGGTGGTGGGTTCGTCCAGTACGTAGAGCGTGCGCCCGCGCTGGCTGCGCTGCAGCTCGGTCGCCAGCTTGATGCGCTGGGCTTCGCCGCCTGAAAGCTCTGTGGCCGGCTGGCCCAGCCTCAGATAGCCCAGGCCGATCTCCTGCAGCAGCTGCAGCGGACGGGCAATGGCCTCTTCCTCGATGAAGAACGCGTGCGCCTGGTCCACCGTCATCTGCAGGACCTCGGCGATGTTGCGGTCATTCCACAGCACCTTCAGCGTGGCTTCGTTGTAGCGGGCGCCATGGCAGGTGGGGCACGGCGCATAGACGCTGGGCATGAACAGCAGTTCGACGCTGACGAAACCTTCGCCTTCGCAGGTCTCGCATCGGCCCTTGGCCACGTTGAACGAGAAACGGCCGGCATCGAAACGCCGACGGCGCGCGGCGGGCGTAGCGGCGAACAGCTTGCGCACGTGGTCGAACAGCCCGGTATAGGTGGCCAGGTTGGAGCGTGGGGTGCGGCCGATGGGCTTCTGGTCCACCTGCACTACCCGCTGGATGGCGTCCACATCGCCAGCCAGCCGGCCTCGGGTCGCTTCGATCACGGTCGGCGCGTCGGTGGGCGCACTCTCGGCGCTGTTGTCTTCGGGCTCATGCCCCAGGTGCAGCAGCACCAGCTCGGGCAGTGCCTGCGCCATCAGGCTGGATTTGCC
>Ga0157371_10001260_pt1 | contig 26674 bp, 26 predicted proteins | sample C45metaG_FD_113462 | JGI IMG/M metagenome (GOLD analysis project Ga0157371, IMG submission 113462) | Corn rhizosphere microbial communities from Kellogg Biological Station, Michigan, USA - C4-5 metaG | ecosystem: Host-associated > Plants > Roots > Rhizosphere > Soil | place: USA: Michigan... | reverse complement strand
GCGGAAGATCAGATAGTCTTCCCAGTCGTCTTCGGCGACCTGGGTCTCGCTGAGCATGCGGCCGGACTGGGAGATGCCGGCCTTGTGCACCGCCTCGCGGTCGTCGCAGATCAGCGGGTGCCATTCCGGCAGGTCCTTGCCCTCGGCCACCAGGCGATAGCCGCAGGTGGGCGGCAACCAGGCGAACTGGTCGGCCTGGGCCGGGGTGAGCTGGATGCAGTCGGGGACGAAGCGGGTACGCTCGGCGTAGCGGCTGCACTGGCAGGTCTTGAGATCCAGCAGCTTGCAGGCGATGCGCGTGTAGTAGACGGCGCCGTCGTCTTCGTCTTCCAGTTTCTGCAGGCAGCACAGGCCACAGCCGTCGCACAGGGATTCCCACTCCTGGGCATCGAGCTGGTCGAGGGTCTTGCGCTTCCAGAACGGCTGGGTGATGGCGGCCATGGCGAGGGTCGGGGCAAAGGAAGGGGGCGCGCAGTCTAGTGCCGCACGCCGCGAGCGCCAAGCACCGTTCGCGCCCTTGTCGACTCCGCCCGGTCGGATTACCGTGCGGGGCTAACCTTTTTCCCACCCGGTGACCCCATGACCAGCACCAGCCGTACCCCGCAATACCCCGTCGATGAGCAATTCGTGCAGCGCTGGTCGCCGCGCGCCTTCGCGCCGGCCGAGATCGACGAACAGACGCTGCTCGGTTTCATCGAGGCCGCCCGCTGGGCGCCTTCGGCCTTCAACGCCCAGCCCTGGCGCTTCCTTTATGCCCGCCGTGGCGACGCCCACTGGGAGCTGTTCCTGAGCCTGCTGGCCGAATTCAATCGCGGTTGGGCCCAGCACGCCTCGGCGCTGGTGATCGTCCTGTCGAAGACCACCCATACCCGCAGCAGCGGCGAGGAAGTGCCCTTCCCCAGCCATAGCTTGGATGCGGGCGCCGCCTGGGCCTATCTGGCGCTGCAGGCGACCAACGCCGGCTGGCACGCCCACGGCATGGCCGGGATCGACCGCGAAGGCATCCAGCGCGAACTCAAGGTGCCGGCGTCGTTCAAGGTCGAACTGGCGGTGGCCATCGGCAAGCTGGGCGACAAGGCCAGCCTGCCGGAGTCCTTGCAGGGGCGCGAGCTGCCCAGCCCGCGGCTGACGGTGGAAGAACTGGCGGTGGCCGGTCCCTACACCCTCGGCTGAGTGGCGAGATCGACGGCGCCGCGCAGGGGTTGCCCCTGTTGCAGGCGCTGGAGATTGTCCAGAAATAGCCGGATGGCCGCCGCCGGTGGCGTGGGTCCGGCGACATGGGCGGTGAGTTGCAGGTTGGGCGTCCGCCAGAAGGGATGCTCCGCGGGCAGTGGCTCCTGGCGGAACACGTCCAGCACCGCGCCGGCCAGGCGGCCGCTCTCCAAGGCCGCGATCAGCGCGGCATCCACCACGCTGGTGCCACGTCCGGCATTGATGAACAGGGCGCCGGCGGGCAAGGCGGCGAAGAAGGCCGCATCGTAGAGATCCCGGGTGCTGGCGCTGTCCGGCAGCAGATTGACCACGAAGTCGGCATCTCGCGCCGCCTGGCGCAGTTCCGCCAGTGTCACGATCTGCGCAAAGCCAGGTACGGCCCGCGTACTGCGCGCCACGCCAGTGAGCGTCAGGCCGAAAGGCGCGAGCAGCCGAGCGATGTCCTGCCCGATATCCCCGGCCCCCACCAGCAGCAGGCGCCGCCCGGCCAGGGTGCCCGGTGCCCGGGTATCCCAGTGCCCCTCGCGCTGGCTGAGCTGACGCGCGGCCACCTGGCGCTCATGCTGCAGCAAATAGGTCAGGACGTATTCGCCGATGCTCTGGCCAAACAGCCCCACGGCCCGGCTGAAGCGGTAGTCGTCCGGCAGGTCCGCTGCCAGCAGCGGCGCATAGCCGGCCCAGGTGGATTGCAGCCAGAGCGGCTTGACGCCCTGGCGCAGCAACGCCGCGGCGCGATCCGGCTGGCCGAACCAGTAGCACGGCCGCTGCGCGAGACGCCTGGCCTCAGCCTGGTCGACCGGCGCCTGGAGCTCCAGCTCCGGCGCCAGTTGGCGCCAGGCTTCGAGGTAGCCGGCCGGCGCGTCTTCCAGCAGCAGGACGGGCGTCATACCGGATCGTTCATGCGCAGCAGTTCTTCGGGCAGGTGCTCGATGTAGTCGTCTTCGGGCGGCGGCATCTGCAGGTGATAGCCCTGCTTGTCGATGTTCTCCAGCACCTTGGCGACGTCTTCCCGAGCCAGCGTGCGCGCCGGGGTGAGCACGAACTCGAAGGCCAGGGCCGGCGTGCCGAAGGCGGCCAGCAGCTCTTCCGGGACGCGGGTCAGGCCCTTGAGCTTGTCGACATAGAGGTACATGTTCGCCTTGCGCGAGCTGCGGTAGATGGAGCAGAGCAATTTCATGGGGTGTCTTCCAGGGGCGTTGGCGTGGAGCGCTGCGCCCGCAAATGATCGAGAAGGGCCTGGCCGAAGCGTTCGCGGCGCCAACCGCGCAGATTCTCTGGCAGTTGGTAGTCACCCTCCGGCCAGCCGGTGCGCAGCAGGGCTTCGAGCACCTTCTTGCGCAGCATCAGTTCCGGCGCCATGCCCAGGGCCGCGGCATCGCGTTCGCCAATGGCACGCAGGGCCTTGAGCAACGGTGAGGCTTCGTGGGGCAAGGGTTCGGATTGCAGCTCCGGCCATTGGTCGGCCGGCGTGGCCGCGCCTTCGGCGATCAGCGCCAGCAGGGTATCGCCATCCTGGCGGACGGTGCGCGGGTGCATGTCGTCGATGCGCCCCAGGGCCTGCTTGTCCGTCGGCTGGAAACGCGCCAGCGGCCACAGTGAGCGCTCGCGCAGGACATGGTTGCGTGGCTGATCGCGCTGCCGGGCATTGACCTCGCGCCAGTGGCAGAGCACCCGCAGCACCGCCAGTTGCTGGCGCGACAGGCGCCAGGCCAGCTTGACGTCGCGATAGGCTTCCCAGGGATCGCTGATGCGTCGCAGATTGGCCACCAGTTCGGCGCCATCCTCCAGCAGCCAGGTGCGACGGCGGTCATCCAGGCGCGCATCCAGGTCACGATAGATGTCGGCCAGGTGGGTGACGTCGGCCGCGGCGTAGCGTTCCTGCAACGGGGTCAGGGGGCGTTGCAGCCAGTCGGAGCGGGTCTCGTCCTTGGGCAGGTCGATCCGTAGCACCTCGGCCACCAGTCGCGAATAGCCCATGGAGTGGGCCAATCCCAGGTAGGCCGCCGCCAGTTGGGTGTCGTACAGCGGCTGTGGCAGGCTGCCGGTCAAGCGCAGCAACACTTCCAGGTCTTCGCTGCAGGCATGCAGCACCTTTACCACGGCAGGGTTCTCCAGCAGCGCGGCGAAGGATGTCCAGTCGCCAATGCACAGGGGATCGACCAGGTAGGCCTGCTCGCCGTCGCCGATCTGGATCAGGCCGGCCTTGGGATAGAAGGTGTCGACCCGCATGAATTCGGTGTCGAGGGCGATGAAGGGCAGGGTCTGGCAACGCTCGCAGAGGACGGCCAGCGCCGCATCGTCGCGGATCCAGTGAGGGGCAGAAGTCAAGGGCGCACTCCAGACAGATGAGCCGACAGTATAAGCCAACCGGGCCCGATCTTCGGTGCCGCTCGACGCGCCTGTCCGACACGGGGAAGCGTGGCATTCAGCGGCTTTCCGGGCGGGCTCGTCGGATGAACGCCTGATGACCGCCCCGAACCAAACGTGACTGAATAGTTTTTTTTGTATTCGCCAGCCGGGCCTGCTAAAAGCTGAGTGTGCGCCGGTACTCACTCGGACTTGGGAATCCGCGGAGGCAAGCGCTTCTCGCCTTTCAATGGAGCTGCAAGAGCATGAAAACAATAAAACTGACCGTACTTGCATTGGCCGTTTCGAGCGCTTCCGGCTATGCCCTGGCGAACGGTCTGGCTATCAACGAACAAAGTGTCAGCGGTATGGGTACCTCCTTCGCCGGACGCTCTTCCTCCGCGCAGGACGCCTCCACCATCTATGGCAACCCGGCCGGCATGTCGCGCCTGGGTCGCGAGGTGTCGCTGGGCGGCGCTTACATCCACGCCAAAATCGACATCAAGGACGTCAATGCCCGTTATGCCAACGGTCAACAGGTGCCCGGCAGCAACGACGGCGACATGGTGCCCAACTCGGTGGTGCCCTTCGGCTACTTCGTGACCCCGGTGGATGATCGCCTGCATTTCGGCCTGGGTGTGTACGTCCCCTATGCGCTGATCAGCAACTACGAGCACGCCTTCCAGGGCCGCTACCAGGGCCAGGCGAGCAAGGTGGAAGTCATCACCATCCAGCCCACCGTCAGCTACAAGATCACCGACAAGGTCTCCGTCGGCTTCGGTCCGACCATCAACCGCATCGAAGGCAAGCTCAACAGCAACCTGACCGCAGGTGCCTTTGGTGGTGGCGACGCCCAGGTCAAGATCGATGGCGACGACACTGCCTATGGCTTCAACGTCGGCGTGCTGGCCGACCTGACCGATGACCTGACCTTCGGCCTGACCTATCACTCCAAGGTCAGCTACAAGCTCAAGGGCCATACCGAGGTCACCGGCGCCGGCAGCGCCAGCCCGGCCTTCAACAGCATCCTCAGCCGCCTCAACGGCAAGTACGACGGCAGTCTGGACCTGACCCTGCCGGAAAGCAGCGATGCCTCCTTCACCTATCGCCTGAACAACGACTGGACCCTGTACGCCGGGGCCACCTGGACGCGCTGGAGCCGTTTGCAATCCATTACCGTCGAGAACGAAGGCACCCCCACCCTGCCCGTGCTGGGCAATCGCCTGGGCGAGATCACCGAGGAGTTCAACTGGAAGGACACCTGGTCCTACGCCGTGGGCGCCGCCTACCAGCTGAATCCCCAGTGGGTACTGCGCGCCGGCATGGCCATCGACCCCTCGCCGGTGGACAACGCCGATCGCAACGTGCGCGTCCCGGTCGGCGATCGCAAGACCTTCTCCTTGGGCGCGGGCTGGTCCCCGACCAAGGAGATGACCATCGATGTGGCCTACGCCTACCTGTGGGAAGACAACGTCAAGGTCAACCGCGCCCCCGATGCCCTGCGCGGTGGCTACAACGCCAAGTATGACAACAGCGCCCACGGCCTGGGTGCCCAGCTGACCTACCGCTTCTAAGCGCCGGGGTCCGCCAACGAAGCCGCCGCAAGGCGGCTTCGTGCTTTCCGGGGGTTGGTTACTGCATCCGCACCACCACCTTGCCAAAGGCGCCGCGAGCCAGATGGTCCAGGGCGACCGGTAGATCGGCCAAGCCGTACTCGGCCGCCACCTGCGGGACGATGCCGGCTCGGTCGATCCAGCGCACCAGATCTTCCAGTGCCCGCCGATTGCCCACCGCCACGCCCTGGATGCGCGCGCGCTTGGCGAACAGCGTCGCGCAGGGGACCTGCAGCTGGAAGCCTTCCAGCACCCCGACCACGGCGATCGTACCGCCCGGCTCCAGGCTGTCCAAGGTCATGCCGAGATCACCACCGGCCAGCTCCACGACGAGGTCGACTCCACGGCCACCGGTCGCCTGCCAGACCTGGGCAGGCCAATCCGGCCGGCGGCGATCCACCACCTGCTGGATGCCCAATGCCCGCGCCCGCTCGCGCTTGTCGGCGCTGGCGCTGGTCAAAACCACTTGCGCGCCCAGGCTCAGCGCGAGCTGGGCGGCGAACAGCGCCACGCCGCCGCTGCCCTGCACCAGCACCCACTGGCCCGGTTGGAGCCTGCCAACCTCGACCAGGCTGTGCCAGGCGGTGAGTCCCGCACACACCAGGGTGCTGGCGGGGCCGTCGTCCAGGGTCATGGGCGCGGCAACGAGATTGTCCTCGTGCAGCACCCGGTACTGGCTGAGCACGCCGGGCAAGTCGGCACCACCGAAAGCGGCGTCGGGCGCCGGACCGGGCAGAGGCTCGTCGAGCCAATCGCGCCAGAAGGTATTGATCACCCGCTGGCCGAGGCGTACTCGGCTGACCGCCGAACCGACTGCCACGACCTCTCCAGCCAGATCCGAACCGGGCACCAAGGGAAAGCGCAAAGGGCTGCCCATGCCGTTGTCCAGCACCAGGCGGTCACGATAGTTGAGGGATACTGCGGCGACCCGCACTAGGGCTTCGCGCGGACCCGCTTGGGGGATGGCTACCTCGACCAACTGCAGGTGGGTGGCGCCATAGTCGCGCAGTTGCCATTGTCGAGCGGAGATCGGGAGCATGGGCGTTTCTCGGTGGAAGGGGTCCCCTAGCTTATTGAGTATCCTTGCGCACCAGTTGCGCGATAAATTCGCAGCATCTAATAGCCAGAAGCGACAATAGCGTGATCAGAGCGGAGTCTCTCGGGGGTATCGCCGCCTTCGTCCAGGCCGTGCAGTCAGGCAACTTCAGTGCGGCGGCGCAACGCCTGCATCTGTCGCGTTCGGCGATTGGCAAGGCAGTGGCGCGGCTGGAGGAGCAACTGGGCGTGCCGCTGTTCCAGCGCACCACCCGCAGTCAGAAGCTTACGGCGGAAGGAGAGCTGTTCTATCAGCGCTGCCTGCGCATCCTGGCTGAACTGGAAGGCGCGGAGGACGAACTGGCCCGCGGACGTCAGAGCCCGCGGGGCCGGCTGCGACTGAGCATACCGGTGCTGCTGGGCCGGCGCTGCCTGGCGCCGATCCTGCTGGAGCTGGCCGAGCGTTGGCCCGATCTGCAGTTCGAACTGTCCTTCAATGATCGCAAGGTGGACCTGCTGGAGGAAGGCATCGACCTAGCCATCCGCAGCGGTTCGCTGGTCGATACGCCCGGCCTGCGCGCCCGCCCCTTGGGGGAGCATCTCATGGTGGTCTGCGCGGCGCCGGCCTGGCTGGCTCGCCATGGAACACCGGGCACCCTGGACCAACTGGCGATGCTGCCGGCCATTCTCTACGGCCGGAACGTTCAGGGAGCCAGCTGGGCATTCCAGGATGCCAAGGGCACCTTCCGCGAGGTCCGTCCGCTAGTCCGTCTGCTGCTGGACGACCTCGACGCCATGCTGCTCGCGGCCTGTCGCGGGCTTGGGGTGACACGGCTGCCGAGTTGGCTGGTCGATACGGCGCTGCGCGAGGGCGAGCTGGTGGCGCTTAGCTTCGCCGAGCGCGCCCAGCCTATCGCGATCCAGGCAGTCTGGCCCGACACCCGGCAACTCCCCTTCCGGGTACGCCTGGTACTGGACGAATTGGTCGAGCGGCTGCCGCCGTTGCTCGCCGGAACCCGACCTGGCCAGCCCGCAGCCTAGGCCCTGAGCTGCCAATACCCCTGCAGCTGCTCGGTGTACCAGTGCTGGAAGTCTTCCAGCGACAGGGCGCCGGCCACCAGTTGGCCCTGGATCTGGTCGCAGCCCAGATCGGTGAGCACCTGCAGCGCCTGGCGGGTCTCCACGCCCTCGGCCACCACCCGCAAGCCACGCAATTGGCCGAGCTGGACCAGCAGGCGAATCACCTCCTGATCGCCGGGCAGTTGGCAGTGCTCGATGAACTGGCGGTCGATCTTCAGCTCGTCGATGGGAAAGCTGCTCAGGCAGGCCAGCGAGGAATGCCCGGCACCGAAGTCGTCCAGCGACAATTCGAAGCCCATGGCCTTGAGCTGGCGCAGGCAATCGAGCACCTGCACCGGATTGCTCATGGCGCGGGACTCGGTGATCTCCAGGCAGAAGCCGGCGGCCACGGCGCCGGTCTCGTCCAGCAGCCGGCCGATGCGGGCGATGAAGGCCGGATGCTCGAGGTCCAGCAGCGACAGATTGACGTTGAGCTTGAGGGTACCCAGTTGCCGCTCGCGCTGCAGGCGCATGCAGCGTTCCAGCACCCAGAGGGTGATGTCGCAGATCTTGCGGCTCTGTTCGGCGATGCCGACGAAGGCGTCCGGCTTGAGCAGGCCCAGTTCCGGATGCTGCCAGCGGATCAAGACCTCGGCACCCTCGACGCGGCCGTCGGGCAGCGCGATCTTGGGTTGCAGATAGAGCCGCAGCTGATCGTGGTCCACGGCCAGGTCCAAGGCGTCGAGCATGGCGATGCCCAGCTGCCGCTGGCGCTCCTGGTCCGGATCGTGGAAGGCGAAGGGCAGTTGCCGCCGACGTGCATCCTGCAGCGCGGTCTCGGCGTTGGCCAGCAGGGCTTCGGCGCTGGCGCCGTGCTCGGGATGGCAGGCGATGCCGAAGCTGATGCGCAGGGACACGCGCTGGTTGCCGCTGACGAAGGGCTTCTCCACCAGGTTGCGCAATGACAGCAGGGCCGCCTCCGCCGAAACGTTATCGAACCAGGGCAACAGCAGTACGAAGGTGTCGGCGCCGATCCGCGCCACGCCATTCTCTTCCGGCGCCGCGACCCGCAGCCGACGGGCCAGGTGGCGCAGGATCTTGTCCCCGCCTTCCTGGCCGAGCAGTTCATTGATGTTGCGGAAGTTGGCCACGTCCAGCAGCAGCACGGCGAAGCGCCCGGCCGCGGCACGCTCGATGCGCTGGCGGATCTCCAGGACCAGCCGCACCTGGTTGGGCAGGCGGGTGAGCATGTCGCGAAACGCCAGCTGGCTGATGCGCCGCTCGCGGGCGGCCAGGGCGGCGCCCATCTGGTTCATGGCGCGGCCCAGGCGGCCGACCGGATCCCGTCCTTCCTTGAGCCCCAGTTGATAGTCGCCATCGGCGATACGCTCGGTCGCCTGCCCAAGACGGGCCAGATAGCGATTGAGGGCGCCCGCCAGTATGCGACTGACCAACGCCCCCACTGCAAAGATGATTGCGCCTATCAGCAGCGAATCCAGCAGAGCCGACTGCTCCGCCGCTGCGATTCCTTCCATGAACATATCCGCCCCTATGACGACTGCTTGCCCGTCCTGCCCGGGAATGGCCAGAAACAGGGAACGGAAACTGCCAAAGTTATCCTGGTATTCCGCGAAACGAGGTTGATGATCGGCAAACACGGCGCCGAGCTCCGGCGGTGCCTGATCGTAGAGCTGGCGATAATCGCCAAAGTAGCCGACGCGGATTTCCTCTTCGTTGGCCGAATCCATGATGAAGCGAAAGCTTGAGCCTTCCTTGACGAAGGCGTAGAGCGACGCCAGCCCGGCCTTGCGGGCATAGCGATCCAGGCTGATCAGGGTGCGTTGGTAACGTTCGGGATCCGCCTTGGCCGGGTCTTGCAGCTGCGCCAGGTAGTCTTCGCCCAGGATTTCGGGCAGCGCCAGGGCGGCGCTCATCAATCGGTAGTCGATGCTCTGGCTACTGGCTTCTCGGGCCTGGCGATAGCTGTGCAGGGTGAACAGCAGGGTGCCCAAGGCATCGACCAGGATGAACGCCAGAAAGAAGGTGGCGAACAGGCTGCGCGGTTTGAGGCTGAGTCGCGACGCAGGGGCGACTTCCCGGGGCGAGGCAACGCATTGGGGCGCATCGGGCATTGAGGCTCCTTGTCCAGCTGGCGACGACTCCCCCTGGATCCGCGCGTGCCGAGATGGCTTCGCTGGGCGCGCAACCACGCGCCTTATTAACGGTTTAACCGAGACGGTTCAAGGACGGAGATCGCAAAATCCCGGGTATCTCACGCTTGGGATGATTTTTCAGCGCAGCGTCAGGGCCAAGGCGACCAGTACCGCGGTCTCGGTGAGTTCCAGGAGGGCTCCCGCGGTATCACCCGTGGTGCCGCCGAGGCGCTGGCGCAAAGCGCGGCGCACCAGCAGCGCGACCCCGGCGCCGATCAGCAGGGCGATGAAGCCCTGGGGTAGCAGCATCAGACCTATGGCACCCAGCAGCAGCACGCCTTTGAGCGCTGTCCGCGGCAGATGGCGGCTGAGCAGATCGCCCAGGCCGCCGGGACGCACATAAGGCGTGGTCAGCAACAGCCAGGGCAAGGCCAGGCGCCCGGCCAGGGGCGCCAGCCACAGGGCGGTCGGCGAGTGCGGCAGGAGCGTCACCAGGGCGCTCCACTTGAACAGCAGGGTCAGCAGCAGCGCCAGCACGCCCATGGGGCCGCAGGCCGGATCCTTCATGATGGCGAGGGTCCGCTCGCGATCGCCATAGCCGCCGATCCAGGCATCGACCGTGTCGGCCAGGCCATCCAGATGCAGGCCGCCCGTGAGGATCACCCAGCCGGCCAGCACCAGGGCCGCTTGCAGGAAGACGCCGCCCGCGGCGCCCAGCCAGGCCAGCAGACTCAGGAGCGCGCCCAGCAGCAGGCCCACCGCGGGGTACCAGAGCACCGAGCGACCGACGGCCACGGGTGGCGGCATGCCGGGCAGCCGCACCGGCAGGCGGGTAAGGAATTGCACGGCGATCAGGAGCGGCAGTGGCATCAGCCCTCCTCCAGCGCCAGTGGCTGCAGGGTCGCATAGGGCGCCGCCACCTGCAGCAGGTCCTTGGGCGCCAGGCCGCGTTGGCGGGCCAGCAGCAGGCGGATGACGCCGCCATGGGTGACGATCAGACTGCGCCGCCCCTGGAGCCGCGGACGCCAGCGCGCCACGGCGCCCAGGACCCGCTCGGCAAAGGTGGCCACGGGTTCGCCCCCGGGTGGGGTGTAGGCATAGGGATCGGCCCAGAACCGTCCCAGGGCGTCGGCCTGGTCCTGCATGAGATCCGCGGCGCTACGGCCTTCCCAGGCGCCGAAATCCAGTTCGCGCAAATCCGCTTCCAGCGCCAGTTCAGCGCCCTGCTCCGCCGCCAGCCACTCGGCGAAGCGCGCGCAGCGCTGCTGCGGCGACGTCAGGATCAGCTCCCAGGGCGGCAGCAGGGCAACGGCGGCGCGCAACTGCGCCCAGCCCTGCTCCGCCAGCGGCGGATCGAGGCGTCCGCGAAAGCCTTCGGGGCCCTCGGTGACGCCATGGCGCAGGAGCCAGCATTCAGTCATGGGCGCGGCTGGAGACACTGGCTTCGGCAAAGGTCGCCATCTCGCTGTGCAGGCGGCAGGACAGCTGCAGCAGCGGCACGGCCAGGGCCGCACCGCTGCCTTCGCCCAGGCGCAGGCCGAGATCCAACAGCGGCTCGCCACCCAGTGCCAGCAGCACCGCCGCATGCCCGGGCTCGGCGCCGCAATGGGCGAACAGCAGCCAGTCGCGGGTAGCGGGCTGCAGGCGCTGGGCGCAGAGCGCCGCCACCGAGCAGATGAAGCCGTCCACCAGGGTCGGCAGGCCCTGCTGGGCACAGGCCATATAGGCCCCGGTCAGGGCCGCCAGTTCGAAACCGCCGAGACGGCGCAGCAGTTCGTAGGGATCCTCGAGGGCATCGCCATGGCGCAACAGCGCGCGCTGGATGACCGCTACCTTGCGCGCCACGCCATCGGCGTCCAGCCCGGTGCCGGGCCCGGCCAGGGCCAGCGGCGAGGTGTCCAGCAGCACGCTGGCCAGGGCACTGGCGGCGGTGGTGTTGCCGATGCCCATCTCGCCCCCGATGAACAGATCGGCGCCGCCGGCACAGGCGCGCAGGACCGCATCGCGCCCGGCCTGCAGCGCGGCCTGGCACTGGTCATGGGTCATGGCCGGGCTCAGGGTGAAGTTGGCGGTGCCGCGTCCCAGCGGCAGGTCGATCACCCCGGGCAGCAATTCCAGGGGCGTGACGGTGCCCAGGTTGATGACTTCCAGGGCAGCGTCGAGTTGCCGGGCGAGCACGCTGATGGCCGCCCCGCCGCTCACGAAGTTGCGCACCATCTCGGCGGTCACGGACTGCGGATAGGCCGAGACGCCCTCTTCCACCACCCCGTGATCACCGGCGAAGATGGCGATGGCGGTGCGCTGCAGCAATGGGCGCGGCGTGCCCTGCAGGGCGGCCAATTGGATGGCCAGCACCTCCAGGTCGCCGAGCGAACCGCTCGGCTTGGTCAAGACCGTCTGTCGCTGGCGTGCGGCTTCGGCGGCGGCGGTATCGGGTTGGCGGCAGGGTCCTTGCCACCAGGGCATGCTCATAGCGGGGTTCCTTTGAGGGTCAGGGGCAGACCGGCGACGGTCAGTACCACGCGCTCGCAGCGCGCGGCCAGGGCTTGGTGCAATTCACCGGCGGCATCGACGTAGCGCCGCGTCAGCTCACCCAGCGGGACGACGCCCAGGCCGGTTTCGTTGCTGACGAGGAGAAGGCGGCCGGGCAACTGCGGCACCACGTCGAGTAACGCCAGGCAGGCACTGTCGAGGCGCTGGGGATCGTCGAGCAAGAGCAGGTTGGTCAGCCAGAGGGTCAGGCAATCCACCAGCAGGCACTGGTCCGGTGCCGCCAACGCCTGCAGGCGATCGGCCAGCGCCAGGGGTTCTTCCACCAGCGCCCAGTGCGCCGGTCGACGGGCGGCATGGCGCTCGATACGCCGGGCCAGTTCGGCGTCGCTGCCCCCGGCAGTGGCGATGTAGGTGACGGCAAGGCCGGACTCGGCGGCCAGGCGCTCGGCCAGGGCGCTCTTGCCTGAACGAGCGCCACCGAGGATGAGTTCGTGCATCTAGAGCTCGCAGAGGGCACGCAGGCGCCCGGTATCCAAATGGTGTTCGACGAGGTCGGCCAGGCGCTCCAGATCGCGTTCGCGCAGGGCGTGATAGTCCAGCTGCTGCGGTTCGGCGAGACCGGCCCAGCGCAGCAGGGCGACACTGGCGGCAGGTGATTCGAACAGGCCGTGCAGATAGGTGCCCAGCACCTGGCCGTCGTCGCTGAGGCTGCCATCGACGCGGCCATCGGCGAAGCGCAGCACCGGACGCTCCAGTGCCGGGCCCTGGCTGACGCCGGCATGGATCTCGTAGCCGGCGACCTCGGCCGCGCCGTCGCACAGCCAGCCGTGTACGTTGCGCAGCTGCTTTTCCGCGGCCAGTTCGGTGGTCATGGCCAGGAGGCCCAGGCCGGCGCTGTCACCCGGCGCGCCTTCCAGCCCGAGGGGATCGGCGATGGCCTCGCCGAGCATCTGGAAACCGCCGCAGATGCCCAGCACCCGGCCGCCGTATCTCAGGTGGCGGGCAATGGCGGTATCCCAGCCCTGGGCGCGCAGGAAGGCCAGGTCGCTGCGCACGCTCTTGGAGCCGCCCAGGATGATCAGGTCCGCGGCGGGCAGTTCCTCCCCCTGGCGGACGAACAACAACTCCACCTGGGGATGCAGGCGCAGGGGATCGAAATCGGTGTGGTTGCTCAACCGCGGCATCACCGGCACCGCCACCCGCAGGCGCGGCCCCTGCTTGGCGACCTGACCGGTGGCCAGGCGATCCTCGGCTTCCAGGTGCAGGTCGTGCAGGTAGGGCAGCACGCCCAGTACCGGCTTGCCGGTGCGGGCTTCGAGCCAGTCCAGCCCAGGTTGCAGCAGGGCCAGGTCGCCGCGGAAGCGGTTGATGATGAAGCCGGCGACGCGCGCCTGTTCGCTGGGTTCAAGCAGGTCCAGGGTGCCGACCAGATGGGCGAAGACGCCGCCGCGGTCGATGTCGGCCACCAGCAGCACCGGGCAGTCCACCGCCTCGGCGAAGCCCATGTTGGCGATATCGCCCTGGCGCAGGTTGATCTCGGCCGGCGAACCGGCACCCTCCACCAGCACCACCTGATAGCGCTCGGCCAGCCGTGCATGGGAAGCCAGCACCGCCTGGTGGGCCACGGGCTTGTAGGCGTGATAGGCCTTGGCGTCCATGCTGGTGACGGCGCGGCCATGGATGATCACCTGGGCACCGACGTCGGTATTGGGCTTGAGCAGCACGGGATTCATGTCGGTGTGCGGGGCAAGGCCGCAGGCCTGGGCCTGCACCGCCTGGGCCCGGCCGATTTCGCCGCCGTCGGCGGTCACGGCGCTGTTGAGCGCCATGTTCTGCGGCTTGAAGGGCACCACGGCCACGCCCTGGCGATAGAGCCAGCGGCACAGCGCCGCGACCAGGGTGCTCTTGCCGGCATCGGAGGTGGTGCCCTGCACCATCAGCGTACTCATAGGGGACTCCGGTAGCAGGCCAGCCCGCCGTCCAGCCGCTGCCAGCCGGACTCATCGCCGGGTAGGCCGAATCTCAGGGCGCCAAGCGCGGGGAACAGGCGGGTCAGGATGGCCTGGCGGGCCAGGTGGTCGTGCAGGGCCGCGACATCCGGGCGCTGCAGCAATTGAAAGAGCGCGCAGCCACCGCGGGGCACCAGGTCATGCCGGGCGAGCAACGCGGCCAAACGCTCGCCGCCCTGCAGCAGGGCCGTGCGCTGACGCTGCTGGCCCTCCTGATCGGCCAGCAGGTGCCGGGCGAGATAACGACTGGGGCCATTCACCGTCCAGGGGCCGAGCTGCTCGTCGAGGCGCGCCAGCAGCGCTGGCGCTGCCAGCACGAAGCCCAGGCGCATGCCGGCCAAGCCGAAGAACTTGCCAAAGGAGCGCAGCACGATCAGCCCGGGCAGGTCGCTGAAGGGCGCAAGACTCGCCGCCGGGGTGGGGTCCATGAAGGCCTCGTCCACCACCAGCCAGCCGCCGCGGCGTTCGAGGCGGGCGTGCCAGTCCAGCAGCCGGGCCGGCGACAGGCGCTGCCCGGTGGGGTTGTTGGGGTTGACCACCACCACCCCGTCCAACTGGTCGAGGTGGGTCGCGATCCGCGCTGCGTCCCACTCCAGCACCTCGTGCCCGGCGCGCCGCCAGGCCAGGGCGTGCTCCGCATAACAGGGCGCCAGCACCGCGACCCGTGCAGGTGCGCGCAGGGTCGGCAGCGCCTGGATCGCCGCCTGGGAGCCGGCCACCGGCAACAGCGCCTGGGCTCGGTAGTAGGCGCAAGCGGCTTCCACCAGGCCATCGTCGGGCTCTGGCAGCCGTGCCCAGGCGCTAGCGGGAATCTCCGGCAGCGGCCAGGGCCAGGGGGCCAGCCCGGTGGACAGGTCCAGCCAGTCGGCCAGGGGGATGCCATAGGTGCGCGCCGCACGCCTGAGTCGACCGCCGTGCTCAAGCAAGCAGCAGCCCTCCCAGGGCGATCAGCGCGGTCCACAGCCAGGCACCGCGTCGCACCAGTTGCAGCGCTCGGGTGATGGCCAGGAAGGTCGGCGCCGGACCACGGCCCACTACCGGGCGCTCATGCCACTCGCCATGGTAGCGGGCCGCCCCGCCCAGACTCACGCCCAGGGCACCGGCACCGGCCGCCATCACCGGACCGGCATTGGGGCTGTCCCACAGCGGCGCCTGGGTACGCCAGCTTTCGATGGCGCTCCAGAAGCGGCCAAGGCCGGCATAGGTCAGGGCCACCAGCCGCGCCGGGATATAGTTGAGGATATCGTCCAGGCGCGCCGCGGCCCAGCCGAAACGCTCCAGGCGTGGCGTGCGATAGCCCCACATGGCATCCAGGGTATTGGCCAGGCGATAGAGCACCACGCCCGGAGCGCCGAGCAGGGCGAACCAGAACAAGGCGGCGAAGACGGCGTCGCTGCCATTCTCCAGCACCGATTCGGTGGCGGCGCGGGCCACGGCGGTCTCGTCCAACTCGCTCGTTTCGCGACTGACCAAGTAACCGACGCGGCGGCGCGCCTCGGGCAGATTGTTGCGTTGCAGGGCGCGCGCCACCGGTTCGGCATGCTCGCCCAGGCTGCGCAGTCCCACCGCCAGGTACAGCGCCAGGGGCTGGATGATCCAGGCCAGCCAGCCGATCTGGCAAAGCAAGGCAGTGAGCAGCACCCAGGGCAGTACGGCCAGGCTCCAGGCCATCACGCCGTGACTGCGCCAACCACGGCCACCCGGATTGAAGCGGGCTTCCAGGTTGTCGGCCAGCCGGCCGAACAACACCAGGGGATGGGCACGGCGGGGTTCGCCGAGCAGCAGGTCGAGCAGCATGCCGCCGACGACCGAGAAGGCCAGCATCATGGTTTCTGGCCCCAGCGATTCTCGAAGACCAATTCCGCCAGCGGTCGCCCCTGGCACCAGCCCTCCTCTTCCAGCATGGGCCGCTCGTAGAAGGCGTCCACCGGTCCCAGGCAGAGGATGGCCGCCGGCTGGGAGCCCTCGGGCATCTCCAGCAAGTTACGCACGGCTTCCGGTTCGAACAGCGACACCCACCCCATGCCCAGGCCTTCGCAGCGCGCCGCCAGCCAGAGATTCTGGATGGCGCAGGAGAGCGACGCCAGGTCCATCTCCGGCAGGGTACGGCGACCGAAGACATGGGCCTCACGGCCGTCCATGAGGGCGGCCACCAGCACCTCGGCGCAGTCGAGAATGCCCTGCACCTTGAGCTTCATGAAATCATCGCGGCGCTCGCCGAGGGCGTCAGCGGTGGCGCAGCGCTCTGCTTCCACCAGCTCATGCAGGCGCAGGCGCAAGGCCGGATCGCTGATGCGCAGGAAGCGCCAGGGCTGCATCAGGCCGACGCTGGGGGCCTGGTGGGCGGCACCCAGCAGACGGGCCAGTTGCTCGGAAGGCACCTCGCCACCGCAGAAATGGCGCATGTCGCGGCGCTCGGCGATGGCTCGGTAGACGGCAGCTTGTTCGGCGGGGGTATAGGGGGTCGTGGTCACGGCTTCAGCATCGCGGCGGCCGCGGCAGGTGCCGACGGCATGTAGAAGTGAATATAGCTGGCGGTGAGGCGACCGTCGCGGTAGACCGCCTCGGCCACCGCCTTGCCATTGGGGCACAACCCGCGCGCCCAGGGCGCTGTAGGCGATTCCAGCGCCGAGTGGTGATAGGTGTGACCGCGCAGGGTGCCCTGCGCGAACGCCACCGACTGCAAGGCCAGGGCGGTCAGGCGTGCCTGCATCCGCGCACTGCCCGGCAAGAGGCCGAGCATGACGGCGGATTCGCCACCCTTGTCGGTCAGTTCGTCGAGCAGATAGAGCATGCCACCGCACTCGGCCAGGATCGGCTTGCCCGCGGCGTGGTGGGCGCGGATGGCCGCGCGCATGCCCAGGTTGTTGGACAGCGTCTGCAGATGCAGCTCGGGATAGCCGCCCGGCAGATAGAGGCTGTCAACCTCGGGCAGCGTCGTGTCGGCCAGCACGGAAAAGAACTGGAGCTCGGCGCCCAAGGCGCGCAGTAGATCCAGATTGGCCTGGTAAATGAAGGCCAGGGCCGCATCCCGGGCCACGCCGATCCGCACCCCGGCCAGCAGCGGCTCGACCGCCGTCGGTTCCGGTGCAGCAAAGGCCACGGGCAGCGGCAATTCGATGTCGGAACTGGCCCCCAGGGCATCGGCAGCCATGTCGAGACGGCGATCCAGGTCGGTGACCTCGTCGGCCTGGATCAGCCCCAGGTGGCGACTGGGCAACGCGATGCCGGCATCGCGTGGCAGGCTGCCAAAGAAGGTCATGCCCGTCGGCAGGCTGCCACGGATCAACTGGGTCTGCCGCGGGCTGCCACTGCGATTGGCCAGCACGCCCGCGAACGGCAGGCTCGGCCGGTAATGAGCCAGGCCATAGGCCAGGGCGCCAAAGGTCTGGGCCAGGCCGGCGGCGTCGATCACTCCCAGCACCGGTACGCCAAAACGCTCGGCCAGGTCCGCCGCCGAGGGCTGGCCGTCGAACAGCCCCATGACGCCTTCGATGAGGATGAGATCCGCCTCCCCCGCCGCTTCCCACAGCAGGCGCCGGCTCTCGGCCTCGCCGATCATCCACAGATCGAGCTGGTAGACCGGCGCGCCGCTGGCGCGGGCGAGAATCATCGGATCGAGGAAGTCCGGACCGCACTTGAACACCCGTACTCGCCGCCCCTGGCGGGCGTGCAACCGGGCCAGGGCGGCGGTGACACTGGTCTTGCCCTGACCGGAGGCCGGCGCGGCGATCAGCAGCGCCGGGCAATGTCGCGTCTCGCCTACCATTCGATGCCCTGCTGGGCACGGACGCCGGCCTGGAAGGCGTGCTTGACCAGACTCATGTCGGTCACGGTGTCGGCAGCCTCGACCAGCGCGGGTGGTGCGCCGCGGCCGGTCACCACCACGTGCTGATGGGCCGGACGCCCCGCCAGATCGGCCAGCACCTGGCCGACCTCCAGATAGCCGTGCTTGAAGGCGATGTTGAGTTCGTCCAGCAGCACCAGGCCGATGGCCGGATCGCGCAAGAGCTCCACCGCCACCGCCCAGGCGGCGGCGGCCGATTGCAGGTCGCGGGCGCGATCCTGGGTGTCCCAGGTGAAGCCCTCGCCCATGACGTGGTAGCGCACCTCATCGGGAAAGCGCTTGAAGAAGAGTTGCTCGCCGGTGTCACGGCGGCCCTTGATGAACTGCACCACGCCCACCTTCATGCCATGACCGAGCGCACGCGCCGCCATGCCGAAGGCCGAGCTGCTCTTGCCCTTGCCGATGCCGGTGTGCACCAGCAGCAGGCCGCGCTCGTCCTGGGCCTCGGCGATGCGGGCGTCGATCACCGCCTTCTTGCGCACCATGCGTGCGCGGTGGCGCTCATCGCGCTCGGGGCTGGTCGAATCGGGGGTGTCGGTCATGGCGGTTCTCCGGGTGCGGGCGCGGCGGAGAAACGGGCAGAGACGCCGCCCGCGCAAGACGGGTGGCGACGCCGCACGACGCCCTCCGCATCGCCGAGATGAACGCACGCGTGGCCGGTCTCCGGGCTGGTGAGCCGATACCCGGGGGTATCCGCCGCGCCCCTTCCCGGCCGGGGCCAGTGGGTGTCGCGCAGCGACTGCTCAACTACCGTTGCGGGGGCAGCGCCGGCTCGACCGGCTTCCCTGTTTCACCCCGGCTAGGCGGGGCACCACGTGCAAGGGCGCAGGGTACGGACTACCCGAGAGAGCGTCAATCGATCGCGCAGGGCGAACTTGGCGCCCGGCGGCCGGGTCCATCCTTGGCACCCCACCGTCAGGAGATACCGGATGACCGACTCCACCCTTGCCGCCTGCATCAAGGCCTGCCTCGACTGCGCGGCCGCGTGCGAAACCTGCGCCAGCGCCTGTCTGGGCGAAGCCAATCTGGACATGATGCGCGAGTGCGTCCGCCTGGATCGTGACTGCGCCGACGCCTGCCGCCTGGCCGCCACCTTCATGCAGCGCGGCAGTGATCGCCTTGCCGAAGCCTGCGCCCTGTGCGTGGCGACCTGCCGCGCCTGCGCCGCCGAATGCGGCAAGCACAAGGCCGACCACTGCCAAGCCTGCGCCCGGGCCTGCGAGGCCTGCGCCGACGCCTGCGCCGCCATGGCTGCCTGATATTCCTGCCGATAAAGGCTCTTGATGAGCGCCGGCTGTCGTGCTGCGCGCTCTGGTCGCAGCCGGATCCCCCCTGTGGAGTCGCCGCTGGAGCGTTCGGCATTGGCATTACCTGTCGACGCCAGGGATAATGCCCGCCCTTTCATCGATATCCAGGCCTTCGCCATGACCGATACCAACCAAGATCCCCGTTTGAGCCGCATGAAGCGTCGCCTGCGCAAGAAGCAGTACCTGGGCGAGTTCCAGGAACTGGCCTTCGAAATCAAGGTGAGCTTCAAGAACGAACTCAGCGAAGACGATCTGGACACCTTCCTCGGTGACTTCATCGACTACGTCGAAGAGCGCAAGCTGGACTACATCGGCGGCTTCGACAACGCCTGGGTCGAAGGCACCATCATGGCCAACAAGCGCTACACCTCGCCCACCGCGGAAGACCGTACCGCGCTGCTGGACTGGCTCAAGGCCCGCGCCGAAGTCGGCGAAGCCAACGCTTCCGACCTGCATGACGCCTGGCATCACGACGGCGAAGTCTAAGAGCCTGTTCGAAGGCTGCTGGGCGTTGGCCAAGCCGCGTTGAAAATGGCCTGGGTCGCCAGCCCGGCCTGAGCGGCACCGTCGGAATGCTCATTTACCCCGCGTGAATAAAAGCGTGGGGTTGATCCGCTTCCTCAGCCACTTTCGCGGGGCCGCCCAGGCCTGTTTTGTCTCTGACTCGCGAACCTTGGAACAGGCTTCAAGCAGCCCTCGCCGGATAGCTTGGCGCCCGTTGCGGTCGTAAAGGGGAATCCGTTGGAAATCAGGTCCTCATGACGACCCTCCTGCAAATCTCCGATACCCACTTCGGCACCGAGCAACCTGCTGTGGTCGCAGCCCTGGAAGCCCATGTCCGCGAACACGGCGCCGATGTCCTCATCCTCTCCGGAGACATCACCCAGCGCGCCCGGCGCGAGCAATTCGCCGCCGCCAAGACCTTCGTCGAACGCCTGGAAAGCTACGGCATTCCCCGTACCCTGGTGATCCCGGGCAATCACGACCTGCCGTTGTTCAATGTCTTCTCCCGCTTCCTGACCCCCTACGGCAACTACCGCCGCCACTTCGGCCAGGATCTGGAGCCCAGTTTCGAGAACGACGAGCTGCTGCTGGTCGGTCTCAATACCACGGCCCCGCAACGCCACAAGGATGGCGCGGTGAGCACCGCGCAGATCGAGCGCGTGGCCGAGCGCCTGCATCGCGCCGGGCCTGGCAAGTTGCGCATCGTCATCGCCCACCAGCCCTTTGGCGCCCTCGAACTCAGCGACCTGAGCAACTTGCAGCACAATGCCGATCACGCCCTGGCCACCTGGGCCGATGCCGGGCTGGATCTGGTGATGGGGGGGCACATCCACCTGCCCTATGTACTGCCGCTGAGCCGGCAATATCCCACCCTGCCCCGCGAGGTCTGGATCGTCCAGGCCGGCACTGCGCTGTCCTCGCGCGTGCGGGGCACCTCGCCCAATTCCTTCAATCGCCTGCTGGTCGGCGAAGGTGCCGACAAGACCGTGGAGGTCGAACGCTGGGATTTCCAGGGCGATCGCTTCGTCGTCGGCGAGCGCCATGAATTGCGCTGGCAGGCCGCGCAGGACGCCCTGGCGGAGATCTGAGGCAGACAGCCGGAGCGCCAATGCGCGCTCTTGCGCACTTCCGGCAACGGAAATTGATTCAAGCTGTTAAAACGACCGGCAGACTCCGGGCGCCGCGTAGTCTTAGGACTTTTGGCAGGAGTGGCCCCTCATGGAATCCCTGACGCAATCGCTGCTTGGCTTCATCGAAACCCATCAAGCCTGGGCGCCGCTGATCGTCGGCCTGCTCGCCTTTGGCGAATCCCTGGTGCTGCTGGGCGTCTTCATCCCGGCTACCGCACTGATGCTGGTGGTCGGCGGCCTGGCCGGTTCCGGCATGCTTTCGCCGGTGCCACTGGTGCTGGCCGCCATCGTCGGCGCCATCCTCGGTGACATCTGCTCCTACATCATCGGCCGCTGGCTCGGCCCCAGCATCGTCCACCGCCCGCCTTTCCGCCGCTATCGCAAGCAGGTGGCCAAGACCCGGCTATTCTTCCGTCGCTATGGGTTCTTCGCGGTATTCGGCGGTCGCTTCCTGACCATGATCCGCAACACCGTACCCCTGGTGGCCGGGATGATGGCGATGAACCAGCTGCGCTTCCAGTCGGCCAACGTGCTGTCGGCCATCGTCTGGGCGCCGTTGATGATGGGCCCGGGTTATCTGGCGGCCAAGGGCGCCAACCACTTCGACTTCGCCGGCAACGAACCTCTGTGGATCGGCGCGGCGGTCGTGGCGCTACTGGGCGCCGGCGCCGTGCTGCTTTTCAAGCAGCGTCTGAAACGCGCCTAACGGCGGACCGCCAAGGCCTCGCGCAGGCGCTCGCGATTCAGCGGCACCTCGCGCAGGCGCAGACCGGTCGCTGCCGCCACGGCATTGGCGATGGCCGCGGGGATCGCGGCGGTAGCGGCCTCTCCGGCGCCTACCGCCGGCTCCTCCGGCCGGTCGATCAGCTCCAGCTCCAACTCGGGCAGTTCGTCGAAGGTCAGTGGCGGATAGGCGCCCCACTCCAGACTGGTCACCCCCTGATGATCGAAATGCACCGCCTGCTTGAGGGTCCGGGCGATACCCTGCACCACGCAGCCCTCCAGCTGATTGCGCAAGCCATCCGGATTGATGATCAGCCCGCAGTCATGGGCCACCACCACACGGGTGACGCGGATACCCGCCGCCTGACTCACCGCCACCTCCACCACCGCGGCCACATAGGCGTTCTCGTTTTCATAGCGCAAGAAGGCCAGACCCTGGCCAGTCACGCGAGCGCCGTCCCAGCCGGCCTTGCGCGCTACCGGCGGTTGCCAGCCAGCCTTGGCCGTGGCTGCCTGCAGCACCGCCCGCGCGCGCGGATCCTGCAGATAGCGCAGACGGAATTCGAGGGGATCGACCCCAGCCGCCAGGGCCAGCTCGTCCATGAAGGATTCGTTGGCAAAGGTATTGCCCACCGCTCCCAGCGCGCGCAAGGCCGACGGCCGCAGCGGCGAATCTCCGGCTTCCAGCCAGTGGGTCGCTACCTGGACGTTGATCAGGTCATAGTCCAGCGGGGCATTGCGATTGCCCCCGCCGCGCCCACCCTTGAGCGGCAGGTTGTAGGCCAGTTGTCCGGCGAGCAGCGCCGCCGCGCCGGTCTCGCCATTGGGTCGGGTCAGATGGGTGGGTGTCCAGTTGGCGAAGCGCCAGGCGAGCAGATCGCCGGTGGCACTCAGGCCACCGGCCAGCCGCATCAGCATCGCCGGCCCCTTGGGATTCCAGCCATGCTCGTCGGCACGACTCCACTGCACCCGTACCGGACGGCCGCACAGCCTGGACAGCAGCGCCGCATCGGCCGCCGCATCATCGGCGCCATTGTGGCCATAGCAGCCAGATGCCTGTTGATAGATGACGTGGATGCGGTCCTCCGGCAGCCGCAGTAACGCCGCCAAGGCCGCGCGCAACTGATAGACACCCTGGGTACCACTCCAGACCGTGGCGCCCTCGGCACGCACGTCCGCCACCGCGCAGGAGGGGCCGATGGAGTCGTGATTCTGAAAGGGCCAGCGATACTCGGCGTCCAGGCGCCGCGTGGCGTTCGCCAGTTCGCCCTCGACATCGCCGGCCTCCTGCTGGAGGTCGGCCGGCCCGGCCTTGGCTTCCAGCTGGGCATAAAGCTCGCCCGGCAGCGGCAGGTCAGGCACCAGGCTCCAGTCCACCCGCAGCGCCGCCGCGCCTTGCCGCGCCAGCCACGGCTGCTCGGCCAACACCGCGACGAAGGCACCCTCGTACACCAGCTGAGCACCAGCCGGGAGCGCACTGGCGTCGATACCGCGAATGCTCACCCCCGCCAGCCGCGCCGAGCCGGTGCACGGCGGGCGCACCACACAGCCGTGCAGCATGCCCGGCAGGCGCAGATCGTGGACGTAATCGAAATGGCCGAACAGCTTGGCGGGGATGTCCTCCCGTGGCACCGAGGTGCCCACCAGGCGGTAATCCTTGACGGCCCGGGTGCGCACCGCCTGATTGACCAACCGCCCAAGAGGTCGCCCGCCCACCAGGTCGCGATAGCTGACATAGCGCCCGGAAGGATCACCGCGATAGACCACCCGGCCATCCACCGTATCCACCACCGCCAGATCCAGCCCCAGGCGTCGCGACCCTTCCAGAAACAGGAATTGCCGCGCGCTGGCGGCAGCCTTGCGCAACTGGGCGCCGCCCACCTGCAGGCTCTTGCTGCCGGCGGTGATGCCCTGGTCCGGGGTCAGCCGGGTATCGCCCTGGATCAGCCGGGTGGCGGCGAAGGCCACGCAGAGCTCCTCGGCCACAATCTGCCGCAGCGCCGTGCTGACCCCGGTCCCCAATTCCACCTTGCCGCTGTAGACGGTGACCTGGCCCTGGGCGTCTATCGCCAGCCAGGCGTCCAGTTGTCGCTGATCGAGGGTCTTGGCCAGGGCGGTTGCATCGACGGGTGCGGGCAACACCTGGGCGGCGACCGGTCGCTGCAGGCTGAAGCCCAGCAGCAGTACCGCGCCGCCACCGAGAAAGGCACGTCGCGACAGTGTCATGCCGGGGCCTTCCCGTCGCGCAATAGCATCGCTGCCCGCTTGACCGCGCGCAGGATGCGATAGTGGGTGCCGCAACCGCAGAAGTTGGCCGCCAGCGCCTGGCGGATCTGGGCATCGCTGGGATCGGGCACCCGCTCAAGCAGGGCACGGGCGGTCATCACCATGCCGGGGATGCAATAGCCGCACTGCGCCGCCTGCTCTTCGATGAAGGCCTGCTGCAACGCATGGGGGGCCTCGGGCGTTCCCAGGCCTTCCAGCGTCAGCAGCTCACGCCCCACAAAGGACACCGCCGGCAACAGGCAGGCGCGCACCGGCTTGCCATCCACCAGCACCGTACAGGCCCCGCACTCGCCCAAGCCACAGCCGAACTTCGGTCCCTTGAGACCCAGCTCGTCACGCAGCGCCTCCAGCAAGGGCATGCGCGGATCGACATCGAGTTGTCGCTGTTCGCCGTTGACCTTCAGTTCGATGGCCGCCACCGCTATTGCGCTCCTTTACGTGCCGCCGCGACATCCTCAGGACGGATGTCGGCGGCATGGCCGCCAAAGCGGCGGCCGATGTAGGTGGCCAGGTCGGCGAGTTGCTGATCGCTGAGCAATTCCCGATAGGCTGGCATGAAGGCGTGCTCCGTGCGTCCCTGGCGGTCGAGGCCGTCGAGCAACACCCGTATCAGGTTGGTCCCCGCCGGATCACGCACCGCCGAGTAGTTGCTGAAGGAGCGCGGATAGGGACCAGCCGGCCCCTGGTCGTCCGGTGCGTGACAGCTCGCGCAGGCGGATTGCAGCAAGGCCGCGCTTTCCGCCTCCGCTGCGGTAAGAGGTCCCGCCTCGCCAGGCGGCTGCACCTCGGCGCGCGCCGGAACCGCTCCGGGCTGCGCCGGAAGGGTCCGCAGATAGGCGACCAGAGCGCCGAGATCCGCGTCATTCAGATGGCGGGTGCCCCCACTCACCACCTCGGCCATGGGCCCTGCCGCCACGGCTTCACCGCGCTGATGGCCCTCACGTAGATAGCTGGCGAGCTTGGCATCGCTCCAGCCGCCGAGACCGCGTGGATCCGCGGTGAGATTCCAGGCGGTCCAGCCCTGCTGGGTGGCTCCGGCATAGGCCCGACCGCTGTCGAGCCCCTGGCTCCAGGTCCGTGGCGTATGGCATTCCTGGCAGTGCCCCACCGCCTCGGCCAGATAGGCACCCCGTGCCAATTGCGCATCGGCAGCGGCGGGCAGCGGCCCCTGGGTGAAGTTCAGCCATTTCCAGCCACGGATCAGCGCGCGCTGATCGAAGGGGAAGCGCAGCGCATTGGCCGGCGGTGCATAGGGCACGGGGCGCTGGATCCGCAGGAAGGCGAAGATGGCGGCAACGTCTTCGTCGCTGAGGTGCGTATAGGCGGTGTAGGGAAAGGCGGGATAGAGCTGCTCGCCCTCGCGCCCGATGCCTTGGTGCAGGGCGCGACGAAACTCCTCCGCGCTCCAGTCACCCAGCCCCTGCTGACGATCCGGGGTGATGTTGCTCGAATAGAGCCGCCCGAAAGGCGTATCGAAGGCAACACCGCCCGCGAAGGGCGCGCCGTCGGGACGGCTATGGCAGCCCTGGCAATTGCCCAGGCGGGTCAGATACTCGCCACGCGCCAGGGTCGCCTCGTCGGCGCGGACCAGCGCGGTCATGGACAGGAGCAGCATCCCCGCCAGCGGCAGCAGGGGAAAGGATCTCATCAGCTCTCCTCATGGGGTCGAACCGGACGGGCCGATTCCGCCGTGGCTTTTTCGTCATCCTAGTCGCAGTGGCAAGCCATCGTGGCTTTCGACCCTGGAGGTGAGATGCAGGCGACAATTTCGGCCAGGACGCTCCCGGTGGTCTTTACATTTGTGGCTGCAGTCGACCCTGGTACAGCCGAACGGCCCTGCACAGGCTCAGGCTCGCCAACCTTGATCACAGGCGCCCTGCGCCAATCCAAAAGGAGGAAGGATCCCGCTAATAAAGCCACGCCCTACAGGGGTGGTATTATTTCAGCGCTTGGGTACGAAGCCGTCGGGCTTGGCCGCCAGCCAGTCGACGAACTGGCGAATGCGCGCGTCGCCGAGCAGCAACTCACGGCTGTTGTATTCCAGCGCCAGGGTCTTTTCGTCGAAGGTCTGGTGGATATGGTTGTGGCAGGGTCGGCAGACCCAGAGGGTGGCGGTGATCCGGCTGACGCGGTCGAATCTCTTGCGCACGTAGGCCTTGTCGTGCAGCGAACGGGGGATCAGATGGTGGCGGGTGAGCGGCGCCGCCCGACCGCACAGCTCGCAACGAGCCGGCTGGGGCGGCAGACGGATCGCCTGGGGCATGATGGGCTCCGCACGGGCTGGATGCCTATTCGAGCGGGCCGGGCGGAACGGGGTTCAATAGCCGCCGGCGAGACTCGGGGTCACCAGCACCCGCTTGGCCTGCAGGTAACTGTTCTGCCAATAGGGCTTGGCCAGGCTGTCCAGGCGTACGGTACCGCCGGTGCGCGGCGCATGGACGAAACGCCCCTCCCCCACATAGATCCCCGCATGGCTGACCTGACGACCACCGGCGGTGGCGAAGAAGATCAGATCACCAGGCTGCAAGGCGTTGCGCGCCACATTGGGCGAGCCCAGGGTGATCATCTCGCGGGTCGAGCGCGGCAGGGTCACGCCTGCCGCATCGCGATAGACATAGCCGATCAGGCCGCTGCAGTCGAAACCGCCGGCCGGGGTGTTGCCACCATAGCGATAGGGTGTGCCGACCAGCCCGATGGCCCGGAAGAGCACATCGTTGGCCGCCTGGGCCTGGCTTTCCAGCATGGTACGGGAGGCGACCGGGGCTACCGGTGCGGGTGCCTGGGGCGGCCTGCCGGCACAGGCAGCCAGCAGCACGAAGGCGCAATACAATCCGAGGCGAGCCGCATGCGGCATTGGCGACATCCTTAGTTATCCATCGATCACCGCCGGCCTGCCACGCAGCCTCGACGGGTCCTCGAAGCGCACCGGCGAAGATCGCGGCGATACGCCTCAGCGC
>Ga0157371_10001256_pt1 | contig 26771 bp, 19 predicted proteins | sample C45metaG_FD_113462 | JGI IMG/M metagenome (GOLD analysis project Ga0157371, IMG submission 113462) | Corn rhizosphere microbial communities from Kellogg Biological Station, Michigan, USA - C4-5 metaG | ecosystem: Host-associated > Plants > Roots > Rhizosphere > Soil | place: USA: Michigan... | reverse complement strand
GAAAGCTATCGGCTGGGTAATGACGAAGGCACCTCCAATCTGGTGATGCCCGGGGTGGATTTCTCCCTGCTGCGCAGCGACAACCGCATCGACCCCAATCGCGGCTACCGCCTGCAATTCGGCGTGTCGGCGGCGAAGGAAGGACTGCTCTCGGACGCCAACATGATCCATGCCACGGCGCTGGCACGTGGGCTGATCACCGTGGGTGACGGTCATCGCTTCCTTGGGCGCCTGCAACTGGGCGGTAACCTCACCAACGGCTACAACAAGGTTCCGCCGTCGCTGCGCTTCTTCGCCGGTGGTGACCAGAGCGTCCGTGGCTACGATTACCAGACCCTGTCGCCAGAAAACGACGAAGGCGACTATGTCGGCGGCCGCTATCTCGTCGCCGGTAGCGTCGAGTACCAGTATCCCCTACGCGACAAATGGCGCCTGGCGACCTTCATCGACCAGGGCAGCGCCTTCAACGACCTCAACAACTACGAACTCAAGACCAGCGTCGGCGTGGGCGTGCGTTGGGTCTCGCCGGTGGGGCCGATCCGCGTCGACCTGGCCCACGGCCTCGACGAACCCGGCGGCATCCGCCTGCATTTCTCCATAGGACCTGAGTTGTGAAGTCGGTAGGCGGTATCCTCCTTGGCGGACTGGCGACCCTGTTGGGTGCCTTGATCCTGCTCCTGGCCCTGGTATTGGGCAATGGCAGCGTCAGCCGTCTGCTGCTGGAACAGGTTCCCGGGTTGACCTTGACCGACTTCCAGGGCCGCCTGGGCGGCCATTGGCAGGCCCGGCAACTGATCTGGGACGGTGGTGCCACCCGGGTGACGGTCGAGGCGCCCGAGTTCGCCTGGCGACCCGGCTGCCTGCTCAGGCTGCAGCTGTGCATCGACACCCTGGTCGCGTCGCGCATCGCCATCGACCAGGCACCCAGCACCGAGCCCGAACCTGAGCAGCGTGGTCCGATCCAGCTGCCCCGTCTGAGCCTGCCGCTGGCCGTGCGCTTGGGCGAGGTGCGCATCGGCGAGATCCGCTACAACGACGCCGAGCAGGTCCGAGATCTGACGCTGCGAGCGCACTGGCAGTCCGACGGTATCATCATCGAGCGCTTGGCCGGCGTGGCCCACGGCGTCACCCTGGATACCCAGGGCCGACTGCAGCCCAGCGGTGACTGGCCGCTGCACGTGCAGGGTACGCTTGGCCTGCCCGCGCCGGACGACGGGCCTTGGTCGCTGGCGCTCAAGCTGGACGGCGAGTTGCAGAAGACCCTCCGGCTGGAGGCCGACAGCAGTGGCTATCTGCCCGGACGGCTGACCGGCACGGTGCAGCCACTGGTGGAAAACGTCCCGGCCGATCTGCGCCTGATGGCCGATGGCTTCAAGGCGGCTACCAGCCTGCCCGATACCCTGCGGCTGAATGACCTCGCGCTGACTGCTCGGGGTGATCTGGCCGCGGGCTACGCCTTGGTCGGCCAGGCAAGGTTGCCGGGCGAGGGCGGTTCGATCGACCTGAATCTGGAGGGCCGCGTCGATGCCCAGGGCGCGCGGATCGCCGCCCTGCGGCTGCAGGCCACGCCTGAACAACGGGTGGTACTGGCCGGACAGGTCGACTGGCAGCAAGGGCTGGCGGCCGATGCCACCCTGGATTGGCGTGATTTTCCCTGGCGCCGGCTGTATCCCATGGCGGAACCGCCGGTGAGCCTGCAGCGCCTGCACGGCGAGGTGGCCTACCGGGACGGCGCCTACCTGGGCAATCTCAAGGCCGCCGCCACCGGTCCCGCCGGGGCCTTCACCCTGGCCACGCCCTTCAGTGGCGATACCACCCAACTCAATCTGCCGTCGCTGGATCTCCAAGCCGGCCAGGGGCGGGCACAGGGCAAGGTCAACCTGGGCTTCGCCGACGGCGTCAGCTGGCAGGTGGCCCTGGATCTGAGTCGCCTGGATCCGGCTTTCTGGGTGGCCCAGTTGCCCGGCAGCCTGGCTGGTCCGCTGCGCAGCTCCGGCACCTTCAAGGACGGCCGCCTGCAACTGGATGCCGATCTCGACCTCAAGGGTCGCCTGCGCAACCAGCCGGCCGTGCTGGCGGCCCAGGCCAAGGGCGCCGGCGAGCAATGGCAGGTCTCCCAACTGGACATTCGCCTGGGTGACAACCGCATCCAGGGACAGGGTGCCCTCGATCAGCGTCTGCAGGGCCAACTGCAACTGGACCTGCGGCGCCTGGCCCAGCTGTGGCCCGATCTCTCCGGCAGCGCCCAGGGCCGCCTGGATCTGGCGGGTAGCCTCAAGGCGCCGGCTGGTCAACTGCGTCTCGATGGCCGCCAGCTCGCCTACGCCGACAACCGCATCACCCGTCTCGCGTTGTCCGCCAGTCTGGATGATCGCCAGCGCGGTAATCTGGATCTGACCGCCCAGGGGCTGCAGGCCGCGGGGCGTGATTTCGGTGTCCTGCGCCTGGAGGGCCAGGGTGATCGCCGTCAGCAACAGGCGGAGCTGTCGCTCAAAGGCGCGCAGCTGAACCTGGGGCTTGCCGCGAACGGCACCCTGGCCGACAACGGTGACTGGAAGGGCCAACTGGCACGCGGCTCGGTCGCCGCCAGTGGCCAGAATTGGACGTTGCAGAGCCCGGCCCGCATCGAACGCCTGGCCAACGGGCGACTGGAGCTGGGCCGACACTGCTGGCGTTCCGGCGCGGCGAGCCTCTGCGGCGACGATCAGCAACTGTTGCCCGACACCCGTCTCGCCTGGCACCTGCGGGCGTTCCCGCTCGCCAGTCTGCAACCGCTGCTGCCACCCGAACTCGCCTGGCAGGGCACCCTCGATGGCGATATCGACCTGCGCCTGCCCAAGGCCGGGCCCGACGGCGAGATTCGCCTCCAGGCCGGGCGTGGCAGCCTCAAGCTGCGCGACGCTGCCGGCCAGTGGCAGACCTTCAGCTACGACAGCCTGGACGTCACCAGTGGCCTGAAGCCACAACAGGTCGATACCCAGGTGCGGCTGACCAGCGCCGATCTCGGCCGGCTCGATGTCCAGGCTCGCCTGGATCCCCGCGATCCGCGCCAGGCCCTGGCCGGACGTTTCCAGTTGCAGGGGCTGAATCTCGCCTTGGGCAAGGCCTTCGTCGAGGGCATCGAACATCTCGAAGGCAAGATCAACGGCGCGGGCGAGCTGGGCGGCACCCTGCTGCAGCCACGGGTCAATGGCCAGGTCCAGCTCACGGGGGGCGACATCGGCGGCGGCAGCGTACCGCTGCGCCTGCAGGATCTCGGCCTGACCGCTCGGATCCAGGGCGATACCGCGATCCTCGACGGTGGCTGGCGCAGTGGCAGCCAGGGTCGCGGCCAGATCCGGGGCAATGTCGGCTGGGCCAACGGCCTGGACGTCAATGTAGCGGTCACGGGTGACCAACTGCCGGTCAACGTCGAGCCCTATGCGCAGCTGGAAGTCGCGCCCAATCTCAAGATCCTCATGCAGAACGGCCGCCTGGCCCTGGCGGGCGAGGTGCGGGTGCCGCGTGGGCGTATCCAGGTCCAGCAACTGCCGCCGTCCACGGTCAAGGTCTCCGACGATGCCGTCATCGTCGGCCAGGAGGCCCCGGCCAAGCAGCAGGCGATGCAGATCGCCATGGACGTCGATGTGCTGGTCGGCTCCGACAAGCTCACCTTCGATGCCTTCGGCCTGTCCGCCGAGATCGTCGGCAAGGTGCATATCGGTGACAACCTCGATACCCGGGGTGAGCTGAATCTACGTAACGGGCGCTACAACGCCTATGGTCAGCGCCTGACCATGAGGCGTGCCCGGCTGTTCTTCCAGGGGCCCATCGCCCAGCCCTACATCGATGTGGAAGCCGTGCGGGTGGTGCAGGAGCAGAACGTCACCGCGGGGCTGCGGCTGTCGGGCTTCGCCCAGCAGCCGCGCATCGAGGTGTTCTCCGAGCCGAGCATGAGCCAGGAGCAGGCGCTGGCCTACCTGGTGCTGGGGCGCCCGCTGTCCAGCGGCAGCGAAGGGGACAACAACGTGCTCGGCCAGGCGGCCCTGGCCCTGGGACTGGCCGGCAGTTCCGGCACCGCGAGTGCCCTGGCGCAGCGGCTGGGTATTCAGAACTTCCAGCTGGATACCGCCGGGTCGGGGGACAAGACCAGCGTGGTCGCCTCGGGCAACCTGACCGATAGATTGTCGGTGCGCTATGGGGTAGGGGTGTTCGATTCCGCCAACACCGTCGCCTTGCGCTACCAGCTCACTCGCCGACTCTATCTCGAGATCGCCAGTGGCCTGGCCAATTCCCTGGACTTCTTCTATCGCCGCGATTTTTGAAGCAGGGGCGCGTAGCGCTTTGATCGTTTGCGGAAAACGTGTTTACTCCCTGTCCCGTCTCATGAGTAAAGGAGCAGTTCATGGCAACCGTCAATTTGCGTGGCAACCCGGTCGAGGTGCAAGGCAATCTGCCGCAGCCCGGCCAACAGGCGCCGGCGTTCAGCCTGGTCAATGGCGATCTGCAGGACATCACCCTGGCCAGCCTCGCCGGCAAGCGCAAGGTGCTCAACATCTTCCCCAGCGTCGACACCCCGACCTGCGCCACCTCGGTGCGGAAGTTCAACACCGAAGTCGACAAGCTGGATAACACCGTGGTGCTGTGCATCTCCGCCGACCTGCCGTTCGCCCAGAAGCGCTTCTGCGGCGCTGAAGGCCTGGAAAAGGTCGTGAACCTCTCCACCCTGCGCGGTGCCGAATTCCTGCAGGACTACGGCGTCGCCCTGGCCAGCGGTCCGCTGCAAGGCCTGGCTGCCCGCGCCGTGGTGGTGTTGGACGAGCAGGACAAGGTGCTGCACAGCGAGCTGGTGCCCGAGATCGGCCAGGAGCCGGACTACGCGGCCGCACTCGCCGTTCTCGGCTGACGGCCGTCTTCCCACCGCCCAGAGCGGTGGGCGTTTCGAAACGGGCAGGCGCCTTTTGTGTCTGCCCGTTTTGCTTTAGGTAAAATCGCAGTAAAGGGGCTGTTTAGCGGTCTCGCTACTGCTTATCTTCCGCCTTTCCCAGCGTGTACGTATTCTCCGATGTCCGACTCTTCGCCTAGCTCTTCCTCCCGTCGCCGACTGGTCTGGCTGCTCGTCCTCGTGGTGCTGGTCGCTGCGGGTGGCTGGTATTGGTATCACCAGCACGGACAGAAGGGCGAGGCCGCTGCCAACAAGGGGGGCCGCTCGCCCTTCGGCATGACCGGGCCGACCCCTGTGCGCGTGGTGGCGGTGGAGCAGCGCAGCTTTCCCATCGTGCGCAGGTCCATCGGCACGGTGACCGCGCTCAATACCGTGAACGTCCGCACCCGGGTCGCTGGCGAGTTGGTACGGGTCGCCTTCGAGGAAGGCCAGAAGGTCAAGGCCGGCGAGCTGCTGGCTACCATAGATCCACGTCCTTATCAGGTGGCCCTGCAGCAGGCCGAGGGCACCCTGCAGCAGAACCAGGCGCAACTGCGCAACGCCGAGCTGGACCTTAAGCGCTACCAGGGGCTGTTCCGCGAAGACAGCATCGCCAAGCAGACGCTGGATACCCAGGAAGCCCTGGTCAACCAGTATCGTGGCACCCTCAAGAACAGCCAGGCCGCGGTGGCCGATGCCAAGTTGAATCTGGCCTTCACCCAGATCAAGGCGCCCATCGCCGGCCGCGTCGGCCTGCGTCAGCTGGACGGTGGCAACCTGCTGTCCGCCAACGACAGCACCGTGGTGGCCGTCATCACCCAGACCCAGCCGATTTCGGTGGTCTTCACCCTCCCGGAAAGCCAGCTCGGCGAGCTGCTCAAGCGCGCTCGCGCCGGCCAGACCCTGCCGGTCGAGGCCTGGGACCGCGGCGGTTCGCAGAAGGTCGCCGACGGCACCCTGCAGAGCTTCGACAACCAGATCGACACGGCCACCGGCACCCTCAAGTTCCGCGCCCGCTTCGCCAATGGCGACGAGGCGCTGTTCCCCAACCAGTTCGTGACCGTACGGGTGCGTGAGCAGGTGCTGGAGCAGGCGCTGGTGGTGCCTTCGGCATCCATCCAGTTCGGCTCCAATGGCACCTTCGCCTATGTGGTGGGGCCCGACAACAAGATCCAGGTGCGCCGCCTCAAGCTGGGGCCGGATGACGGCAGCTTCACCGTGGTCACCGAAGGCCTGGCCGCTGGCGATCGGGTGGTGACCGAAGGCACCGACCGACTGCGTGAGGGCAACGAGGTGGAGGTGGTCACCGGGGCGTCGGCGGCGCCCAGCGAACCGGCCAAGCCGGCGGTGCGCAAGCCCGGCAAGACCCAGGGCTGATCGGCCGCGATGGATATCTCGCGCCCCTTCATCCTGCGCCCGGTCGCCACCACCCTGTTGATGGTGGCGCTGCTCATCGCCGGTCTGCTGGCCTATCGCTTGCTCCCGGTCGCGGCCTTGCCGCAGGTGGACTATCCCACCATCCGGGTGCTCACCCTCTATCCGGGCGCCAGCCCCGATGTCATGACCAGCGCCGTCACCGCGCCGCTGGAGCGCCAGTTCGGGCAGATGCCCGGCCTGTCGCAGATGGCTTCGACCAGCTCTGGTGGCGCCTCGGTCATCACCCTCAGATTCAACCTGGAACTGGACCTGTCGGTCGCCGAACAGGAGGTCCAGGCGGCGATCAATGCGGCCAACAACCTGCTGCCCAACGATCTGCCGGCGCCACCGGTGTACAACAAGGTCAATCCGGCCGATACGCCCATCGTCACCCTGGCGATCAGTTCCCGGACGCTGCCGCTGCCCACGCTCTACGACTTGGTCGATACCCGCATGGCGCAGAAGCTCGCCCAGGTGACCGGGGTAGGGATGGTCAGCCTCGCTGGCGGCCAGCGCCCGGCGGTGCGCATCCAGGTCGACCCCGACAAGCTCGCGGCCCACAACCTGACCCTGGCCGATGTGCGCAGCCTGGTCACCAGCGAGAACACCAACCAGCCCAAGGGCAGCTTCGATGGCCCCACCCGGGTGGCCACCCTGGACGCCAACGACCAGTTGCGCGATCCCAAGGCCTACGGCGAGCTGATCCTCAACTACGCCAACGACGGCGCCCTGCGCCTGGGTGACGTCGCCACCATCGCCCAGGGTGCGGAAAACGACCGTCTGGCGGCCTGGGCCAATCGCACCGGCGCCATCCTGGTCAACGTCCAGCGTCAGCCCGGCGCCAACGTCATCCAGACCGTCGACCGCATCCAGGCGCTGTTGCCCAGCCTGAGGGAAAGCCTGCCGGCCGGTCTCGACATCGCCGTGCTCAGCGACCGTACCGAGACCATTCGCGCCGCCGTCACCGACGTCCAGCACGAGATGCTGCTGGCGGTAGGGCTGGTGGTCATGGTCACCTTCGTCTTCCTGCGTCGCTTCAGCGCCACCCTGATTCCCTCGGTCACGGTGCCGCTGTCGCTGATCGGCACCTTCGGCGCCATGTACCTGGCCGGTTTCTCGCTGAACAACCTGTCGCTGATGGCCCTGACCATCGCCACCGGTTTCGTCGTCGACGACGCCATCGTCATGCTGGAAAACATCTCGCGGCATCTGGAGGAGGGCGCCAGTCCACTGGAAGCGGCGCTCAAGGGCGCTCGGCAGATCGGTTTCACCCTGGTCTCCCTGACCGTCTCGCTGATCGCCGTGCTCATCCCGCTGCTGTTCATGCAGGACGTGGTCGGCCGGCTGTTCCGCGAATTCGCCATCACCCTGGCGGTGGCCATCCTCATCTCCCTGGTGATCTCCCTCACGCTCACACCGATGATGTGCGCGCGGCTGCTCAAGCGCGAGGCGGCGGCCGAGCATCGGCTGGTCTGGCTGGAGCGGCTGATCGCCGGTTATGGCCGGGCGCTGCGCTGGTCGCTGGCCCATCGGGCGCTGATGCTGCTGCTGGCGGTGGCGACCTTCGTGCTCACCGCCGTGCTCTACCTGCTGGTGCCCAAGGGCTTCTTTCCGGCCCAGGACACCGGCTCCATCCAGGGCATCACCGAGGCGCCCCAATCCATTTCCTTCCGTGGCATGAGCGAGCGCCAGCAGGCCCTGGCCGAGGTGGTGCTGCAGGATCCGGCGGTGGCGAGCCTGTCCTCCTATATCGGCGTGGATGGCGACAACGTCACCCTCAACAGCGGCCGCATGCAGATCAACCTCAAGCCGCAGAGCGAGCGCGACGTCACCGCCCAGGAGGTGATCGACCGGCTGCGGCCCGAGGTCGCCAAGGTGGTGGGCATCACCCTCTACATGCAGCCAGTGCAGGACCTCAGCGTCGAGGACCGCGTCAGCCGCACCCAGTACCAGCTCAGCCTGGACTCGCCGGACGCGAATCTGCTCGACACCTGGGTGCCGCGCCTGACCGAGGCGCTGCAAGCGCGTCCGGAACTCACCGATGTCACCAGTGACCTGCAGAACAAGGGGCTGCAGCTGTACCTGACCATCGACCGCGACGCCGCGGCGCGCCTCGGCGTGCAGGTCTCGGCGATCACCGATGCCCTCTACGACGCCCTCGGTCAGCGGCAGATCTCGACCATCTACACCCAGGCCAACCAGTACCGGGTGGTGCTCAGCAGCGCGGCCGCCGACAGCCTGGGGCCGGACGCCCTCAGCCAGGTCTGGGTAAAGGCGGGCAGTGGTACCTCCGCCAGTGGCAGCAGCGGCACCGGTACCGCCAGCACCACGGACACCACCACGGATACCAGTCGCGCCCCGGTGCGGCTGTCCAGCCTGGTGAAGATGGAGCAGCGCCCGACCCGCCTGGTCATCAACCACCTCAGCCAGTTCCCGGCGGTGACCCTGTCCTTCAACCTGGCGAACGGTGTCTCCCTCGGCGCCGCCGTGGCGGCCATCGACGCGGCCAAGCAGGAGATCGGCCTGCCAGTAGGGATCAATACCCACTACCAGGGCGCGGCGGCGGCCTTCCAGGCCTCGCTGTCCAGCACCCTGCTGTTGATCCTGGCGGCGGTGGTGGTGATGTACATCGTGCTGGGGGTGCTCTACGAGAGCTTCATCCACCCACTGACCATCCTCTCGACACTGCCCTCGGCCGCCATCGGTGCCTTGCTGGCGCTCCTGCTTACCGGCAACGACCTCGGTCTGATCGCGGTGATCGGCATCATCCTGCTGATCGGCATCGTCAAGAAGAACGCCATCATGATGATCGACTTCGCCCTCGACGCTGAGCGGCACCAGGGGCTCCAGCCGGAGGAGGCCATCTACCAGGCGGCGCTGCTGCGCTTCCGGCCGATCCTCATGACCACCCTGGCCGCGCTGTTCGGCGCGGTGCCCTTGATGCTGGCGACCGGCGCCGGTGCCGAATTGCGCCAGCCGCTGGGTCTGGTGATGGTGGGCGGCTTGCTGGTCAGCCAGGTGCTGACCCTGTTCACCACCCCGGTGATCTACCTGGCCTTCGATAGCCTGGGCGAGCGCCTGGGTCGACCCAGGGCGGCCTGAGGTGAATCTTTCGGCGCCCTTCATCGCCCGGCCGGTAGCGACCCTGCTGCTGAGCCTGGCCCTGCTGTTGCTCGGCGCCATCGCCTTCCGGCTGCTGCCGGTGGCGCCCCTGCCGCAGATGGATTTCCCCACCATCACCGTCTCGGCGACCCTGTCCGGCGCCAGTCCCCAGGTCATGGCCTCCAGCGTGGCCACGCCCCTGGAGCGCTCCCTGGGCACCATCGCCGGCATCAGCTCCATGACCAGCCGCAGCAGCCAGGGCTCGACCCAGATCATCATCCAGTTCGACCTGGACAAGGACGTGAATACCGCCGCCCGCGAGGTGCAGGCGGCCATCAACGCCTCGCGCAACCTGCTGCCCAGCGGCATGCGCCAGATGCCACGCTATCGCAAGGTCAATCCGTCCCAGGCACCCATCATGGTGTTCTCCCTGACCTCCAAGACCCTGAGCAAGGGCGAGCTCTACGACCTGGCGTCCACGGTGCTGGCCCAGAGCCTGTCCCAGGTCAACGGGGTGGGCGAGGTGCAGATCGGTGGCAGCTCGCTGCCGGCGGTGCGCATCGAGCTGGAACCGCGCCAGCTGGAGCACTATGGCCTGGCGCTGGACGACGTCCGCACCGCCATCAACAATGCCAACCAGCGCCGGCCCAAGGGCGCGGTGGCCAATGACGAGCACAACTGGCAGATCCAGGCCAATGACCAGCTGTTCAAGGCCGCCGACTACGCCCCCCTGATCATTCGCTACCAGGATGGCGCGGCGCTGCGCCTGCGTGATGTCGCCAAGGTCAGCGACGCCGTGGAAGACCGCTACAACGCCGGCTTCTACAACGACCAGAGCGCGGTACTGCTGGTGGTCAACCGCCAGGCCAATGCCAACATCATCGAGACCATCGCCGCGCTCAAGGCGCGGCTGCCGGCACTGGAAGCCATCGTCCCGGCCAGTGCCCGGCTGGAAGTGGCCATGGACCGATCAGGGGTGATCAAGGCCACCCTGCACGAGGCCGAATTGACCCTGATCATCGCCGTCTTCCTGGTGATCGGCGTGGTCTGGCTGTTCCTCGGCCGCCTGCGCAGCGCGGTGATCCCGGCGCTGGCGGTGCCCATCTCCCTGGTGGGTACCTTCGCCGTCATGTATCCCCTCGGCTTCTCGCTCAACACCCTGTCGCTGATGGCGTTGATCCTGGCGGCGGGGCTGGTGGTGGACGATGCCATCGTGGTGCTGGAGAACATCGCCCGGCATATCGACAACGGCATGGCGCCGCTCAAGGCGGCCTACCAGGGTACCCGCGAGGTGGGCTTCACCCTGCTGTCGATGAACGTTTCGCTGGTGGCCGTGTTCGTCGCCATCCTCTTCATCGGCGGCATCGTCGAGAAGCTGTTCCGCGAATTCTCCCTGACCCTGGCAGCGGCCATCCTGGTCTCCCTGGTGGTGTCCCTGACGCTGACGCCCATGCTCTGCGCGCGCTGGCTCAGGCCCCATGATCCGGCTACCGAAAGCCGCCTGCAGCGTTTCAGCGAGCGGGCCCATCGCCGGCTGGTGGCGGGTTACGACCGTAGCCTCGGCTGGGCCCTGCGCCATCGCCGGCTGACCCTGCTCAGCCTGATCGCCACCATAGCCCTCAACGTCGTGCTCTATGTGGTGGTGCCCAAGACCTTCATGCCGCAGCAGGACACCGGCCAATTGATCGGCTTCATCCGCGGCGACAATGCGCTGTCGTTCCAGGTGATGCAGCCGAAGATCGAGATCCTGCGCAAGTCATTGCTGGCCGATCTGGCGGTGGCCAGCGCCTCTGGCTTCGTCGGCAGCTCCGGCTCCGGCAGCGGGGTGAACAACGCGGTGATGCTGATTCGCTTGAAACCCATCGCCGAGCGCAAGCTGGATGCGCAAAAGGTCATCGAGCGCATCCGCGCCAATGCGCCCAAGGTGCCGGGGGCCCAACTGTTCCTCATGGCCGACCAGGACCTCAGATTCGGCGGTCGCCAGCAGAGCACCTCGTCCTATGAGTACAACCTGTTGTCCGGCGATGTCGACCTGCTGGAAACTTGGCAGCCCAAGGTGCTGGCCGCGCTCAAGGCGCTGCCGGAGCTGACCGCGGTGGACGGCCGCGAAGGCAGCACCCAGCAGATCACCCTGCAGATCGACCGGGAGAAGGCCAAGCGCCTGGGCGTGGACATGGAGACCGTCGCCGCGGTGCTCAACAACTCCTTCGCCCAGCGGCAGATCTCGACCATCTACGAGCCGCTCAACCAGTACAAGGTGGTGATGGAGATCAACCCACGCTATGCCCAGGATCCGACGGTCCTCGAGCAGGTGCGGGTCATCACCAGCAGCGGTGCCCAGGTGCCGCTGGCTGCCTTCGCCTACTACACCAACAGCCTCGCCGAGGACCGGGTCACCCACGACGGCCAATTCGCCTCGGAGAGCATCAACTTCGACCTGGCGCCAGACGTCAGCCTGGACCAGGCGACCCGGGCGGTGCAGCGCGCCGTGGCGGCCATCGGCTTGCCGAGCGATGTCCAGGGTCGCCTGGGCGGCTCCGCCAACATCTTCGCCAGCACCGTCTCCGGGCAGCCGCTGATGATCCTTGGCGCCGTGGTGCTGGTCTATATCGTGCTCGGCGTGCTCTACGAAAGCTACGTGCATCCGCTGACCATTCTCTCGACGCTGCCGTCGGCCGGGGTAGGGGCCTTGCTGGCCATCCAGCTCACCGGTGGTCAGTTCAGCCTGATCTCCATGCTCGGCCTGTTCCTGCTGATCGGCGTGGTGAAGAAGAATGCCATCATGATGGTGGACCTGGCGCTGCAGCTGGAACGCCAGCAGGGCCTGTCGCCCGAGGAGGGCATCCGCCAGGCCTGCCTGTTGCGCCTGAGGCCCATCCTCATGACCACCATGGCGGCCATCCTCGGCGCCGTGCCGCTGCTGATCGGCAATACCGAAGGCGCCGAGATGCGCCAGCCGCTGGGCCTGGTGATCGTCGGTGGTCTGGTCCTGAGCCAGATCCTCACCCTCTACACCACCCCGGTGGTCTATCTCTACTTCGAACGCCTGCGCCGCCGCGTCAATCGCTGGCGCGGCATCCGTACCGACGCTGCCCTGGATACGCCGCTATGACTCCACTCCTGCGCCTGCCGACGCTGACCCTGGCACTGCTGCTGGCCGGCTGTACCCTGGGCCCGGACTACCAGCGGCCGACCACCTCGGTCCCGGTCGCCTATCGTCACGCCGAGGGCTGGCAGGCCGCCGCGCCCAAGGACCTGGAATTGGGTGGTGACTGGTGGCGGCGCTATGACGATCCGACCCTGGATCGCCTGATGGTCCAGCTGAACCAGCGCAACCAGAGCCTGGCCCAGGCCGAGGCCAGCTATCGGCAGTCCCTGGCCCTGGTCAGCCAGGCGCGCGCGTCGCTGTTTCCCACCCTGTCCAGCAGCCTGGGCGCTACCCGCTCCGGGCGCGGCGGTGGGTCGGGCAGCAATACCGTCATCCGCAACTCCAGTGGCACCAGCAGCACCTTCAGCAGCAGCGGCACTAGTACCATCAACAATGCCTATGACGCCAGCCTGGGGGTGAGCTGGGAGGTCGATCTCTGGGGCCGGGTGCGTCGTCAACTGGAAGCGGACCGGGCCACCGCCCAGGCCAGCGCGGCGGAGCTGGCGGCCACCCGCCTGAGCCTGCAGACGCAACTGGCCACCAACTACTTGCAACTGCGGGTGCTGGACGCCCAGCAGCGGCTACTCGATGCCACCGTGGCCGCCTACGAGCGCTCCCTGCGCTTGACCCAGAACCAGTATCGCGCCGGTATCGTCACCCCGGCCGATGTCGCCCAGGCCACCACCCAGCTCAAGAGCACCCAGGCCGATACCATCGATCTCAGGTATCAGCGTGCCCAACTGGAAAACGCCATCGCGGTGCTGGTGGGCGAAGTCCCGGCCACTTTCCAGCTGGCGGCGGTCAAGACCCTTCCCCAACTGCCGGCGCTACCAAGCGCCGTGCCTTCGACGCTGCTGGAACGGCGCCCGGACATCGCCCAGGCCGAGCGCCAGGTCATGGCCGCCAATGCCGCCATCGGTGTCGCCGAGGCCGCCTACTATCCCGACCTGACCCTGAGCGCCAGCGGCGGCTACAGCGCCAGCCAGTGGGGCAGCCTGGTCAGCACGCCGAATCGCTTCTGGTCGATCGGACCGTCCTTCGCCCTGGCGCTGTTCGATGGTGGCTTGCGCCGCGCCCAGGTGGAATCCGCCGAAGCCAGCTACGATGCCAGCGTGGCCGGTTATCGCCAGACCGTGCTCGATGGCTTCCGCGAGGTGGAGGACTATCTGGTGCAGCTGCGCACCTACGATGACGAAGCCGGTGTGCGCCAGGAGGCTCTGGAGGCCGCCCGCCGTGCCCTGCAACTGGCGGAGAACCAGTACCGGGCGGGGCTGATCGGCTATCTCGACGTGGTCACCCTGCAGGCCACCGCCCTGAGCAACGAACGCACCAATTTGACGCTGTTGGGCAGTCGCCTCAGCGCCAGCGTCCAGCTGATCGCCGCACTCGGCGGGGGTTGGGACGGTAATCTGACACCGCCCGCGCCACCGCGGCGGCCCTGATCCCAGGCACGAAAAAGCCGGGCGATTGCCCGGCTTTTTCTCGACTGGCGCTTAGTTGGGGAAGAGTTCGCCCAATTTCATGCTCAGCATCATGTTGCCTTCGACGCGCAGCTTGCCCGACATGAAGGCCTGCATGCCGTCGGTCTCGCCGCTGACGATGCCGGCCAGGGTGGCCTGGTCCATGATCAGGGTGCAATCCGGATCGGCGGCATCGCCCGGCTGGACGTCGCAGGTACCGTCCTTGATGACCACATGGTAGTTGTCACCGCCCTCGACGTCGAATTGATAGGTGAGATCCAGGCCGGCCGCGGCGGAGGGGTCGAATTTGCTCTTCAGGGTGGCGATGGCATCGGCTGCGCTCATGGCGGGGTCCTTGTGGTCTTTTTAGATGAGGCCCGCTTCAAATGGAGCGGACAGGGCACTCGACCGAGGGTAGGGGGCGGCAGGAGGCCTGTCAACGGATATTCATACGCTTGTTTGAACTCCTGCAGGCGCAGTTGGAACTGATCCGGGCGCATGGATGAGGCGGGTGGAATGTCTGGCCAGGGGTCGCCGAGTTTCTATCGGTCGGACGACTCGGTATGCTGGGCAGGGCACTGCTGCCGCCATCTTAGGAGAGTCCGTGGAGTTTCTTGCCGACTATGCCAGTTTCCTGGCCAAAACCGTCACCGTGGTGGTCGCCATCATCGCCGTGCTGCTGTTCACCGCTGCTGTCCGTGGCCGCAATAGACGCAGCTCGGCCGGCCAGTTGCAGGTGCAGAAGCTCAACGACTTCTATCGCGACCTGCGGCTGAGACTGCAGCAGAGCGTGCTGGGCAAGGAGGCTTTCAAGGCGCTGCGTAAGCGCGAGACCAAGGCCGAGAAAAGCAAGCGCAAGAGCGAGTCCGGCAAGTCGCGGGTCTATGTCCTCGATTTCCACGGCGACATCAAGGCCACGGCCAACGAACACCTGCGCAACGAAATCACTGCGGTACTGACCTTGGCGACGCCCAAGGACGAGGTGGTGGTGCGGCTGGGAAGCGGCGGCGGCCTGGTGCACAGCTATGGCCTGGCCGCCTCGCAACTGGCGCGTATTCGCCAGGCGGGGATCCCCCTGACCATCTGCGTCGACAAGGTGGCGGCCAGCGGCGGCTATATGATGGCTTGCATCGGCGATCGCATTCTCTGCGCGCCCTTCGCCATCCTCGGCTCCATCGGCGTGGTCGCCCAGTTGCCCAACGTCCATCGCTTGCTGAAGAAGCACGACGTGGACTTCGAGGTCTTCACCGCCGGCCAGTACAAGCGTACCGTCACGGTGTTCGGGGAGAACGACGAGAAGGGCAAGGAGAAATTCCAGCACGACCTGGATACCACCCATGTCCTGTTCAAGAACTTCGTCGCCCATTACCGCCCGCAACTCAACATCGACGAGGTTGCCACCGGCGAGGTCTGGCTGGGCCAGGCCGCCCTGGGCAAGCAACTGGTGGATGAATTGCGCACCAGCGACGAATACCTGGCCGAACGCGCCCAGGTGGTCGATGTCTTTTCCCTGCGCTTCGTCGAGAAGAAGTCGTTGCCCGAACGCCTGGGCATGGCTGCCAGCCTCGGGGTTGATCGCCTGGTGACCACCTGGTGGGAACGCCTGGCCGAGTCGACCCGCTGGCGCTGAGGTCCAATAGGATTGGCGGCCCCCTAACAAGACTCCAATGGAGGATCTGCGATGAGCAATTTTCAGGCGCTGTGGGTGACCGAAGGGGCCCATGGCGCTTTCCGGCAAGAGGTGGTGACGCGCACCCTGGACGACCTGCCCGCGGGCGAGGTGCTGATCCGCGTGCACTACTCCTCGCTCAACTACAAGGATGCCCTGTCGGCCATCGGTAACCGCGGTGTAACCCGCCGTTATCCCCATACCCCGGGCATCGACGCGGCCGGCGTGGTGGAGCAGTCCAGCGTTGCCGAATTCGCCGTGGGCGATGAAGTCCTGGTCACCGGCTATGACCTGGGCATGAGCACCGCCGGTGGCTTCGGCCAGTACATCCGGGTGCCGGCCGCCTGGGTGATCCGCCGGCCGGACAATCTCGGCCTGCGCGAGGCCATGGTGCTGGGCACCGCCGGCCTGACTGCGGCGCTGTGCGTCGAGAAGCTCGAACAGATGGGCCTGAGCCCGGAAGCCGGTACCGTGCTGGTGACCGGCGCCAGTGGTGGCGTGGGCAGTCTGGCGGTCAAGCTGCTGGCGCGCCTCGGCTATCACGTGGCGGCGTCCACCGCCAAGCTGGAGCGTGCGGAATGGCTGCATCGCCTGGGCGCCCGGCAGATCCTCGACCGGGCGACCCTGGCCGATGGCGTCGGCAAGCCGCTGCTGGACCAGCAGTGGGCCGGGGCCGTGGATACCGTGGGCGGCGACATCCTCTTCAACGTCATCAAGTCGCTGGAATACGGCGGCAGCGTGGCCTGCTGCGGCATGACCGCCGGCACCACGTTCGAAGCCGGGGTCTTTCCCTTCATCCTGCGCGGCGTGAACCTGCTGGGCGTCGATTCCGTCGAGTTGCCGCTGATGGCCAAGGCGGCGCTCTGGGACAAGCTCTCGGTACAGTGGAAGCTGGACGACCTGGACAATCTGACCCGCGAGGTCGGCCTTGCCGAGCTGCCCGATACCATCAGCCAGATCCTGGCGGGGAAGATGGTAGGGCGTGTGGTGGTCAATCTCGGTTGAGCGATCTCCAGGCAAAAGAAAACCTGCCATGGCGGGTTTTCTTTTGCCTCATGCGCGCCGGTCAGGCCTGGCGACGACGGAACAGCGGCTGCGGTTGGTCGACCGCGCCCTGGTAGGTCACGCTGAAGTCACGCAGGCCGGCCAGGGCCGCTTCCGGATCGCGGTCGGCGCGGACCACGTAGGCGTCGAAGCCGCAGCGCTTGAGGAAGAACAGCTGGTCCTGCAGGACATCACCGATGGCGCGCAGCTCGCCGGTCCAGCCGAAACGCTCGCGCAGCAGGCGGGCATAGGAATAGCCACGACCATCGACGAAGGCCGGGAAGTTGATGGCGATCAGGGCGAAGTGCTCGAGGTCGGCGGCTATGCTCTCCGGCTCCTCGTCGCTGTCCAGCCAGATGCCCAGACGGCCATCGCGGCAGGTGAGGGCATGACCGTGCTCCAGCCAGAGGGCGGCCGGAATGATCACGTCGTCACTGTTGGGGACGTCTTCGAAGGCGACGTCCTTGGGCAGCAGGTGCCAGTTGTCGGTGACCAGTTGGTCGCCCTTAATGATTCTTTGCATAGACGCGCTCCTTGAAGGGGTCGATACCGATACGGCGGTAGGTGTCGATGAAGCGCTCGTCTTCGGTGCGTTGCTCGACGTAGACGTTGATCAGCTTGCCGATCACCTCGGGCATCTGGTCCTGGGCGAAGGACGGACCGAGGATCTTGGCCAGGGTGGCGTCACGGCCGGCGTCGCCGCCCAGGGATACCTGGTAGAACTCCTCGCCCTTCTTGTCCACGCCGAGGATGCCGATGTGGCCAACGTGGTGGTGGCCGCAGGCGTTCATGCAGCCGGAAATGTTCAGGTCCAGCTCGCCGATGTCGAACAGGTAGTCCAGGTCGTCGAAACGGCGCTGGATGGCTTCGGCGATGGGGATCGACTTGGCGTTGGCCAGGGAGCAGAAGTCACCGCCCGGGCAGCAGATCATGTCGGTCAGGAGGCCGATGTTGGGGGTGGCGAAGCCGTGCTCGCGCAGCGCGTGCCAGAGCTCCAGCAACTGGTCCTGGCGGACGTCGGCGAAGATGACGTTCTGCTGGTGCGAGGTGCGCAGCTCGCCGAAGCTGTAGCGATCAGCCAGGTCGGCCATGGCATCCAGCTGGCGATCGGTGACGTCACCCGGGGCCACGCCCGTGGGCTTGAGCGACAGGGTCACGGCGACATAGCCCGGACGCTTGTGGCGGAAGGTGTTGCGCTGCCGCCAGCGAGCGAAACCTGGCTGCTCGGCGTCCAGGCGGGCGAGGGCTTCGTCCTGGTCCTGCAGCTCGGCATAGGCTGGGTCGACGAAGAAGGCGGAAACCCGCGCCACCTCGGCTTCGGTCAGGGTGATGGGGCCGTCCTTGAGATGGGCCCATTCAGCCTCGACCTTCTCGGCGAAGACGTCCGCGCCCAGCGCCTTGACCAGGATCTTGATGCGCGCCTTGAACTTGTTGTCGCGGCGCCCGTAGCGGTTGTAGACCCGCAGGGTGGCTTCCAGGTAGCTGAGCAGGTGCTGCCAGGGCAGGAATTCGCGGATGAATTCGCCGGTGTGGGGGGTACGGCCCTGGCCGCCGCCGACCAGCACGCGGAAACCCAGCTCGCCAGCCTCGTTGCGCACGGCTTCCAGGCCGATGTCGTGCACCTCGATGGCGGCGCGGTCCAGGGCGGCGCCGTTGACGGCGATCTTGAACTTGCGCGGCAGGAAGGCGAATTCCGGGTGGAAGGTCGACCACTGGCGGATGATCTCGCACCAGGGGCGCGGATCGACCAGTTCGTCATGGGCGACGCCGGCGAACTGGTCGGTGGTGGTGTTGCGGATGCAGTTGCCGCTGGTCTGGATGGCGTGCATCTGCACGCTGGCCAGCTCGGCGAGGATCTCGGGGACGTCTTCCAGCTCCGGCCAGTTGAACTGGAAGTTCTGGCGGGTACTGATGTGCGCGTAGCCCTTGTCGTAATCGCGGGCGATCTGCGCCAGCTTGCGCACCTGGGTGGTGTTCAGCAGGCCATAGGGCACGGCGACCCGCAGCATGGGCGCATAGCGCTGGATGTAGAGGCCGTTCTGCAGGCGCAGCGGGCGGTATTCTTCGCCACCCAGCTCTCCGGCCAGGAAGCGGCGGGTCTGGTCGCGAAACTGGGCGACACGTTCTTCGACGATGCGCTGATCGTACTGATCGTAAACGTACATGGTCATCCTGCTGTCAGGCGGCGCGCACGGCTGCGCGTGATCGAAGTCTTCGGCACTTCACAAGGAGGGCACTAGCGACTTTTCTAGGTCGTGCACGATAGCAGCAGGTCTATATGCTTAAAAGCGATGTTTCTTTATATATAAATCTATTCCGGCGATAAGCGAAGAGAGGTGGGCGGCGCCGGAGGCCACCCACCTCGGGTCTCAATTCAGACCCAGCTTGCCACGCAGAGTGGAGAGGTCTTCGGCCAGGGTGTTGACCGGGCCCACCAAAGCCTTGCGGTCCCGCTCGTTGACCTTGTCGTAGGTCTGGAAGCCGCCGTCCGGGGTCTTGTACTTGGCCAGGATCTTGTCGACCGTGGCGAAGTTCTTGTCGACCTTGGTGACGAAGGCCTTGTCTTGCTTTTCGATCTGCGGGCGGAACAGGTCGACGATCTTCTTGGCACCGTCGACGTTGGCCTGGAAGTCATAGAGGTCGGTGTGGCTGTAGCGGTCTTCCTCGCCGGAGATCTTGGTCGCGGCCACTTCTTCCATCAGTGCAGCGGCACCGCCCACCACCTTCTCCGGTGGGAAGGTCAGGCCGTCGACACGCTTCTGCAGGTCCTTGACGTCGGCCAGCAGCTTGTCGGCCAGCGGAGTCAGGCCTTCGGTGCTGTTCTTCTCGAACAACGCGTATTCCAGGCGGTGGAAACCGGTGAAGTCCTCCGACTTGACGCCTTGTTCGTGGTCGTCTTCGCGGGAGTCGATGGAGGCGTCCAGGTCGCTGAACAGTTCGGCGATGGGTTCGATCGCCTCGTAGTGCATGCGGGTGGTGGGGTAGAGCTTGCGCGCAGTGGCCAGGTCGCCCTTCTTCACCGCGTCGGTGAATTTCTGGGTGTCCTGGGTCAGCTGCTCCAGATTCTCGGTCACATAGATCTTGTAGTCGGAGATCGGGCCGACCAGGTCCAGCGGGGAATTGGCTGCGAATACTGGCATGGCGAAGGCCAGGGCAACGGCGAGGGCGGTACGTTTCATTCGACTTCTCCTGTCGAGGGTTTAAAGCGGTGTGGCTGCCAGCAGGCTGCGGCCGAGATAGTCCTTTGCATCGGTGATCCCTGGCAGGACGAAGAAGTAACCGCCGCCAATGGGCTTGATGTATTCCTCCAGGGGCTCGCCATCCAGGCGCTTCTGCACGGCGATGAAGCCCTGCTCCAGGTCGGCCTGGTAGGCGATGAACAGCAGGCCCATGTCGAGCTGGCCGTTCTTGCGCACGCCGTTGGAGTAGTTGAACGGACGACGCAGGATCAGGTTGCGCTGGCTCTCCGGGGTACGGGGGTTGGCCAGGCGGATATGGGCATCGAGGGGGGTAATGGTGCCCTTGGGGTCGCTGGCGTAGTCCGGTACGTCGGTCTCGTGGCCGCCGGCCATGGGCGAGCCACTGGCCTTGCGTCGACCGAAGATGGCTTCCTGCTCCTGCAGCGGCGTGCGGTCCCAGCGCTCGACGAAATTGCGGATGATGCGCACCGCCTGGTAGCTGCCCTGGGCCGCCCAGGCCGGCTCGTCGCTGTCGGGCTGGACCCAGACGATCCGGTCCATGGCCTGGCTGTCGGTGGAGTCCGGGTTGGCCGAGCCGTCGCGAAAGCCGAGGAAGTTACGGGCGCTCTCGGCGGGCTGCCCGGGCGGGGTGTCTTTCACCGGGACGCTGCCTTCCTGTTTCCAGCGGATCGCCAGCAGGTCGGGCAGATTCTTCACGATGTCGCGCAGGGCGTGGATGTTGGTATCCGGGGTGTTGGCGCAGAATTGCAGGCAGAGATCGCCGTGGCAGCAGTCCGCTTCCAGGGCGTCGTTGGGAAAGCCGGTCATGCGCTGCAGTTGCCGGGGCTTGACCGCGCTCAGGCCGAAGCGGTCGTCGAACAGGGACTCGCCCACGGAGACGGTGATGGTGAGGTTGTCAGGGGTCACCACGGGGCCGAGGATGCCGGAATCCAGCGGCGGCAACTTGGGATTCACCTCTGGCACCGGACCGCCCTGCATGAGAAAGCGGATGCGCTCGTCAAGGGTGCGCAGCAGCCGTTCCAGGTCTTCGCGATCACTGGCCAGCACATCGAAGGCCACGATCATCCCGGCCGCCGGCCGCGGGGTGACGATGCCGCTCTGGTGCCGACCGAAGAACGCCTGGCGCTGATGGGTGGTGGCACTGCCGGGCGCGCGGGTCACCTCGGCGGTGCTGGCTGCCTGGGCATGCATCGGGCAGAGCCCGGCACCGGCCAGGGCCAGGCCGGTGGCACCCAGGCCACCCAACAGGCGGCGGCGTTCGATGTCGGGCTGATCGGGAGTGGTCTTCTTCATGGCGTGGTCTTGGTTGCGGCAAGGCCGAGGGCCGGAGCCACCTGGTCGAGGGTATCGGCCAGAGCCTCGGCCGCCGCAGCGATGCGCTGGCGGTCGTCAGGGGAAAGGGCGGAGTAGGGGCGCTGGATGTCGCCCAGGGCCGCGGCCAGGGCGTCTGCCTGGGTATCCAGGCGTTGCTGCAGCTCGGGATGGCCTTTGCTCAGCAGGGGGCGCAGCAGCTCGATCACCTTGCGCGTGCCCGCAAGGTTCGCCGCGAATCCGGGCAGGACGAGCTGGCTGTAACGTTCTTCCTCACCCGAGATCCGGGTGCTGGCCAGGGTGTGCAACAGCCGCGCAGCGTTGCCGCTGAGCTGCTCAGGTGGCAGCGACTGGCCGAGGAGGGCGTCGCGCAGTGCGCTGGCATCCTGGTGCAGACGGTCGGCGACTGGCGCCAGGTCCTTGGTGCTGTTACCGACGAAGAGACCCTGTTCGAGGCGATGGAAGCCACCGAAGGCTGGATCCTGTTCGCGCTGTTCGTAGTAGTCGGCGCGGGCATTGAGGCGATTGTCCAGTTCGGCGAAGCGCTGCGCGGTCGCGGCCAGGCGCTGGTAGGGCAAGCGGGCGGCGGCATAGGCGGCGCGCGCCTGCTCCAGGTCGCCAGCGGCCAGCGCCTGCTGCAGGGTGTCGATGCCCTGCAGCAACAGTCGGCTCTGCTGATTCAGGTAGACGCGGTATTCCGACAGGGGGCCCACGAACTGGGTCAGGGTCGGACCGGCCTTGCTAGCGGCTTCCGAGGCGGCCGTGGGCAGTACCTTCAGCGTGCCACGCGGATTGCTCAGCAGGCCGCAGGTAATGGCGTAGTCGCCGGGCGCCAAGGTGGCGTTGATGACCTGGCTGAGGCCGGGGGCGATGTTCTCGCGCTCCTCGACCACCAGGACGCCCTCGAGGATTTCCCACTCCACCGCCCGATCCGAGCGGTTGACGATGCGGAAACGGGCCGGCCCGGCGGGGACTTCGAGGGTATTGGGTTCGCAGCGGTTGGCCAGGATGTCGACCCTGACCTCCCCGTCACCCACCTCGGCATGGCGTTGGCTGGCCGAGCGCGAGGCGTAGTAGAAGGCAGCGGCCGCCACGACGAGCAGCGCCGCGGAGCCGAACACGGCCAGGCGCATGGCCGTGGCGCCCTGCTTCGGCGGAAGGGGATTGGGGGTGCTCAAGACGGGCGCTCCAGCGAGGCGGTGTTGGCGGCAGAGCGCTGGGGCGCCGCCGGGGGGCGAAAGAACAGCGGCAGGGTGACCGCCAGGAACAGCAGATAGGCGCCGAGGGTGCTGACGGTGGGCGTGTCTTGGTAGCCGAACATGCCAGCCAGTACCGTACCGACCGGGCCATCGGCGGGGAGCAGATGGCTCCAGTCGAAGACCACCTGCTGCAACGAATTCCACAGGCCGGCTTCATGCAAGGCCTTCACCGAATTGGTGAAGAGGCCGGCGGCGACGAAAAGGATGAACAGGCCGGTGAAGCGAAAGAACTTGCCCAGGTTCAGCCGCACGCCGCCGGTGTAGAGGCCGTAGCCGACGGCGATGGCGATGATCAGCCCCAGCAGGGCTCCCAGGGGCGCACCGGGGCCGGCGCTCTGCTGGAAGATGGCCAGCAGGAAGAACACGGTTTCCAGGCCCTCACGGGCGACCGCCAGGAAGACCATGCCGATCAGGGCATAGACCTGGTTGCGCGAGGCGGACAGGGCGTTTTCCAGGGAGTCGTGCAGCTCGGTCTTGATCGAGCGCGCCGCCTTGCGCATCCAGAACACCATCGACGTGAGGATGGCCGTGGCCGCCAGGCCCACCACGGCTTCGAACAGCTCCTGCTGGCGCTGCGGAAACTCGGCGCTGGCCAGTTGCAGGCCGGCCCCGACGAAGAGCGACAGTGCGGTCGCCAGCATCACGCCGATCCAGACGGCAGGCATCCAGTGGCCACGGCCGGTGCGTTGCAGGTAGCTGGCGATGATGCCAACGATAAGCGCCGCTTCGATGCCCTCGCGGAGCATGATCAGAAAGGGAACGAGCATGAAAGCCATCACCGACATAAGCGAAGGGGCGCCGAGGCGCCCGGAGGTCGGTGATTTGTATCACAATGATTCGGATTGTTAAATGAGGATGATTCTCGTACGGCCATATCCGTTCTTCGGCCGCCAGCCGATCACAGGGCAGGGATGATTCAGGCGCGGAAGACCACGGCGGTATCTGGTGCCTTGCCGGTGGCGAAGCGGCGGATTTCCCGCCAGTTGCGCAGGTCGACCACGGCCAGCTGGTTGTCTTCCAGCGCCGCGAACAGGCGCTCGCCGCGGGGGTCGAGGTTGAGTCCCGGCACGGCGCTACCCATCGGCAGGTAGGCCACTTCGGCGAGGCTGTCGGGCCGGAGCAGCGAGAGACTCTTGTCCGCCAGGTTGGAGACCAGTAGCCGGCCATCCGGCAGGGCGGCTACCCGCACTGCTTCGCCGCGCAGCTTGACCTGGCGGATCGGTGTCAGGTCGCGGGCGTCCAGCGCATGGAGGATGCCGGCGAAGCGATCCAGCACATAGAAGGTGCGCTCGTCCGGACTCAGGCAACAGCCTTCAGGGGCTTGGCCGAGGTATCTCTTCACCGGCAGGACGGCGGGATTGTGCGCATCCACCAGGATCACCAGGCCGCTCAGGGTATCGGCGACATAGGCGCGGCGTCCGTCGCGGGTCAGCACGAAGTAGTGGCTGCGGGTGCCGTCTACCGGGACGATCTGGCTGGGCGATTCGGCGGTGGCGGGCTGGTCGAAGCGAATCAACAGCGAGTCGGTCTCGCTGAGCACATAGAGACGACCCTGGGCATCCAGGCGCATGCCATGCAGGCGGTGATAGGGCGCCAGATTGATGGATCTCACCAGGCGGCGCTCGGCGAGATCGATCACGCTGACCTGATGGCCCCCTGCGCCGGGCGCCTGCCAGCTCTTGACCCCGTATTGGCCGACGTAGGCGTAGCGACCCTGGCGATCGGCGACGATCTCATGGGGTTGCTCGGGTAATTCCAGGCTGCCGATCCGCTTGCCATCGGCCAGGCGGTAGAAGCCGATGCCGGGGGCTTCCTTCTCGACCAGGGCGAGATATTCGTCGTCCGCCGCGAACGCATGGAGCGGATAGCCGCCCAGCAGGGGCAGGGTGGCACTGGCAGCCAGCAGGCCGAGGGTCTGGCGGCGATTCAGGTGAGGCATAGGAGGTCTCCCAAGGGGCAAGCCTCCCTGCCAGGGTCCAGCGAATCCGTGCTACTCGAATAGACCCTTGAACCAGGTCCAAACTCCGAAGGAGTAGTCGGGAAAGATGTCGATGCCCAGCGCCGACTTGAGCAGATAGAGCAGCACCAGACCCACCAGGCCGCAGGCCAGCAGGATCGCCGCCAGCACCGTGGCCTTGCCGAGCAGGGACAATTCCTGCTCCAGACGCGAGAGTTGGCGGTAGTTGCGCCCGGCGAGGAAGACGAAATAGTAGCGGCGATGCCAGAGCTTGAGGGTGCCGCGGAGATCGACGCTGTGCTTGCCCCAACTGCGGGTGCCGAAAGCCAGCTTGAGGGCTTCCAGCTGCTCCTCGGTAAAGGATTCGCGCAGCTCTTCGGGCAGGCGTTCCTTCAGGCCGACGATGAAGGGATCATGGCGTTTGATGCGTTCCTGCATGGAAAAGCTTCCCTCTGAATGGTGCGAGTGCACTCTGAGGGGGTGGCAGGCCTGGCGTTCCGCTGCAACTGATAGGCGGGGCCAGGCGCGGGACGATCGGTCAGGCGCTGATCCGTCTTGGCCGCAGGACCTCGGCCCGGGCTCGTAATTGGCCACAGCCGCCATCCACATCCTGGCCCGCGGAGTTGCGCACCTTGGTGAGCAGACCGCGGCTGTGCAGGTAGCGCACGATCTGCACGATGCGCTCGCCGTCGGGGCGCTGGTAGTCGTCCACTTCCAGGCTGTTGTAGGGAATCAGGTTGAGCACGCCGTACTTGCCCTTCATCAGCCGCAGCAATTCGTCCATCTCCTCCTGGCTGTCGTTGATGCCGGCGAGCAGCGTCCACTGGTACTGGATGGGATAACCGATCAGCCGGGCATAGGCTTCGCCCTGTTCGATCAGTTCGCCCGGTTCGTAGCGGGGCGCCTTGGGCAGCAGCCGGGCCCGCCGCTCGGCATTGGTGCTGTGCAGCGACAGCGCCAGGGCCGGCCTGACCGCCTGCTGGGGCAGTCGCTCGAACACCCGCGGATCGCCGACGGTGGAAAACACCAGGTTGCGATGGCCGATGCCGCCGGCCGTGCCCAGCAGGTCAATGGCCTCCAGCACGTTGTCCAGGTTGTGCGCCGGCTCGCCCATGCCCATGAAGACCACCTTCTTGACCGGTCTGATGCGCCGCGCCAAGGCGACCTGGGCGACGATCTCGGCGCTGCCCACCTGGCGCAAGAGGCCGCTCTTGCCAGTCATGCAGAAGACGCAGCCCACCGCGCAGCCGACTTGGGACGACACGCAGAGACCGTCACGGGGCAGCAGCACGCTTTCCACCGCCTGGCCATCGCCAAGGGTTACCAGCATTCGTGCCGAGCCATCGGCGCCCGGATGCTCCGAGGTCACCCGAGCCAGGCCTTCCAGCCGCGCGGTCAGCGCCGGGATGGCGTGGCGCACCTCCAGCGGCAGGAAGTTCTCCGCCTGCTGGCGGCGGGTGCCGGTGTCCAGGGGCAGGCCCTGGCACCAGGCCCGCAGGATCCGGGCGCTGTGCTTGGGCTTGGCGCCGGCATCGGCGAGCAACTGGACGACATCGGAAATACGCATGGGAAAGGGCAGGTCGGGGGCGGGCGGCGATAATAGGACAGGGCAGGGATGCTATCCTAGTCCTTTGCACGACGAGGACCCGTCATGAAGTTCATCCACCAGCGCGAGCATCTCAACGAGGGCGACCTGGTCGTCATTCAGAGTTCGGGGGTGTGCAACATCCGCCTGATGAACGATGCCAATTTCCGCAGCTTCAAGAACGGCGGCCGCCACTCCTATCACGGTGGCGCCTTCGACACCTTTCCGGCGCGCATCACCGTCCCGAGCACCGGCTTCTGGAACATCACCCTGGACACCGTCACCAAGCGGCCGATCAGCGTTACCCGCAAGCCCGAGATCAAGCACTCGATCAAGATCGTCCGTCGCTCGCCTTCCGAGTTGCGTTGAGACAGCGGTCACCCGTCCCTGGGTGATCCTGCTGGCTATTTCGGCTGCAATTCCAGTAGCCGTGCCTTGGCACCGTCTTCCAGGACCCAGAGACTGCCGCTGGGGCCTTCCTCGACGTCGCGGATACGCGTGCCCATGGCATAGCGCTCGACTTCGCGTGCCTCTTCGCCCTTGAGTTCGATCCGCACCAGCGCCTTGGAAGACAGGCCGCCGATGAAGGCATTACCTTTCCAGGCCGGGAAGCGGCTGCCCTCGTAGATCATCAATCCGGCCGGGGAAATCACCGGCGTCCAGGTGACCTTCGGCGGAATGAATTCCGGGCGAGTGGAATGATCCGGGATCGGCTTG
>Ga0157371_10001255_pt1 | contig 26832 bp, 17 predicted proteins | sample C45metaG_FD_113462 | JGI IMG/M metagenome (GOLD analysis project Ga0157371, IMG submission 113462) | Corn rhizosphere microbial communities from Kellogg Biological Station, Michigan, USA - C4-5 metaG | ecosystem: Host-associated > Plants > Roots > Rhizosphere > Soil | place: USA: Michigan... | reverse complement strand
TACATACACCTCTTCGCTGTGGACAGCTGTCCAACGCTGGAGACTTACTCTTGAACTCCAGTGCTACTCTACCTTTTCTAACTAATTGTTGAATGGTTGGCATTGTGCTTTTTTATGTTTTTTATTTAAAAAATTTACCGCTCCCCCGGCATCCTTACAGATAGCCCATAAAACGGACTGCAAAAGTAGAACAATTCTTTTTAAAAATCAAGGGGTTAGCGTAAAAAGTTTTCAGTTGGCAATTACCGGTTTTCAGTTCAGGATTAAGGAGTTGTAATTTTTCTTCCGGGTCATTGTCATTGCCGAACCGAAGCGGAGGAATTGTGATGGCATGAAGCAATCTATCTCAGCTTAAACATTGAATCAATTATAACATCATCTCATAGTTAACAACTGATATCTTGGAAAGCAACTGCAGCAATCCTTAGTCTGGGTTCCGTCCCGCTAATGTTTCTGCCGATGAAAAACCGGCATCCACGTATGTCGGGTTTAGGTGGCACAGCAAATCACTGCTATTTACGTTTTCCCCTCAGGTTTAAAAAAAAATCAAGTTATCGTCATTGAAAAGGACGGATTTAAATTAATGAGAGCCCGCGCGCTACTAATTGCAATCCTTAAAACTATCTTTAAGTACTTTTAACCGCTCCACTGCGGCCTCCAGTTCTTTTGGGGCTTTACCATACTCATAAGTTACTTTGTATTGCTTACCGTCGGCATTGATCGAGATCCACTCGGCTCCGCCATCAGCACAATCTGGGCAACCGATCACTTCGGGCAGGTTCGAAATCTTACTGATGTTCAACTCATTTTTAATGGCGATAACATCCGCTTCCGAAATGGTCTTGCTACAGGTTTTGGTATCGGCAGACTGACCATTCTTCGATTTGGAAAAGGTAAGCTTTAAATCGCTAATGAGTAAGTTGTTGGAACAATAGCCTGCGCACATGCCGAATGATGAGCCATAGGCAATGCTGTTCAGGTTTTTAATATTGCCTTTTTTGCAGCTAAAACCGGATGTAATTAAGGCTACCGTAAGAATGATTTGTAAAATTTTCTTCATAGATAAGGGACAAAATACACCCTCAAAGATATTGTTTATCCGTTACTAACCTATAATACAAAAGCGCCATAAACAAAGAAAGCGATCAAAATTAAGATCGCTTTCTTCGAATCACCACAATTTTAGAGTTTCACATATCCCTCAAAATTTGCCAGGCAAGGGTAACTGGTACCTTCGAGCAGCGTAATTTTCACATAACGGATCGGAGCTGTTGGCGAAACAGCAAATTTTTGCTCATTAACTGTAGCTGGATTGAAATTCCGGTCATCGCCCAATTGAGTAAAGGTAACGCCATCTACACTTCCCGAAATAGAAAATTTGCTAAAACCTTGTTTTGGATCGGTATGGGCATTAAGACCGATATAAGAAAGTAAACTTGCCTTTTTCATATCAACAATAATCCAATGTGGATATGGATGCAATATATCGTAATCGGCCTGCCAGAATGATGGAACAGTTGGCGCAGTTGGACTTTTGGCCGAAATTACATCTACCACATAAGCTGCTAAATTAGTTTCATCGCCAGGATAATTTACTTCACTCGAAGCTGTTGCCGTCCATCCTGTTTTGCTCAACGCAATATCGGTAAGCGGTTTTCTTTCCTGCAGGCCGGTCACGCTAAACTCTGCTAAAAAAGTAACATTGCTCGTTTGCGTTGCGGCTTTTTCTAAAGCGGTTAATTTAAGGTAACGCACATTCCTGGCGGGCGATAAGGCAAATGCCTGTTCGGTATAAGTGGCAGGATTAAAAGTAAGCTCGCCAATAGCTGTAAAACTGGATCCATCATTACTGCCTTCCAGCCTAAATTTGGTAAAACCTTTCGGATCGCCCTGTTTTGTAGTTAAACCGATTTTTGTTACTACCGTCTGTTTTTTCATATCGATTAATAACCAATGTGGAAATGCAGCAGTAGCATTCGAACTCCAAAAAGTATTCGTATTACCATCCAAAATGGTTACCGGCAGATTAGCTGTTTCCTGGCTTGAAGCTGTGGCACTCCAGCCCGAGCGGTCTAACACAACCTCTTCTAAATTGGACGTAAGTTCAGCACTTTTGTCCTTTTTACAACTTATTGCCAAACCTGCAAAAAGGAGGCAAATGGCATATATTTTTATATTTTTCATCTCTTAAATTTTGATTTCAATGGTGATAAAGCCCTCATTATTATCACGAATGAGCTAAGGATTCTGAGTTAGATTTTTGTTATTGTCTATCTCATACTGCGGAACGTAAAAAATAACACGGGCATCGGTAGGCAAAATGGTTTGCGTGATGTTTGTATTGGGCGTGTTATTTAAGGCGTGCGTACCCGGATAATTTCTTGTCATCGGTCTGTTATTCCTGAACAGATCGTACGCGCGCTGTCCTTCAAAAGCAAATTCAAGCCTGCGTTCTTCTAAAACAACATCCAAAGCCGTTTTATTTGCTGCAGCAATGCCTGCAAGCGTTAAAACCGGAATTCCGGCCCTGGTACGGATCAGGTTTACATCATCAAGAGCCAATTGTGCATTGCCGAGTTTGGCATTTGCTTCAGCTTTATTCAGATACATTTCTGCCAAACGCAGGTAAACCGGTGAGCTTAAATTTGCGATCCCTTCCTGCAAATTGTATTTGGTTACATAATACATCGGTACATTTGGGGATATCTTAGTATTTACCTGCAACACACCGTTAATTTTATAAGGCGCAATAAAACTGTGTCTTAAATCTGCCGGATTTTTATCCAGCTCTGCCACATATTGCTGAGAAGCATAAATTTCGCCATAGCCGGTATTGCCCTGAGCACCCGGGGTAGATAATGCACCTGGTGTACCGCTGTAATACATGGAGCCAATGGCACCAAAATCCTGATCTTCTGTTTTGGTATAACGGATGGCAAAAATGGTTTCCGGATTGGCTTCCGGAGTTTTAGTGAAGTAACTGGCATAATCTGCACCCTGAAGCAATTTATAACGACCAGAAGCAATTACCAGATCGGCATATTTTATGGCATTGACATTATCGCCCATATTTAAGTAAATACGAGATAGCAAAGCATAAGCAACTTCCTTCGATGCAAAAATATCCGCTTTTGCTACAGTCATCAAATCGGCTGCTTTTAATAAATCTGCAATAGCTGCGGCATATACTTCTTTAACGGTATTTCTTGCTGGTGTACCTGCAGGCACACCCTCCTTTAAAACGGGAACTCCCGGATTTTCGCCGTTGCCCTGTGTATATGGCCTTCCAAATACCCGAACCAGGTTAAACTCCATCATTCCCTTTAGGTAAAGATTTTCGCCTTTAAGCTGTTTTAAATCTACACCCGAATTATCTGGAATAGCTGCTATAATCTTATTTGCAGCAACAATAACGTAATAGGCCTGTTTCCAAAAGTTAGCACCATGTGTCCCTGTGGGAATATGGGTATAGCGGTAGCACCTCGAAAGATCATCAGAAGATGGCTGTCCCTGAGCCACATTATCCCCCTGAAATTCTGTTAAAAAATGAGCACTTCTCACATAAGTAGCATTTCTCAGTACAGCATAAGTACCAATCGTTGCAGTCTCAATGTCACCAGGGTTCGTCAATGCAGATTCGTCATCAATGGCTGTTGATGGTTTTACTTCTTTTTTACAACTACTTACACTAAAAATAAGTGCAAGTGCAACTATATATATTTTAATTTGATTCGCTTTCATATTTTTCCTCTCCTATAAACTAATGTTTACACCAAACAATATTTTTTTGCTGATCGGGTATCTAAAACTTGAACTTCCCGGGACAACATTGGGATCATTATCATCTGGCGCCAGTACAACCTCAGGATCTATACCCGAAAATTTAGTTCCTGTCCAGAGGTTATCGCCACTTACAAAAATCCGGACACTACTTATTTTAATTTTACTTAACCAGCTGGTTGGAATTTGATAGCCGAGTGTAATGTTGCGCAAACGGATATAACTTCCATCTTCCAGGTAACGTGATGATTGTTGATTAGAATCATGGTTACCACCTAAAACCGGTTTAGGGTGTGTAGCAACATCACCAACTTTTTCCCATCTGCTCCATCCCGACTTTAATACCATCGCATTATAACTTTCGTACAAACCATCATTATCAAAATAAGCACGGCTATTGTTATACACTTCGTTACCATAAACAAAATTGAAAAATGCGCTTAGTGAAACACCTTTATAGCTAAAGGTATTGGTAAAACCTCCAGTAAATTTCGGTGAAGCCGATGTACCGGTATACTGGCGGGTAGCCAGAGCGTAAGTATTGGTTACCGCAATATGGTTTACCCCATCTGCATCAGTAATTACTTTTTCCCAAAGCGGATCGCCATTGTTCGGATCTACTCCTGCCCAAATCGGCATTTTCCAATCATAAATATCGCGACCTATCGCCTTTGGCTGAGAACCACCTGGGTTAATAGCATCCTTTCCTTCAGTAAGGCCTAAGATGGTATTGCGGTTAAAGGCCATATTGAAATTGGTTTCCCATTGAAACTGGCCTGTAAAGTTTTTAGTATTGATGCTGAACTCAAGCCCTCTATTTTTTAAGGCACCAACGTTTTGGAAAATATATCCGTAACCATCAGTTGAAGGTAAAGGCACTTTAAACAATAGCGCATCAGAGCGTTTATCATATAAATCAACAGTTAAATCTATCCTATTCCAAAATCCGATATCTAAACCAATATTGGCTGTTTTTTGCTTTTCCCAGGTTAAGTCGGGATTGCCTTTTTGATCAGGCCTTGCACCGGGTAAACCGCCATAACTGGCCGACGCATCAATGGCATATAATCCTAATGAAGGATAATCACCAATTTCGGCATTACCCGTTGTACCATAACTTGCTCTTAATTTTAAGAAACTAATCGGTTTTACGCCTTTTAAAAATTGTTCATTGCTCAAAATCCATGACGCACCTAACTGATAAAAATCGCCGCCACTTTTATTTAAACCAAAACGCGAAGAATTTTCGTGCACAAAGGAGGCAATTGCAAAGTATTTACCTGCATAATTGTAATCAACCTGGCTTAAATATTTGCTAAAATTATACTCATTTGTCCCACCGGATGGATTGCTGATAATATCGGTTGCGGTAGACATTACCGGACGGCCGGCAGGTAAATTTTTCCCATTTGAGTAAGCATCATCATAGTACGATTTTTCCGTTTCGCCAACAGCCAGTACGGTTAAATGATTTTCGCCAAAACTATTCTCATATTTCAGTCTGTTTGAGCTTAATAACCTGTTTTTATATGTTGTGGAGTTATAAAGTGAGCCGTTGGTTGCACCCCCCTCTTTAGTTCTTTTATCATAATAATCTACTGCAAAGGTGTTATAAAAAGTGGTTCTGTTGTAGCTGGAAAAAGTTAAGTTCTTTACAATGTTATAATCTAAATTTACATCGGCACTTAAGTTTAAACTTCTTTGATAGGAAAGATTATATTGCGTAGAATGAAGAAAATTTTCTACATCGCGGCCTTTCCAGGTTGGTGTAATCCGTGGATCAACAGGTGTTCCATCTGCATTGTAAGCAGGGTCGAAAGGGAGGTTCAGGTATCCATCGCCTAAAGAATTACTGTTAGCATAGTTATTTCTGGTAAATACCCCGTTCAACAATAAACTCAATTTAAGTTTTTTGGTTAACTGGCTATTTAAATTCGCCCTTAAGTTATAGGCATTTTTATCGTTATTGATTACGGTACCCTGCTCTCTATAAAAGTTACCGGCAATGTAATACCTTGTTTTTTCTGTACCTCCTGATGCAGACAGGGTATAATTCTGCGTCATTCCGTTTTGGGTAGCTAAATCCCACCAATTGGTATCATTTTTTAAAACAGATGGATCGGGGTTGGAAAATGTTTTTTGATAATCATACAATTGCTGACTGTTCATCAATTTGAAATGACCGGTAGAAGGTGAGTTAAAACCTACTGTTGAACTGAATTCTATTTTTGCTTCTCCCGCTTTACCTGTTTTAGTAGTTACGATGATAACGCCACTACCTGCACGTGAGCCATACAATCCGGTAGCCGCAGCGTCTTTTAAGATAGTAACAGATTCCACATCATTTGGACTATAGGTAGCACCTTCGGTACCATAAGCACCAAGAATATTTCCATCTACCACTAACAACGGTGCTGTTCCGCCATTAATACTTCCAATACCTCTTATTGTCATTTTAGGTGCAGAAGTCGGGTCTCCTGAGCCACAAGAAACCACTACACCCGGGGCTTTACCCTGAATCATAGAAATTACATCATTAGAGGCTACACCCTTTAATTTTTCTGCAGAAATAACTGAAACAGAACTCGACAATTCTCCCTGCTTTTTTGACGAATAACCAACCACTACTACATCGCTAAGGTTATTATTTTCTTCTTCAAGGCTAATGTTGATTGTAGTTTTGCCCTGCACAGGAATTTCCTGTGTTTTATAACCGACAGATTTAATAATTAAAATGCCATCAGCAGGCACAGTGATTGCAAAATTACCAGATCCATTAGTAGAGGTGCCGATACCCAGATTTGATTTTAAAGTGATGGTTGCTCCAGGAACCGGACCAGATTTATCGGTTATTTTCCCTTTAACGGTAATATCGGCGAAGTGGTTCGGCCCCATTGCCTCGTGATTAAGGTTTGTGTGATGGTTTAGATCGGCAAAAGCTTTACTTTCGTTAAGCCATAATAAGCCAACTGCACCAAAAATCAGTAAAGATTTAATCTTCATATTATTGTTGTTTTTAAGTTAGTTGATAGGTTGTTGCGAGATAATCCAGATTTGCTTTTTAAATCATAGGCTAACTATCTTTTTTAAATACATAAGAATTTCAGAATGTTATTTTTGCTCGCTCGTTGAAAAACAAATACTTGCAGAGGCTGGTTAAACTCCATATTTTCTATTTTCAAACCTAATTTAAACGATTTGAAGCATGCAAAATCTTCAAACACCACGCAAACGTTTGATTATAAATAAGGAAATTGGCCAATTTTATACCTCTTACCGGATAGCGATAGAAACTTATTAAGAGAACATCCTCTTAATATTATTGAAATTGTTTTTTAGAACCAATAATTAAAGAAATCTGTCTAAGAAAATAGATGTTCATCCAGGGATAAAACAACTAACAAACGTTTGCGTTAAGATTTTTAACCTAACACAGATAAAAAAACCTTAAAAATTCACTTTGGGGAATAAAAGTTATACTTCTTATAACGTTGACAGCCGGTTCGAACTTAACATAACACCGGTAAAGTTTTTAATCAGGTTTAGGCCGGCATTTCCAAATAAACCTTTTACATCTCTTTCCTGGTAAATGGTCAAGGAGCAGTCTAAAAAACTTCAAAATACTGCTCACCGATAATTTCGGTGGCCAATGCCCGGTGTTTTTCTAAAGGCATATAAAAAAAGCAAATGGTAAATTTGCTTTTAAAACTTAATTATATAAAAACATAAAGAGCCCTCAACATTCTATTCTAATAGAAATGTTAAGGGCTTAAAATAATTGGAAAACTAATTCACCGTATTACGCGGATTACTTCTTTCGTTATTCGCCCCAACCTTGGTTAATTTATAATTTAACGACAGGTAAAAATAACGGGTGATGTTGTTGTAACGAACATCTTCTATCCGGCTACTGTTTACAATCCTATCGATACTGGTATTCTGGTTTAAAATATCAAAACCCTTTAAGCTTAAGGTTACCCTTCGTTTCATCAAATATTTATTGATACCGGCATTAAGCAAAAAGTAATTATTGTTAAAGCCATCGGCACGGCCTGCAGAGCCAATGTGGTTTACATCTGCCTCTACCCTTAAATCTTTTATAAACTCGTAACTGAGGTTGAGGGTATTTTCGAGACTGAAATATTTATTGTTGATGGCTGATTCTGCCGTGTTATTTACCCTGGTATAGCCCACATAAGCATAAATACCTGCATTAAATTTATCATCTATATCGTAACTCCAGTTAATATTCGGACCGATTTCAAACCTGTTTGTAATGTTTTTTGTGCCGCTGATAAAGTTTGTTCTATGCTCGGTAAAGAAATTTGCACCGTAATTCATCCTTAAACCTTTAAGTTTCGATGGCATACCAAAAAATGTCCCGGCGCGTAAATAATAATTACCGTCCACATTAACAGGCTTAACGGTTTGGATGCCGTTATTATAGGTAATATCATTTCCGGTATCATCAAATGATAGGTTGTAAAGAAAATAACCATTCCAATAGCGGTTATTATCCGGACTAAAAGTATTAAAGTTCACCGACAGGCGATGGTTTTTCCTGGCTTCGAGATCAGGGTTTCCTATTCTTTGATATAACAGATTGGTATTGTTCTGAACAGGTTGCAGATCGGTTACTGAGGGCAAATTAACGCTCGCCCGGTAATTGATGGCGATGGTTTGGTTGGCCTTGTTTTTAAAGTTGACCGTTAACCTTGGTAATAGATTGTAATATGATTTTTCAATATTGCCAATGTTGGCACCTATGTTATTAAATGCATTGGCATTCAATAAACTCTCCTGTGCATTTAACCCGAAATTATATGTCCAGTCTTTTCCGGTATAAATAAAACCCAATCCAGCTGTTTGCAAACTGTTATGGTTATCGAAAGTATTGGTTAAAGATGGAACAATGGTTTCGTAACGATCGGTAGTTGGATTATAATCAAAGGTGATCTGCTGCGCGTCAACAACGCTTCTTGTATAACTATATGCAAGGTTGGTACTCCATTTTTGGCTTAACTGCCTGGCATAATTGCCATTAATGGTATAGGTTTTTGAGGCATTTTCCTGATTGGCCTGCTGGTTGATATTGGTAACCGTAGTATCCCCATTTATATATTGGTTGAGCAAAGATTGATTTAACCAATCAGAATTAAAGGTATTCTGTGTACCGTTTAACCGGAGCGAGACCGAGCCTTTTTTATTCTCCAACCTCCTCAATACCGTAAACTCTCCAAATAAAGATGGAGTGAAATTATGCTGGTTATAATATTGACTTCCATCATTTGCTTTTCCTGCAGCATCAAAGTTAGCGTTGAAGGTGCGGTTATTGATATTGGTGGTACTGTTCAAAATTACATTAGGCCGGAATACCATGTCTGTTAACGAATCGGGATGATATTCTGCCTTAAAATTAAAGCGGTGTGCCTGGTTATTGCTATTGCGGTCGGTATTATCCAGCGTACGCAAAATATCGCCAGCACTCAAGTCCTGAATATTGGATAGTCTATTACCTAAACCAGAAGAAAAATAAGTGAAATAACTTCCGCTAATAGCCAGCTTGTTATTTTTGCCCCAGGAGTTGCTATAATTTACGCCCCCACTGTGGGTGGTATACAATCCGATGGCATTGTTATCAAAAACACCGCTGCCACCAATGGTAGTTTTACCGTTATTGTTGTTGATTGAGAAACTTCCCCCGGCCGGTGGCGCGAAAATATTGCCGATGTTGCCTCCACTGAAGCTACTGAGGTCGTCATAACCGAAACTGGCATCATTGGTATTGTTGCTCATACCCAAAACAGCAAACTGCAGGTTTTTATTAAAATGATTGGCGCTTAAATAACTTCCGTATTTATCAGTTGTTCCTCCTGCAAGGTTAGCGTTTCCGAACCATCCTTTTTTCTTATCTTCTTTAATGGTTAAGTTCAGCACTTTTTCACGCTGACCATCATCAATTCCGGTTGCCTTCGCTTCTTGTGTTTTACTATCAATCAGCTGAACTTTCGCAATGGCATCGGCAGGAAGGTTTTTGGTTGCCGTTTTAGGGTCAGTGCCGAAAAAATCTTTACCATCAACCGTTAAGCGCGTAACTTTTTGCCCCTGCACCAAAATACTTCCATCTTTATCAACGGTTACACCAGGCAGTTTTTTCAGCAAATCTTCTACAGCCGCATTTGGCCTGGTTTTATAAGCGTCGGCGTTAAATTCTACCGTATCCTTTTTTACCGTAGCCAAAGCATAACGGCCACTTACCGCCACATCTTTTAGGGCAATGGCATCTTCCAGCAATTTTAGAGTGCCAATGTGAACAGCCTTTCCGTTCACATTGATGTTTTTGGTGATGGGGTTGTAGCCCATTGCAGAAATCCTGATTTTATAGTCACCATTGGCAACCGCACTAAAAGAAAATTCTCCGGCTTTGTTGGTTACCATACCTACTTTTTTGGCCGAATCGGCTTTATTTGATAAGATAATCCCCACATATTCAATGGGCTGGTTCGTTTTCCCATCCACAATTTTTCCATTTATATCGCCCGGCTGTTGTGCGAAAGTCTTCGTAGATAATACACACAGCAACATCCATAAATAGGTTTTCATAGCTAAAATTCTGTTTTTTATTAATTTGTTTGATTAACCTTTTTCAGGGTTTCAACTATAAGACACGAAAAAGTGGAAAGTGTGACAGAAAAATATTTTTTTTCTTCCGGAGTTTAAAAGAGGCTGTGGGAAAGAGACAACTTCGGAGGTCTGAGGCAACAAACAAAAAAGTCTTCCAGTTTTACCTGAAAGACTTTCCTTTTTTAAGCTTTAGCTACTTTTTTTGTATGTTTTTTATGATGATGTTTTTTATGACCTTTTTTGGTCTGTGTTTTTTCTGTTCCTGCTTTTGCCGGAGTGGTGGTTTGAGCGCTTACGGTATTAATGGTAAAAGCGGCTATTATGGCGATTACTAAAACTTTAATTGCTTTCATTTTTACATTGATTAATGATGAATAAACCTTGTTATTTTGTTTATTAAATCTCGAAAATCAATATGAAGATTTTATGAATAATTAATTATTAAATGACTGAATTAGAGAATGATTGGATGCAAGAATAATTGAGTAAAATTTAGCTTCTTAAGGTAAATCAAATGAGAAAGTATAATTGAGTCTTTTCCCACTCAAAACGTATTCAGAAACTACTTTACCATCCACCAGGATTTTGTATTCGCCCCTTGATTTTGATTTAGCGGTAGCTAAAGTTTTAAGCTGAACGTGTGTGCCCGATTTTAAAGTAACAGCCTTTTCCCAGGCCCCGTTTACTTCTTTTAATTCGGTCTGTTTTCCGCTTTCATTGGTATAGGCAACATCAGCACTTAATCGATCGCCAAAATTAGCCTGATAAACCACATTATAAGTTTCTTTCTGAGGAACATCTAATTTACCTCTCGACATGGAATAAAATGTTGTCGCGACTCCAAGGGCACAGCTGCTTAACATAAGCGTAAGCAAAAAACAGTAGAAAATATTTTTCATTTGATAAGGTTTAGATCAAGATGACGATGGCTTTAGAGAAAAGGTTGCAAGGGAAATAGAAATGATTGAATGAGAGAATGACTCAATGATTGGATGACAGAAGGATCGAATGAGAGAATATTGGATTAGACTCGCCCACTCATTCATTTTATCATTCTAAAAGCAATCATTCCATCATTTATTAAAAGTATCGAGGTATAAATCCTCTACCTTTTTTCTGGCCCAGGGCATTCTTCTTAAAAATTTTAAACTCGATTTGATGGTTTGATTATTATTGAAACAATCGATCCTGATTAATGATCCCAGTTTTTCCCAACCGTAATGCGTTTGCAGATCGGTTACTATTTTTTCTAAGGTGATACCGTGTAAGGGATTGTTTTTTTGCTGTTCGGCCATGGAGCAAAGTTAAAGCAAAATTATCAGGGTTTGTACTGAGCCATCCAAACATTTGCACCGCCGCAATCGGGATCGTTTATTTTGTGCCTGAGCACTTCAAATTGGTTTGCCTGAAGCAAGGTTTGATATTCAACAGTAGCCAAAGAAGCATGAAAAAGATTTTCGCCACCATTCATGCCCCATACTTCTCCCCTTTCCGTTCCAGATGTAAACAGTAAAATACCGCTGGGTTTAAGGTGACGTTTAAAAATAGCAAACATATCCGGCTGGTCATCGGCAGGGAGATGAAAAAAACTATGCCAGGCAATTATCGCATCAAATTTTTCATCAAGATCCAGTTCACGCATATCTTTTAGCAGAAACCTGTTAGAAGGGAAATTGATTTTTGCCAGCCCAATCATTTGCTCGCTGGCATCAACTCCTAAAACATTTATCCCATGGTTGATAAAATATTCCAATATAGGTTTCCCATTACCGCAGCCCAGGTCCAAAACCTTTGCATTTTTTGGAAAGTATTGGAGGATATCATTTAAATAAGCTTTTTCTACCGAATCGGCATAACGGTTTTCGGCAAACCAGTAGCCTATCTTATTGTAAACTTGGTAAACATTTTTGCGTTCTCCTTTTTCCATCCGTATAAATTTTCGGTTATCGATGTTAATTTTTAATTCAAAGTTTTAAAATATCCGGAACATCACCTCATGCTTTAGTAACACCAAATTAATCATATTTTATTTTTTTTGGAAACAAACGTACAATGGTTCCTGGCAAATGCAGCCCTGCCATCCGCTTTATCCCGATTTTATCGGGATGCCCGCTCCTGTCAGGTTTAGGATGAACGGTCTGCTTCCAGCATGGCGCCAAAGGTATCGAACTGATGTTTTTAAACCTGATTGAAGTGGAAGCCCGCAGCGAAGCGAGGACTTTGAACGGAAAGCGGGACTGAAAACTCCAAGAGAAACAGAACCTTTCATTTCCCAAAAAATAATATCAGTTAACAATAATTGGAACCGGGTTTATAAATTAACCAACAGCGGTAGCATCAATTTCGATCATCATACCGTTTAAGGCCAGTCTTTGTACCGGGATAAGGGTATTTACCGGGAATTTCTGATCAGGCCATATTCTGTTCGATTCATCGATCAACACGTGATGCTTAGCCTCATCATAATCTACTACCAAAGTAGTCAGTTTTGCAATGTTGGCCATCGTTAATTTTTTGCTTTTTAAAGCTAAGGCAATATTTCCGAAAACGATGCTTACCTGCGTCCTAAAATCATCACTTAAAATACCATCTGTTCTGCTACCGCCCTGACCGGCAACAAATACCAGCTGACTATTTGCAGGAACGGAGGCAAGATGAGAATAACCATGTGGACGCGGATCGTATATGCCTTCTGGATTGGTGATTTCTAATGTAGGTTTTTCCATATCTGTAAAATTTATGATCGCTAAATTATCTGATAGTTTCTCGTAAACCGTCGGTAGTTTGCAATAAAAAACCTCCTGATCTTTTAAAATCAGGAGGTCTGGAATTATTTAAGGTAAGCTAGTTGCCCCAATATCATTGATTAAAGGATAAATCTCTAAAAGATGTCATCCTGAGCGTATTCTAAGGGCATTTATTTGCGATTTATCAATCTCGAGAAGTCTTCGACTACGCTCAGACTGACAATCGCGGCGCTTAACTTAATGACATTAGCTTAGTTGCCCGTAGCGGTCCACGTATCGTTATCAGGGTTTGAATCTGGCAATACTTTATCCGGATCCAAAGTAACCGATTCAATTTCTTCTGTTGTTGGGAAACGAACCAACCAGCTCGCATTTTTCATCCAAACATCAACAGGAACTTTTACGGTTTCAGTTTTTCCGCTTTTGGTTTTGATCTGAAGAATGATCGGCATCGGCATTTTCTCTAAGTTCACCACTTTAATGTTATAGCCTACCAATTTATCATCTTTTTTAACGGCCTCAACACCAGCAATGCCCTGATCCATTTTCCAGCTATTTAACCACCAACTTCTCCAGAACCAGGCTAAATCTTCGCCCGCTCCATTTTCCATCGAACGGAAGAAATCAAATGGTGTTGGATGTTTAAATGCCCAGTTTTTAATGTACTGGCGGAAAGCATAATCAAAACGGTCTTCGCCTAAGATCTGGTTTCTCAAAATATCCAGGCCCCATCCTGGTTTGCTGTACAGGTTAACACCAATATTTCTTTCGGCCATACCATCAGGCATCTGCATGATGTTTTCGTAAATCGGGTTACCGATTACACTTTTACCAATTCTATGTAGATCAGCCGGAGGACCAGCGTATTCTCCATTATTAAAGTTTTTCTTAGAAATACCGTTGATGAAAGTATTAAATCCTTCGTCCATCCAACCGTATTTACGCTCGTTAGAACCCACGATCATAGGGAACCAGGTGTGCCCAAATTCGTGATCGATTACTCCCCATGCGCTGGCTTTTTTAGCAGTCCATCCACAGAAAACAATGCCAGGATATTCCATACCACCAATATTGGTCGCCACGTTAACAGCCATTGGATAAGGATATTCGAACCATTTTGATGAATAATGTTCGATAGTAGATTTTACATATTCTACCCCACGACCATAAGAATCAACACCGTTGCTCTCTACCGGTTGCGCAGAAACAGCCAAACCTGTTTTACCACTAGGCAGTTTATACCTTGCCGCATCTAAAACGAACGCTTTTGATGAAGCCCAGGCCGCATCGCGCGCATTGGTAATTTTAAATTTCCAGGTTAATTTATCTTTCGCCGGACGTGATTTCGGATCGGTTACCTCAGCTTCGCTACGGATGTGCACGGTAGCATCGCTCAGTTTAGCTGCATTCCACCTTTTTAATTGCTCCGGAGTGAAAACTTCAGCAGGGTTTAATAATTCGCCTGAACCCATCACAATATGACTTGCAGGTGCAGTAATAGCAAAGTTAATATCACCATATTCGCAATAAAACTCACCACCTCCCCAGTAAGGCAAAGTATTCCAACCGATTACGTCGTCATATACACACATACGTGGAAACCATTGTGCAATGGCAAAAATTTCTCCGTTTTTGGTGGTTAAATGCCCGGTCCTGTCCGATCCTTCTTTTGGTACAATGTATGAATAATCCATTTTGATGGTTACCAAATCGCCATTAGCGGCCAAAGGCTGATCTAAACGGATCTGCATACGGGTATCCTCAACAATAGATGTGAATTTTACAGCACCTGCTTTTTGTGCTACGCTGATGTTCTGGATTTTATAGCCACCATCAAATTTTTCGCCCTGAGCACCGTAACGGCTGCGTGAAGGGGTAATGGCATAACCACGCGAAGTTTCTTTAAAGGTATTCTGATCTAATTGTAACCATAAATAAGGCAACTTATCAGGACTGTTGTTTTTGTAGGTAATGGTAACTGTTCCGCTCACCATATTCTTGATTTCATCAAGGTTGGCGGTAATGTTATAATCTACGTGGTTTTGCCAGTATTTTGGCCCTGGTGCACCAATTGCCGAGCGGAATTCATTTCCGTTTTGGGTATAAAATAGTGGTCCAAATGCTTCAGCAGGATTATAGTTGGTTGCTGGTACAGGGGGTGTAGCCTGTTGGGCCGATGCTGAAAAAGCAAAAACACAACAAACCAAACCAAAATTAATCAGTTTAGTCAATTTCATGATCATAATAAGGTTGTAATACTGCTGTAAATATAAAAAATAACCACATATAGATTTATATGTGGTTATAATGTTACCAATAATGGTTATAATGTAATTAACATCTGTAAAAAGACTTAATTAGCCTTTAATTTTGGCAGATCTTGCAATTTTCTTTCCTGCGGAGTTAATTTTTTCCACGCTACAAAGGCACGTGAAATGTAAAACGAATATTTAAACGGTCTTTCGGCCTTTACGGCTTCGATCGAAGGCCTGTAAATGATCATAAAGTTTTTAAGTTCTTCGCCTTCCAGCTTGGTAAGATCAGTGATGGCCTTTGGCGTAAAGTTTTCGTCGATTTCATCCTGGTACATTTCCTTTTCTTCTAAATCGGCTTCTTTACGCTGTTGTCTTTTATATTTACCATAACCTAAATTCAGGTTTAAACCTCCAACCTTATCTTTCATGCGCTTACGGTTTAGGTTGCCCCCGGTATTTAATAAAGTATATTTCTCTGCCAGTGGATCCTTTGCATCGGTTACCTGGCTGTTCATCCGCACTGCGGTAATATCAACATCTTTTAAACTATTTGATTTAACAGGCAGGTAGATGGTCCTGTTTAGGAGATTGGTTAAATAAAGCGTGTCGGTATGGTAACCTACGGCAGAAAATTCAATCAGATCACCAATGTTGGCTGCAATGGTATATTTACCCTCTTTGTTGGTACTGGTAGATTTTTTACTGTTCAGGTTTCTGATGGAAACGCCAGGCAGTGAGAGTGTTTTTTTCGAATAATCGAAAACTGTACCCGTAGTTACCGTTTGTGCAAAAACGCCCATAGGTAAGGCAAGTAATAGAAAAATGATCAGTTTGTACATACTCAAAAGTAACTTAGTTCGACATTTAAAATCTGCTTTTAACAAACTTTAACATTAGAACAAATGAATCAGGCTAGTGTTTTTAAATAATTGTCATCGTCAAATCCAATTAATATGGCTTTGCCATTCTGCTCAATAATCGGGCGTTTTATAGCGCTGGTATTTTCTTTTAAATAAGCGATTGCCAAATTCTGGTTATCAATTTTTGCCTGCTCCTCTTTGGTGAGTTTTTTCCAGGTTAAACCTTTACGGTTCAATACCGTTTCCCAGCCGAAAGTATTACACCATTCGTTTAATTTTTCTTCGGTAATGCCTTTTTTCTTAAAATCGTGAAATTCGAAATCTACCTGATGTGCTTTTAACCAATCGAGCGATTTTTTAACTGTATTGCAATTTGGAATTCCGTAAACGGTCATATATAATAATGTAAGATGGAAAATGTATAGTGGATGATAGGGAAGCCAATCCAGCAATCCGTTTCAAAGATAATAAAATTGTTTATCCGTGGTGTTCGATATTGCTATCCGACACAAAGTTGAACAATTGATTTTCGCGAACAATCAGATGGTAACATCTGACTGCACGATGAACGAAAAAACTCAATCTTAAAATCCCACAATCGTATAAATCCTGATCATTCGTCACATTTTTAGCCCCATCTATCACATTTTAAATATTGTAGCCGATTCTCTTTGTAAAATTGTACCATTAATTAAAACAAAAATGGAAATTCTTTCAGGTAATTCATCTGCTATCAAATCTAAAAACATCAACCAGCTTGAGTTTTGGATTTCTACAACATTATACATTCTTGCATTGATCAGTATTTGTACACAAATTACTTACGGATCTGGCGGATCGTACCGTTTTTCTGAAAATTCAGTTGAATACAGCATCATGGCAAATTTCTTTCTTCCCGAAATATTTAAGATCAGTATCATTTACTTCAGTTTTTTGCTTTTCAATTTTGTTTCAATGCCTCAACTGGCAAAGGGCCGTAACTTAACCATGAACCTGATCATGACCATTGCTGTTACCGCGTTTTCTATTATTGGATGGATGATAGCCAATACCTATTCGGAAGCTTACCGTCTGGTGGAATATGATGATATAGACCGCGGTTATGACATGTTTTTTGGAGAAGCTTTTACCTATATATTTTTTATTTACCTGCTTTTTAACGCTTACGCCTATTTTAACGAGCGTGGCATGGAGCTTTTTAATAGAATCCATTTTTTAAAGACTTATAATAAAAATATTGTTTCAGAGATATTTGTGAGTACAAAAATCTGGCTGGTTACGCTCATGGTATTTGCGGCAGTACTCTCTTTAAAAATCGATTATGAATTGCTGATCGTTTGGTTACTTGTACCACCGGTAAATATTTTCTTTGCCTTTTGCGCTATTTATTACATCATTCCAAATCTTCGAAAAAACTTTAAGGGTTTTGGCCGGTATTTTTGGGGCAATGTAGGTTTAACTATTATCACTTCACTCCTATTGCTCATTATCCTTATTCCTTTTATGCGCAATGGCGTAGTTGTGCCAATTACCTTAAGTTTAAATGCAATATGTTTAATCTGCATTACCACACCATCTGCCTGGTATGTTTACAAGCATAAATTTGAAAAGCTGAGCGAAATACAAATGCTTAAAACAGAGCTGGGAAAATCGGACGCCAACCTGAATTTCTTAAAATCGCAGATCAATCCACACTTTTTGTTTAATGCGTTAAACACCCTTTTTGGCACGGCTTTACAGGAAAATGCGGAAAGAACGGGTGAGGGGATTCAAAAACTGGGTGATATGATGCGTTTTATGCTCCACGAAAATACCCAGGATAAGATTTCGCTAACCCGGGAGGTGGAATACCTGAACAATTATATCGATCTGCAAAAACTGCGTACCTCACGCTCGGCAGATATCAGGATTGACACCCATATTGAGGAACAATTGAACAATTTGCAGATTACGCCAATGTTGTTAATTCCCTTTATCGAAAATGCATTTAAACATGGGATCAGTTTGCAACAGCCATCATATATTAAAATTACGCTCCAAACTAAAGAAAGTACCTTATATTTTGATGTGAGCAACAGCATTTACATCAAGGCAGATAACGATCCTGAAAAATTGAAAAGCGGTATCGGACTTGAAAATGTAAAACAGCGACTGTCGCTGCTTTATTATGGAAAACATGAACTGATTATCCGTGAAAGTGCTAATGAGTTTTTTGTCCATTTGACTTTGCAGTTGGATTAGGCTGATTGTCACACTGAGCGGATTCGAAGCGCCAATAGATTGTTTTTAAGCTGGTTGTTTACGCTTATCATGATTTTGCTATATTTAATTAGGCTTAAATTTCCTTCGACTCCGCTCAGGATGACATTATTAGTTTTGTCACGCCCAGCGAAGTCGAAGCGCCAATAGATCGTTTTTAAACTAGTTGTTTAAACTTATCATGATTTTGCTATATTATTAGGCTTAAATATCCTTCGACTCCGCTCAGGATGACATTATTAGTTTTGTCACGCCCAGCGAAGTCGAAGCGCCAATAGATCGTTTTTAAACTGGTTGTTTAAACTTATCATGATTTTGCTATATTTATTAGGATTAAATTTCCTTCGACTCCGCTCAGGATGACATTATTAGTTTTGTCACGCCCAGCGAAGTCGAAGCGCCAATAGATCGTTTTTAAACTAGTTGTTTAAACTTATCATGATTTTGCTATATTTATTAGGATTAAATTTCCTTCGACTCCGCTCAGGATGACCCAAATTGTTATACCGCTAGAAAAAGACCTTTAATCTTAGTATTTTGCGAGCACTTTGAAGACATTAACGAAGCAATAAGTTTAGAAAAACAAATTAAAGGTTGGACGAGAAAAAAGAAAGAGGCTATTATAAATGATAACTGGGATAGACTTAAAGAATTGGCTATTTGCAAAAACACGACTAGCCATACGAATCTTACCAAGTAATGAGCTTCGACTACCTTCAGCCTGACATCCATAAGAATAAATAAAAAATGATTGCCATTGCTATAGATGATGAACCGATTGCACTTGATATTATAAAATCGCATGCCTCAAAAGTTCCGTTTGTAGAATTGCAGGAAACCTTTACTGATGCCTTTGCAGCCATTACTTATCTTCAGCACAATAAGATTGACCTGATTTTTCTGGATATTAAAATGCCAGATATTAGTGGCATTGACTTTTTAAAGAGTTTAAGTAAGCCGCCCATGGTTATTTTTACCACGGCTTATACCGAACATGCAGTACAAAGTTTTGAACTTGATGCTGTTGATTATTTGTTAAAACCTTTTTCACTTTCCCGTTTTTTAAAGGCCTGCAATAAGGCCCACGAACTCTTTAACCTGCGTAGCCAGAAACGGGAAGCTAAAACGGACTATATTTTTGTAAAAGATGGTTATGAACAAATTAAAGTGAATTTAGATGAAATCTGCTATGTGGAAGCCTCGGGAAATTACACGCAGATCCAGCTTAAAGATAAATTACTGAGCTCGCGTATTACCATTAACGATCTGGCTGATTTACTACCAAAAACAGATTTTATCCGCTGCCACCGGGCCTTTATTGTGGCCAAAAACAAAGTATCCAAATTTGACCGCAGCCAAATTTGGATGGGAGATAAAATTATACCCATTGGGGCCACTTACGGTGGGATACAACTTACTTAATGCAATTTAAGCCTCGCAGGTTTTCGAAATCTGCTGGGTCTGGAACAGCGATATGAAACGCAGAACCATTGTTAATAAACCCGATAGTAGCGTAAAACCCGAAGGTGAGGCACGAACCAAGGCTTTGAAGCGGATAGCGGGACTTTTATAACCCAAGTACGCCTAACCCTGCTTTCCAAAAAACATTGATCACTTAAGTCACCTGCATCTAAGTAATATGTAGGTTTAAACCTCTCCGGTTTTAAAAACCTGCGAGGTTTGTACCCCATTTATTTTACACTTACTCTTATTCCTGCAGAATGTGTGGTAAACTCTGGCGCATACATACTTTGCAAACTGGTAATCCCATTCGAAAAATTACCGGCATGTGTAACCCTTAACGGATATTCGAATACATAAGTTCCTTTTGGCATGTAACTGATAAAGAAATTGGTTGAAGCGTCTTTTGTACTTTCATAATAACCCAAACCATCCTGGTACTTATATTGGGAGATCACATTTACGGGCTCGAAACCTGATGAACGCATATCTTTTAAATGGATATATTCCATATCCCTATCACAGTTAATTTCTATACGCACCTTCAATAAATCGCCTGGTGCCAAAACATTGCTGGTAGTAAGCGGCGTTAACATATCGCCCTTATTGCTGGCTTTCTGAATAAATAATTGCTTTTTGATTTTAACCCCGGTATTGGCCGATGCGATTTTATCCAATTGCTCAAAATATTGCCAGTATAATGCACCCCAGGCTATGGTTTGATTATTGTTTTTAACCTCTACCCTGCCCATTTCAGGTTTAACATTTGCACCCGCAATGCTTACTTTCTGATAACCGGTTCCAGCCTCTTTTATAGCATTGGGTTGCTGCAGTTCCGTTAATTTCTGACCACCAATGGTGATTTCTGGTTCATTATTTTCGGCTAGTAAATCAGTACCTTTCATTAATAAGGCATAACAGGCTGCTGCAGTAGCTTTTGTAGTTTGCCAATCGTTGGTTTGTTTATTTTTGAGCAACCAGATTTTCATTTCCTCTACCGCTTTGGTATCATTGGCCACTTCATCAAAAGCCTCAATTAACAAAGCCTGCGTTTCAACCGGACTTTGGTACCACCACCAGCCCGCTCTATTCGTAGCCCAGTACATACCCAGTTCGTCGTTTTGTTGTGCGGTTTGACTTAACAGGGTAATGATTTTTTTCGCTTCTACACTATTGCCGTTTCTGTTTAAAACCAAAGCTGCCTGTGCCAACTGGTAAGTATCAAAGGTTTTCCAGTCGGCCACTAATTTTTTGAGGTAAAAATCTTTAGCTTTTACAAAGGCTGCTGAAGTATTTTTTTGATTGGTGTAACTTCTGGCAAACAGGTAGTGTAAAGGCAAGTAACCAAAGCGTTTTTCCTTGACTTCTTTCTTATAATCCTTAACGAATTCCGCATCTAAATAAATAATAGCCTTATTTAGCATTGCATTAAAATTTGGATAAGATTTTTCGTCGATCAGTTTCAGTTTTTTTAACTGACCCATTCCCAAAACGATGTGCTGGGTAATGTAGCGATCTTCGCGCATGCCACTAAACCATGGGAAAGCACCGTTATTAAACTGCATTTTTTCTAATTTCTCAAAATTTGCTTTTAACTCATAGGTCATTCTGTTTAAGTCGAAAAGTGTAGCCAAACGTTTTTTACGTTCGCTTTCATTAGCTGCATTGCGCATCCAGGGAGTTTCTTCTAATAAAATCGATTTCAATTCCTGGTTTTTCTCCAGGTTAGATAACAATGCTTCGCCGTTATTGGTGTTTTTCCATTGTTCAAAAACCGTTTTAATTTTTGGCGATGAATTAATAATTCCAGTTGCGAAACTATTGGCATAAAAGCGGCTAAATGTTTGCTCGGCACACTCATACGGATATTCCATCAAGTAAGGTAAGGCCTGCACCGCATACCAAACCGGATTGGAGGTAAACTCGAAAGTTAAACTTTGGTTGCGTAAATTTTTTGAGGCTCCTGATTTCTTCAGTTTCTCAAAATCGAAAGTTTTGGTGGTGTTGCCGCGTACATTTATCTGCATACTTTCGGTAACCAACATGGCATTTGCTAAAACCGGAATGGTATTTTCTTCACCATCGCTAAATTTGCCACTTTGGGCCAAAACTTTATAGGTAATGGCACTAATGCCTGACGGGATAATCAATGTCCATTTTAAAACAGTATTGCCCTCATCATCCACTTCAAAAGTTTTTTCCGATTTTTCATTTGCACCAAAAACCTGGACCGGTTTTCCTGTTAAAGCATCGGTGAGCGCTAAACTGGCATTACCTGTCAGTTTTTTACCGGCCAGGTTATTCAGTTTGGCGCTTAATAAAATGGTATCACCCTCACGAAAAAAACGTGGTGCATTAATGGCAATGGCCAATTGTTTTTGCGTAATCAACTCCTTTGTGATAGATGCCGTTCTTAAATCTTTGGTATGTGCAAAACCCATCATTTTATAACGTGTTAAACTTTGCGGGATGGTAAACTCGATCTTGATTTCGCCTCTAGCATCAGTTAACAACTGCGGATAAAAAAATGCAAGTTCGTTAAAGTTGGTGCGTGGGGTTACGTTGGCTTTTTTAAGAGGTTCAATTTCCTCCCGTAGTGTTGTTGACTTATCTTCAGCTGCCATTGGAAAGATAATCGCATCGGCAGATCTACTGCCATAAATTGCATTGGCCGCAACTGGAGCACTTTGTAAAGTGGCAACACCCCTAATCTGAACAACCGAACCAGTCATATTTTGCTTTTTTTGTGTAGCATATCCAGTAACCACCACTTCATTTAAAGCATTCCCATCTTCTTTCAGCGTTATATCAATCCGTTTTTTACTACCTATTTTTATAGAATAGCGTTTAAAGCCGATAAAAGAAAAATTAAGCGTCTCCCCTGCTTTGGCATTAATGGTGTAAATACCAAAAATATTGGTGGTAGTAACCATTTTACCTACGCTAACCTGTACGCCCGGCAGTATTTCGCCCTGATTATCAAACACCACCCCATAAATTAATTTACCATTTTCCAACTCCGCGAGTTTTTTTAACGCTTCCGGAGATAAACCTTTTCGTTTAGCCCTTTGTAAATTGCTGATGTAGTTCCTGTAACCAGAGTTGTATCCGCCATAATAGTTATACCCAAACAGATTAAGGTTTTCGTAGCCCCGGGTAATTACGCTATAATTTCTATCCTGTCTTAAAAACCATAGATAACCTGGGTTAGCAACATTGCTTACATTGAAATTCCAGTTATAAAAACCATAATTAAAACTGGTTTGCAGATTGGTATTCCAGTTCATCTTCCTCAGGTCGTCCAAACTTGCATCGTAAAGTGTAGCCACCATTTCGGCCATTTGTTTTTCTCCCTTGTTATTACTGATCTGCAGTTTCCAGCTTTCCTTTTCACCAGGTTGCAACTTATCGCGAAAGGTTAAAAAGCGGATGTCCAGTTCTTTTTGTGGGTCTGCAATTTGAATCTGTTGCATGGAGTTGTAAACAGTGCCTTGATGCACCATGGTAAATTGCACAGCAAAACCATCTTCGTAATTGGCTTTTGGTTGTATTTTAACAATGGTCTGTTTTGGCGATAAATTGATCCACACTTTTTCTGCTATGCTATCGCGATAATAAATTTCGTAATAAGCCTTGCTGTTTTCTGCCAAACCTGCCAAACGAAATACAGCGCTTTCGTTTGGTTTGATCACAGTAACTTCTGGTGCAATCCATTCGAGGTTTGATTGTATTACCGCAGGTGCTGCATGATAAATCACCACGTATTTATCTACTGTAACCGTATCATTTGCTCCATTTACTGCCATTAAGCTGATTTTATAATAACCTGGTTTCAGATCTTTCTGACTAAAGCTTAAATTTCCACGACCGTTTTTGGCGCTAAGGTTTTGCTTAAATTCTACTGATTTTACCGGCCATTTGGCTACTTCAAGTTCATTGTTATAGTCATCATCAGGAAAGTTTTTAATAAAATCTTCCTTGCTCATGGCATAATTTTCGGCATAAAAAGGGCTTTTGTTCATCAGCCTTGATGGCGCCTGCAGTAAACTCCATTCAGCTTTAACATCAGCCTTAATGGCTTCATTGTTTAAATTGGTAACCGAAAAGGAGATACTATCTGTTTTATTACTCAAATACTCAACTTGCGCTGCACTGATATTAAGTGTAATATCCTTCTTTCCAACATTTAGGCCGGTCGTTTTAGAACGGGTTTCGCCATTTAAATCAGTGATATCAGCCACAATTTCATAGCTATAATTTGCCCTGGCATCCGTAACGTTTGCAAAAAAAGTAATCTCGAATTTACCACCTGCTTTGGTGCTTGTTTTCCCGATGGCTACCTGCTTTCTTTCAGCGTACATCCTTGAGCCATAAATAACACTCCGCTGCTCATAGCTGAGCCTGTAATCATCCATCACGCTCCGGAAAACTTTATAATTTACCTTCGCGTTGCTCACCGAATAGCCAGAAAAAGAACTGGCTTTACCCTCTACTTTAATGCTATCATTCAGTTTATATTGTTTGTTGGGTTTATCAAATACCACTTCGAAAGTAGGCCGCTTATACTCTTCAACTTGTACAGCAATGTGGCCATATTCGGTTTCAATTTCCATCTGACCGTTCAATATGCCCATTGGGATGGTAAACGAACCTTGAAATGTGCCGTAATCGTTACTCATCAATTTTGTTTTGGTAATCTCTTTTCCATTGGCATCATTAAAAGAAACATCAACGGCCTTATTTATGGCAATTTTATTCTTCCCATTCAGGATATTCAAACACAATCCTTTATAATAAATGGTTTGTCCCGGGCGGTAGATAGGTCTGTCGGTAAATAGAATTACGCGTTCCTCTTCTTCATCTTCATCATCCCGGTAGCCATTATAATTGTTAATGTTGATCTGCAATTCATCCTTACCAAGCTTTAATAATGCGGCACTCATGCCAGACTGGGTTTCGGCGGTACTGGCATAACCATTCCCATCTGTAGTTAACAATTCACCATCAATATATTTACGCGTATTGTAATCATATCTCCGTTGCCTGATCGTAACATTTTTTAAAGGTTCACCATTATTCGACTGACGAACAAAATATTCATGTTTATCAATATTGCACCTGTTAATAACCGCCATTGCCGTAACCTTAAAGTTGATGTTACTATAAACAGTATCGTTCTGTTTGCGGTTAATGGTCCGGGCAATTAGAGTATAACTACCAAAAGGCAATGCCTCAATTTTATCAACTAAACTGTGGGTTTGATAATCGTTGGTTTTAGGCACAGCCACTGCCCACTGCTTAACTATTTTATTCTTCCTTAAAAAAGCTAAAAAATCGGCCTTATTGTTAAACTGTTCATAGTCATTTTTAAATTCGGGCGAATGGTACAACTTCAGCTGTACAGTATCTGTATTTTTGTAGGATAGATATAATTGGCTGGGTTGATCTGGCTGTACAAATTCTTTTACTTTAACCGATAAACTACTGCTTTTAATCTCTTCAATTAAATTCCTGGCATTTTCTGCCCCGATGCTTTTTGGGAAGGCATTTATCGCTTTTTCTGACAAAGCAACCGCTGTAATCAGGTTTTGTTTATTGGTATCAACGGGTAATTGTGCATTTTTATGTAAAGCAGCCTGCTCATATAAAATATCAGCAAAAACTTCGCTTTGCATGCTTTGCTCAGCCAACAGACTTAAAGCGTTATAGTACAATTCCTGTTTGTCCCCGGTAAAATGCTGTTGTACAAATTTTAACCTTTTTAAATCCACATCGGCCAGTGCTGAAGAATTACTGCTGTTTTGATGAAATCTGATCAGGTTTTTAAACAGCTGCAAAGCCTGTGCTTTAAATGAAGAACTATCGGCCGGTATGGTAATGTTTAAAAATGTTTGCCTGTTACCAAACCAATCAGCATTGCTCATGTCAATCAATTCATCATCATATTGCGTAAGATTGAGTTGTGTATTACTAAAAACATCAATGGCACGGTGGGCCAGCAGGTCGTATAAAGTAGGTCTAAAGCTTCTGTATTTTTTATCACCCGCTAAAACTGCATCTAAAGTATCTACTTTCGTCTGTTGTAAAATCTGGCTTTCTTTTAACGATAACAGGTAATATTTAACCGTTTCATCATTCAGCTTTTTAATGCTCCAGGTTTTAAGGTCATCGCCAATATCACCCTGCACCTGCGTACGCTGGTTAATCTGCCAACGGTTCTGTTGCAGGTAGTTCCAATAGGTTTCAGCTAAAAGTGATTGTAAAATGCTTTTTTCAGGCTGTTTGGTGATATTGATATCTTTGCGCAAATTGATCAAAATCTTATCAAAGGCATTTTCTTCCAGGTAACTTTGAAACATCATCCGGTAAATAACCGATTTAACCAACAAAGGTGTATTATGTGTTTGGCGCGCCTGCTCATTAATTTTTTCAATCAAAGCAAGTGCATTTTTTGGTTTGGCCTGGCTGGCAATAGAATCTACCCTGTAAAAATCGTTGAGTGTATATTTCTGTTGTGCAGAAATACGTAAGGACAGCAAAATGAGGAGAAAAAATAGGGCGGGGAGGCGTAATGATATATTCATAAGTAGCGTGCGTTTTTAGTATAGATGGAATGAACGCCTAAATTCCATAAGCGGTAGATATTTATCTGATTCTTATACGAATCTAAGTATTAATGAACTAAATGTTACAAGCAGCAAACATTAAGGTTTTTAACATTCACGGCATAACATTATCTTTGCCCCATGTCAACACAATTAAAAAATCTTTCTGATTTCTCTCACACCACTGTTCCCAGTGGTGCAAACTATAAATTCGGAATTATTGTAGCCGAGTGGAATGCTG
>Ga0157371_10001250_pt1 | contig 26882 bp, 44 predicted proteins | sample C45metaG_FD_113462 | JGI IMG/M metagenome (GOLD analysis project Ga0157371, IMG submission 113462) | Corn rhizosphere microbial communities from Kellogg Biological Station, Michigan, USA - C4-5 metaG | ecosystem: Host-associated > Plants > Roots > Rhizosphere > Soil | place: USA: Michigan... | reverse complement strand
TTTCGAATGGGCGTGCGGCACTGTCACCGGCGTGTCGGAATCCGGGAGTTGACTATGTAAACAAAGAAAACTTCTGCCAGTGTTGTGACAGCAACAGGTAGAAAAACACCGCCGCAGTGAGTACGGAGCAGGTACTCACTACCAAAAAATCGGGTACTCCTACGTGTTGCCCAACATTCGAATAACAAGGAAGGTTTTGGGCATGAGCAACCCGGACAAGACACTGGTAGCCCACCTCGGGCAGTTAGTCCGTGCAGAACGAGCACGCCTCGGCTACACCTCAGTCGAGAAAGCAGCAGAAGCCGCAGGTATCGGCAACTTCAAAACGTTGGCGCAGTTCGAACTGGGTCACACGTTCCCGCAGTCAACGAACAGGTCAAAGATCGAAGACCTACTCATGTGGCGTGACGGTTCACTCACTGAGGCGTTGAAGAAGGACCAGGACGAGCTGACGTTCGAGTGGTTCCGTGACTGGGAGAAAGAAGAACCAGTATCGGCGGCTGCGGACCTTACGGATGAGGCGCTACTACTTGAAGTCATCAAACGCATGGACAGGTGGCGCATGACGTTGGGTTCTGTGGCGTCGTTGCAGGATGCTGTGGATGTGGGGAAGTTGGCTAGTGGAGGGGCCGACTTCAAGGGGACTCCGGCGCAGGTGGCGCATCAGAACGCGTATGACCTTGCGGCGCATACCCCGCGTGGGGGTAAGAAGGTAGACCCCAGGAAAGCTACCCGGAAGTAAGTTAATCGTGTCGTTGGACTAACACGCCGGAGAAGTGGATTAATGTCACGGCCCCATGCTCTCCTAGTGATTCACGCATCATTCGTTCTGGAGAGGCTGGGGCTTCCATGGGTAGTACTGCGCTGTACGTTGACCTTCCCGCAGGTGTTTGTGGGTATTACGACCACGAGACGGGGAACATTTATGTGGATAAGCGGATGCCGAATCGTTCGCAGCGGTGCACGTTTGAGCATGAGTTGACGCATAAGCTCCTTGGGCATGGGCCGGCTGTGTCGTTGGTTCAGAGGTTGCAGCGTGAGATTGCTGTGGAGAGGTTGACGGCGCGTAGGTTGATCCCGTTCCCGGCGTTTTTGGCGGCGATGACTCGGCACACGAACGCGGCTGATATTGCGGACGCTTTGGACGTTGACGAGGACCTGTTGTACGCCAGGGTGTTCTCGTTGACCCCGGAAGAACAAACCATTTTCGAGGTGTGCGGCAGGTTCTGTATTGGTGTGGGGACGGTGGAGGCGCAGCGTGGTGCGCCGCCACCCATCCGCCCGTTACGTGCAGCAGGTCTTTTACTCGTCGCCTAACCTATCTGTTGTCTCTGCTGTAACACCCCAATGAGCAGAGCCCACAAACTCGTCTACCTTTCTTGGTGACATCACCAACCAAGAAAGGTAGACTCACGTGTATGAGCAACCGAAAATTCCCCATCGTGGGAGAGTGCGTCATCATCAACTCACGCGGCCACCTCAAGGATGGACGCACCGGAGTGGTCATCTATCACAGCGAGTTCATGGGGACCGTTGGTATTGAGGTTGACGGACAAGACTACGGGTTCATGCTGTCCGAAGTTTCGCCGCGAGGTGACGCATCATGACCGCCAGCATCCCGTCCTTGTTGCAGCCCCTGAAAGACCGACTCGCCGCAGCCACCCCCGGACCGTGGGAAACGCGGGAGGACAACCTCTATGACGAGGTAGACGTGGTGCACGACCAAGAGCAGGTTTCGTTCGTAGCGTCATGCGGTGACAAGCACGGGCCCCGCGTCCTCGCTGACGCCGAGTTCATCGCCCACGCCACCACGGATCAGGCCAAGCTCATCGCAGCAGTAGAGGCCGTGGAGACGCTTGCGGCGTACTGGGAAGAGACTCCTGCGCTGCGCAAAGGAACGGCGGCAAAAGACCTGCGCGCCGCACTCACCCAGGCGTTGGGTGGTGACACGGCATGACCGCGCACGATGAGCTGCATGCGGTCATCTACGGATACTTCGGCCCAGACCTGACCGTCAACAGCTACAAGTCGCCCGATCAGCAGGACCACGAGCTGACTGATGCGATCTTAGCGGCTGGCTATTTCAAGGTCAGTGAGGCCGCGATAGAACGAGCGGCGAGAACTATCGCTTTGAGTGTTGGCTGGAGCTATGCCCCGAAGACATGGCACATTGACACGGCCCGTGCTGTTGTTGCGGCGTTGCGGGAGGAAGCATGAGCTACGATCCGGGACGCTGCTTCTGGTGCGAGAACATGCAGTGCGCCAACTGCAACGGCATCAACGAATGGCGAAACCCGCACGCAAGCGCATCTATCGGGCAGCCATGCCGATGCACAGGGCAGCACCAGCGCAAAACGGAGGAGGCATGACTAGGCAGTGGGCGTGCCAGTACAAGACGTTCCTTGATGGTGACTATGACCGTGAAGTCACAACCTGGAACTTCCGGCCCATCACCGAGCAAGAAGCCAAGGACATGGTGAACAACATGAACCGCAACAACGCTGGCCTCGCACGCCTCGTATCCCGTGAACTACCTGACTGGAAGGTGGAAGCATGAGCGTGCCTGACGAAGCGGAAGAAGCGTGGGGCCTGCAACACGGCAGCGAGGTCTATGTCATGGCCGAGTCCTCAGCGCGTGAGCATCCAAATGCCGACTTGCAGCTTGTCTGCAAGAAAGGAGGCGAGTGGCATGCATGTAAGTGACGCGGCAGCAGAAGCGGTAGCACGAGTTCTTGTGGCCCACCAGCGGCAGAGCGCAGGATCATGCCTGTGCGGCTGGTCGAGGCTTGGGTTATCTCACCCTGAGCACCAAGCTGCGCTGGTCATTGAAGCCGCGGCCCCGTTCATCGCCGCGCAAGCATGGGATCAAGGGTTCAAGCAGGGCGGGCCGATGCATGACGTGAACATGGACGACCCCGACGCCCACGAACGAAACCCCTACAGGAGCGGCGAAGTCGCTCCCGGTGAGACACCGAACCCGCCAGAGCCAGAACCGTGGCCTGCTGGGTTACGTGCCCGCTTGATAGCGACAGGCTGGCTCAAGAAATGACCAACACCAAGACGGGTTGCGGAACCAATCGAGGTTACTGGAACGGGTGCCGCTGTGATGAATGCAGCGATGCCATCAGGTCATACTGGGCGGACCAGAGACTAGCCAAAGGGATGCAAATCCATCGCTCCGGAGTCCACCCACGGCATGCAAAGCCACTACACAAACCACGGGTGCCGGTGCGACCTTTGCAAAGCAGCACAAGCACAAGCGGTCCGCGAATACCGGGCAAGGAAATCGGCGTGACAACCGACGAGCGATGGCACTGCCACATCGAAGGCGACCACCCCTACCATGTATGGCCCGTCAATGACCTTGTAGAGCATGACCACGACGACCCTGAAGGTGATTGCATCTGCGGGCCAACAGTTGAACCAGTCGAAGGGCACAACGGATACATCGGCTGGCTCATCACACACCACGCACTCGACGGCAGGGAATAGGGGGGCGGGCATGGAGATCAACAAGAACACCATGACTATGTGGGTTTCTGCTGAGTCGGTGTGGATGTACAAGTCTTTCAGTGACCCACGGTATTCCCGCAAAGCTACCCGCCACGAAACGCCACCAACGCCGGAGGATTGGGCGCTGTACTATCAGGCCAAAGCGGGGCTGCGTGCGTTGGAAGCTTACGCTGGTACTGAATGGGGCGGGCCAGACTATCGGACCGAAGTCAACGAACCAGAACCCCACGCCACATACGAGTACCACGAAACCGAAGAAGAATGGTACGCCCGATGCCACGAACTAGACAGCAGGGGAATGGGGGAGGCCAAGTGAATGCTGAACAGTTCCTCGCTAGTTATGCCGAGCGTTCCGAGATGACCCGCGAGCAAGTCTTGAATGGGCATGTAGTTGCCACGTGCCACTGCGATTACGATGGCTGCGAGGGGTTCCAGGTCAACGCAGAAGATAACCTGCTGCCATGGCGGGACGAGGTAGTGCTGATTCGTAGTTGACGCTATTGCGTTCTCAGCGGAGCATTACTGATTCGTAGCGTTACCAGCACCAATACGCAGCACTGTGGCCTGAAACGGCAGAGAAGGACTTGAGCTAAGGCGCTGGCTGTGTTGGGCGCCCTAAGTGTGAAGTGGCTCAAGCCGCCACATAAAGGTCTTGGCTGACGTGCCAAAACAGCAAGGCCCGAGCAAGGCCCCTACCCCGGCCAGGGTAGGGGCCTTTGCGCGTAACAAACCGGGTGTTCCCACGTGTTCCCACGGGGAAAATGCTGTTCCCGCAGGGAACATTATTGGGTGTTCTTGGGTGGTGTTTCCCACCAAAAAAGGCTGTTTTGAGGATTAGTCTTTACCAAAACCGGGCTATCACAAGGAATGTGTCAGGAGTTCGAATCTCCTTAGCTCCACCCATTTCACCCCTAGAACCCGCGGAAGTTTCAGGCCGTGTTCCCTAGAACCGCTGGACTGTTCCCAAAAATAATGGGAAAATTAGAGTGATGCAACAAAATACTCTGAACGGTGACACAGTTATGGTCAATTCGCATGCGACATTCGGAGCCATTGGGGCAGCTTCTAGACGTACCGCGGCTCAGATACAGGCGAAGATGGAAGGTCTGTCCGCGCCCGCAGCGGCTCTTACTACCGGCGCCGATGTTGTGCGAGGACTAATCGAAGCAGAAGACGCCAGATTGCAGATGGCTCGGTTTCAAAATGCTCTTGGCGACTATTATGACGCTGGCATGATCGGTGTAGCCCCTAAACTGGACGACTTCACAAGCGCCCGTGGCTAGTGTTCATGAGCGTCCGCGTAAGAGGGGGCCGTCGAGTTGGCAGTTGAAGTGGCGTGACCCGGTAACCCGTAAGGCCGAATCCGAGACGTTCGGTAGCCGGGATGAGGCGGAGTTGTGGCAGCGGTTGTTGGATGCGAACGGGCAGTCATTCAAAGCTGCCGAGAAAATGTATGCCAACGCGAAACTTGAAGGCCCCACAGTGGTTGAGGCGTTGGAGCGACACCTCAACCAGCTTGTGGACGTAACCCCGTACACCATCAAACGCTACCGGGCGGCAGTTACCAACCACTTCAACGGGCCGTTAGGTGAACTGAAAGTAACGGGCCTGACCCATGGTGACATTGTTGACTGGATCCGCTGGATGCAGGGCCGGGGTAAAGCACCCAAGACCATCGCCGACAAACACGGCCTACTCAGTGCCGCCATGCTCACGCAGGTTCGGCTGGGAACAATCCCCAGGAACCCATGTGACGGCGTACGCATGCCTAAGAAGCGCAGGGTGGGTGACGATGGGGACGACATCACGATGGACGATTACAGGGCCATACGTGACCGCATGGATTCCCACTTCCGCCCGTTCGTTGACTTCCTCGTAGGGTCTGGTTGCAGGTTCAGTGAAGCCTCAGCCTTGACGGGACCTGACTTTGACCTGTCAGGGAAACCGCCTCTCGTGTACATCACCAAAGCCCACAAACTAGGCGGCGACGAATCACCCGCCCGCTACATAGGCGATCCCAAGTCAGCAAAGTCACGCCGACGTGTCAGCCTCGCACCATCAACCGCGGAAGTCATCGCGCCTCTGGTTGCCCGTGTACTCAAAGACGGGGGCAACGTGTTCACCATGAAAGAAGGCGGCGAAATGACACACCAAGCCTTCTACAATCGGGCATGGAGTAAACCCCGTGCCGCAGCAGGGTTAGGACCAGGGGCCGGCAAACACGTCACCGTCCACTCACTCAGGCATCTCCACGCCGCCATCATGCTCCAGGCTGGTATGTCCATGTATGAACTCTCAGCACGGCTCGGACACAACTCCATCCAAATGACGGTTGACCTCTATGCCCACCTTCTCCCTGAAGCCCACTTCCGCGGCGCCGAACACGCAGCAAAGGCCCTCGGGGAGATACCAGAGATAGTTGTCGAGTAGCCCATTTAACGCACAAATGGCCCCCACCCTCGCATTTTTATGCGAGGGTGGGGGCGTTTTGTTTGGTTAGGCTTGTGGCATGGAAGTTACTTTGACCGTGGAAGACAGTGAGGGCGGTATCGGGCACGTGTCCGCTGTTGGCACGGACTACACGGACGCGTACACCAAAGCGCGCGAACTCATCCCGGAAGGGTGCAAAGCCGTCGTCATACGCGCGGGAACATAACCGGTCTTATGTAGCCCCTTATGCGGGCGTCTTGAACACCGTGCAGCGTCCGATGTCCACCATGCCCCCGGTGGCGGTCACAGACACGCGGGCCTGCAGGTAGGTGGCTGAAGGCTGGATGACCGCGCCCTCAACCATGAGCGTGTAGGTGTTATCCCGCACGGCGCCTGATCCTTGCTGCCAGATGTTCTTGAGGTCCAGCGCTTGGCTGTTCGGGTGGAACACACCGCCGTTGAACTGGGAGACGCCCACCAGCCCTGTCGTGCGGACTTCGACGGCGGCAGTTACAACATCGCCCGGCTTCAAGCCTGCCGCGCCGGTCAAATCCCACCAGACACCACCTGATGCCACAACATTGGCCGTGTTTGTCGCCCCGATTGCGAGGCGCGTCCATTCGCCGGGCATCCCGTCAGTGCGGGCTACCTTCGAGACTGCACAGTCCACCGTGCCGCCGCTGGCAGAGAGTCCCCACTGAGTTCCTGGCGTGCCAGTGATGCCGTTCGCGATGGTCCCACCGGTGCCGAGGTTGCAGGCGTTTCGCATGTAGTTCAGCGGGTCGTTGTTGTTCGATGAGAACACGTCAGCCGCGGGGAAGAATGGGCGCAGTGCATCAGCAAGCACCCTGCCCATGGCTTGTGCGCCAATGGCGTTGGGGTGTGTTCCGTCCGCTGTGTGGAACGGCGAGATGTATGGGATGCCTGTTGCCGGGTCGGTCATTGCGGATGAGATGTCCGCGAGGATCACGCCAGGGGTTTTGCGGGCGTAGTCCTTGATGAACTGGTTGACGATAGCAAGGTAGGCGTAGCCGCCAGCGTTGTTCATCGTGGACCGGGACATGGTTGTGAGGACCACGAGCCGCCGTCCGCTGGCTCGTACCTTGGCGTAGATGGCCGTAAGTGCAGTGATTGTGCGGGATGCTGCCCAACCTTGCGAGAAATCGTTGGCCCCGCAGTGAACGGAAACAATGTCAGACGGCACAGCCAACAGCGAGTCAAGCCGTGCAAGAACCTGCTCCGAGGTATCGCCAGGAACGCCGCCGTTGCCAGCCATCTTGAGGCGGTGCCCAAGCTGGGCGTTCGCCCAAGCGAACATCCCTGCTGACGTCGCGCCCGTAGCGTATGCCGTGGTGACTGGCAGCAGCGGGTTGTCAGAGAGGTTGCCAGCGTCCATGTAGGTGATGGAGTCACCAATGGGCATGAACCTGTAGCCAGCGGGCCGCAGAATGCCGCTCTCGCGCTCCCGCTTCATGTACGCCTTTGCGGCGCCGAGGGTTACAACATCCATGATCAGACCACCGTCGAGCTAGTAGGGTTGCCGTTTGCGTCGTAGGCCCACGTGCGGACCTTGCCTAGCCGAGTTTCGGTGTTCACCGTGCCGTCAGTGTTGTAGGTGTACGTGGTGGTGATGCCGTTCTCTGTGGAGCTGGTGACCTGACCAGCTCCGTTGTAAATGATGCTCGTGGACGGTGCGAAGCCAGGGACATAAGTGGCATTAAGTGCCGTGTCCTGGAGTCGGGCCGGGAGGTTTGTGTCAGCCACCTTCACAGGCGCCGGGAGGGTTAGATCATCACCAACAGAAACAAGCTTGTTGACCATGCGGTCACTCTCCAATCAGGTAAAGGCCGGGGTGGTCAGGGTCGGCGGTGAAGGCGTGGCCAGCGAAGTAGTACAGCCCCGGGTGGAGCGGGTCTTCGGACAGGCCCGGCCCGCCCGCGCCAGCGTTGATAGCAGCCTCCGCGGCCCCCAGCCGCTCGAGCGTTGGGGCGAGGAGGTCCTGTGACCGTTGGGCGTTCGTCGCAATATGGTTCTCACCATTCCGGACAGGGTCATTGCCGTCCGGTTTCTTGAAACCCAGAGGCGTGGTTTCTACGGCCACAGGGGCCTCCTATCCGGTTTGTTAGGCGCGGTGAGCTGGGGCGTCGTCGTCCTCGGCGGTGGGCTGGTTGCCGACCTTTTCGAGGATGCTGGCCCACCAGCGCAGCAGGGTGGTGTACGCGAGTTGCTGGAGGCCGTAGAAGACGAGGAACGCGTTCAAGTAGTCCTCCAAAGTGACCAGCACCAGCCGGCCACGCAGCACGATGTACACCGCCGCCAGGATTACGCTCACCAGGATCGGCACAGCCACCCGCACCAACCGCGACCACGACTCACGCTTAGCCCACGCAATCGCCAACGGCGCGAAGATGGCCAGCGCTGCCGTCACCACAGTGACCAGAAGCTCAGTGTTCTCCACAACTCAGCCTTTCGCTTGAAGCTGCTGGACGGCAGACTGCAGCGCGGAGAGAGACTCGAGGATCTTGCCCGCGTTGTGGTTGTCCAGGCCGCTGATGGAGAACCCGCCCAAGATGGACTCGTTCGTGCCGTCGTTGTTGAAGATCGCCTCATGGACGGCGTGAGTCTCCTTGAACATTTCGGAGATCGTGGGGCCGCCAGTGAAAGCCGGGGTGTTGAGGAATTCGTGCATGTCAGTCATGAAATCTACTTCTTCCGTAACAGGGGTGGGTGTGGTGACTTCGCCGGCGTATTCAATGGAGTCGCTGACCTCGACCACCCGCACACGCTCGATGTCCTCGGACCAGCCGAGGTACGTGAGTGGCAGGCCCCAGTAGGCGTAGTAACCCATCAGGTCAGCGAGACTAGAGTGATGGTGCGGCACCGTGGACGGGTCGCTGGTGGAATAGACCGAACCGTCAGGGGCGCCAAGAACCACGTGCCCCAACGGTTCGTCTTCCATGAAGAACCACAGCACCGTCCAGACGCCACGGGGCGGTAACTCGCCAGGGTGCTTGTACTGGGCATTGGCCCACCCAGCCGTAGCGGAGGGGTAAACGCCAGGGTAAATACCGAACGCCTCCCGCACATACTGCAAGCACCAACCCGGCTTGCAAGGAATGTTCGGATTAGGTTGAACCAACTGCTTAGCCATATGGTGTCCTAGTCGTAAAGCCCCTCAGGCCATTCAGGCGGAGGGGGAGGGTTGCCAGCGTTAATGTGATCCCGCAGGCGGTTGATGTAGTTATCGCGGATCATCTCGCGTCGGCGCGCCTTGTTCTGCTCAGCCTTCAGCTCAGCAATATCAGCGCGCATCACCGACATCTCTTTATCCTTGGCTTCCCGGTCATCCTTGATCTGCTCCTGAAGCTGATCAATCAACGCGTTCTCAGGTTTGCCTTTATGCTGGATCTTCGTCGCCAGCCACGTCCCGCAAACAGTGACAGCAGCCACCGCAACCGACCCGACTATTGCCCATTCATTCACCGGCACCACCCGGTGGCTGTTTCCGCCTAAGCATGTCCTGAAGCGCAGTGACCTTGATAAGGAACCCAAGGACAAGACCAGCAGGTGTCAGCCAGATCATCGCCGCCTGAGCTAATTCCGGGTTCGTAAACCCTGTCGCCGCCCACGCGATCAAATACCCAACACCCCACGCCGCGACAGCACCAACCAAGAGCGAAAGGCCGTAGCGGGTGTGACGGTTGATCATGTCAGCTACGCAAAGGATCGCCGCGGTGAACCACACAGCAGCCCACAAACCAAGGATCCTGCCGTCAAACGTGACAAGAGACTGTCCTTGGTTGAGGGCAGCAGGGTTGATGTTTGCGTATGACAGGCCACGAGTGAACGCCAGGACCGCCCCAGCAGTGAGGGTGATGTTCCTGCCGATCACGACCCGTCTATACGCTTTCAGGTCCCTCATGAGTTCCACGACATCATTGAGAGGGGGAACACGAGCGCCCCGACTGATTGGGTGGGGACGTTCACAAGGAAGTAGATTTTGATCTGCCCTGCGGGGGTGACCCACACGTTCACTTGGTACGCGTTCGTCAGAATAACGAACGGTTCCGAATAGGTCTTCGGTGCGTACTCCACAGGGAACGTCGCCAACGTGTACTCAGTGTTCGCCAAATACGTGATCGGCACATTGTTCGCCAACGCACCAGACAGCGACACGCGCCTGCCGATACGAGACACCGACGCGGGCCGCAACGCATCCAGAAACCACGTCCCAGCCTGCCGATAATTCGCCGAAAACGACAACACCGCAGGAGCCAACGGCAACCAAGCAGACCCATCCCAAATATCATCAGGATGACCCGGCAAATCCATGCGCTGCACCCGCAAACCCGTGTACTTCGTCAACGCATCACGCTGAGCCTGCGAACTAACACGCACCGCACCAGGAACCTGCTTGAAAGCATTCCCCAAATCATCGGTCAGGTTGTAAGGGTCAGAGTTCGTAGGAACCACAACACCGTTTTCAAGAGTATGCACTAGGCGCTCCAATCAAGTTCGATTTGCCCAGCGAGTGGGTCTGTGAGTCGGCTTGTCCAGCCGGTGTATGGGTCGCCCGCGAAACTAATACCGCCGCCGTTAGCGAGGGTCGATGCGATACCCGCAAACGCGGGGTGAGCGGAAGAAACGTTCACCCACGACGGGCCCTGACCAGCCGTAACCGAAATATCAAAAGGACCGGCGACACGGGCAACGTCACCACCAGGGCGGGCCTGCGACGGATGCGCATACAAATGCACCATGGCAGCAGAGTTATACGAACCGACCGTGAGACGCTGCGGGATCCTAAACCGGATCGCCGTGATTGTCTTACCCTGCAACGCAGGACGCGGTGCCCCATAAAAAAACGAGCCCGTCAGCGTGTAACCGCCATACGAACCCGAATAGACTTTCTCGCCACCACCAGCCCAACGACCCCAACCACCAACACCAAACGTGTCACTAGCAGTAGCCGTCAACACCTCAGTACCAGTGGACACCACAGGCGGCGGTGGGGGAGGCGGTGCAGGAGGCGGCGGCGCCAACGCCTGGATCTTCCCAATAACCGTAGGCTTACCCGCATCCCACGTCAGATAGATAGGATCCCCCGGAGAATACGAACCAATAAAACGATCCGTCTCGTAAGTAACCCCATCCTCACCAACAAAAACAATCAAAGTAGCCAAACCAGCAGGAATAACCGCCGACGCCGTACCAGTAGACGGGCGGGGCTGATCCGTGAACCCAGCAACCACGAAAGCCGAAGACAAACCCCGACCCTCCGTCGTAATGTCAACAACAATGTTGCCGCCCTGCAAAGGCTGTATCGGGTCGGCCCATCTCGCGTCAAGCAAGTTTCCGCCAACATCCGCCCACCACCGCGAACCGTCCCAATAAGCTTTCCCATACTTGCGGGTAATCCCACCCGAAGGCATCGCAGCAAGCGTATGATCCAAGCCCATGCGTCTCCTTAAGGTAGATCGTCCCAAGACATGACAGGACCAGCACCCCACGTAGAAGGCATCCGATCCCAAGTAAGCGGCGGCAAATTCCCGGTCAGGTGTTGCGCCCAGTCAGTACGTTCCAGAGCGCCGATCACGTCACCATAAGCGCACACCACAGTCAAAGAGGTGGGGCCAGGAACGGTTGTGCCAGAACGTTTGATACTCGTGATTTCGCCAGGGATCCAAGCGACCCTGCCAGCGAACGGACAACCAACCTCAATACGATCACCAGCCTGCAACTCAGGACGCGGCACACACTCAACGTTCAGCTCCAACGCGAGAGACGCCAAGAACTTATCCCGCAACTCAATCGCATACAGAACAGCCGCGGCAGTCGTCGTGATCATCTCAGAGCTGTAAAAGGTAGGCACCTTGCCGTGCGGGCCACCATACTTCAACGGCCCGCTATCAATCGACACGGCAGCCCGAACCGGGTTACCAGAGCCTTCTTCCTTACCCTCAACAACCCAACGGTTATACAAACCATCAAACGACTGCTTACGAGCAACCTTGACAAGACCCTCATTAGGACCCACACGCCACACAGGGTTGGCAGCACGCGGATACACGTGACACTCACCATCACCACCCATGCGGTAACGAGCGGACACCCTGCCAAGAAGATCCTGCACAGCCTCCAAACGTTCACGATCAAACACCAACTGCCGCGACACCCCAACATCACCGACACCAGGATCCACAACCACCGGGAAATACGGAGTCAACAAACGCTGAACCTCGCTAATCACAGTCGCACCAGAACCCGGAGACTCAGGCGCCTCAAAACGGTCACGATCAGGCTCAACCGTTAGATCAACAGCCTCAAGCCGGACAACGCTCCGAGTGATCAGCACCCGACGCTTATGCGGTTCAAGCAAGCCGTCAGGTTCCTCATACCCATACTCATCAACAACCCTCGACTCGGTAACCTCATCAGGCTCATTCGACGTGACCCGGTACATCCCATATTCACCGCACCAGCACCGCCGACACGGTAAATGATCTGCAACCGCGCACCAGTGACAGCTAACGGGTCATCCAACCGCCAAGCCCCCAACGTCCCGTCAGGATCCGCGACAGTCAGGGACACCTTCTGCCCGACCTTCACGTTATCCCCGGCCTGATCATCAGCCCCCCAGCTAATGACCTCCAACGGCTCAGCAACCACCAGCGAATCACCACGCCACGCCCACACCGTCAACGAATCAGCAGGCCTAGAACCCTCCAACGCATCCAACGACAACTCATCAATCAGACGCACAGAAGACTCCTATTAAAATGGGCGGGCAACCGTTAAACTTAGGGATGACGATTAACAGCGCAGCATTCGCCGCTATCGGGGCTGCATCATTCGGTTACTTCTTTGACGTTCGGGCGAAGATGGAGAACCTATTCGCTCACGCCGCCGCACGGACTGTCGGTGAGGATGTTGTGCAGAAACTCATCGCAGCAGAACAACGGCACTCCGAACTACGGCCAGATCCGTTCAACTGGGAACGCGTCAAGAACCAGATCGACCACGCGGCTGGGCCCACCCAAGCGGACGAGTCATGAGTCGCGTTGACCAGCAAGGCATCAAGCACCCGACAATGGATGACCCGTTTGATCTAGTGAAAGACGCCCCGCACATCATCAGTTGCGAGGAATGCAGCGAGCTGTTCCCCGCCGTCGCGTCAATCGTTGATGACGTTAACCAAGCGGACGTTTCAAATCGTACAAATACGTAGGCGACTCACCCGCAGCAGCAGCCGAAGCAACCACCGTATCCAGCTTCGCCTGATACGTACTAAAGAGCAGGGCTACATCCCCATACGTGAACTCAGCCGTCAAAACACGGATCGTCGGCGGGGCCACAACATCCGACTTAAGCTCCCACCACGTCAAATCCCCGCCAAACGTCACATTCACCGGGACCTGCTTAGCCGATGCATTCGCCAACGACATAGCCCCCGACAACTCAAGCCCACCCCACGACGGCAACGGCTTAAACAACAACTGCCCCGTAGACCGCAGCAACTTCTTCAACCGGGCATTTTCCTCAGCCGAATTAATCCCCAACGACGTATCAAGATTCATCTCAGCCATACGCTGACCAAACAACGCCAACGGCTTATCCGAACCCATCACATTGAAAATCGAAACCTCAGCCCGGTACTCCATCTCAGCCAAGGCCGAAGACCTCAAATAGAAATCCCCGGCCCTGTCCGAATCACCAACCACCGGAACCGCAGTCTGAGGAACCAACGCATCCATCAGGAACCCAGTCACAGACGGAATAGTCACCGGCTCCGATACCGTGCGAGACGGACCATTCGGCCCAGACACAACCTCAACCTCATACGTCACCGGACGCTGCAACGGCGCATAATAATCAACCACATACGACGCATCATTCATCGTCACACGCCGATACCCAGGCACCCGGTTCCGCTCACCATCAGCCATCTGCCAAACATTCACAACAGACTCACCAACGCCAAGCCAAGTGATCGTCAACCCAGCACGATCCGGTGTCCCCATGATGACCTCAACAGTCACAGCAACAGCCATCAGGAACCAACCCTCGCGTACCTAGTAGAAGAATCAGCGGCCTTGATAGCACCATTAGCGACAGAACCAACCTGCGCCAACAAATACTCCCCAGTGAACGGGTTTTGCACATACACAGGTGGCGACTGGGCAGGAGCCACAGGAGCTTGAGCAGGACGCGCCGTCACAGTGGGCGCCCCAGCCGGCGCATACTCATAACGCATTGGGCGCATCTCATGCACAGCCCCGCCATTAATCCGGTCCAACTTGTCATAACCGATAGCTCGCGCCGCCGACTCCCGCAACACATACTCGCCGTTCGACAAGTCAAACAGCCCCGCCTCATCAGAGGTGCCAGTGCCAGGACCATGAACACGACCGCCCGTAGCCAACCCGCCTCGAAGGGATCCGTTAGCCCTACCTCCGATACTTGAGCCCATACCCTCCGGGTCCTCAATGGTCTTCTTCAATGTGATGTCATGCGTATACGCGTAGATGTCCACAACTTTGCCGTTCAACCCATCAGCCTTGCCCTTAATGCCATCAAGGGTCGTTGAAGCGTGATCATTAACCCACGCCTCAATCGGGACTTCCTTCGGGATGCCCAAAGCCTTGCGAGCCATATCGTCCGCGGCATCCCCAGTAATACCAAACTGGCCTGCCGCAGTAATCAGGTCCTTGTAGCTCTGAGCCAACCCGGCTTGCAGCTGACCCTGAGCAGCAGCGGAACCCTGCGTCTTAAGAGTTTCCTCGGCGGTCGCTGTAGCAACATCCATCGCAGCCTTCGCCAGATCGTTATACGACTTCTGGTTATTCCGACCCGCCTCAGTCGTAATGTCAAGCGTCTTGCCATTAGTAGCAATCGAAGCAGTCACCGAGTCGATAGCAGCCTCATACGCAATCGCCGCGTCAGATGCGGACAAATGCAACAAGCCAGCGTTGAACAACGATTTAGTGAAGGCGTCAACCGAAATCACCGCGCCGTCAGCGCTAATCCCAACATCTTCAAGCGCCTTAGCCATTTCGTCGCTCAGCGGCGCAACGTTGCCAACCTTCGTCGTGTAAGTCTCAACAGCGCCACCAGCCTTGAGCATGGAGTCGGGGACTTTACCCATGGCAAAGTCCAGCAACTCCTGGTCATTCAGCGTCACACCAGCCGGATTAGCGAGGCCCTTCAATGCGTCCCTATAGCCAGGGACAACATCCAGTGCTTCCTTCGCACTCTTGCCGTTCTTCTGGAACTCAGCACTCAACGCCTGGAACGACTTAGCCGCCGTCTCAGCACCACCATTACGGGTAACCTCGCCCATGGACTCGCCAAGACCCTTGAACCGTTCCTCAATCTGGGCCACGTCAGACACAGAGAACCCAAGCAGACGGTTCAGCGGATCAGCGATGTTCGTGTCAATCCAGTCCTTGCTGCCCTGATGAGTCAACCGCTCAACAGCAGAAGACAAATCATTCACAGTCGAGACAGTTTCGCCAGTGATGATCTTGTCCCATCCCTGGAACATCTCATCAAGGCCCTTACCAGAGTTAGCCCCAGAGATTTTCTGGACCTTCAACAAAGCCTGCCCGAAGTCCTCCGCTGACTTGGTTTGCTTGTCACTGAACACTGCCCCAGCGATCTGTAAACCAACAAGCGCAACAGTGGCGATACCAGCAGCCTTACCAACACCAGTGATAGCACCACGAGCCCTAGACCCAGCCGGCGCAATGTTGTCCAACGAAGACTTGAACTCCACCAGCCGAGGCAGGGCAGTCAAGAACGCCCCACCCAGCAGCAAAGCACCACCAGTCACGGCAGCAATACCAACAGCGGCATTCAGAACAGGCGTTGGGATCTTACCGACAGCATCAATAAGATCCTCAGCGCCCTGCACGATGCCACGCAAAGCCTCAGCAGCAGCACCACCGCCCTTGATCAGAACCGAATCAAACGACCCGCCCAACTTCTCAAGATCTCCAGCCAACGTGTCCTGCTTGATGCTTGCAGTGACAGCCGCATAGCCCGCGTCGTTGACGTTCTCAATCCACTTCGAAATACCATCAGCGCCCTGCTCATACAGAACATTCGCCGCACGCACAGCATCAGAACCAAACATCACACCCATAGCCGCATTACGGGCTTCCGGGGTCAGGTCCCGCATCGAGTCCTTCAAGTTCTGCGAGAACTTCGACAACCCAATGAAATTACCCTGAGCGTCATAAGCACTAATGCCCAACTCAGCCATCTTGTCCGCAGCCTCTTTAGACTGAGGCGTAAGGCGCTGCAACATCGTCTTCATGGACGTGCCAGCATCAGAACCAATCAACCCGGCAGACGCAAACGCAGCCAACCCGCCAGTGGTTTCCTCAATCGTCAACCCAGTAGACGCAGCAACAAGACCCGTCTGATTCAACGCCATACCAAGGTCATGCACCGAACCCTGAGCCTTACCAGCACCCGCAGCCAACAAATCCGCAAGGTGAGGGACCTTATCACCAGAAAGCTTGAACTGGGTCAACGCCGAAGCGCTAATCTCCGCAGCCTCCGCAACCTCCAACGAACCAGCAGCAGCCAACGACAACGCACCCTTAAGGCCACCCCCAAGAATGTCCTTCGTGGAAACGCCAGCCTTAGCCAACTCATCAATGCCCTGCGCAGCTTCCTTCGCAGAGAACGCCGTATCAGCGCCCGCATTGATGGCAGCCTCCCGCAACAAATCCATGTTCCCGGCAGTCTCATGCGTCGAGGCCTTCACCTCAGCCATAGCAGAGTCGAACTCCATAAACGACTTCACAGCCAGAACAGCGCCACCCAACAACGCCCCACCCATGACCATGGACGCCTTACCAACACGGTCGAAATGTTCCTCATTATCCCGAGCGAACTTCGCCGTCCGGTTAGCGAAATCAGAAGCCGCCTGCTGAGCGGTCTTCATCCCAGCAACAAAACCCTGAACCTTAGCCTCAAGAGCAATACTGATTGACCGGTCCGCCATCTGATGGCCTCCTGTATTATTCGACTGGTCAACCCGCTAGAATCGCGGCATGACAAAAACAGTTGGGGAAAAGCAGCGACCAGGAACACGGCTCATGACAGCCGGCATCGTCGTACTAGTTCTTGGGGTTGTTTTGCTGATCTTCAACTTGGCAAACCCCGTGACCAACTACGTCTCAGGCGTAGGAATGGTACAAACACAAGGGCCAAGCGTGGGCGCGATAATCCTGCTTGTTGCTGGCGCAGTCCTCGTCCTTGTGGGATACGCAAGGCGGGTCCTCGCAGCAGTCGAGAAGCGCTAATCCCGCAACCGGGGAACAAACATCAACGCCTCAGACCCAGGCTGATCCCTGTACTTCTCAGCAGCACGCCCACGAGCAGTAGTCGCATGGCACCTAATCGGCAGACCAGCATCAAAACGCATCTCATTAGCCGCATCAGTACAAACTGACAACGGGCCACCACACTTCGGGCACAACCCATTCTGGTAATACTGCAAAGCCAACATCACAGTCTGCTCAGCGTCATCCCACTCAACCTCAGGACGCGAAGAAACCAACACACCCGCCCGATACTCATGAACCGTCACAGGCTCCCACCCATGAAACCGCTTCAACGAAATACCCAGCGAATGAGCCGCCTCTACTTCTGCTCGGAGTCCTGGATCATCCTGAATGCGCTGAGCGAAAAAGGGACATCATTTCGCCCCGCATTCACACGCATAGCAGCCAACACAAAATCCTCATACTGCGAGTTCGTCATGTCATCAGCCAGGGCGTCCCACTCCTTAGCAGGATCAAAAGGCAACACCTCGCCAGCCGAATTCTCAACACTCACAATCGACAGTGGCAACGCCTCAACCATCAACGCCTCAACGTTGTACCCATACGACTTATCCAACGCGTTACCCTCACGCGGGGCATGAGCAGCCACAAGATCAGACCAAGCACCACGAGGCATCCCACGAATCAGGAACGTCACAGACGCGGCCTTCATCTCTTCCTCAATGTCAGACACCCGCTGAGCAAGATCCTTCACAGGACTATTCAGACGAGCATCCGCCAAAGACTTATTACGGGCCTCATTGAACGCAGCCTCCGCAGCCTCATGCGCAGCCTTCAAATCACCATCAAGGCAGAACTTCACACGCGTCTCAGGGCGCTTCACAATCAAAGTCATTACTACTCCAAAGTCATTTAGCGGGACGAGTGGGACGTGGAACCTGTTCGCCCGCGGTCCCACAACACACGGGCGAACAGGTGGCATAACTACGCGACCGTAGTCGCGCTGATCTTCACGCCAGCACGAACAAACAACTTCTGGCCGATCTTGAAAACAGAATTCGCCTCAGGAGGCATCTCGTTGTACTCACCCGGAGTCACCGGATAAATCGTGACCTTCTGACCAGCCGCCAAAGCAGTCGTGTAAGGCAGGCCAGTACGAACAACAACAAACAAATTCGCGCCAGGAATCAGAGTTTCCTTCGCCTTGTTATAAAGCGTCTCGTTCGCCGTGTTCGTGTTGTCGATGTACTCAACCTCAAGACCACGCTGCGAACGGCCCTTCTGCTCATACGTCTGAGTCGTGCAAAGACGCTCATCAGTGATGACCTGCTCAGACAGCGACGGCTTCCAACCACCCGCAGTCAAGTAGCAAGAAATGTCCACCGAAGACACAGCATTAAGCTCCGTCGCGACCTTCGGAGCAGACGTATCCGCGATAGCACTGACAACCTTCACAAGGGTCATACCATCAGCGGGTTGTGCTGGAATTTCAGCCATTTAGCTTTCCTCTTTCTTAGGCGCCCGAATGGGCTGAACATTGAACTTCGGCGGACGCGGAACATGCCACGCAGGGAACCTGTCAGACTTCACAGGAACCAACGAACCATCCGCTATCCGCCAATCCGAATCAGGTACATCAAACTCATGACCTGACGTTGAATCCTTCACACGGACAAACATGGAAACCCCTCTCAGGGCAAAGAAAAACGCCCCCCAAGGAGGCGCAAATTACGGGACCTGAGAACCTGTCAACACCCAATCAAAAGGCTGATACAACGGATTCTCAGAAGTGTCAGGGATAGTAACGTCAAGATCAGGCTGGATAGGCTGTTCGTTCGGGACGTTCTCAATCGTGCCAAGAGACCAGCCAGCAACCACCGGGCGTTTACCCTCAAGACAGTTCGCGAGTTTCTGCGCGATGATCCGCACAGACGCAGCCGTGAGCCCAACAACCAGAGTCCTAGAACGAAGCTGACGCGAATGAACCGTACGCGCATGAGAACGACCAGCAACAGCAGGAAAATTCGTCAACACAAACACATAAGGGAACGATGGCTCCTTGGGAACCTTGTCCTTATAGACAGTGAACCCAGTCAACAAAGACTCAAACCCATTAGCCAGAGCATCACCAGTCATAACCGGCCCGCCCACTTCACGGCCAACGCCTCAAGCGCAGACACCGTACGTGGTTCCTCGTTACGCAACGGCTTATCAATATCACCGCTACCACCACCCCGACTCGTGCCGAAATAGTAAATATTCCCCAATGCGCCACCACGCCGGCCCTTATCAGGACCACCCACATAACGAACCACGCCCGGAGAATAACGAGACTCATAAGTGATCGAACCAGCCATACCCTTGAAATGCTCCGAACCTGACGCATCAGCCTGCATCTCCGTCTTGATATTCTGCATACCCTTCTTCAGGACAGCATCAACATCCTCAACCGCAGACCCAGCAATCCGGCCAAGGTTCGAAGCAAGACGGCGGACTTCCTCAACACCATCACTCACGCCGTCACTTCCTCAACCCGTGTACGCTGCGCAGTCGCCCCCGTCTTATGGAAAGGCTCAGTCACCCGAAACACCCGCCCAACAAGCTGAGGATCCAACACAGCACCGACAATCGTTACTACGTCGTCCACCTCAAACACGCCAGCAGCGACCGGCGCATCCCACCGCGTATCCTGCACCGTGTATTGGTGCCCACCAGCCTCAGGGTTGCTCGACTGGGCAAGTGTCTGCTGAATCTTGCACGGACCCGTATACAACAAAGTCGGGATCTGGGTTACGTTGCCGTCATCGTCAGTGAACGGCTCACCAGGATGATGCACCGTGCACGCATCCAACATCAACGCCTCAGCAGCAGAACGACCCGCAAAAACCGCATCGATCATACTCATGGCGCCCCATAAGGCCGGATAGTGAACGCCTCACCAGACGTACCGGGCAGCAGCAAATTCCACTCATCATCAGTAAGGCCAAGCCATCCGGCGCTATTAGCGCCGTCACTCACCTCAGTTGTTGAGTAGTCATCAATCGCTACCGTCCGCGACTTCAAACCCTTCGGGTTGTCCAGCTTCCGAAGAATCGCACCGGACACCACCCGCTTGATAGTCGTCACAGTAGGACGACCAGCGAGAATCAAAGCCTCAAGCAACGGAATCCGCTCAAGGATGTCAGCTTCAAGATCATCGATCCACACAGACACCTGGGCAGACTCCCCAGCGGTGAAGGTGCGGTTACCGCGAACCTCAACATCATTCACAGTCGCATAAGCCATAACCGCACCCTCCCTTACTTACGCTTGTAACCAGAGTCCAACAGGGCATCAACGATGCTGTTAGGCACAGTTGATGGGATCCCCGCGGGCCCTACAAGGACCGTGTAACCCTCAGCTACCGGATCGGCAGCCTTCACCAGATCATCGGTAGTGGTTGCTTTCTTGATAGCCACAGGGCAGCTCCTTAAGAGGCGTTCTGGAACTTGACGAAGCTGGACGGGTCGTTTACCAACCAGCCGTATTCAGCCTCAGCCAGGATCGCAACAAGGTTGTTCTCGAACAGAGACACGAGAGTGCCGTTGATCGTGACAGTCGCCTCAGTGGAAACCTTGTAAGAGATGCCACCAACGGCACCCCAAGCAGCCTGCGACCAGTCACCAGCGAAACCGTAGGTCTTCGTGGTGGCGTCGTAGATGCCGTCGCCAATGTAGGCGTTACGGCCCAGCAGGCGACCCTGGCGGATCGGGCCAGCAGTCTCAGTGAACGGAGACTCAACAAACAAGGGCCGGTTAGCCGTGTCCTTGGAGCCGTTCAGAACAGGCTCGAAACGGTTGTCAAAAGCCCAGCCGGTCAGCTTCTTGCCTGCATTCACCAGAGTGCCAAGACCAGCGTTCAGGTCGTCATACACGGCAGTGAAAGCCGGGGCAGTGCCAGTGAACTCCTGCGTGCTGGAACCCGTAGCCAGGTTTGTGGAGAACGGCGAGTTAGTGCCATACAGGGCAGCAGCATCAAACGACGTAGCGAACGCCTCAGCGATCTGCGGGCGAAGCAGATCCATGTAACCGCCAGGATTGGCGCGGACAACTTCAGCGGAAACAACCGCGACAGCGGCGATCTTCTTCGGATCCATCGTCTTCAGAGCGATGCTTCCCTTAGACGCCGGCTTCTGCGCACCTTCAGCCACCCAGCCAGCAGTGACCTTACCAGTCACAACCGGGATGGACTGACCGTTAATGCCAAGCTGAATACGGGGAGCGAGCTGCTGAACCACAGAGGTCTTCGCGGCCTGCTCAAAGATAGCCGCCGACTGCTCACGGTTCAGGAAACCGGAGAAATCAGAGAGCTTTGTTGCGGCGGTAATCGCCATGGGTTTCTCCTAGAGGAAAGAGGGCATCAACCGATGCCAAGACTGTTTTTAAGCGCATCCAACAGCGGATCGCCGTTGAGCGCGTGGGGTTGCCCCGAGCCGCCCTGCGAAGGGTCAGGCTTCGGAACGCCGGGAGATGACAACCGGGCCATGAGAAGATCAGCCTTCGCAGCCATATCCTCTGCCGTGTCGCCGGTCAGGAACTCGATAAGGTCAGCAGGGACGCCCTTCTCAAGGGCAACCTTGCTGCGGGCGTTCTCCGTGCGAAGCGTGGCAAGTTCAGCAGCAGCATCTGCCGCGGCCTTATTGGCGCGCTCAATGTCCGAGAGCTTCGCATCCTCGAAACCCTGAAGTTTCGCGGTCAGGTCAGCGACGGCCTTATCTGCTGCTTTGCGAGCCTCGCGCTCTGCTTGCAACGCCTTAACGCCGTTCTCACCCAACGTTTCCGCTGGTTCCTGGGTAGTTTCAGCCGCCGGTTCGGCAGCGGGTACAGCAGTTGTGTCTTCCGACATGATTGGTCCTCCATCGCGGTGGAAAAACCCCCGAAGCGTCGCGCATAGGGGGAGAAATGTGCGGCTTAGTAGCCGAGGCTGTTCTTACGCCCGCCAGAGAAGCCGAAGCCCTCACCCCTGATAGGTGCGAGAACTTGGCCTTGATCTGTGATGTAGACGTACTGCTTCAACATCCGCAAAGCTTCCTCACGGGAACCGGCAGTCTGATAGATCGTTTCCGGCATCAACCGGGGCGCTTTACCGCGCCCGTAGTAGCCACGCTTTGACGTGCCCTCACGAGTGATCAACTGCCCTTGGGCGGTAGCCATGCCACGGCGGGCGTTCACAACCTGGGAAATGTCGGCTCCATCGCGGATCGCCTGAGCCCCAGCCTTCGTAAACGCCTTATCCTGTTCAGCAGGGGACAGGCCATTGAAATAGTCGTAAGGGTCAGAGATAAGCCCCTCAGACCTTGCCGCGTCCAAACCCTTAGACGGTTGATGGATGCAGTCACACTTGGGATGCCGCTTAAAGCCGGCGTTCCACTTGTAATAGCGGCCAGCCAGGACAGTGCAACGTGAGCATGATGGCGGGTTCAGCATCCGCACGTACCCGACCTGCGGGCGTGTAGCGATGTCCAAACCACCAGCCGTGCGACCAGTGTCCGCCAAAGTCGTACTAATGTTCCGCTCCAACAACTGCAAGCCGCTTGCAAGAGCCTGACGCGGCGCCATCCCCTGAGAAATGAGCGTTTTCACACCAGTAATCGGCGAGTACAACAGCGAATCCAGAGGGCGCCCGTCAGAAGCAACACCAACCAGCGACCTGTACTGAACCGCAGCAACCGGAGCAACATACGAACCAGCCGAATCTAAAGACTCAGCCACGTACGCCACACCAGCAAAAGCCGCATCAGTCTGCGCCGCCAGCATCGCCGGCATAAAACGGGCAACCTCACCAGCCCAAGAACCTGACAAGTCATCAACACGCACCTTGCCCCACGCATGGCGCCCCAAACGAAGCGCCGCAGCCTGCAACCGCAACATCAGCGCATACTGCTCAACCACGGGCGCCGAATACATTACGCGACCTGCGGAGGCTGACCCTGAGCGTTCAGAAGCTTCTCGATCATCGGATCACTAGCCTCGGACTCGAAATAGGCCCGCTCCTTGTCCTTGCGAGCATCAGACCAGCCCATCTCATCCCACGCGCCCTCACGAGACAGGATAGGAGTGCCGCCCGCGAGCTTCGTGATCGCATCAGACTTCTGCGCGAACGTCGGCGTACCAGCATCAAAGAACTCAGTCTTGATCCTGTTAGCAGCGGGCCAAACGCCAGTGCGGAAACGCTCAGCGATGCCCTGCACCCAGGCCCAACCATCACCAATGTTCGACGCCTTACCCTCAACGTTCAGGACAAGACGCGACTCATCAGCGCGGATAGCGCCCTCAGCCGCAGGATTCACGCTGTTCTGCCCCAAGTAACGGGTAGGAAGACCAGTCACCGAAGCAACAAGGTTGGCGTAGTGGTTTACCGTGTCGTGGAAGTTCTTCAGGTCAGACGAAGTGAACTGCCCGACCTTCGCATCCTTGTTCTGGTTAGCCCATATCGCGGAGAAATACGACTCCCATGCCGGGATAGCATTACCAGCGCCGTCAACGAAGTCACCCTTGGACATGCCAAGCACATACTTCTGAGGAACGGAATGCGTCTCGGCAGCGATCTGTAAGTTAGTCAACGACCTAGCCGCGGCATCAACCAGCGGAATGACATCCTTCATCTCCGACACGCCCGTATACGAACCAGTGCGGCGGCGATTCAGGAACATCACAATCGGCACCCGGCCAAGGTTGTGCGTGTCCCTCGCGTACTCAGTCCATGTCCCCTTATCCAACTGCAACCAGACAGTGAAATTCGGGAAATACAACGTCGCCAACGACGGCTCCGGGTTTTCAACCGTCCCACCGTACAAACGCAGAGCAGTACTTATACGGCGCGTCTTCGGATCCACCGTTGCCGTCAGCTCACGCGGAGACTCAACCGTGATCAGAGGATGATCCTTGTCCTCAGGATTAGTGCCAACACACACAAACCCTCGCCCATAAATCAGCGTGTCCTTATGCAACAACGCAGACTCAGAATCAAGGTTGTTCGCGTCCCAATGCTCACGCAACACATCATCAGACTCAGACTCGCCAGGAAGGATGAACGACTTCACCTTGAGACGCTGATCAATCGAATCAACAGCAACCCTCGACCAGTTCACAACCGTCTCAAAACGGCGCAACTCAGGCGGCACAGCCAACCCAATATGCTCCAAACGCTGCGAACCCTCGTAATACTTGTCCAACTTGTCATCAGCAGCCGCAAACGTCGCCGCCTGATTCTGCAAAACAGTAAAAGGACCAGCAATATCAGGCGTCAAAGCCACAACGGCCCCCTAACGGAACACAAACATACGAGAATCGGTTTCTTCTTCAAAGTCCTCGGCAACAAGCGCGTCAGACCACGCCTCATAACAAAGAATGGATGACATTGCTTGGTCGATCTTTTGGTTTTCGTTCGGCTTACCCAAGATGTACCGCTGGCCTGTTCGGGCCCGCACGATCGCGTTCAGGATGTGAACCTTAGTTGTTGGGCACCCGTCATGACGGAAAATAGACTCGTCACCATTCACGGCTTGCTTAAACGACTCAAGGACCGGGTGAACCTTGGAAACACTCGAAGTCTCCCAAGCGAACACTGTCGGCCTGCCATCCTCAGATTTGTACTGAGCCTGCCACTGCTTCAGCTCAAGGCGCCACGAATCATCCTCAACAACTTCCATCGCATCAGCCTCAGCCGAAATACCACGAGCGGAACCAGCAGGGTCAAAGTACGCCCGCACCACGTTAAAGCGCTCCTGAAGCTCGTCAAATGCAGCACGAACCTCACCACGCGGGATCAATAACGAGCCATCGTTCGGGCGCCAAATAGTCGGAACCTGATGAGGCCCATAAGTCGGCGTGAACTGGTAACCGTCAGCTGTCATCGCCCGGAAACCAGTCCAGTCATTGTTATTGGACAAGTCGCCAGCAACAACAATGGACGTACCATCAGGAACCTCACGCGGGGCGGCCTTGCCATCCCAGGGAATCTCTTTCAGCCATGCACCAGCACCCTGAACACGTCGATTACCGTAAAACCGTTCAGTTTCAGCAGGGTCACGACGCATCGCAGCTTCAATATCCGACTCAAGACCAGGAAGGTTCATCAGAACCCAAGGAGCATCAGAGTAGTTGAACTTCAGGATCTTCTTCCGATCCGCCTTAACCGTCCACTTCAGATACTTAGGAGGTTCAATGTGCTGCACATACACCGTTTTGTCGGCAGGATTCTCCAGGATGTCCTTAACAACATTGTCCGTTGCAGGATCGTCCGGGTTCGTCATGATCACACCACGACCACCCATAGCTGTCAGACCACGAGACTGTGTACGGTACACGTTCCACATGCCCTCGGTGTCATACAAGCCACCCTCGTCCCAAAGGACATAGGTGACACGCTGACCCAAACGGCTCTTAGCCTTAGCCGTAACAGGCACAACCTGACACTGCTTACCACCCGGCAAGCGGATAACTTCCTCGCCAGTCCGGGTAATCTGTTGCGCCAAGGGCCCAAAGTCAATCATCGGACGCAGAGAATCAAACGTGTTTGCTGTCTGAGCCTCAGAGTTAGCCGTGATCTGGATCAGCGGAGAAGGCCACTTGCGGGCCATCGGCTCACCAGGGGCGTAAGTGTAGACCCATCCACACTCGCAACCTTGCTCACTGCAATCCCAGACCTCGCCACCCCGAGCAAACCCGGCAAACAGTGCCGGCCCAACAGCCTCAACACAAATCAGGGCAGCAGCCAACGGCGACTTGCCCTTTTTCTGGGCATCAACCAACACCGAAAGGCGATGAACAAACGCGGCAGACTTCACATCAGCCGAAGCGTTCGGATGCACCGCATAATGGTTCCCAATAAAGCAAAGCTGATAATCCCTCAGCGCGAACGGCGGCTTGTTCCCATCAAGATCAAAATCGCCATCAGGAACAACACAATGCTGCTCAATCCACTCAGGAACAATGTCTAACGTCGGGCCTGACCACCAACGCAAAGCCTCAGACACATTACGCGGCTCACTTTTCACCACCTACAGCCTTCAATCTGCGCTCACGCGCTGACATTCGACCATCGGAACTCTCAGGAGCAGGGGAGCTTTCACGACGGGCGCCAACTCCATCACGAGCGATCTGCCACCCGTTCAGCCTCAAACCCGCCGGTGTCAACCCGATCTGCTCACGGTAACGATGCAACTGACCCACCAAAGCCGCATTAGCCCCAGGATCAAGCTCCACCGCAACCTTCAAACGGCAATACTCGCCAATAACCGGCCAACGCCACGACTCAACAGCCCACGCAGCACCCTGAGGGGAACGCCAAGCCTCAACCCACACCACACCCTCCCGAGAATGGAAGTCAGCAGATGCCTCAGGGTCAGCCTCGCGAACCTTAGCGCCATCCTTGAAATGCTCATCAAACAAAACAATAGGATCCAACGGAAAATCAGGAATCTTCCCCTTGTAACCCTCAGAAGGAAGCGCCTGAAAGTTCAAACCACGACCCGCAGAACGACCAGAATCAGGGTCAGCGGTTGGCCCAGAACGGGCACGGAATCCACCACTAGTCATGGCGATCACCGCCCTCTCTGAAAGTTTTGAACCCTCCGCGGACTTTTTTCCCCTCACCGGCGGT
>Ga0157371_10001247_pt1 | contig 26898 bp, 30 predicted proteins | sample C45metaG_FD_113462 | JGI IMG/M metagenome (GOLD analysis project Ga0157371, IMG submission 113462) | Corn rhizosphere microbial communities from Kellogg Biological Station, Michigan, USA - C4-5 metaG | ecosystem: Host-associated > Plants > Roots > Rhizosphere > Soil | place: USA: Michigan... | reverse complement strand
TTAGAGCGCTTCGCTGATAACGAAGAGGTCCCAGGTTCAAGTCCTGGTATCCCCACGCTGTGCTTGTTGACTCACCGGTCCCACCCGGCGTCGGCGTAGAAGTAGTTCGCGGGGCCTTAGCTCAATTGGTAGAGCGCCTGCTTTGCAAGCAGGAGGTCAGGAGTTCGATTCTCCTAGGCTCCACAGTCAGTGCTCATGAGTCAGTGCTCATGAGACACGCGAATGCCCGCCCGGGAGACCCGGGGAGGCGGCGGCGGTCACTCGTCTTCGGGTTCGTCGGTGACCCAGAGCTCGTCGTCGGCGCGGAGGGTCTGCCAGGCCGCATAGGCGAGCCCGGCCGCGGCGACGAGTCCGACACCGATGAGGATGTAGCGCCCGGGGCCCGAGGACTTGGCCGCGGTCGGGACGACCTTCGACCCGACCCTCGCGCCGACCTTGCCCACGCGGCCGAGCGCCTCCCGCACCTGCGGGCTCTTACTCGCCTCGATGACGGCCAAGGCGGAGCTGAGTGCTGATGTAACGGCGGGCAGCACATCCTCGACGAGTTTCTCCCGAGTAGTCCCGGCAGCACCGCGGGCCGCGGCGATGCCGGACGCGACGCCGGGGCGGACATGGTGGTCGACGGCATCCCGCACCCGGGGCACGACCTCTTCCCGGCCGAGACTGGCCAGTTGGTGCTTCGCCTCGCGCACCACCCGCGTCGCCCGATCGAGGACTTCCTTCTGCTCGTCCCACAGATCGGACGCGGATCCCTTCAGGCGCTTGAGTTCCCTCTGACGCTTTCGTGATAGTCCCACAAGGTCCTCCTCTTAACGAATGGACAGCATCCAATCCTTACACGCTGCGCCGACCCGGCCAACAGCCTGTCAGGCGCCACACAGAAGGTGTTCAGGATCGCGGGCGGGATGCTGTGAAAGAATAGCGAAATGTCTGTGCACACTCACGTAGCCACCTTCCACACCTCCCTCGGCGACATCAAGGTCAACCTCCTCGGCAATCACGCGCCGAAGACCGTCGCCAACTTCGTCGGACTCGCGAAGGGGGAGATCGAATGGACCCACCCCGGAACCGGCAAGGTCTCCAAGGACAAGCTCTATGACGGTGTGATCTTCCACCGCATCATCGACGACTTCATGATCCAGGGCGGCGACCCGCTCGGGCAGGGCACCGGCGGCCCCGGCTACCAGTTCGACGACGAGATCCACCCCGAACTCGACTTCACCCAGCCGTACGTGCTCGCGATGGCCAACGCCGGCATCCAGATGGGCCGCGGCACCAACGGCTCCCAGTTCTTCATCACCACCGTGCCGACCACCTGGTTGCAGGGCAAGCACACCATCTTCGGCAAGGTCGAAGACGAAGACTCCAAGAACGTCGTCAAGAAGATCGAAGCCGTGAAGAAGGATGGCCGCGATCGCCCGCTCGAGGATGTCGTCATCCAGAGCATCACCATCGACGAGGTCTAACCGCGTGGAACGACGGTGAGCGAGGCCGAGCCCAACCCGGCCAACTACTGCTATCGGCATCCCGATCGCCAGAGCTTCGTGCTCTGCCAGCGGTGCGGGCGCACCATCTGCCCGGAGTGCCAGACTCAGGCCGCGGTCGGGGTGCACTGCCCGGAGTGCACCAGGGAAGCGCGGATGAGCGCGCCCCGGCGCAGGCCCGCCGTGGTCTCCGCCGCGCGCATCGCCCTGAACAGCGGGGCCCCGCTCGCCACCTACTCGATCATCGCGCTCTGTGCCATCGTCTTCGTCGTTCAGTACCTCACCGGCGGGCCCCAGTCCGGTGAGGCCACGCAGGGCCTGATCTACTATCCGCCGCTGACCCAGTTCGAACCGTGGCGGATGATCACGTCGCTCTTCATCCACGCCTCGTTCCTCCACATCGGCCTGAACATGTTCTCGCTGTACATCTTCGGCCCGATCCTGGAGCGGATGCTCGGGCGCACCAGATTCATCGTGCTGTACCTGTTGAGCGGGTTCGGAGGCTCGGTGGCGGTTCTCCTGATCGCCCCGCAGATCGCAGTGCTCGGGGCATCCGGGGCCCTGTTCGGACTGTTCACGGCGTTCTTCGTGATTCAGCGCGGGCTCGGCGGCAACGGCAACTCGCTGTTGGTGCTGATCGCGATCAACCTGGTGATCGGGTTCATCCCGGGGCTCGACATCGCCTGGCAGGCGCATGTCGGCGGACTGGTCGTCGGGGCACTGCTCGCCCTGATCTTCATGAGGACGCGGCGAATCGACCAGCGAACGACCCAGGCTCTGCTCCTGGCCGGGGCGACGGCGGTGCTCATCGCGCTCACCGTCGTGGGCGTCGATCTGATGCACTACCGCCTGTTCTGAAAGTTATCCACAGGACTTTCCACACTGGGGATAATTACACCTCTGTAATTGACCTCATTGTGGAGGACACGTTTGTACCCGTCCAGAAACGAACCGTGTCAGCGCCAGCGGGTGGTCATCAGGAACCCTACAAAGAGGATGCCGAAACCTACCAGGATGTTCCAGTTGTCGAGCTCGGGGACGGGCAGCTTCACCTCGCCGCTGACGTAGAACACGATGATCCAGGCGAGACCGAGGAGCATCAGGCCGAACATGATCGGCTTGAACCAGATCGGGTTCGGTGCATCGTCGCCCGCGCGAGCGGTCTGTGGTCGTTCGGGCTTGGTGCGAGAAGTCGGTCTGGCCATGCCCAGATTCTAGCGTGAAAGCCACAGGGGCCATCCTGAGAGCACCCGTGCGGCATCCGGACCGTGCGGCATCCGCGGCCCGCTTAGAATCGACTCCATGACTGCGCCCCCGCCCAGACCCTGGCGCCGTGGTGCCGCGCGGGTGAGCGTCGTGGGAGTCATCGGCGAACTTCTCATCACGGCGGGCGTGCTCGTCTTCCTCTTTCTCGGCTGGCAGCTCTGGCTGAACGACATCATCGTGGGCGCGGCGCAGGACAAGGCGGGAATCGCTCTCGGACAGACCTGGGGGGACACCGCCGCGCCGACACACGAGCACGTGGCCACGAAGAAGGACTACGGCGAGCCCGTGGTCACCGCCGCCCAGAAGAACGCCGCGAAGTTCGCTGTGATGTACGTTCCCCGTTTCGGGGCGGACTACGCGCGGTCCATCGCGCAGGGCGTCGGCACGCGCGATGTGCTCGACAAGGGCGAGATCGGCCACTACCCGGACACTCAGATGCTCGGCGAGGTCGGCAACTTCGCCGTCGCGGGGCACCGGACGACACACGGAGCGCCGTTCAACCAGCTCGCGACGCTGCGCGTGGGCGACAAGATCTACATCCAGACGGCCGACGGCTACTACACCTACGACTTCCGCGGCCTGGAGTACGTGCGGCCGAGCGGCATCGGGGTGATCGACCCGGTGCCGCAGAGTCCCGGGGTCACGCCGCTCGATCGCGTGTTGACGATGACCAGCTGCAATCCGAAGCTCTCCTCTGCGGAGCGGATCATCGCCTACGCGGTCTTCGACTCCTGGCAGCCGACATCCGCCGGTCCCCCGCAGGCGATCGCGGCGAGCCTGACGGCGAAGGGATAACCATGTACGCAGCGCTCTGGCGGATTCTGCCCGGCCCGGTGTGGTTGCGGGTCATCGAGCTGATCGTGCTCCTCGCGATCGTGCTGGCCGTTCTGGTCCTGTTCGTGTTCCCCTGGCTCAATGGCTGGGTGAACGTGAGTGAGGTTACGGTGGGTACATGACCCGCGTTCTCGTGATCGACAACTACGACAGCTTCGTGTACACCCTCAACGGCTACCTGCTGCAGCTCGGGGCCGAGACGAAGGTGCTGCGGAACGACGCCTTCGACGCTCGAGACGCTGCCGCGCGGATCGCGGAGTACGACGCCGTGCTGCTCTCGCCCGGCCCGGGAACTCCCGCCGATGCCGGGGTGTCCATTCCGATCGTGCGTGCCGCGCTGGCCGCCGGCTCGCCGCTGCTCGGGGTGTGTCTGGGGCACCAGGCGATCGCCGAGGCGCTCGGGGCGACGGTCACCCACGCCGACGAGCTCATGCACGGCAAGACCTCGCTCATCACCCACGACGAGAGCGAGTTCTACCAGGGGGTGCCGCAGCCGTTCACCGCGACGCGCTATCACTCCCTCGCGGTCGTGGACTCGACCGTTCCCCCGGAACTGATCGTGACATCCCGCACCCAGGGTGGAGTGATCATGGGACTCCGACACGAGAGCCGGCCCGTGTTCGGGGTGCAGTTCCACCCGGAATCTGTCCTGACCGAGGGCGGCTACCTCATGCTCGCGAACTGGCTCGTCGTCGCCGGACTGCCGGGCGCGAGGAAGGCCGCAGAGGGTCTGACCCCGCTCGTGAAGCTCAACTGAGCCGTCGGCGCTGCGCTATCCGCTGCAGTAGGTGAGGGTGACGGCCGAGCGCTGCGGCTGCTCCCCCTTGGGGAGGGACTGCGCGGTGACCTTGTAAGTGTCGCAGCTGGCGTCCCCGTTGACCGTGACCACCAGCTGGAGTGCCGTCATCGCCTTGTTGGCGTCCGTGACCGCCATCCCCACGACATCGGGAACGGTGACGAGGCCGTCCGAGACGACCAGGTCGACGGCGTCCCCCTCGTTCACGGAGGCGTTGCTCTGCGGGCTGCTGCGGATCACGACCCCGGCGGGAATGTTCGGAGAGTGCTCGGTCGTGACGGTGCCCTCGGTGAGGCCGCGCTGTTTCAGCGCCGCCTTCGCCGCGTCCTCGGTGAGGTTGGTCATCGAGGGGACGGTCACCTGGCTCTTGCCGAGGGAGACGTAGACGGTGACGGTCTGGCCGGGGCCGACCTTCGTGCCGGCCTTCGGCACCGTGCGGATGATCGCGCCGTTCGGCACGGTGCTGCTCTGCTCCTGTGCGCGCTTCGGCTGGAGCTTCGCGGCGGTGAGGGCCTTCGCACCGGCATCCCAGGTCTGGCCGCTCACCGCGGGGACCTTCACGGACAGACTGCTGCTGAGCTCGTTGCCGCTCGGCAGGTTGACCACCCAGAACACGACCGCGATGAGGATCACCAGCACCATGGCGATGCCCGCCCAGATCCACGCGACGGGAGGTCGCGTCTGGGTGCGCATTGCGCGATCGTCGTCGTCGCGGGAGGCCGCGAGCTGGCGCAGAGCCGCCTCCGAACCCGCGGTCGCGCTCGGGTTGACCCCGAACAGCGTGGAGTTGAAGTCGTTGGCCGGGAGCCTGCGGGTGGGCACCTCGCCGGCATCGGCTGTCTCAAGGTCGGCACGGAACTCCGCGGCGTTCTGGAAGCGCTCGATCTTGTCCTTGGCGAGGGCGTGCAGCACCACGGCGTCCAGCGCGGGGGACACCCGCGGATTCACGGTGCTCGGGGCGACCGGCGGCTCGCTGATGTGCTGGTAGGCGACGGCCGCGGCCCGATCGCCGCGGAACGGGGGCCGGCCGGTGAGCAGTTCGAAGAGGACGACGCCGGTGGAGTAGAGGTCGGTGCGGGCGTCCACGGTCTCGCCGCGCGCCTGCTCCGGCGAGAAGTACTGAGCGGTTCCGAGCACCGCGCTCGTGTCGGCCACCGTCGCCGAGTTGTCGGACACGGCCCGGGCGATCCCGAAGTCCATGACCTTGACCTGGCCGTTCTGGGTCACCATGACGTTGCCGGGCTTGATGTCGCGGTGCACGAGCAGCGCGCGATGACTGTACTCGAGTGCGGTCAGGATGCCGGAGACGATCCGCACGGCCTCGTGCGGTTCGAGCGGGCCGTCGGCGATGATGTCGCGCAGGAGCCTGCCGTCGACGTACTCCATGACGATGTACGGAATCTGGGTTTCCATGCCGTTCGGTTCACGGACCGTCTCTTCGCCGGCGTCGAAGACCCGCACGATGGTGGGGTGCGCCATCCGCGCGGCCTTCTGCGCCTCCTCGCGGAACAGGACGCGGAAGCGGGGGTCCGTGGCGAGCGAGGGCTTGAGCAGCTTGATCGCCACGCGCCTGCCGAGACGGGTGTCTGTGCCGAGATGGACATCCGACATGCCGCCACGCCCGATGAGATCGCCGAGTTGGTATCTGCCAGCGAGCAGGCGGGTACCTTCAGTCACGTGCTCTCTCCTGGTGCCGTCGGTGGACTACCTGCCCAGTGTAATGCGTGAATCGGTGAGGGTCGTCAGGGGCCGGCCGGAGCGCCGGCCGGGACGCCGGCCGGAACGGTGAGGGTGACCGCGTTCGAGAGCGGCGACTTGGTACCCGAGCACTGGGCCAGGTATTGCACGGTGGTCGTGCTGCCGTCCGTGCCGCTGGGCAGGGTCACCTCGATGCTCGTCGTGCCCTTCGCAACCGGGTTGCCCGGAGTCCAGACGACGCTGTTGGGGGAGACCGCGACGGTGTAGAAGTCGAGAGTCGTTCCCGAGGTGCAGGTGAATGCGGGCCAGCTGACTGTGACCTTCTGGCCAGGGGTATAGTCCGACGGAGTTGTGGGAGCGGGAGTAGCGGTGGGGTCCGCTGGCTTGGCCGGAGGTGGCACGTCACCGTAGGGCGTGATGTTGATTGTCGTACCCTTGACCACCCAGCCGGTGGGATTCACTCCGGCGACCGTTCCCACCTGGTCCACCGTGGTAGCGGCCTTCCCGGGATCGGTGACAAACACCGTGAAGCCGAGCGCTCCGAGCGCGTTGCTGACCTCATCCACCGACTTCCCCTGGTAGTCCTCCAGCTTGATGTTGACGCGGTTGCTGGTGGGCGTAGGACTCGGCGTGGGCGACTTCGATTGGGTGACCGTCGGACTCTGAGGGGCCTTCTGCTGTCCGGGCGAGGCGAGCAGGGCGATGAGAGTGCCGACCAGGACCACGACGAGGATGCCGATCAGGGCGATCAGCGGCCAGGTCCAGGGGTTGCGGCCCTTGGACTCCGTCGGGCGGCCCGGCGTCTCGCCCGGGGCATCCATCGAAGGGAGCACGGTCGTCGCCTGGGTGGTTCCGAGTCCGCCTGCCGCGCCGAATGCCGTGGTCGCAGCGGTGCCGAGGCTGACCCCGGCGACGCCGGGCACCGCGGCGACGGCGCCGCCGACATCTCCGCGACGGAGCGCCTGGGCTGCCCGGGCGAGGTGGGCGGCGGATGCGGGTCGGTCGGCCGGGTTCTTCGCGATGCAGGCGTAGACCAGGTTGCGCACCGGCTCGGACACCGTGACGGGCAGGTCGGGGGCCTTCTCGTTGATCTGCGCCATGGCGATGGCCACCTGGGACTCGCCCGTGAACGGGCGCCGGCCGGCGAGGGCCTCGTAGGCGACGATGCCGAGCGAGTAGATGTCCGTGGTGGGCGAGGCGGGCCGCCCGCTCGCCTGCTCCGGCGAAAGATACTGCACGGTTCCCATGACCTGGCCGGTCGCGGTGAGCGGAACCTGGTCGGCGATCCGAGCGATGCCGAAGTCGGTGATCTTGACCCGGCCATCCGGGGTGATCAGCAGGTTGCCGGGCTTGATGTCGCGGTGCACGAGCCCGGCAGAGTGGGCGGCGTGCAGGGCGGATGCCGTCTGGGCGACGATGTCGAGCACCCGGTCGGTGGAGAGCACGCGCTCGCGCTCGAGGATGGTGGACAGGGCCTCGCCGGGCACCAGCTCCATGACGAGGTAGGCGCTGCCGTCCTCCTCGCCGTAGTCGAACACGTTGGCGATGCCCTCGTGGTTGACCAGCGCTGCATGGCGGGCCTCTGCGCGGAAACGCTCGAGGAACCCGGGGTCGCCCAGGTATTCGTCCTTCAAGATCTTGATGGCGACGGTGCGCCCGATCACGAGGTCGGTCGCCTGCCAGACCTCCCCCATGCCGCCGATCGCGATCCGGCTGGAGAGTTGGTATCGTCCACCGAAAGTGAGGCCGCTCGTGGGTCTCATTTGTTCAGCACCGCCTCTATGACTTTTCTCGCGATTGGCGCCGCAACCTGGTTGCCGAAACCGGTTCCGTTCTCGATAACGACTGCGATCGCAATCTCTGGGTCTGCTGCGGGGGCAAATCCGGTGAACCAGAGGGTGTACTTCTGCCCCTCGCCGTTCTGTGCTGTTCCGGTCTTACCCGCCACATCGACTCCGTTTATTCTTGCATTACTGGCAGCGCCATTGTTCACGTTGGCCACCATGAGCTGAGTGAGTGTCGCACTTGTCTGCGCGCTGATCGGTTGGCCGAGCACTTCCCGCTGGTATGCCTGCACGATCGTGAGGTTCGGTGCGGTGATGTTGTCGATCAGCGTCGGCTTCATGAGGGTGCCGCCGTTGGCGATCGCGGCGCTGACCATGGCGATCTGCAGCGGGGTGACCCGGTCCTCGTCCTGCCCGAAGGAGGAGAGCATGAGTTTCGCGGCATCCGTGTTCACCGGGTAGGTGCTCGGCGTCACCGACATCGGGACCGAAAGCTTCTGGCCGAACCCGAAGGCCTTCGCGTAGTCCGAGATCTCGTCCGCCCCCAAGGCCGCGCCGAGCTGGGCGAACGGGATGTTGCAGCTGAGGCGGAGAGCGGTGGCGATGGTCACCGTCGGGGTTCCGCCGCAGCTGCCGCCCTCCGCGTTGTTGATGGAGGTGGAGCTGCCCGGGAGTTTGAGGCTCGAGGGATTGGGGAACTCGCTGTCCGGGGTGTACCTCCCGCTGTCGAGGGCGGCGGAGGCGACGACCAGCTTGAAGACCGATCCGGGGTGGTAGAGCTTGCCGCTGATCGCCCGATTGATGAGGGGGTCCGTGGGGTCGCCCAGCAGTGTCTTGTAGTTGGCGATGACCGTGTTGGTGTCGTGCGATGCGAGCAGGTTCGGGTCGTAGCCGGGCTTCGAGACCATGGCGAGGATGGCGCCGGTCTTGGGGTTGATCGCGACGACCGCGCCCATGTTGGTGCCCAGGGCATCCGATGCGACCTGCTGTAGCACGGGGTCGATCGTGGTCTCGACGGCCGCGCCCTGGGGGTTCTTGCCGGTGATGATCGCGTTGATCTTGTCGAGGAACTGGTTGTTGGAGGTGCCGCTGAGGTAGTCGTTGAGCGAGCCCTCGATGCCCGTGTTGCCCTGGCCGAGGGTGAAGTAGCCGGTGACCGCGGAGTACAGCTCCGGGTTGGAGTACACCCGCTGGAAGTTGTACTTGTCGTCCGACGGCTTCGACTCGGCGACGGGCTGGCCCTTGACCAGGATCGGCCCCCGCTCGGCCGAGTAGCTGTCGTCGATCGTGCGGACGTTGCGCTGATCCACCCGCAGGCTGTCCACCTGGATGACGGTGATGACGGTGCTCGAACACAGCAGGGTGACGAACATCAGCAGCACGGCGATGCTCACGCGCTTGAGTTCACGGTTCACGAGTCCACCACCAGGCGTGGCTGATTCCTGACGGAGTCCGAGAGCCGCAGCAGGAGTGCGGCGATGATCCAGTTCGCGACGAGCGAGGATCCTCCCGCCGCGAGGAAGGGGGTGGTCAGGCCGGTCAGGGGGATGACCCTGGTGATCCCGCCGATGACGATGAACACCTGCAGGGCGATCACGAAGGAGAGCCCGACGCCGAGGAGGCGGCCGAAGTCATCCTGCCCGGCGAAGCCGATGCGGAAACCGCGGGAGACGAACAGCAGGTACAGGGCGAGGATGGCGAACAGCCCCGCCAGCCCGAGCTCTTCGCCGAGGCTGGCCACGATGTAGTCGCTCTCGGCCAGCGGGACGATGCCCGGCCGCCCCTCGCCGAGACCGGTCCCGATGAGGCCGCCGTGGGCGAGGCCGAACAGTCCCTGCACCAGCTGGTAGCTGCCGCCGGGTGCGTCGTAGATCTTCTGGTTGAAGGCGTCGAGCCAGGAGTCGAACCGGCCTTGGACATAGCTGAGGAGTCGGCTTGCGACGAGAGTGCCCGCGACGAACATGCCGAGGCCCAGGATGACCCAGCTGGCGCGCCCGGTGGCGACATAGATCATGACGAGGAACAGCCCGAAGTACAGCAGCGAGGTCCCGAGGTCGCGCTGGAAGATCAGCACGGCCATCGCGGCGGCCCAGATGACGAGGATCGGGCCGAGGTCCCTGGCGCGCGGGAACCGCATCCACAGGAACTTCTTGCCCACCATCGAGAGACTGTCGCGGCTGGTCACCAGGTAACCGGCGAAGAAGATCGCGAGGGCGATCTTCGCCAGCTCGCCCGGTTGGAACGAGAACGGGCCGAGCTCGACCCACAGCCTGGCACCGAACTTCGTCGATCCGATCACCGGCAGCATGGGCAGGAGCAGGAGCAGGATGCCCGCGAACATCGCCGTGTAGCGGTAGCGCTGCAGCACCCGATGGTTGCGGATCAGCAGCAGGGCGCCCAGGGCGATGAGCATGGCCGTGGCCGTCCAGACCACCTGCCGCACCCCGGCGGAGTCCCAGCCGGAGAGGTGCTTGGCGATGTCGAGACGATAGATCTCCGCGATGCCGAGCCCGTTGAGCAGCGCGCTGATCGGGAGGATGAACGGGTCGGCCTGCGCTGCGACGAAACGCAACACGATATGGATGATCAGCCCGAGCGATGCCAGCGCGACCCCGAGGGCGATGATGGTGCCGTCGAGCTTGTGCAGGGCGCCGAGCTGCACGAGGGCGATCGCACCGCAGTTGATGACCGAGACGAACAGCAACAGGACCAGCTCGAGGTTGCGCAGTCGGGCCGGCGCCCGCAGCTTCAGGCGGATCGTGCCGGTGAAGGTGTTGCGCCGACCGGCTTCGATCGGCGTCGGGGTGAGGGCTCCAGCGTCAGTGCTTGCTGGCATCGCTCAGTCGCTCGATGATGTTTTCGGCATCCGAGAGGTCGCTGGCGTTGATGGTGTCCTCGACCGTCTGGCGCGTGTACTGCGGGAGGTCGGCCAGCTTGACGCTGGTCTCCTGGTAGACGCTGTGCAGCGAGATCGGGCCCAGGTTCTGTTGGATGCCGCGATAGATCGCCACGGTCTGGCCGTTGGAGCCCACGTAGTAGCGCGACTGGGTCCACTCGTAGCTGATGACGAGGGCGGCCACCAGGGCGATGACCACGAGGGAGACGCCCACCAGCCAGGCGATCCTGCGATTCCTGGCCCGGCGCCGGTCCTCGAGGATGAGCTCGTCGAGGTACTCGTCGGACTCCGGTTCGAAATGGCTGTCCTCGTGCTGGGTGGACTTGAGCGGATGCAGCAGCAGCGTCGGCAGGCGCAGCGAACGCCGCTCCCCGTCCCCCTCGAACGACAGCGGGAGCGCGGCGGAGCCGACGATCGCCGGAGGAGTGGATGCGGAGTCCGCGCTCTCGTCGATGTCGACGACCACCACGGTCACGTTGTCCGGCGCGCCCTGGTCGAGGCTCTCCTTGACCAGCCGGTCCGCGGTGGCCTTCGCCGAGGTTCCCGCCGCGAGCACGGCCTCGAGCTTGTCGTCCGAGACGTAGCTGCTGAGCCCGTCGGAGCAGAGCAGCCAGCGGTCGCCGGGCCGGGTGTCGAGGACGGCGGTGTCGATCTCGGGAGCGGAGTCGACATCCCCGAGCACCCGCATGAGCACGGAGCGCCGCGGATGCACCGCCGCTTCCTCCGGCGTGATCCGGCCGCTGTCGACCAGGCGTTGAACGAAGGTGTGGTCGGCGCTGATCTGGGTGAGTATGCCGTCGCGGAACAGGTAGATGCGGGAGTCGCCGATGTGGGCCAGGGCCACCTGGTTGCCGACCCGGAGGATGCCGCTGACGGTGGTGCCCATCCCGGTCAGCTCCGGGTGTTCGAACACCGTCTCGGCGAGCAGGGTGTTGGCGGCGAGCAGCGAGGCCTGGAGCGCGAACTCGGCGTCGTGCGCCGATGCGTACGCCTTGTCGGTCTCGATGATGCGGGTGAGGGCGATCGCCGAGGCGACGTCTCCCCCGGCGTGGCCGCCCATGCCGTCGGCGACGACGAAGAGCTGTTTGCCCGCGTATCCGCTGTCCTGGTTGTTGGCGCGGATCTTCCCGACATGGGTGACGGCAGCGCTCTTGCCCGTAGTGGCCATTCACCTACCGCCGAAGTTCGAAACTGGTCGTGCCAATTCTGACCGGAGTGTTCAGGGGCACCGGGGTTGGCACCGTGACTCGGGCGCCGTCGAGGAAGGTGCCGTTAGTCGAGTCTAGGTCTTGGATAACCCAGCCGTCGTTCCACAGCATGAGCCTGGCGTGGTGCGTAGAGGTGTAGTCGTCGCGGATGACGAGGCCGCTTTCGCTGGAACGGCCGATGGTGAGCGGCTCGTCGCCGAGCAGCAGTTCGGTGCCCTCTTTCGACCCGGAGGTGATGACCAGGCGGGAGGCATCCGTGCTCTTCTCCGCGGCCAGCGGCCAGTTCGGCAGCAGTGGGGCGGAGGTGGGGGCCGTGACCGCGGCCGAACGGGGGGCGGGAGCGGATGCCGGGGCCGTCGGGAAGGCGGCGGGTGCCCCGGGCTCGGCCGGCATCCGCTTCACCCGCTGCCCGAACAGGTCGGTGCGCAGCGCGTAGACCACGACGAACACGAAGGCCCAGAGGATGAAGAGGAATCCGAACCTCAGGACCAGCAGCGTCAGTTCGCTCACCGGCGCTCACCGTGCCGATCTCGGCCGTCGGCGGTCCGGTCCGCGCGGAGGTCGGAGAACTGGTCGACGTCGGCGGATTGGGCGAGCACCCGGAAAACGATACGGGTTCTGCCGATAGAAATGACGGAATCGGGCTGAAGCGGTGCTTTCGTCACCGGGGCGCCGTTGAGGAGCGAGCCGTTGGTGGAGCCGAGGTCGTTGACCTGGGCCCGGCTGCCGTCCCAGAGGATTTCGACGTGTTTGCGGGAGATTCCGGTGTCGTCGACGGTGATGTCGGCTTCGCTGCCCCGGCCGATGATCGTGCGCGACTTGACGATCGGGTAGCGCTTGCCCGCGACATCGAGCACGGGGTTCCAGGAGACGGTGCCCTTGACGTTGACGGAGTCCAACTCGATCATGCCCTCGGACAGGGAGGGGTCGCTCGCGAGCGCGATCGAGATGCCGCCGGAGAACTGGTAGTGCTGGGCGGTCGCGTGCTGCTGCACCAACTGGGTCAACTCGTCGATGAGCGTGGCGCCGAGGGCGGTCATCCGGTCGAAGTCGCCTCGGGCCAGGCGCACCGTGAACTTGTTGGGAACGAGGATGCGGTCGCGCGCGACCACGACGGCCTTCGTGTCGAGTTCGCGGCGCAGGGCGGCGGTGATCTCGACGGGTTGCAGACCCGATCGGAAGGTCTTGGCGAACGCGCCGTTGACCGCGCGCTCAAGACCTCGCTCGAAGCTGTCCAGAATGCCCACGAGACTCCTGCCCCACCTTCCGCTTGACTATGTAGATGCTAGTGGGCGTCTCTGTGACCGGTACCGAAAGGGTGTTGTTGGCGGCGAATTTACGCCAAGGGGATGACGCGGCCGGTCCTCCGGGGAAGCGCACTCTGGATGCCTCTGCGGCTGTGGTAATCTCGCTAAGTCTGCGCGAGTGGCGAAATTGGCAGACGCGCACGGTTCAGGTCCGTGTGCCCGTGAGGGCATGGGGGTTCAAGTCCCCCCTCGCGCACCAGTGGTTGATTGCTTCTCCCGCGCCGGAGAGTGCGAACTCCAAGACAAAGGCTCCCGGGAAGTCGGGAGCCTTTGTGTTTTGGTCTCGGCTTGGCGCCGCGGGGAACGCGCAGGCATCAGCATCAGGCGAACTGGATGATGACGTCCGCGCTGTCTCTCGCCCGCGCGATCACGCGGGCATTGTCCTCATCGGAGCCCAGGGCCATGGCGCTCGCGGCTTCGGGCGACTTGCCGAACTTGGTATGACGGGCCACGAGTCGCGAGAGCCGCAGAGCGGGATCCAGATCCAGAAACCACGTCTCGTCGAGGAGGCCGCGGATTTCTCGCCACTGCGGTTCTTCCGAAAGCAGATAGTTGCCCTCCGTGATCACCACCGTGGCGTCGGGAGAGACCGGGATCATGCCGGCGATGGGTTCGTCGATGCGACGGTCGAATCCCGGCGCGTAAACGAGGGTGTCGGTGTCGCCCCGCAGACGCGTCAAGAGGGCAAGGTATCCGCCGACATCGAAGGTGTCGATCGCACCGCGTCGCTTGACGTGTTGGGGTGTGGGCAGGGCGGTCGTCGCAATGTGAAAACCATCCATGGGAACGGCGACGGCGGTCTCGCCGAGCAGTGACACCAGCCGCGCCGCAAGGGTGGACTTCCCCACCCCGGGTGCTCCGCAGATCCCCAGCAGAAAACGGCGTTCATCCTGCTGTTTCGTTGCCAGCCTCGTGGCGAGCACGGACAGGTCCTCTCCGACCTCGATGATCTCTTGAGCGTGGCCCACTCGATTCACTCCACTTCTCCCTAGCCGTGTTCGATGGTGGTCGGCAAGCGAAGTTGTCCGCCTTCGTGCCGACAAGTCGTAGCTGCCGCTTCCATCGCCCGGGTGACGATGGCCTTCCACCCGGTGGCATCATCGGGCGTTCCGGCAGTCGTGAGCGAGTTCGCTATCGACGCCAGGGTGGCGTCGCCGGCTCCCATCGTGTCGATGATCGGTTCGGGGAGCCGCGCGATGGGAGCAGCCACGGTGATTCCGTCGCGAGTCGCGAGGGAGGCGCCGCGCGACCCCAGCGTGGTGAGAACGGCAGCAGCGCCGGCGGCCAGCATGCGGGTGCTGGAGCGCTCGACCGGCTCTCCGTACAGCAGGTCCGCATCGTCTTCGCCGATCTTGACCAGGCGGCTGCGCGCCGCCAATCGCTCGAAGTTTCGCACGAAGGCTGCGCGGTCGTTCAGCATTCCCCGGCGCGGGTTGGGGTCGATCAGCAGGGGGGCTCCGGATGCCGTGATGCTGTCGGCGAGGCCGTCGAGTTGTGCCTGATCGTCGAAGGGGAAGCAACTGACGACGACGGCAGCCGCCCCCTGGATGGCCGTGCGTTCCTCATCGGCGAAGCGGATGCGTCGGCGCTTGGCCGCCTCGTTGAAGGTGTAGACGGGTTCCCCGGAGATCCGCGAGGAGACGGCCCGCGATGTCCCGTCTCGACCGGGACTTGCGATCAACTGCACGTCGTATCGCTCGAGCGCTGCCCGGATCTTCTCGCCGTCGGCGTCGTTCCCCACCATCGCGAGAAGGGTGGTGTCGGTGCCGAGCTTCGACAGCCCGATGGCGACATTGAGACCCGCGCCGCCGACGAACTCACGCGAGACGCCCTCCTCCCGGATCTCGTCGATGAGCGCGTCGCCAATGACCACGACTCGGGACTGCTTGCGAGAGAGCCACGATGCGGGCGATGCCTGCTCCGTCACCGGCACCTCCGGGTCACCCACGTGCAACTATTTCGCCGGAACCGCGCGGGATCAACGTGGTCTTGACGACGTATGTTCGCTCCGCCTGCTTGTCTCCTTCGAGGCGACTGAAGAGGCGCTCCGCCGCGAGGGCGCCGATTCGTCTCGGGTCTTGTGCCACGACGGTGATCGCGGGCTCCAGCAGATCCGCGAGCTCGAACTCGTCGAAGCCCACGAGTGCGATCGACCTGTGCATTTCCCGGTCTCGCAACGCACGCACCGCGCCGATGGTGATGAGGTCCTGACTGCTGAAAACCGCCGTGGGCGCGTTGGAACTGTCCAGCAGGGCCGTCATGGCGGAGCGGGCTTTCTCTTCGTTGTTCAGGCCCTCGATGATGGTGACGTCGTTGGTGGAGATACCCGCGCGTCCGAGCTCATCGAGAAAGCCGCGTCGTCGTTCCCGGGCCGTTTGGATCTGCGACCGGTCGCCGAGGAACGCGATGTGGCGATGACCGTGCTCGATGAGGTGGCGGGTCGCGGCGGAGGATCCGACGGCGTTGTCGCTCACCACCGCATCCGCCTCGATCCCGACGGGTTCCCGGTCGACGAACACGAAACGTGTGCCCCGCTCCTGGTCCGGGAGCAGGTACGACTGGTTCTTGGTGGCGGTGGTGAGGATGAGCCCGTCGACACGACGGCGCAGGAACGCTGAAACGATGGCGAGCTCACGCTCCGGATCGTCGTCGAGGCTCGACGCGAACACCGCGACGCCACGCGCGGATGCCGCGTCTTCGATGGCCCGATGCACCGTTCCGGCGAAGGGGTTGCCCACATTTCCCACGAGGAGGCCGATCGTCTTGGTCTTGCGGTCGCTCCGCCGAAGGTTGCCCGCGTGCGGGTCCGGCACATAGTGAAGGCTCTGGGCCGCGGCGAGAACCTTGGCCGTGGTCTCCTCCGACACGTTGGGCTCACCGTTGATGACGCGGGAGACGGTCTTGATCCCGACCCCCGCCAGCGCGGCAACGTGCCGCATGGTGGGGCGTTGGTGCGAATCTGACAACGGTGTCACAGTTTTGTCTCCGACTTCCAATTGGACTTGACTCAACATACTAATTGCCCTACACATATCTAATGACATCGTTGTCAGGCACGCAAATGTCCAGGAAGTAGGGAATTCAATGTTGAATCGCACAGCAGTACGGCCGGTTGCGAAAAGCCTCGTGGCCGCATGTTCCATCGCCATGATCGCCGCCCTCGGGATGACGGGCTGCTCCTCGAGCTCGTCGGCCTCCGGTTCGGGAGGCGCTTCGGGCGATGTCGGTATTTCTCTGATCGTCAAGACGACGACCAATCCATACTTCGTCGCGATGAACGACGCCGCGAAGGCTGCGGCGGCGAAGGACGGCGTCAAGCTCACTCTTGCCGCGGGCAAGAAGGACGGCGACGCCGCGACTCAGATCCAGGCGATCGAGGATTCCATCTCTCGCGGCGACAAAGGGATTCTGATCACGCCGATCGACGAGACCGTGAACACGGCCATCGCCAAGGCGCGCAAGGCCGGGATTTACGTGATCGCGCTCGACACAGTGCCGACGCCGGCGAGTGCTGTCGACATCACCTTCGCCACCGACAACCGTGCGGCGGGCGAAGCGATCGGCAAGTGGACGGCCGCTCAGCTGAACGGGAAGAAGGCCGTCATCGGTCTCGTCGACCTGTTCAACAATCAAGTTGCGACCGTTGACTACGACCGTGACCAAGGATTCTTGAAGGGCATGGGCATCGACCTGAACAACCCGAACAAGAACGGCGACGAGGCTCCGACCGGCAAGTACACCGGCGGACAGGGCGGCGACTACGAGATTGCGGGAAGTCAGCCCTCCAACGGCGACCAGGCCGACGGCCGCACCGCGATGGAGACCCTGCTCTCGAAGAACCCGAACATCAACGTCGTGTATGCCATCAACGAGCCCGCCGCGTATGGCGCATACCAGGCGCTGAAGGCCGCCGGCAAGGAGAAGGACACGCTTCTGGTGACCATCGATGGCGGATGCACGGGTGTGAAGGAGGTCGGCGAAGGGATCTTCGGCGCGACCAGCCAGCAGTATCCGTCCAAGATGGCCCAACTGGGCATGGCCGCCATCGTCAAGCTGGCTAAGACCGGTGAGAAGCCGTCGACATCCGACGGGCTCGACTTCTTCAGCACCGGATCGCAGTTGGTGACCGACAAGACGGTCTCCGGCTTGCCGAGCATCACCAGCGCCGAAGGCGCGAAGCTCTGCTGGGGCAAGTAGCGCTCGAAGGTCAAGAGGGGGCGCTGTGTCCTGTACGTACACACCGCCCCCTCGTACAGTGAAGACACGAACAAAGCAGTTCAGGAGATGCCGTGAGCCAGCAGGGTACCGAAGCTAGTCCGTCCACAAATCAGCTTGATCTTGCGAGTGAATTTCTCGATCGCCAGACACCGCTCGGACGGATCAGGCAGGTACTGCACCGGTATCCGGCGCTGAGCCCCGGCATCGTCATCGTCGTCGCGGTGATCGCCTTCGGCCTCCTGAATCCGCGCTTCTTCTATGCGAACAACCTCTCGCTCATCACCCAGCAGGTTGCCGTGGTGGGAACGCTCTCCATCGCCCAGACCCTGATCATCCTCACCGCGGGCATCGACCTGTCGGTCGGGGCGATGATGGTCCTGTCGTCGATGGTGATGGCTCAGACGGCCAGTCAGAACGGGTTTCCGGCGCCGCTGGCGCTGCTCGCCGGCCTCGTCGTGGGGCTTGCCGCGGGTGCCCTGAACGGTGTGCTGGTCACCAAACTCAATCTGCCCCCGTTCATCGTGACGTTGGGGACGCTGAGCATCTTCCTGGCTCTGACCCTTCTCTACTCGAACAGTGCCTCGGTGACGGGGGCGAGCATCCCGGGGATGATCACGGCAACGGGTGCCACCTTCGCGGTGGGGGGAGTCAACATCACCTACGGCGTCGTGATGATGCTGATCCTGTACGTTCTCGTGGCCTTCATCCTCGGCAAGACGGCCTGGGGCCGCCACGTGTATGCGGTTGGCGACGACCCGGAGGCCGCGCGGTTGGCCGGCATCAGCGTCAACCGCGTGCTGATGGGGGTCTACGTCGTAGCCGGAGCGGTCGTCGCCATCGGTGCCTGGATTCAGATCGGACGGGCCGACGCCGCCAGCCCGAACGCCGGAACAGATATCAACCTGGACTCGATCACCGCGGTCGTGATCGGCGGAACCAGCCTGTTCGGCGGTCGCGGCACCATCTGGGGATCCCTGCTCGGTGCCCTGATCGTCGGCGTCTTCCGCAACGGTCTCGCTCTCGCAGGCCTCGACGTTCTCTACCAGACTCTCGCCGTGGGCATCCTCATCATCGTCGCGGTGTCGATCGATCAATGGATTCGGAAGGTACGCAAATGACGATCATCGATTCGAGCCGTTCCGACGCCGTGGGCGCCGAGACCCGGCAGCCGGTGCTGCAGGCCAAGCGGTTGGTGAAAACGTTCGGTCGCGTCGTCGGGCTCGATGGCGTGAGCCTCGAACTGTACGCGGGAGAAGTGCTCGCCATTATCGGCGACAACGGCGCAGGCAAGTCCACGCTGGTCAAATGCCTGACCGGTGCGGAGATCCCCGACGAAGGGGAGATCTTCTTGAATGGCCGGCAAGTGCATTTCAAACGGCCTCAGGATGCGCGCGAGGCCGGTGTCGAGACCGTCTACCAGACGCTCGCGGTGTCTCCGGCACTCGACGTCGCATCCAACCTCTTTCTCGGGAGGGAAGAGCGCAAGAAGGGGATTCTCGGATCCGTCTTCCGCATGCTCGACACCAAGGGGATGAGGGCCAAGGCCAAGGCGGAGGTGCTCAATCTCGGGATTGCGACCCTGCAGGATGTGACCGTTCCGGTGGAGAACCTCTCCGGCGGGCAACGGCAGGCCGTCGCGGTGGCGCGGGCGGCGGCCTTCGGGTCGAAGGTCGTCGTGCTCGACGAACCGACGGCGGCACTCGGCGTCCGGGAGTCGAATCAGGTGTTGCAGCTCGTGCGCAACCTCCGCGACCGCGGTATTCCGGTGATCCTGATCAGTCACAATATGCCGCAGGTCTTCGAGGTGGCCGATCGCATCCACATTCAGCGCCTGGGCAAGCGCGCCGCGACGATCACGCCGCAGACCCACTCGATGACCGAGGCCGTTTCGATCATGACCGGTGCGTTGGGCTGAGTCTTCGGACGGGGTGTCAGGCCACGGTCACGGCCGAGAGCGACCGCGCCACGCGCTGAAGATTCCGGGCCAGTTCGAGGGCGCCCTGCGCGTCGTGCTCGGTCAGGACGAGGGTGCCGCTCGCCGCATCCAGACGCTGGCGGAAGGGGATGTAGAGGGTTCCGACGCAGAGCATGCCGAGGGAGGTGATCACGGGAAGCAGCGCCTGCACCGCCCTCGTTCCCGACGAGGTCCCGCCGTATCCGACCAGGGCCACGGCTTTGCCGTTCCACTCCTCGGACAGGTAGTCCAGCGCGTTCTTCAGAGGGGCGGAGAACGAGAAGTTGTATTCGGGGGTCACCAGGATGAAGGCGTCCAGAGCGCCGATCCGGGCGCTCCAGTCCCGGGTGTGCTGCTGGGTGTAGATCCCCGTGGATGCGTGCTCCGGCTCGTCGAGGAACGGCAGCGCGACCTCGGCGAGTTCGATCAGATCGATGTCGATCCCGGGCAGGGACCCGGCCAACTCGGCGATCCAGCGCGCGATGGGACTCCCGATCCGCCCCGGTCGGGTGCTGCCGACGATGACTCCGACGGTGACCACGCTGCTCCTTGTTCGAGGTGCTGCGGCGGGACCCGCCGCTATTCGAGTCTCCGTCCGATTACTTGACATGTCAAGTTTAGAGTAGGATGCCGCCATGACCTCGGCAGAACGGTTCACTCCAGTGGAGATGCACGCGTGGAAGGCCCTTCGACTGATGAACCGTCAGTTGGAAGCGCACCTCGCCCGGGAGCTGGCGAGGACGGGCAGCCTGTCCCTGCAGGATTACGACGTCCTGTCCTCCGTGGCACCCCTGCCGGAGCACCGGTGGTCGGCCAAGGAGCTCATGCATCACCTCCAATGGTCGTACTCGCGCCTCTCCCACCACCTCGACAGGATGGAGAAGCGGGAGCTGGTCACGAGGGAGCGCTCTCGCCACGGCTCCGGTATCGACGTCGTCGTGGCAGACGCCGGGATGGCGGCGATACGAGCCGCAACCGGCGACCATCTGACGGAGGTGCGCCGCGTATTCCTGGACCGCTTGAAGCCCGGGGACGCGGAGACGATCACGCGGCTCAGCCGTGATGTCGTAGCCGGACTGCCCGGGCCGACACCGGAACGCGGATGGTGACGAGATGACTGCAGAGACCCGCCTCGCCACCTCCGGAGATGCGGAAGCTCTCGCGCGCGTGGCCGCCGAGACGTTCCCCCTGGCCTGCCCCGCCGGCCTCGCCGCGAAGGACATCGACGATTTCATTGCCGCGAACCTGTCGGAGGCGCGGTTCCAGGGCTACCTGGCTGATCCCTCCCGGACGGTCCTGATGGCCACAGAAGGGGCGATGACGGTTGGCTACAGCATGCTCCGCTCGGGCGAGCCCGAGGATGTCGGCGTCCGGTCGGCGGTCCGCCTGCGACCGACGTCCGAACTCGAGAAGTTCTTCCTCGTCGGTGCCAGCCACGGGGATGGAACGGCGGGGCTGCTGATGGCCGCGAGCTTCGACATCGCGGTGGGCTGGGGCAGCCGCAGCATCTGGCTCGGCGTGGGACGGGAGAACGCCCGCGCCAACCGGTTCTACGAGAAGCAGGGATTCGCCCTGGTCGGGACAAAAGCCTTTCGGGTGGGGGAGCGGGTGTTCGCGAACGACTTCGTGCGGGAGCGTCCGCTGACGGCAGCCGCGTCTCACTAAGCGCTGCGGGGCCGCTTCCGCTCTCGCTGTGGCAGTCTCGGCTGCGGTCGATCGCGGCCCGAGAAATCGGCGGTCATTTCTTTCGCCGTGAGAACCAGGGTCTGCGGACGGGGGCAGTCGATGCTCTTGCCTGGCGCATACGACTGTCTCGGTGCTGCTTGACGAGTACCTCGGACACGAAGGCTGCGTAATCGCAATCGTCACATATGCGGATGTAGTGATGTATGGCCAAGCCGACACCATACGAAGGGTTGTGAACTGTCCTCATCCAGCCGTCGCATCTAGGGCAGGGTGACGCTCGTCTGAAAGGTTCTGGGATTGACGGAATTCCCTTGTCTTTCATCGCGATAAAGGCCGATGCCCGATGACAACACAGCCCGGTCCGGGGGGTCTCATGGCGCGACCCATCGAGGCACATGACGCTGCAGAATCTTCCGGACACTTGCCCGCGTCACGGGTTTGGGGAGTGGGACGCATGTTGACGGGTAGTCCTCCCGATCGAGAACCGAACAGATGGCGATCCGACAATCGGGACGATCCCATCCGATTCGCTCACTCAGGGCCCAACCATCCATTCCCGGTAGTAACAGTTCCATGACAGCCAGGTCGATGTCCTCTTCTTGATAGGCGCTGATGGCGGACTCCGCAGAATCGACGACTGTGACGTCACACCCGGCGTTCTCGAAGTGAATGCGAAGCAGCTGGCGTTGGTCCTCGTCGTCATCTATGACAAGGACTTGCACGCGGTTCACCGGCGAGGTTCTAGTGATCGTTGAATCCCGGACATGTGCCGCTCCTGTGCAGGAGTTCTGGTTTTCTCCACCGATGGTCATTCCGATCGTCCTTCAAGTGCGCAGTCATCCCTCGAGAAACCGGAGGCGCACTAAGAGAATGAAATCACATAAAACAGGACGATAGTTAGAAAACCGGGTAATAACCGGAACATAAGCGACCCCCAAAGTGGGGTAGCCTCAAGGCAAGCCAGAGATACATGGCGGTGCGAAATTGAACGGCCGGGATGTCGGCCAAGTAGAGGGGATTGGGGGGCGGTTCTGCGAATAATAGTTCGATTTTTGGCAGACCGGTGTAAACTTGCCGATGCCAACTTAGGCAAAATCCCGACATGCAGGTGTGGGCGCCCGAAACGCCGCCACCCGAATCGCCACTCTGGAGTGACGTGTCCCGTCACTTAGACGAACTATTTTCCGCGTATCCCGTGCACCTCAGCGTCTCCAACCTCGCCGAGGTCCTCGGGGTGACCCAGAAGACGGCCTACGAATACCTGCAGGCTGGTGAGCTGCCTGCCTACCGGATCGGTACCCGGTGGTTGATCCTCAGGGACGAAGTCAAGGAGTTCGTGGAAATGTCTTCGCATCATACGGAGCGCGAAACAGGACGCGGCAACGCGGACCAACCGGGCTGACTCCGCCGGCGTAATTCCGTGCCCCGTTCTGGGGGTCTCACAACTATGCCCTTTATCCCCGAATATACCGTTCTTGCCACGAACAGGGAAAATTATGTGGTTTCATTGTCAAGTCGGCAACGTGGAGCCGATGCAATAGCCGAGGGGGTTTGGTGTGGCGTGGTTACCGTGCGGGGATAGCTAATCTCAAGCGGTTTTCAGTGTTCTCACCAAGAGACCTTGGAACCCCATCGGGGACGGTGCGGTCGATCGGCTTCGTTGAAGTCATTGCGCCGTAGCGACCGTTGTGCTCTGGCTGCTCTCCGTGGTGGTCGGGGGTGAACGCGCGATGAGGCCATGTATTCATGGCTGCCATGCGACGGGCACTTCGGGTGTGCCTGTCGTTTGCCTCAGGGGGTCGTGTAGCGATTCGGGTTCGCAACGACTCCCTGGGGCCTCTTTCACGGATGCGGGCACGACGGGTTCGCCCCTCCGGCAACGTGCTCAGCCCCGTCCTTCGCCCGCGTCGACCAGGCCCGGACTGCGCAGCCTCACCGTCATCGACAGGAACGCCGCGATGGCCGCCTGGTGGCTGCCGTAGCTGACCGGTTCGCTCTCGCGGCGCACATCCGTCACCTCGAAGCGGTCTCCCGCCTGCTGGATGAAGCCCAGCAGCGTGCGGGGATTGGTGGCGCGGAAGCGGCGGTCGGTGACGCGCCAACGGCCCTCGGCCACCTCATCCACTCGCAACTCGGAGAGGCCGGGATGGGGAAGCTCCTGCTCCATCACGCCACCTCCGAGTCGTGCGCCCCCAGGTGTGTGCCCGACTGCGTCCTGGCCGCCGGAGCGATCGTGTGCGAGCCGTCGGCCGGTTCCACGTCGACATCGTGCACGGAGAAGGGCATCGCCGACGACACGTAGAGCAGCTCGAGGCCGCCCTCGTAGACGAGGGGCACGAGTTCGGCGTCCTCGGCATCGATGAGGCGTTGCGCCCGGCGCAGGAAGATCCCGGCCATCTCGTAGGTGGCGACGAACTGTCTGCCGCCGTAGTGCACGCAGACCAACTCGCTCGGCTTGCGTCTGAGTGTCGCGTGCTGTTCCCGCGCGGCGTCCACGGTCCCCGTGTTCTGGGCGAGAGGCGGATGGTGGATCGGTTCGGCCCCGACCCGCTCAGCCTCCATCGACTCCGCAGAGTGCCGTTCCTGTGGATTCGCGTCCTGTACCTGTGCCACGACATCACCCCCGCCAGTTGTCAACAACTACCGTCACTGCCGACTGTACCCCCGCAAACGGGGGTAGACAATGGAGTTAACCATTCGTTCAGCACTCGTACAGGAGGGGGCGGATGTGTGCGCCGGTTCGGCCATTTCATCCCGATCCGCAGTCGACCGTGTTAGCGTGCGACATGGCTCGAATTGCCAGCGTGTCGACCGCATTTCCGCTCAACGTCTACCCGCAGGACGTGATCACCGACACGATCGCGCCGATGATCACCACGGATCCGGGCAGGCAGTCCGTGTTGCGGCGGATGCATGCGGCCAGCGGGGTGCGCACCCGGCACCTGGCGATGCCGATCGAGGACTATCGGGACGCGCAGAGCTTCACCCAGTCGAACGACCTGTTCATCGATGTCGCAGCGCGGTTGGCGGAAGAAGCGCTCCGGACGGCCCTCGGCACTGCCGGTCTCCAGCCGGCCGACATCGACTACGTGATGTTCACCTCGGTCACCGGCATCTCGGCGCCGTCGATCGACGGGCTGCTCGTGTCCCGGCTGGGGCTGCGCACGGATGTGAAGCGGGTGCCGATGTTCGGCCTCGGCTGCGTGGCGGGAGCGGCCGGGATCGCGCGGATCAATGACTACCTGCTCGGGCATCCGGACGAGGTCGCGGTGCTGCTCTCGGTCGAACTGTGCTCGCTCACCTTCCAGCGCGACGACGACTCGATGGCCAACATCGTCGCGACCGGGCTCTTCGGCGATGGCGCCGCGGCGGTCGTGATGGTCGGCGACGAACGGGCGAAGCGGATGCCGGTGACCGGTCCCGACGTCATCGACTCCCGCAGCCGGCTCTACCCGGACACGGAGGAGGTGCTCGGGTTCAACGCGAGCACCACCGGATTCCGCATCGTGCTGACCGCGGAGGTCGCCGGCGTGATCGAGAGCAACTTCGGGGCGGATGTCGCGGACTTCCTGGAGGCGAACGGCCGGACGCTCGCCGACGTCGACGGCTTCGTCGCGCATCCGGGCGGGCCGCGCGTGCTGGAGGCGTTCCAGTCCGCACTCGGGCTCGCGGACGGTGCGCTCGACAACAGCTGGCGTTCGCTCGCCCGGGCGGGCAACCTGTCCTCCGCGTCGGTGCTGCACATCCTCTCGACCGAGCTGGATGCCGGGGTGCGGCCGCCGGGAACGGAGATGCTGATGTTCGCGCTCGGCCCCGGCATCAGCGCAGAACTGGTGCTGCTGCGCTGGCCCGATCCGGAGTCGGATCCGGCTGGGCCTCCGGCATTCGACTCGGCGGTGCTGAGTTTTTCGGACGAGGCCGTCGGCGCATGATCTGGTTCACCGCGCTCATCCTGCTCACCGGGGCCGAGCGGGTCTGGGAGCTCGTGCTCTCCACCCGCAATGCGCGCTGGGCCTTCGGGCGCGGCGGGCGCGAGTTCGGACAACGGCACTATCCGTTCATGGTCGTGCTGCATACCGGCCTGCTGCTCGCCTGCCTGGCCGAGGTGTATTTCGGCGGCCGGCCGTTCCTGCCGTGGCTGGGCTGGCCGATGCTCGCGGTCGCACTCGCCTGCCAGGGCCTGCGGTACTGGTGCATCGCCGTGCTGGGCCGGCAGTGGAACTCTCGGGTGATCGTGGTGCCGGGCCTCGGCAGGGTCACGCGCGGTCCCTACCGCTTCCTGCCGCATCCGAACTACCTGGTCGTCATCGTGGAGGGCATCGCGCTGCCGCTCGTGCACACCGCCTGGGTGACCGCGCTCGCGTTCGCGGTGCTGAACGCGATCCTGCTGTTCGGCTTCCGCATCCCTGCCGAAGAGCGGGCGCTCGCGGTGCTCGACCCCGTAGAGGCGGATCGGGCCGGTGCGAATCAGGCCGGGGACGCATGAAGCCAGACGTCGACGTGCTCGTCGTCGGGGGTGGCCCGGTCGGGCTCGCGGCGGCGATCGAAGCGCGGATGCGGGGCCTGTCCGCCACGGTCGTCGAGCCCCGCGACTTCCCCATCGACAAGGCCTGCGGCGAGGGACTCATGCCCGGCGCCGTGGCCGCCCTCGCCCGCCTCGGGGTGACGCCGGACGGTCACCCGCTGCGCGGCATCGGCTACCGCAGTGCGGGCCGCTCGGTCGACCACTGGTTCGAGAGTGCCGCGCGCGGCGGCGGTTCGGCTGGCGCGGGGCCTGCCGGGGGAGACAGCGGTGGCCTCGGAGTGCGGCGGACCGTGCTGCAGTCCACGCTCGCCGAGCGTGCCTCCGAGCTGGGCGTGCGGTTCGTGGAGGCGAAGGCGACCGCGCTGGAACAGGATGCGGACGGGGTTGCCGCCGCAGGCATCCGGGCTCGCTATCTTCTCGGCGCCGACGGGCTGCACTCGACCGTGCGGTCGCTCCTGGGCGTGGAGAGGCCGCCGGCGAGGAGCCGTCGCTTCGGGCTGCGCCAGCACTTCCGGATCGACCCGTGGAGCGATCTGGTCGAGGTGCACTGGACTCCGGCCGTCGAAGCCTATGTGACGCCGGTCGGCGACGGTGTGGTGGGGGTCGCCCTGCTCGGGCCGCAGGGGCTGAACTATGCCGGCGCGCTCGCGGCGATACCGGCGCTCGCCTCGCGGCTGGAGGGGGTCACGGCCGTGAGCACGCTGCGGGGTGCCGGTCCGTTCCGGCAGCGCACGCGCCGCCGCCGGATCGGCCGGGTGCTGCTGGCGGGGGACTCGTCGGGGTATGTCGACGCGATCACGGGGGAGGGCATCCGCGTGGGGCTCGCTCAGGCGGAAGCCGCGATCGCCTGCATCGCGGCGGACGACCCGGCCGGTTACGAGCAGGCCTGGGCGCAGTGCACGCGGGACTTCCGCATGCTCACCACGGGTCTCGTCGGCCTGGCCGCCTCACCGTTGCGGCCGGCCATTGTTCCACTGGCCGCTGCGCTGCCGGGTGTCTTCGGCGCGGTCGTGGAGCGCCTGGCCCGGTAGCCCGCCGCGGGGAGGTGCACCGGTCGACGAGTGCGCGGCCGCCCCCTATGCCGTCGCCGCGTCGATGAGCTTCGTCAAGGCGGCGCGAATGCTCTGCAATTCCGAGACGGGAACCCCCAGCCGGTCGACGATCTTGCCCGGCACCTCCTGCGCGAGCGTGCGCAGCGCGGTTCCCTTCTCGGTGAGGGTCACCGCGAGCGCCCGCTCGTCG
>Ga0157371_10001245_pt1 | contig 26931 bp, 24 predicted proteins | sample C45metaG_FD_113462 | JGI IMG/M metagenome (GOLD analysis project Ga0157371, IMG submission 113462) | Corn rhizosphere microbial communities from Kellogg Biological Station, Michigan, USA - C4-5 metaG | ecosystem: Host-associated > Plants > Roots > Rhizosphere > Soil | place: USA: Michigan... | reverse complement strand
AGTAACTCCCATTAGCATGTTTGTGTGCAAATGTGCCGGAACGAACATCGTGTTGTGCAAAACTTTATAAACAGAAATGGTAGATTCTACCGTTGCTGCAAAACCTGCAATTGCCCATCCGGCGACTCCGAATAAAAACATGAGCGGAATAACATCCCATTTAATTTTTGAACGATAAAACTGAACGATTACGCCATACATCGTAATGATGGTTGCTGGTATTGCACTTAGAAAATTCAATATTTGTCCTGAAAACTCCCTTGCTCCCGGTGCTATAAAATCCATGTATAAATTTTGGAACCAGGCAATCAATATCAGCAGAAAGGTGGCATTCCAGAAATACACGAATACTTTATTGCTTCCCCATTTACGTCGTGTAAATTCCGGCAAAAGCTCATGTATCCACGCTACTCCACAAAACAAAGTAACACTCACAAACGTATGTGCAAAAAAGAGCGTAATATTTTGTAAAAGAAGTGGATCAAATTTAAGTTCAGGATCTATAAACTGCAGCAAATACATGACGAGCATTACAGCGCCGACAATAAAGGCAAGTAATGCAGGCACAAGGCTGATCGTTGTAACTACTACCATTGGAGGAAGTTCTTTCTCAACTTCTTTTTTTCTCAAATATTGCCATCCCAATAAATTTCCAAATCCTCCGAATTCTTTTGCCAGACGGTGTAATAAATGCAAAATTCCAATAAGCCAGGCGGTGCCAAGGACAATCAAAGAAATAATAGTGACACCGGCGGACCACGAAAGCCAGGTGCCGCTTTTGAAAGGCAAAGGGTATAACAAAAACCAGCCGGGTCCAAATTTTCCAATCAGTATACCGATTGTCAAACCGCCGATCGCAATTAATAGCGTGAAGTAAACAAGATATCCTATTCTTATATTCAGTGATGTAAACCTTGTGCTGATCAAATACCATAAAATGGCAAAAGCAAAGCTGAACATAACTGCGGTCATTCCAAGACCATGAAGGGTCATTAAAGAATAGAAATTGGCCAGCAAGAGTTTTTTCATTTCTGCCTGACCGATCCGCATCAAAAAACCAAGGAAGATCAACAATATAAAAAGAATCACGAAACTGATACTCGACGCTGTTATAAGCACTCTCTCTTTCTTTAATTTAACTGTCTCCACTGGTATCATTATCGGCATTAATAGTTTTAATTAACATGGATGGTTCCCGCCATAAATGGATGTGCGAGGCCACAATATTCCAAACAAAGGATTGTATATTTTCCTTTTTTAGTAAACACATATTCCAGTTCATTTTTGTATTGAGGCATCGCCTGGATTTGGGTAAGCAGTACGCCGGACTTATTGTAAATCGCAAAGCTGTGTGTTACATCGCTCGAAGTAACAATAAATTTTATTGTTTTATTTACCGGCACCGATATTTCATTTTTCCCGATAAATTCATCCGGCTTTTGATGACTTTCGCCAACTGCCATCAGCCAATCCCATTGAACCCCAACAACTGTGATAATCTTATTCGCGTTTTCCTCAACACCCGGATTGGGAAGTAAATACAACGATGCAAATAAAATGCAAACGAGGAATAAAACAGTTCCCCAAAAATACCGGTCTTTCGTTCCAAAAAATTTATTCTTATCAGATGCATAATCTTCACCTTTATTTGAGCTAATTATTAAAAAAACAACTACCACAAGCACAAGGAGTACGCCGCCAAGTATGATGATACCCGCAACATTCTGTAAAATTAATTTCGCCAAAAAATGCATCTCCGCAGGATTTGAAGTATTTTTTTAGTTCCGTATTTGTGTTGTAGCTAAAGGTTATGGTAAAACGAATGTAATTATATTTTGCTGATATGGATCTGTTGTTTTTCCAGCAGACGAAGAAATAACCGATATTTCAAGTTAACCGTATTTATTTGATTAAAATAATACGATCGTTCTTCGAAAACAGAAAATTATTTAAAAGGCAGCAGGTAATCAAATTGTGTTGCGATTATTAAAAAATCCAGAGGTTGTTGAACTCCTTCTAATTCTAACATCAAATTCGATAAAATTATTTCTGGCAAACGAATTACAAATGAGGCGGTTTATACTTTTTCGATCTGGGAAAGAACTACCAAAATTATCGCAATAACTGCCAATATTAATCCGGCTATATTTTTTTTGGAGAGTTTTTCTCTGAAATAAAAAGCGCCAATCAAAGTGCCTAACAGGATCACGCCAAAGTTCATGGTTGCAAAAACGGTGGTTGGATTTTTTGCAAAAGACTGATGCGCCCTTAAGTAAAAATAAATGTTCAGGAAATTGAAGAGCCCGAGCAAAAGCCCATAAAAAACAGCACTTTTTTGAATCGACAATTTCTTTTTAAAAAAAGAAACCCCGCTGATGAGTGACGCAAAAACAAAGCAGCCACAAAAAATATAAAATAGCGCAACTGTATAGGGGATCGCCTTTTGCAACGCAATCTGCTTAAATAAAACATCGATAATGCCATATCCTAAAAAAACCAATAATAAATAAACGGGGTTCGATCCATTAGACTTTTCCCCTTTATTTAAAATAAAGAAAAGCGCGACAAATCCGGTTATGATTCCAATCCATCTAAAGGTAGGAATGAATTCATTAAAGATCCAGTAAGAGCATGCGATTGGTATCACCAGGGAGATGCGTTGCGCAATATCCGTTTTTACGATTCCGGAATACCGGATCGAAAGTGACAATAAAATAAATACAAGCGGTAATAATGTAGAAAGGGAGATGGTATACGGATTAAGAGCAGCATTGCTAAAATCAATTTCAGGGCGAAAACAGATATATGTTGCAACAATGGCAAATAAATAATTAATGGTAATCAGAAAAATATTAAGTGATGTCTTTGCTTTGATATATTTAAATAAAACACCAACAGAAACACTGCAAAGAATACTAATAATTAAATTAATCATCTATAACATAGCCCTTTATAAAGTCACGAATGTAAATGATTATATAGAATTCAGTCTCCAATGCTTTTTAAATGATGAATATCATTTTTATTTGTGTTTCCCATCAATTTTTTTATCTACTTCTGAATCTATCTTTATCCAAAAAAAGACATGCTCGGAAAGCTAAATAACACGCAGATAGAAAAGGTGATTCGCGATAATTTTATTGGAAGATTGGGTTGTCATGCAGATGGAAAAACGTATGTGGTTCCTATCAGCTATGCTTATGATGGGCAATTTATTTATGCCAGAACTTTTCAGGGTTTAAAAATTTCTATGATGAGGAAGAATCCTAAAGTTTGCTTCCAGATTGATGAAATGGAAAATATGGCTAACTGGAAATCAGTGATTACCTGGGGAACTTTTGAAGAACTAACGAGTGAAAAAGATAGAAATGATGGTTTAGAAAAATTGGTTTCGCGCATGCTTCCAGAAATTGCGAGTGAAACGGTAAAACTTTCTCCTCAATGGCCTTTCCCAACTCGTGACTTTTCAAAAATTAAAGGAATAATTTTTCGGATACGGATCACCGAAAAAACAGGACGATTTGAAATCATGGATTCGACTTTCCATATGAAATAGAAAAAGATTAAAAATCAAAAAACGGATCCAATAACTGAAGGTCGTTGATAATAATAACGATGATAGTCTTGTCGTTGAAAAATCTGTAATTGACGAACGCCGGTTAAACCAAATTTCTTTTATCAACCGGTTGTGTCAATGCAGACTAATACGTCAAATTACTCCAGCCAGTTTTTTTTTATTCGATCGCTTCTATCACCCGAATCGTTCTTTGAACCATTTCTTCATTTATACCTAAATGTAAAACCATTCTTATTTGTGTTGAAGAAATAGCGCTTACCAAAATATCATTTTTCTCAAATTCTTCTGTTAATGTTTTTGCCGTAAAATTCCCTTTTACAGCGAAAATAATAATGTTCGTTTCGACAGGCATTATTTCTCCGGTAAATTCTTTTTTTAACAATGCTTCTTCAATTTGTTTTGCATGAAGATGATCCAGTGCGAGCCGGTCGATATTATTTTCCAAAGCATAAATTCCGGCAGCAGCCATATAACCTGCCTGTCTCATTCCACCCCCAAAAACCTTTCTTATGCGCCGCGCCTTTTGAATAAAATCATGGGTTCCAAGTAAAACGCTTCCGACCGGTGCACCTAATCCTTTACTTAAACAAATTGAAATACTATCGAAAATATTTCCATATTCTTTAGGACTTTCATCTTTTGCTACTATTGCATTGAATAATCTTGCTCCATCCAAATGAAGCCTTAAGTTGTTTTCTAAGCAAACTTCTTTAATCTGCTGAATATCAGCAAAATCATAACAGCTTCCTCCACCTCTGTTTGCAGTATTTTCAAGGCTGACCAACTGAGTTTTCGCTTTATGAATATCTATTGGATTAATTGCTTCTGAAACTTGCGATGCTTTAATTCTTCCGCGGTCACCTTCCAGTGGTTTAACCTGGCAGCCGGAATTAAAAGCTATTCCGCCGCCTTCATAAATATATACATGGCTCATTTTATCACAAATCACTTCATCTCCAGGTTGCGTATGACATTTTATAGCGACCTGATTCGTCATGGTGCCACTTGGACAAAAAATTCCTGCTTCCATTCCAAATTTTTCCGCAAGCATTGATTGCAACCTGTTTACTGTTGGATCTTCATTAAAAACATCATCTCCAACCTCAGTCTGGAACATAGTTTGCAGCATTTCGGGAGTAGGTTTGGTAAATGTGTCTGAACGATATTCTATCATAAAGCGAAATTATAATTTAAAAATGAATAAGACCTTTATTGAAAGAAACGTGTTAAAATAAATCGTCTTGACCATAAAATATTCTTTTTCAAAGATTTATTTGCGCAAACAGCTATGAAATTTCAATTGTACGTTGTAAATTTGCAAATAATTATCAAGATGATTGTACTTAACAAATCTTTTGTAACGTTTCCCCTTTCAAAATTGTCTAATAACTATTAATTATATACAAAAATGAGGCAACTTAAAATTGCTACGCAAATTACCAACCGTGATTCACAAGCGGTCGAAAAATATTTGCAGGAAATTTCTAAAATTGGGATGATCACTCCTGAGGAGGAAACTATTTTAGCACAGAAAATCAAAATGGGCGACCAGAGAGCTTTGGAGCGTCTCACAACAGCCAATCTACGTTTCGTAGTTTCAGTTGCAAAACAGTATCAGCACCAGGGATTATCATTGAGCGATCTTATTAACGAGGGCAACCTCGGCTTAATTAAAGCGGCACAACGCTTTGATGAAACCAAAGGTTTCAAATTTATTTCATACGCTGTGTGGTGGATTCGCCAATCTATACTTCAGGCGTTGGCAGAGCAGGGCAGATTAGTCCGCTTGCCACAAAACAAAATTGGCACTTACAACAAAGCAAATAAGGCCTACATGGCTTTTGAGCAGGAACACGAAAGGGAGCCATCTACCGAAGAGCTCTCAGAAATTCTGGAGATGAGCGAAACTGAGATCAACAACATTTTTCAAAGCAATACGCGGCACACTTCTTTAGATGCGCCCGTTCATGAAGCAGAAGATGTTGCAATGGGTGATCTTTTAAAAGGTGGTGGCGAAACTGATGAGGATGTAATGCATGATTCATTGAAAAATGAAATTCGTCGTGTGTTGAAATCATTAAGTCCGCGCGAAGCTGAAATTGTAAACGCTTATTTTGGCCTTGATGGTGAAAATGGTGTTACGATCGAACAGATTGGCCAGAAATATGATCTGACAAAAGAAAGAATTCGCCAGATTAAAGAAAGAGCGATCAAACGTCTTCAAAAAGCACGCTATAGCAGCGCATTAAAAGCGTATTTGGGCTAATGTTTTTCGATAAAAAAGTTAAAGCCGTTCTTTTCAGGAACGGCTTTTTTATTACACAAAAGGTGGTTATCTTTTAATAACGGTCGGAATATTTCCTTCAGGAACTTCCGTTACAGAATCTGCTTTTTGATAATTCGGGAATTTTGCTGGTAAAACGGTATCTGCTTTTGTCGGTGTTCCATCTAGCGTGTCGTCTACATGCCAAACGTCCTGCACTTCGCACGCAGATAATCCCGCAATAATAAAGAGCATAAAGCAAACTTTAAATAATTTCATTCCTGTTTTTTTATAAATTAAATGATTAAATTTTTTAAGATTATTTTTCAAAATTAAGGTCTTAAGATTTAAAGCCAAAAATTAAATTTAAAAACAGCTGCAGGATTTCGTGTACGCATGCCTGTTATCCTCTGAAAGCTAACTATTTCTACTATTAAAGAAAGTCTAAATAAATTTGTGAGAATAAAATGCACATACACAGTAAAGCAATAAAAAATAAGAATTTTTTATTTTGTAAACAATAGTTTTATAATGCAAAATCAAAAGGAGCTTGTTATTTTAATAAAAGAAAGGCCTTATTATTTCAACGGCATAATTTTTGAGTAATGGAAAGAAAATTTTCCCGGAATGCATAAGAAATGGCTTTTTGTATTTGCTTTTTTTGTTGGAATTACATTCATTAGCTGCAGTAAAAAAACAGTTCCATCAAAAACAGCAACAGTTACTGTAACTGAAAATCCAACGCCGGTTGTTAAAGCTAAACCAACGCCACCGCCGGTAACAAAAAAAGTAGATTCCTCAACCACTGTTACTACAGAGAAAACAGAAAAACCAGTTGTAAAAGAAAAACCAAAGCCTGAATTTCCCAAAGTAATTACCGTGAACGACCAGGCAGCAAGTAAAAGTGTAGATGGCCGCTTGTTTTATGATGTGCTGGGTCACAGATATTGGAAAAATTATAAAGACGGTAAATATTATTTATTTGATAAATCGATGTATAATAATCCTGATTTTAGCCCTCCTAAATAATTTTTATTTTCCTCTCTCACTTTTCTAAAGCCAAGTATTATTTAAAAAGAGGCAATATTGCTGTACCTTTGATAAGATCCTGAAAAAAATATTCGGGCACACATTATCAACCGGTTCTAAATGAATCAATAAAAACTTAGTAAAGAATTTATGGCAGAAACATGGAATAAAAAGGAAAGAGAAAAGAAAAAAAGGCAAAATAAAAAAGACAAAGCAGAAAGAAAACAAGAACGCAGAGAAAACAGCAAAAATAATCCTGAAAGCATGATCGCTTACCTGGATGAAAATGGCAATCTATCTTCGAAGCCACCTGATCCGCGCAAAAAAATTATTGTAAATGTTGAGGACATTGAAATCGGTGTTCCAAAGCAGCAGGATATAAACCCTGAAGACCTTATTCATACTGGCATAGTCACCTTTTTCAATTACGACAAAGGATATGGTTTTATTAAAGATCAGACAACACATGAAAGTGTTTTTGTTCACGCAAACTCTCTGTCAGAGCCAATTAAAGAAAACAACAAAGTAAGCTTCGAAGTAGAGATGGGACCAAAAGGGGCGAATGCAGTAAATGTAAAATTGGTAAAATAGATTTTGCTATGAAACAAAATTTTATAAAAAAACATCAAAATTAAAAAAGAAACTAAAATGGTTTCTTTTTTTGTTTTCGGCAAAGAAGAACATTAAAAAAAAAATTGCCTTATTTGTTTGTTTACTGCCAACACATTTCTGCCGTAAGTTTCATCGGTATCTTTGTAAACCTTAATTAAATCAAATGGAAAATGAACAAAAATTAGAAACAGCCACTTTTGCAAATGGATGCTTTTGGTGCACAGAAGCAGTTTTTCAAAATTTAAAAGGAGTTGAAAAAGTAACCAGCGGATATAGCGGAGGCCATGTTGAAAATCCAACTTATGAAGAAGTTTGCAACAAAGGCACCGGCCACGCTGAATGTTTGCAGATTGAATACGACCCTTCCGAAATATCATTTGATGAACTCCTCGAAGTTTTTTGGAAAACACACGACCCCACGACATTAAACAGACAGGGAAATGACGTAGGTCCACAGTATCGAAGTGTGATATTTTATCACAACCAGGAACAAAAAGAGAAGGCGGAGAAATATAAAGCGGCATTAAATGAAAGTGGCGTTTTTGATTCGCCTATTGTTACCGCTATCGAACCATTTACCGTTTTTTATCCGGCAGAAAATTATCACACCAATTATTATCAGAATCACAAATCCCAGCCATATTGTTATTATGTGATCAAACCAAAAATGGAGAAACTGAAAAAAGTTTTTGCGGATAAATTAAAACGGTGATTTGAAAAGAAAAAGCAATATCTTTCTTTCCCTACCCCGCCAGGTTCCATCTGGCTTCAATGCTTTTTGAAATGTCAACGATCGTATTCATGGATCTTTTGAAACCATCATCCGTTTTGTAATTGACAGAAGATATCCGGCAGGGAAATGTTACTCCTGATTTTTTTATGCCCGTTATTTCTGCTTTTGCGATTCCTTTTTGATTTCTCTCCTGTAAAAAATCAATAAAAGAATCTTCATTCACATTAAATAGATCTGAAGAATCATTTCGGGCCATTTGCCATTTCGGATATTGAAATAACGTCACTAATTTTTCATTAAATCTTATAATCTGGCCATCGGCGCTTTCAATGTACATTGGATGAAAAGCGTTTTCAAAAACAGCATTGTACAATTGTTGGGTCGTAAGGAAGTCAACTTTTTCAGTTTCATTGACTTGCGGATAAGAATTAACTGCATTAAAATAAAACGAAGATTGCGATTGAATGGAAGGTTGGTTATTCATAGGGTTTTTTTTAGGGGTATTACCTAAAATGCAATTACCGTGCTAAAATTACCTTCTCCGGCATTTTAACAATCTCCAAATAAATTTTTTTTAGAAATAGGGTAAAAACGATCGTTTTCCAAAAGCAATTAACCAGTTTTTGGAAGCTACTATTTCTGGAGCTTCACTCTTCTCAATTCCAATAAATTCAATCCATTCGGAATAAAATTTTTTACATAAGGCTGCACCATCCAGATAACCATATCATACCACAAAGGCACTACCGGCGCGTCTTTCATCATTAACTGATCTGCTTGCCTGTAAATAGAATATCTTACAGAATCATTTTTTTCTGATAAAGCCGCTTCATATAATTTATCAAATTTTGGATTATTGTATCTTGTATAGTTTGGAGGCGCAGGATTCTTCCCATAAAACACACTCAGGAAATTTTCCGCGTCCGGATAATCAGCTATCCAGCTTCCCCGAAAAAATAATGCTTCCGATTTTGCAGTTTGTTCCAGCAACAAACTTTTTTGAACGACTTCAACATTTATTTTTATTCCGATCTGCTGTAATTCATTGGCGATGTAACTTGCAAGATCAGCGTAGAGAGGAACGGTCAATAATTTAAACGGCTCCAATCCAACACCATTGGGATAACCGGCTTCTTCTAATAACTTTAACGCCTTCCCCGGATCGTAATGATAACCATGAACTTTAGAAGAATCAAATGACGGAAATGCGGCAGGAATAAAACCGCTTTCTGCAGGAATGCCAATAGAATTTCTGATGTAAAGCATCATCTTTCTGCGATCAAATCCATAGTTAATTGCTTTCCTAATCCTTACATCGCGAAGCGGAGAATTTTTTACAAGAGGCAAACTGCTGTCACATAAGAATCCGAGATATTCAATTGTAAGAGCCGGATGTTTTGTTAAGATGATTTTTCCTTTCCAGTCTTTGCGAAGTTCACCGCTTTTTGTGAGGACTTCGTCTTTAAAAGAAGGATCAATTTCATTGATAAAATCAAGCCTTTTTTGTTGAAATTCCAAAAATTCTGTTGCTTTATTCTGGAGAAAAGTAATTTTAATTCCATTGAGATAAGGAAGCCTTTTGCCGGTACTGTCTTTTTCAAAATAATTCGGATTTTTTTTCATTACCAGGGCCTGATCTTCTTCCCATGCAACCATCTCGAAAGGCCCTGTACCACAAGGATGACGACGAAAATCTTTTCCATATTTTTCTACTACTTCTTTTGGAATGATAGAACAATATTGCATGCTCATCACACCGAGAATCGGATGAAACGGTTTTATTAATTTTAGCTGAAATGTCGTGTCATCAATTGCTTTAAAAGGTTCTGTTGTATCTACTCTCCCATTAAAGATCCACGCACCGCTGCTGGCAGTGCTTTTATCAAGAATCCGTTTAAAACTATATACAACATCACTTGCTGTCATCTTCCTTCCTTTGCCATTGGGAAAAGCAGGATTATCATGAAAAAAAACATCATTGCGGAGATGAAAAGTGAATGTAAGATTGTCAGCAGAAATATCCCAGCTCTTTGCAAGTGAAGGAACCAGATTTAAATCGTTATCAGTTTGGACCAGAGTATTGTACAACTGATGGACGGCCCACATAATGGATTGATTTTTTGCAAAAGCCGGATCGAGTGTAGCAATGCCGGATTGTTCATTGTAATGAAAAATATTTTTTACTTTTTCATGATGGGAACAGGAAGAAATAAAAAAAAGAAAACTGGCAAGAGAAAGAAAAATAGTGGCTTTAAGCAATTTTATCAATGGTAAAGGATTTCGTTTTTTTAACTTCATCTTTGTTTATAAAAAAATAAATTTAGTAAATGAAAAAGATAATCCCTGTTTTTACTTTCCTGCTAATTTTTTTTAATTTTTCTTTTGCACAAACGTTTACTCATGCAGATACGCTGAGAGGCAGTAACGGCGCGGGAAGAGCATGGTGGAATGCGACCAAATATGATCTTCATGTAAAATTTAATTTACAAGATAGCAGCATCAGTGGCTACAATATTATCAGCTATAAACCTCTGCAACAAAAACATCCTGATTTTTTTCAAATAGATTTACAGGAACCGATGATCATAGATTCGGTAATATTACAAACAGGAACGAAAAAATTTCCTTTAAAAAATGAAAAGCTTTCTTTTACAAAAGAAGGAAATGCATGGTTTGTTTATTTGAAAAATTCTGCTCTTCGGCCAACTACAAAACATGATATAAATACCATCATGAAAACGAGTAAGAATTCAAAAAAAAGTTCGTTTACTGATTCCTTATCAGGTGAAATTTCAAACCTTGTGGTTTATTACCATGGTATACCTTCAAAAGCAAAAAATGCGCCCTGGGATGGTGGCTTTGTCTGGAAAAAAGATAAATCCGGAAATCCGTGGATAGCCGTTGCCTGCCAGGGTTTGGGAGCCAGTATCTGGTATCCGTGCAAAGATTACCAGGGTGATGAACCGGACAGCGCTGAGATGCATTTTACTGCTCCTTCAAATCTCATTACTGTCAGCAACGGAAGATTGCGAAGTGTAAAAAATTTAGGAGATGGAAACACTGAATATACATGGGCGGTAGTAAATCCCATCAATAATTATGACATCACTTTTTATATCGGAAAATTGGTTCATTTTGGAGAAATTTATAAAGGTGAAAAAGGAGATGTGACGATGGATTATTGGGTGCTTGATTCTAATCTTACGAAAGCAAAAACGCAATTTAAAGACGCACCCCGAATGATGAAAGCATTTGAATATTGGTTTGGCCCTTATCCTTTTTATCAAGATGGTTATAAATTAGTCGATGCACCATATCTTGGAATGGAGCACCAGAGCGCGATTGGTTATGGAAATCATTATAAGATGGGTTACAACGGAAAGGATCTTTCCGGAACCGGCTGGGGATTAAAATGGGATTTTATCATCGTGCACGAAAGCGCTCATGAATGGTTTGGCAATAACATCACTTCAAAAGATCTCGCTGACATGTGGATCCATGAATCATTTGCTAATTATGCTGAAGCGCTTTTTACAGAATATTATTACGGCAAAAAAGCAGCAGATGAATATGTGATTGGTGTAAGAAAAAATATCAGGAATGATAAACCCATCATTGCCCATTATGGCGTGAATGAGGAAGGGAGTGGCGACATGTATTATAAAGGAGGAAATATGATTCACATGATCCGCCAGATTATAAATAACGATCAGAAATTCAGGAATATTTTAAGAGGTTTGAATAAAACATTTTATCATCAAACCGTTACCAGTAAGCAGGTTGAGGATTATATTAATCAGCAATCAGGAATTAATTTTTCAAAAGTTTTTGATCAGTATTTAAGAACAATCCAAATTCCGGTTTTAGAATATAAAAAAGTAAATGGAAGCATTTATTATCGCTGGACAAATTGCGTTGATCATTTTAATATGCCTTTGAAAATCTACAATGATGATGGAAAATTAATCTTCATTCATCCAACGCCAATTTTTCAAAAAGCGCCAAAAGGAGTGAGCGAAATAAAAGCGGATGAAAATTTTTATGTGGACACAAAAGAAGTTTCTTAAGGATAAGAATTGAAGTAATTTGTTTGTTTACTGCTGTATAATGTATGTTGAATACTGCTCTGCTTTTTCAACATAATTTCAATAAATTTTTTACTCCTAATTTAGCGCCTTAAACAAATGTATGTCGCAGGTACGAAAGCAAAGTATTGTCTCCACGGTTTTTGTATATGCCGGTTTTTTTATCGGGTTTGTCAGCACTTATTTATTTACCAGGCAGGGTTCTGTTTTTACTCCTTCTGAATATGGATTGACAGGTATCTTTATCGCGGTGGGAAACCTCATGTTTGCCTTTTCAAACCTGGGAATGGTTTCCGTCGTTTATAAATTTTATCCTTATTATAATGATAATCTTCCTAAGAAGAAAAACGATCTTCTGACATGGACGCTACTGGTTAGCTTTATCGGATTTTGCCTTGTAATCATTGCCGGTATAGTGTTTAAAGATTTCGTCATCCGTAAATTTGAAGGCAATTCTCCTGAATTTATACAATATTATGTTTGGGTTTTCCCATTTGGTTTTTCGCTCTTGTTGTTCTCAATGTTTGAAGTTTTTGCATGGAACATCCGTAAATCAATTTTCACTACTTTTCTTCGTGAGCTTTTATTTCGGTTGCTCACTTTAATCCTGATTTTTTTATTAAGCTTTAAACTAATCGGCAGCTTTGATACATTTATAAAAATGTATGCTTTTTCTTATGGAGTAGTTGCATTGGTTCTTCTTATTTATCTCATTTGGAAAAAGGAATTTTATATCACATTTACCATCAGCCGCGTTACCAAAAAATTTTGTAAGAAAATGGTTTCGATGGCTTCATTAATCTACGTTGGCAGTACGATTTATACCATCGCAGCTTTTATTGATACCATCATAATTATGTCTGTGTTAGGAACAGGTCCGGTTGGAATTTTTTCTTTAGGATTTGTGGTTTCCGGGCTGGTGCAAGCTCCGCAAAGAGGCGCTGTAGCTGCATCTATACCGGTGTTGTCAAAAGCCTGGAAAGATAAAGATTACGCGAAGATCAATTTAATTTATCAGCGTTCCGGAATCAATTTACTGATCGCTTCGCTGGGAATATTTTTAATAGTCTGGCTCAATTATACCGATGCGGTTTTTACCTTTAAATTGAAGCCCGCTTATCTGCAATCAGAATGGATATTTTTCTTTTTAGGCCTTGCCAGGGTGATAGATATGGGCACAGGTGTAAATTCGCAGATCATTGGTACGTCTACATTCTGGCGCTTTGAGTTTGTAAGTGGAATGGTTCTATTATCTCTTGCAGTTCCTTTAAATTATTTGCTGGTAAAACATTATGGAATTATAGGTGCCGGCTATTCCACCCTTATTTCCTACTCTGTTTATAATATAATTCGTATTATTTTTTTAAAAAGAAAATTCAATATGCATCCTTTCAGCATGAAAACGATTTATGCAATTTTACTTGCTTTTGTAAGCTATTCCGTTTGCTATTTCGCATTTTTTTCCCTTCACGGCCTTTGGGCGATTCTTCTCAGAACGACTGTCTTTGCTGCATTATATGGCGGCGCCATTGTTTATTTTGATCTTTCACCGGATGTTTTGCCGGTTTGGGATAATATAAAAAAGAAAACATACAGAAGGAAAAAGCTTCCTTTGTGAGATGCGGTTCTTTATAAGTTTTGAACTATCGTTCCTTTTTTTGAAACTCAAAAAATAATTCGTATCCCATTCTTTGCGGAATAGAATTTTTGCAACTTTCAAATTTTAAAAAATTGAAAAAAGGCTGAAATAGTTTTCTGTATTCTTCATCAGTTGCAATGAATGGAGGCTCAACGGGAGCAAACTTTTTATCAAACAAGACTCCTGCAATTTTGCCATCATAGGTCAAAAGCTGATAGCACTTTTCTACATATTTTTCGCGAAGTGAAGGTTCTAAAGCACAGAAAAATGTTTGTTCCAAAATCAAATCATATTTCCCCTCGTGATCGAAAAAATTTTCATTTACAATTTCAATTGGTACGCCTTCAAATTTCTTCTTTAGTTTTTCTGTTACCACTTTTGAAAAGTCAATTAAGGTTACTTTTTTAAAACCTTTTTCCAAAAGGTATTCTGCTTCATAAGCATTACCACATCCCGGAATAAGAATTTTTAAATTTTTTTCTTTAAGGCTGTCTATATAACCCTTTAAAGGAGGTGAAACCTGCTTTAAATCCCAACCTGTTTCATTGTTCAAATAACAGCTGTCCCAAAAGTCAGGAACTGTTGAAAGTTTTTCATCCATTGTATTGCTTTTTATGCTATTTTTTCGTTAGAAAAGATAAGCAGAAAGAGGCGGTTTTTTTTAGGTATTGGGCTATAAATTTAAGAAAAAGTTTAAACAACTACATTTTATCCGGTACTTTAATTCCCAATAGTTGCATTCCGCTTTTAATAATATTTGCGGTCATAACGCTAATGTACAAACGCAGTTTTTTCTTCTCTTGATTTTCTGCATTTGCAACAGAATGTTCTGTGTAAAAAGAATTATATAATTTGGCAAGATTGAAAACATAATTGGCGATAATGGAAGGATCCATTTCATCCGCCGCTTCAGAAATTATGTGAGGATATTTCTCTAAAAAAATAATCAATTGCCTTTCCAACGGAAGAATTGCAGACATTGGCAATTGCTCATTTTCAATGCGCAACTGCTCCTCTCCCATCTTTCTAAAAATAGATTGAATGCGCGCATACGTGTATTGAACAAAAGGCCCGGTAAATCCATGAAAATCTATGCTTTCTTCCGGGTTGAAAATCATTCTTTTTTTAGGATCAACCCTCAGTAAATAAAACTTCATAGCACCAAGAGCAAGCGTTTCATACAAATCTTTTAACTCTTCTTCTGAAAACTCTTTTACTTTTCCCAACTCCCGGGTATGTTTCTCAGCCGTTGACACCATTTCATCTACAAGATCATCTGCATCAACAACAGTGCCTTCGCGACTCTTCATCTTCCCGGTTGTTAATTCAACCATTCCATAACTTAAATGAAAAATTTTATCAGCGAACGGCATTCCAAGTTTGCGAATAATTTCTTTCAGCACTTTCATGTGATGCAATTGCTCATCGCCAATCACGTAAATGCTTTTATCCAAATGATATTCTTCAAATTTTTGTATCGCCAAACCAATATCCTGTGTGATATAAACAGAAGTACCATCGCCGCGCAACACTAACTTTTCATCGAGGTTTTTATCTGAAAGATCAATCCAAACACTGCCATCTTCTTTTTTAAATAAAATATTTTTTTCTAACCCTTCTTTCACAAAATCTTTTCCTAAAAGATAGGTATTGCTCTCATAAAATGTATGATCAAAATCACTACCAATTCTTTTATAAGTTTCATCAAAGCCTTTATATACCCATCCGTTCATTTCGCTCCAAAGAGCGCGTACATCGGCATTTCGATTCTCCCAATCTAAAAGCATTTGCTGCGCTTTCTTCATCACCGGCGCTTCCTTTTCCGCTTCTTCTTTAGACTTCCCTGATCCCGTTAATTCAGCAATTTCTTTTTTGTATTCGTCATTAAACTTTACATAATAATCGCCGACAAAATGATCCCCTTTTACACCGGTAGTTTCCGGAGTAGCACCATCGGCAAACATCTGCCAGGCAATCATGCTTTTGCAAATATGAATTCCGCGGTCATTTACAATAGAAGTTTTAATAACTTCATTTCCATCCGCTTTTAAAATTTCCGCCACGCTCCAACCTAAAAAGTTATTTCTCAAATGCCCGAGGTGCAAAGGTTTGTTGGTATTTGGTGAAGAATATTCCACCATTATTTTTTGACCTTTTAAAGACCTTTTGCCAAAGTTCTGATCGCGGTACTTTTTGTTTAAGACATTTATCAATTGCGAATCAGTGATCGTTAAATTCAAAAATCCTTTGATGACATTAAATTTTGAAAAAAAATCCGGATTCTTTTCTATTATATATTCACCTAATTCTTTTCCTATAATTTCATGTGATTTCTTTAAAGATTTTACCAAAGAAAAAAGAACGATAGTATAATCTCCTTCGAACTCAGGCTTGGTTTCATTTATTTGAAAATCTTTGTTGGTAAATTCCTGGCCATACAATTCAAATAAACTTTTCAGTGCTAAAGATTGTATTATAGAAATGAATGACATTTTGGAGAAGCTATTGGAATTCGTGAATATATTTTATTACCTTTTTTAGAATTTTTAATCACACGATAAAAAAGGAAATGATCTTTAGTAAAACAACAAAAAGGGAAAATTTAATTTTTGTAAATGAAGAGAAATAAAAAAGTGTTACGCTTACTTATAATTTTCAATTGCTTTTTTTACGCTATCATATTTCCGCAATAAAGCTTCCGCCGCCGCTTCATCTTCTATTCCCGTTTTTTCCATGAGCATTCTGGTACCTCTTCTTACTATTTTTTGGTTCGTCAATTTCATGTTCACCATTTTATTATCTTCTACTCTTCCGAGCTGAATCATTGCGGTGGTAGAGATCATGTTCAAAATCATTTTTTGTGCTGTACCGCTTTTCATTCTCGTGCTTCCGGTAATAAATTCAGGCCCAACGATTACTTCTACCGGATAATCAGCAACGCTGCTTATGGGAGATTCGGGATTGCATGCAATGCTTCCGGTTACAATGTTATTTTCTTTGCATTTTTTTAAAGCGCCGATCACATATGGCGTTGTACCGCTGGAAGCAATTCCGATTACTACATCGGCATCATTTATCTTGTATGCCTGTAAGTCTTTCCACCCCTGAGCTGTATCATCTTCGGCATTTTCAACCGGATCTACAATTGCTTTTTCTCCACCGGCGATAATACCAATTACAAGGCCTTTTGGAACGCCATAAGTTGGAACACATTCGCTTGCATCAAGGATGCCCAAACGCCCGCTGGTACCCGCCCCTATATAAAATAATCTTCCTCCATCAATCATCTTTTCTGAAACCGCTTTGATCATTTTTTCAATTTGAGGCAATGCTTTTTCCACTGCAGCAGCTACTAAATAATCTTCCTTGTTGATGTTCTTAATAATTTCTCCTACAGTCATTTTTTCCAGGTGGCGATATTCTGAAGATTGTTCGGTAACTTTTGTAAAAGCCATAAATTTTTTGTGCAAAATTAAATTATTAAATTTATTTTTTGGTACCAACGTAGTTCAATATTTGTTATTGTTAAAACTATTTACACCTTTGGTGTCATTCTATTCTTAACTTAATTTACACTTTTTATTTTTTAGATAAAAAGTTTTCAAAAATGAAACAACTGGTATGCGGGATTTCTGTTTTCTTACTTTCCATTCTCTCTGTCGCGGCACAAAATATCGAAAATAATTTACAGGTTTATGCAAATAATTTTACCCAGGAAAGAATTTATCTTCATTATGATAAATCCACTTATGCCCCTGGTGAAACAGTGTGGTTTAAAGCCTACCTGATGCAAACGATTTTTCCTGTTGATCAGAGTAAAACCGTCTACATTGATTGGACAAATGACAAAGGAGATTTGCTTTTACATACCGTGAGCCCGATAGAAAATGGAACTGCTTTTGGGCAGTTTGATATTCCCGAAACCTATAACGCACCGTACATACACGTCAGAGCATATACCAAGTGGATGCTTAATTTTGATACGGCTTTTTTGTATAATAAAGATCTCAGAATTCTTTCTGATTCAAACTATTCTGCAGGTTCTAAAAATATCATTAAGCCTGAAATCACTTTTTTCCCTGAAGGAGGTGATGCAATTGCAGGAGTAACTAACAAGATTGCTTTCATGGCAAATGATCAATATGGACGGCCGGTAAAAATCAGCGGTGAAGTAAAAAATGGCAAAGGGAATGTGGTGAATAAATTAAATGAGATTCATGATGGAATGGGATATTTTTTTATAAGGCCGGAGGTGGGAGAAACTTTTACTGCAACCTGGAAAGATGAAAAGGGAATACAGCATCAAACACAATTACCATCAATAAAAAGTTCAGGAGTTTCTATACAGGTGACTATTCTTGGTACAAGAAGAAATTTTTTAGTAAGTGCCGCACCTTCGTCCCAGGCTGTTATTAACTCGGTACATATTATTGGAACGATGTATCAGCAACCGGTTTTTAATATCACAAAAGATTTAAAAGATGGACATGTCGAAGGCATCATTCCGACTGAATCTTTACCTACAGGTGTATTAACGATCACCGTTTTTGACAACCAATGGAAACCTCTTGCAGAGCGGATTACATACGTTAATAATGAAGAATATTCATTTGAGCCGGAGATGAAGGTTCAACATTGGGGATTGAATAAGCGTGCCAAAAACGAAATAGAGATTACAGTTCCGGATAGTTTATATGCCAGCTTATCTGTTTCTGTGACAGACAAAGGAATTGATTATGATACCAGCGACAATATTATTTCTCATCTTTTATTAACAGGAGAATTAAAAGGAAAAATAAACAATCCAAGTTATTATTTTATAAATAACAGCGATTCTATTTTACACCAATTAGACCTTGTAATGCTTACGCATGGCTGGCGGAGATTTGATTGGGAAAAAGTTGTAAATGGAAAATTTCCAGTGATTAATTATCCGAGAGATACTTCTTATCTCACTATATCGGGAAAAATTTACGGAGCTACTCCGTCTCAATTAAGAAGCGCAGGCGAAATCATTTTAATGGTAAATCAAAAAAAATCCGGCATGCAGGTTTTTACAGCGCCGGTGAATGCTGATGGAACTTTTAATGATCCCTCTCTGATTCTTTTTGACACGGCCCGTATTTATTATCAGCTTCCAAAAGCCAAAGGACTTGGTGATGTGAGTGTACAATTTATGCAAAACAAATTGCCACCTTTTTCCAATAATGCCAAAGCCACCGGCTATTTTTCAAATCATCTTGCTGACACTTCCGGAAACCGCTATCACATTCAATTGAATAACACTGCTGAACGTGAATTAAAATATCTGAAAGGAAAAGTATTAGCAACGGTAAAAATAAAAGGGAAACAAAAATCTACAATAGATGAAATGGATAAAAAATATACTTCCGGTTTATTTTCCGGTGGTGATGCCCGGGAATTTGATTTGGTAAATGATCCTTTTGCATCTACTTCCATGGATATTTTTCAATACCTGCAAGGGAAAGTAGCCGGCTTGCAAATTAATACAACCAGCAATCCTCCAAGCCTGTCATGGCGCGGCGGTACTCCACAATTATACGTAGATGAAATGCCAACATCTCCAGACTTGGTTTCGTCGGTTCCAGTGGCAGATGTGGCATTTATAAAAGTTTTTCCTCCCCCATTTATGGGTGCAGCAGGAGGTGGAAGCGGCGGTGCAATTGCTATTTATACACGTAAAGGAAATGACCGAAAGGAAGAGCCAGGCAACGGCTTATCAAACAATTCAGTGAGCGGGTACACCGCTATCCGGCAATTTTATTCGCCCGATTACGAACAATTCAGTGAAGAAAACGAGAACAAAGATTTACGCTCAACCCTTTACTGGAATCCTTCAGTAACTACTTCTCCCGGGCACAATAAAGTAACACTAACCTTCTTTAATAACGATATAACCGATGCTTTCAGAGTTGTAATTGAAGGAATGACTAAAGATGGAAGATTGGCTCATATAGAACAAATAATGGAGTAATAATTATAGAAGAATGCAGTAGACTAAAGAATATTGGAAATTTATATCTTTTAAAATTTATTTCTATTTCACCATTTATGGCTCTCTGTAAATCTTTCCATTTTTCATTATAAAAATATTGTTACGGATATCATGAATACTGATCGAAGGATCACCTTGTACGGCAATAATATCTGCAAATAATCCTTTTTTTATTCTTCCTATTTTATCAGCATACCCAAACACGTCGGCATTGACAGAAGTTGCAGATCTTAAAACATCAGCCGGTTTCATTCCATACTCTACCATAAGTTCCATTTCCCTGGCATTATCACCATGCGGAAATACGCCAACATCCCCTCCCATACAAATGGTAACGCCGGCTTTCAACGCGGCCTGAAAACTTTTTCTTTTATTAATTATGCGCGCAGGCTCAGGATCAATTCCTTTTTTCCAGTTTAAATAATATTCAGCAATTGCTTCGCCTGCCGCTAATGTTGGGCAAAGAGCCACCCCTTTTTCATGCATTAATTTAAAAATTTCCTCAGTTCCGTCATTTCCGTGTTCAATAGAATGAACGCCGGCTTCAATAGCTCTTCTCATGCCCTCCGGAGTGGATGAATGAACAGTTACAAACCTTCCGCTGCTTTTGGCAATGGCAACTGCTGCCGCTAATTCTTCGGTTGTAAATGTTGGTTCAGATTCGCCATTAATTCCCCATGAATAATCGGCGTAAATCTTTACTACATCTGCTCCTTTTGAGATCTGTATGCGCACTTCTTTTTCCAATTCTTCTATATTTCCGACTTCCGCGGCTCCTTGTGGCAAATCAATATCGGCATTGCCTAAATGCGGACCATAAGCGCCTTTGGCAACAATCGCCCTCGTGGCCACAATCATTCTCGGGCCCGGGATAACTCCTTTTTCAATCGCTGTTTTCAAACCTGCATCATCATACATTGATCCTTCCGTTCCCAAATCGCGAACTGTAGTAAAACCAGCCATCAGCGTGGCTTCTGCGTGAGTTACCGCCCTTGCCGTTCTTTCTGCGCGGCTTTCTTTTAACACCTGGTCATTCCAGCTTGTTGCATTGTAAGGATGCAAAAACAAATGCGAATGACCTTCTATCAATCCTGGTAAAAGCGTAGCGCCTTTTAATTCAACAATCCTGGTATTAGCCGGAAGTTTAAAATTTATAACGCCGGCATTTTCTATTTTATTTCCGCGTACTAATACCACCCAATCTGCATGCATCGCTTCTCCATCAAAAACGCGTGCAGGTTTTAAAAGATAAAATGAATCACTTTGAGCACAGGCAAAAAAGGAAACAAATAAAAATTGAAACAAGAAAATATATTTCATAAAGGAAAGATAAGAAATGAAACTTTATACTAAAACTTTTCTTATTGTCTTCGTTATAAAAATTGGGAAGAGCAGATGATTTAATAATAAAATTTTATTGAAAAAAATAAAGTAAATCCGTCTTTTAATATATTTACAAAATGGCATTATTAGAGAAGTACCTCCAGGTAAAAACATCAAAAATTCCAGGTGCTGGTAAAGGCTTGTTTACAAAAGAATTTATTGAAAAGGGCTCATGTATTGTGGAATACAAAGGAAGAATTACCACCTGGAAAGATGTGCTCGAAGGCAAGCATTTTAATGGTTATGTTTATTTTATCAATCGAAACCATGTGATAGACGCAATGCGGCGAAAAACAGCAGTGGCGCGATATGCAAATGATGCAAAGGGTCATAGTAAAACAAAAGGTGTTTTAAACAATGCAGTTTTTGTGGTAGAAAACAAAAGGGTTTTTATTTATGCCAAAAAGGATATTCCGAAAGGCGCGGAAATTTTAGTTTCTTACGGGAATGAATATTGGAAGGAAGTCGCAGCGTATAAAAAATCTTTAATATCCGAAAAGAAAAAAGAAAAATAAATATGCTCGTTCTGCATTTTAACGGCTGTTGACGAAAAAATTTAAGCGCTTATTTTTTATTACTTTTCGTTTGCTGTTGTCCGTTATATTTCCTTATTTACTTTTATTATTTTTCAAATAACAGGTTAATCAAGCTTTGCATTTAAAGCAAATAGAATGTGCATTTGATTCTACGAAAACCTTTTTCTTTTTTAAAATTGTATAATGCTTTTCACAATTTTTTTCAACAGCAAAAAATAATAACGAATAAATGATTGAACCAAAATCTCTTAAAAAGAGCTGGAATATTAGCACATGCTTTGAGTTTCGTAGGATGATCACTAAAATTACTATTCAAAATAATAATAGATGACTTCAAAAGAATAAAAGCAAAGTAAGAAGATGTTGAAGAAAAAATGTTGAGGAAACGAATTTGTTGTGGATTGTTTTTTAAGTGGCTTTTATTCATGATTACCTGTCTGAGTTTATCCCAGACAGGTTTTTTTATTAATTAAAAGATAGTGGTTGCTAAAAACTAATGGAGATTCTTTATTGACATACAACAAAGAATCTCCAAAAATAAGTTCGTGGAAAAAATAAAAGTTCCTGGAAAAAATTGATTAATATTCAGTAGAATCGTGCCCCTGCTGTTTCACCAATTTATTATAGATTCCAAGGAGTAAGAATGGAGCCGGCCATTGACCAAAGAATAAACTTGTGTGTCTTTTACCAGCAATTTGAAAAGATAACGACACTGCCATTGCGCCGATTGCTGACCACAAAAAGAGATCGGAAGGAAGTTTAGCCGTTTGATCTTCAATTTTTTTTGTCACTTCGCCTTCCTTGTGCTGGGAGTTTTTAGAATTTGCCATAAATTTTTAATTTAATTTTTTAAGAAAAATAAAAATCAACATTCATGCCACCGAACGTTTAAAATTTTCTTGCTTCCCGGGGTTTCAATAAAAAAGAAGTGAGGGTTCAATAACGCGATTTTGTAGAATGAATTCAACACAACAAGTATGACAGATAAAGAGATTTTGCGTGCTTGTTATTGCTTTCTCAAAAATAAAAAGTGACTGCAGGAAATTTAATGGCAAAAATTTTGTTTCATAATACGTAAAAAATTATTATGAAACATATCAGAAACACCATATTTCTTACCGCAATGATTTTTCTTTTTTCTTCATGCAGCAGTGATACTACCGATAAAGGACCGGGAAATAGTACTACTTCCGGCTCTTATGTTACAGAAAGTTCAGACAGCACCAATATACTTGACACGGTGCGGCCCGCACAGCCGAATGGCATGGATACTACCGGTGAACAAACAGGCAGGATGAATAATACGGCAAGTGGAAATAGTCAGCCGAAGAATGACAGCAGCCAGGTTAAAAAATAATATTTTTGTAAAGAAGAAAATCACCATTGTAGTAAACAAACAAATAAGTGGATTTTGTTATGGCAAATAAAAACAGCATTGGTCTTTTAAACTTCCTGTAAACTTTTCGAAGCTATTTTCATTTGACTGGCTTTGATATCAATTTTACGAAAAGTGGCAACAAAAATAATTTTATTTCGCGGGTTACCAGGTGTTGGTAAAAGTTTTATTTCAGATGAAACGGCAAAAATTTTAAAGATCGCCATCATCAGAAAAGATGATATTTATAATTGTATTCATTCTGAAATAACCGTCGATGAAAACAGGAATAAAATATGCTATAAGATTATCTACAAAATCATTGAAACAAATTTATTGTCAGACACTGATCTGATCATTGATTGTCCTTTTAAGGATATCGAAGAATTGAAAAGGTTATCTTCTTTTGTTCAGGAAAGAAACGGCGAATTGAAATCGATTCTTTGCAATTGCAGTGATCCAAATCTTTGGGAAGAAAGATTTAATGAACGCCTCGTTAATCCTCAACCTACTCAATTAACTACTGATTTTAAAGAAGTAAAAAACACGTATGAAAAAAGTGAACCTGAAAAATTTGATGATGAGTTGGTTGTCGATACTAAAATTAGTTTGGATGAAAATATATTACACATTATAAATTATATCACTTAATCAGATCGCATGAATATTTTTATTAAAAGCCTCGTTTTTTTTACATTTTTTAATATTGCCTGTAACTCAAAAGACAGCAATAAACAACCGGTAATTGTAGAATTACCTCCCATAAAATCGGCAGTTAATGTAAAAGAAAATACAGGAATTGCAGAATATAGTTATGATTTAAAAAATCCAAATCACACATGGAAACTGCCAAAGGAACTGGTGGAAGTTTCCGGGAATACCTGGGTTGACGAAAATCATCTGATATTAATTGAAGACATACATCCGAAATTATATCTGATGAAAACAGACAACGACAACGCCTCTTTGGAAAAAACAATTTCTTTTAAAAAAGATGAAAAAGGGAAATTTGATATTGAAGATGTAACGATTGTAAATAATATTGTTTATGCTTTGTGGAGCCACGGAACAGTATTTAAAATAAATGATTGGAATACAAATCCAAAGGTGGAAGAAATTCGAACTCCATTAAAAAAAGAAAATAACACGGAAGGGCTTTGTTATGATCCTGTAACAAAAACGTTGCTGATAGCTTGCAAAGGAGAATCGAATATTGCGGATGCGAAAAAATCTTCAAAGGCAGTTTATCAGTTCAATATGCAAACAAATAAACTGGAAGAAAAGCCATTCCTGGTAATAAATAAAGACGATTTTGAAAAACTGGCGAAGGACAAAATTTCCTTTAATCCATCAGCGATCGCTGTTCATCCTGTTACTCATGATATTTATTTACTTTCTACGCTGGATAACAAGTGTATGGCGGTTTACAACCGTGATGGACAATTAATTTCTTTTCAATTTATAGATGATGATCTCATGCCGCAACCGGAAGGAATTTGTTTTTCTCCCGATGGTAAATTGTTTATTTCTTCAGAAGGGAAAAACGGAGATGCCGGAAAGTTGTTTGAATTTGACCCAAAGAAATAAGCTCTCTCGTTGTGAAATTTTATTGATAAAACAAGCTTCAACTTCAGCGTAGTAAAAGATTCATTCTGGCTCATTTACAGTCTTATTTTAATAAGAAAATGTCAATCGGTACTTCTCTTGTTGAATTGGCAAATATGATCTGATCCCTGTTTTACAATGAACAATCTTGGTATTTTCATTTACGACGCTAGCATTTGGAATATAAGCGAGAACCTCCTTACCTGCGTCCTGGTTAAATACACGCGCACAAAAACTTTTTTGATGATTTTATTCCTTTCTAAAACGGATTTAATATATTTATCCTACCTGCCATCCATGGCGCGTATCTAAAACAACAATGGCAGAAAAAAGTAAAAACCACGGTTCCCAGAATTTCCTGGATAAAACGATTGACGGCTATTTAAAAATATGGCACACCATACGCCGTGCTTTCGAGGAGTTTTTGACAGTTCCGACTATCGTAATATTTTGCTTTTTATTGCTGGCAGCTGGTTCCTATATGTTAGACCGCACACAGGCAGATTGGATCGCTCCATTGAGACAGATAATGAGATCCAGTATTTTTGCTGATCCAAAAGCTACCAGCGATTTATTGAGCGCTATTGCAGCCAGTTTAATCACCGTGTCGTCTCTGACGATCACATTATTGTTGCTCGTCGTGCAGCAAACAGCTGCATCTATGACCAGCCAGGTATTCGATCAATTTTTACGCAGCCGTCACAACCAGGTTTATTTTGGCTTTTTTATTGGTCTTGCCCTTTATGCATTAATCGTGTTGGCGACAGTGGCGGAAACTTTTAACCCTGTCATCGGCGCTACTATTGCATTTTTATTAACTGTTGTTGCCCTGTTTCTCCTGATCATCCTTATTTATACTACCATTCATGAAATGAGGCCTGCAATTATTATCGAGGCTATACATGATCATATTATAGAAGCACGTGCCAAACAGCTTTTGATTATTAACAAAACCCGACGGAGTTCCTGTTTTTCAGGCAATACGACTTTACCTGTTCATGCGCTGCACCACGGTTATCTGACCCATATAAATTTTGACGGAATTGCGAAAGAAGCCGCACATGCGAAAGGTGGCGCAGAAGTCATTCTCGAGGTCTCCATCGGTGATTTTGTGGCTGTAAACGATGTAATTGCCACTGTAAAAGCAGCTATGGATGAAGAGGCTGAAAAGCTTTGCTGCCTGGTGCAAAAAGCTATTGAGGTAGAGCGGCAGCGGGATATTTCCAATGATCCAGGTGATGGCCTTGAACAGTTGGAAATGATTGCATGGACATCAATTTCTACTGCAAAGTCGAACCCTCACCCCGGCCTGCTCACCATTCGTATCCTTCGGAGTTTGTTGGCAAAACTGGCAGAGGAGAAAGGACCGAAACAGCCCTCTAAATACCCGATTGTTTACCAGGATAATTTTGAAGAAAAGTTGCTGGATACCCTGGAAACTCTTGGTGTCGTTTCAACGGAATCAATGCAGCACCAAAATTTTATTGAAGTTATACGCACCTTTACTTTGCTTTTTAATAGGATGAAGGCTGAGCAACAAGCGAGAATAGAAGACATTATTTTGCGCCTTCTTTCCGCACTTGGAGATCTTGTTCTTACAAAACCCTTAAACAAAGCGCTTGACGAATTGACAAAAACCCTTTTGTCTAATGGTCGCCAGAACACCGCTCTTGCTGTAAAGGAGGCACAACAGCAGTTTGCGCTTTCAGTTGGTAAATTAAATTCCCGCTCTACACGGGCAGGGAAATAGAAGGATAGATAATCTATAAAGTTAGAAGAGCCATCAAGGAATATAGCTGTCGCTCCCATTAATATATTATTGAGAAAAATAAAAGAGAGACGCTCTTCTGTTTTCTACACATAACCTTTATTAAGGTAAAAAAAATCCGATCACTGCAAATACAATTGGGTGTTCCGGATAATAAGTTACTAGCAGTCCTAAGTCGGGAACTGTGTCAACAAGAAGCTATTCTGATTCCAGTAAAAAAACTTCCCGATAGCGTCAGCTAACGGGAAGTTTTGAAACGGCGGATTAAAATTGTACGGAAGATTTATCTCCATACCATATTACCTAGGCT
>Ga0157371_10001243_pt1 | contig 26954 bp, 21 predicted proteins | sample C45metaG_FD_113462 | JGI IMG/M metagenome (GOLD analysis project Ga0157371, IMG submission 113462) | Corn rhizosphere microbial communities from Kellogg Biological Station, Michigan, USA - C4-5 metaG | ecosystem: Host-associated > Plants > Roots > Rhizosphere > Soil | place: USA: Michigan... | reverse complement strand
GCTATCTTTCTGCTTTCCAGTTGCGTGGCAAAAAGATATTTATTGCAGTCACAAAAGGAAACCGCTGATTTGCGGGAAGATAGTACGCAGCTTGCTAATGCCAACAAATCGTTGGAGGAAAACATTTCCGAATTGAAAGATCAGATTGCGACTTTGCAAAAAAACATCGATGATCTTCATGCGAAAATCTCCGGTCTTAATAGTCAAAATAGTCAGCTTGGACAGCAAACAGCCGAGCAGGAAAGTAAGCTAACGCAAAGCCAGCAGAGGCTGCAGCAACTAGAAAATTTATTAAATCAACAAAAAGAAGCTTCAGCAGAATTGAAAAATAAAATGGCTGAAGCATTGAAAGGATTTAATTCAAATGAACTTTCTGTCTATCAAAAAGATGGAAAAGTTTATGTAAGTCTTTCAGAGCAATTATTGTTTCCATCGGGAAGTGCCGTGGTAAATCCAAAAGGAGTTGATGCTTTATCCAAACTTGCAGCTGTGCTGAATTTGAATTCTGATGTGGCAGTTAATATTGAAGGACATACAGATAGTATCCCTATTCGGGGAAGATATCAGGACAATTGGGATTTAAGTACCGCACGTGCCAATGCAATCGTAAGGATTTTGGTAAATAATTATAAAGTTGATCCAACAAGAGTTATCTCGTCCGGTCATAGTTATTATGAACCGGTTGCCACCAACTCAACTCCGGAAGGAAGAGCAAAAAACAGGCGTACAGATATTATTCTTTCTCCAAAACTTGATGAAATGTATAAATTATTAGGAATGTAGATTCTTATGATAAGACAAGAGTTCAAAGTAATATTTTAAATAAAAAGGCCACCTAAAGTGGTCTTTTTTATAAGTGCGTTTTACGGATTCAGAACTTTATGTTCCATAATTTTTCAATTCAGACTAATCATTTCTCCAACTTCTCCTTTCAACCGCTTATTCACATCGTGTGAATTATTTTTATTTCCTGGAATAGTTTTTCTAACCTATCATCGCGGATTATTTTAATCTGTTAACCCAAAAATTAAATTCTTATGAAGCCGTTCTTTACATTCCTGTTTATTTTTTCAGCTCTTACCATTTGTGCCCAGCCGAGGCTTTCGTTGCACAAACCCGTTTCTTCCATAAAGCCCGTAATTGAAAAAGTTGCCAGCGATTATTATCAGAATTTTAATAACATAAAAGGAGATACGATCGCTCAAACCACTAACTCTATTGAGTTTAAGAGCCGCATTGCTCCTGCCGATGCTCTTGCAACTTCTATTACAAAGTATATTGATCCTTATTCTTATACCTGGCAGACGACGATGTTTGAATCAGAAGATTATGAAGCAGCTGTAGCAAAGTACAAAGAATATTATCACCAGTTAAATGGATGCACACTTACTTTTTATGATAGAAGTTCCTACCAACTGTTTGGAAATTACGATACGCCGGATGAAAACAGAACCTTCGCATCCACGATTTTACAACTTAATAATGACAAGCCGGATTTGGAACTTTTTAAAGTTGAAATTGCGCTGAACTATTCTTTGCCTCAGTGGACGGTGAAAATTATGATGTACGAAAAGGAAGCTGACAATAAAATCAGGCCAACGATAAATTAAAATCAAAAAAACGTGGCAGTCGAAGATCTTCCAGGTTTAAATTATTTAATATCCGGCGGCTCCGTCATCCCCTCTGTGGTCTGCAACCGCAATAATTGTTTTGCCTTTAACCATCATAACTTCTGTACGGCCAATAGAACCTCTGACTGTTACTTTATATCCCATGGCTTTTAACTGGTCAATGACATTTTTATTAAAATCACGCTCTACAAAGATTTCATCCGGAAGCCATTGATGGTGAAATTTAGGATAATTAACCGCTTCTTCCGGTGTTAATCCAAAATCAAGAATATCAACAATTGTTTGATAAACACTTGTCGGAATTGTAGTGCCACCGGGTGTTCCAACTACTATATACGGCTTGTTGTCTTTTAAAACAATTGTTGGCGTCATGCTGCTGAGCATTCGTTTTCCTGGTGCTATCGCATTCGCTTCCTGGCCTACAGCCCCAAACATATTTGGCACGCCCGGCTTCACGCTAAAATCATCCATTTCATTATTTAATAAAAATCCGGCGCCGGTTACTACTATTCCGCAACCAAAACTACCGTTCAAAGTTGTGGTAACAGAAACGGCATTTCCATCTTTATCTAATACATCAAAGTGTGTTGTTTCCTCGCCTTCCCGGATATAGCCTTCTTTAATATCTTTACTGTTTCCGGCTTTATTCGGATTATAATCACTCATTCTTTTTTTAAGATATTCATCACTTACCAATGTTTTTACCGGCACTTTTACAAAATCAGGATCGCCCAAAAACTTGGCGCGGTCTGCAAAAGCACGTCTTTCCACTTCTGTCATTAATTGAACAGAAGGTAAGGTTCCATACTTCATCTGATCAATGTGTTCCATTGCGCTCATCTTCAGCATTTGTTCCAGAATAATTCCCCCGCTGCTGGGCAATGGCATAGTAACGATTGTAGTTCCTTTGTAATCAAAAACAATTGGTTCACGATTTTTTGCTTTATAATTTTTCAAATCTTCTTCTGTAATAATCCCATTATCTTTTTTCATTTGCTCAGCAATCAGACGGGCAGTTTCGCCTTCGTAAAATCCCTTCATCCCATTATCCCTGATTCTTTTTAATGTATTTGCAAGATCTTTTTGAATTAAAGTGTCGCCTGTTTTCCACAAAGTTTCTTTTACAAATACAGGAGTAACCGGATTCATTTTTATCAGGTAACTTTTGATGTGGTTGAGACTGGAAGCTTCTCCGGGATTTAAAACAAATCCATTTTCTGCAAGATCAATTGCCGGTTGAATTAATTTTTTAAAAGGAAGCTTTGCATATTTCATGCACTCAAAAATCCCCGCAACCGAACCCGGAACACCTGCAGCAAGGGGGCTGTTTTGTGATAAATTCATTTGTGGATTCCCATTTGAATCCAGGTACATATCTCTATATGCTTTGCCAGGAGCCATTTCGCGGTAATCTATAGAAATATTCTGTCCGTTCTTCAAATGAATAATGGTAAAGCCGCCACCACCAATATTTCCGGCACTTGGATGAACCACAGCTAAAGCTAATTGAGTCGCAATTCCCGCATCAACTGCGTTTCCACCTTGTTTCAAAATTGAAACACCTACATCACTTGCAATCTGGCTGGCAGAAACCACTGCACCTCTTTTTACCCGGATATCTTTTTTTGTCTGAAAGTGAAATGCGTTTATTTTTTCCTGGTGGCTGCACGATGAAATAATGGCAGCAACGCATAAAATAAATGCAATAACTTTTAATTTTCTCATTGGTAACTTTTTTTCAAATGTAGGTTTTATCAATAAAATATTTTCTAAGAATCAAACGACCACATGATTGAACAACTTCCGCAAAGTTTTAAAATCTGAGGAAGTTATTTTCAGTGAAGCAACAAATATGAAGGTTTCTTGTTTTGCCAAAAGGCCTTTTTAATCTGCTTTTATTCAATCAATTTATAAATAAACTCAACCGGACTTTGTCAAGTGTTCATAACAGTAAACGGACAAAAAACACTTAATTGACCTCGTTTGGCTAAAATTTTATATCTTGAAATTCTCAAATCGCCGAAATATGAAATGGATATTATTAGCGGGAATTGTTTTTATATGTGGTTGCGGACTGCGCCAACGCGAATTGGAGCTAAATAAAAAAATGCAGGAATTGAATGCGAAAGAACAGGAACTTGAATTAAAAGAACAATCTCTCAGCATTAAAGAAGAACAATTAAATAAAAAACAGAAATCGCTTGACAGTACAAAGAATGCGGTGAATGACAGTTTATACCTGCAACATCAAAAGCTTCCCGGAACGTGGATGGTAGAAATGCAATGTACCGAAACCAATTGCCCCGGCTCAGCGGTAGGTGATATTAAAAATGAGCAATGGGATTTTAAATTTCAAAATAACATGGTAATTGCAAGTGCAATCAGCAATAACCGGCTTGTGAGGATATATACGGGGGATTATATAGGAAACACGTTAAAGCTGGAAGTACAGCAGGATTCTACAGATGCTTCTTCAAAAATCATTGTACGGCTGCAGCAAATAAAAGAAGATGAAATGACCGGCGAGCGGGAAATAACGCAGGCAAGCGGATGCCATATTTTATATTCATTACGATTGAAAAAACAATAAGGAAACTTTTATTTAATCATTTTAATTCATCGTATGATCTTATTGACAGATTTGGATTTTTCTTTGCCACTTACAAATCCGGTGATCATTTTTTCACTGGTTTTGTTCATCATACTTTTTGCGCCGATCTTATTAAAAAAAATAAAAGTTCCTCACATCATTGGGCTTATTCTTGCGGGTGTTGCAGTTGGCCCGTACGCATTAAATTTATTGCGAAGGGACAGCAGCATTGTGCTTTTTGGAACAGTCGGCCTTTTATATATTATGTTTCTTGCCGGGCTGGAAATTGATTTAAAAGAATTAAAAAAAAATAAATTAAAAATTGCGGTTTTCGGTCTTATCACTTTTCTATTGCCGTTTATTTTTGGCTCATTTGCCAGCTATTACATACTTGGTTATGGTAAGCTTTCTTCTATTTTACTTGCTGCCATGTTTTCAACCCATACGTTGGTTTCTTATCCGATTGTAAGCAAATACGGCGTGTCGCAAAACCGCGCGGTAGCGATGACCGTAGGAGGAACACTAATAACTGATATTCTTGCGCTTACCATTCTGGCAATTGTTGTCGGGATGACCAAAGGTGAAATTTCTTCCGGTTACTGGGTTACGCTTGGCGTATCATCTGTGATTTTTGTGGCTATCGTTTTTTTTATCTTCCCTTTTATCATCCAATGGTTTTTTAAAAAAAATCAGGACAGCATTTCACAATATATATTTGTTTTAGCCATCGTTTTTCTTGCTTCTTTTTTAGCAGAAGCTGCAGGAGTAGAAGCGATCATTGGTGCATTTTTTGCCGGCCTGGTGCTCAACAAATTTGTTCCGCACTCTTCAGCCTTAATGAACCGGATTGATTTTGTAGGCAACGCCCTTTTTATTCCTTTTTTTCTAATTGGCGTTGGAATGCTGGTAAATTTTAATGTCCTTTTTCTTGGATGGGGCGCATTAAAGGTTGTCGGAGTTATTGCGTTCGTGGCCATAACTACTAAATATATTGCAGCATGGATTACACAAAAAAGTTTTAAACTTTCTGCGGACGAAGGCAAAATGATCTTCGGTTTAAGCACTTCCCGCGCCGCTGCTACATTGGCTATTGTGTTGGTTGGATATAATATTATCATTGGCGAAACTCCGGATGGTAATCCAATTCGTTTACTAGATGAAGATATTTTGAACGGAACGATTTTACTGATATTAATTAGTTGCGCCATCAGCTCTTTTGTTGTTGAAAAAGCTTCGCATAATTTAGCTTTGAAAGAAGCGGAAGAGGCAGGAGAAGAAAAGGAAACAGGTGACAAGATTTTGATCTCGCTTGCTTATCCTGATACCGTAGCCGAATTGGTAGATTTTGGACTGATGCTAAAACCAAAAAATAGCGATATTCCTGTTTATGCATTGCACATTATCAGCGACGATTCCAACAATGAAAGCACGCAGTTCAGGGGAAAGAAAATGATGGATAGCGCCATCAAACGAGCAGCAGCAACAGAAAATGTAATTATTCCATTAACCAGGTATGATATGAACATCAGCAATGGAATTATTTATACGATTAAAGAAAAAAATATTACCGATGTGCTTATTGGATTGCATAAAGATGACAACGGCACAGACTTTCCCGGGCCGATCACAGAGAATATTCTAAATAAGTCGGGCGAATCGATATTCATTTATAAATCTGTTCAGCCATTTAATACTTTAAGTAAAATGGTAATCGCGATTACCTCAAATGCCGAATTAGAGCCCGGTTTCAGACATTGGTTTGAACGGATAACGAATCTTGCTAAAACAGGCGGATTTCCAATTCATTTTTTTGCGGATGATCAGACTATTGAAGAATTAAAAAAAATTAACCATCATTCCAACAGTCCTGTAATTGCCACTTATACGTCTTTCAACAACTGGGAAGATTTTTTAATTATGAGCCGGGAAATAAAACCAAATTATTTTTTTGTAATCGTTTCCTCGAGAAAAGGACATATTTCTTACAATGAAAATTTGGAAAAGTTGCCTTATTATTTATCTAAATATTTTGCTCTCAACAGTTATCTTATTATATATCCAAAGCAATCACATGGAGATAATCTTTTGGTTGAAAAAGAACATGCTGATAATTTTCTCCTCGATGCTCTTGATAAAGTGCAGGTTGTAAACAAAGCGGGTGGTTATATATCAAAAATTTTTAAAAAGAAAAAATAGGCAAGTATTTTAAAATAATATTTCTCATTATTTGTTCATTTACTGAAAAAGCCTTCTTAATTTTTTTTGAAAGTAAGATTGAAATATGAATCTATAATTATCAATTTTCCATTTTTTACTCAAACAAAAAGAGCAACATTTAAAAGGAAATGTTGCTCTTGTAAAGCCAGTAGAGAAATTGTTTTTACTTTTTTCTTTCGTCCCGATCCGGATCTATTTTATCTACATCTACTTCTGTCTTCCTAACCGAATCCTTGACGGTTTCTTCATGATCGCTAACCTCTTTTTTCACCCTTATTTCTTCTACTACTCTGGCTTCTTTATTCACCACCGGTACTTCAGCATGTTCCCGGATTTCTATGTCCTGGTCTTTTAAATTATCAAAATCACGATCGGTTGCCGGTCTGTCAACATTTTTTCTTTCTACTTTTACATGTTCTTCTCTCAGGTTTACTTTTTCCTGAACCGGTGTTTCCACTACACGTTTGCGGATGCGGATGCCACCTGTTTCTTCCGCTTTTTTGCTTACTTCAAAATCTTCTTTAATAACAGGAATGGTAGTGTCTTCATTTCTGTCTTCAATACGGTCATCTCTGTCTCTTCTGTCATCTCTGTCTCTTCTGTCATCTCTGTCTCTTCTGTCATCTCTGTCTCTTCTGTCTTCAATGCGATCATTTTTTTCGTCTCTGATGATACGGTCATTTCTGTCATCTCTGATGATGCGATCGTTTCTATCATTTCTATCTTCTACGCGGTCATTTCTATCAATTCTATCTTCTATATTTTCCCGACGATCATAATCTCTTTCTCTGATTCTGTCGTGCGCTCTGTTTCTATACAAATTCCTGTCATTAAAAATATCATTATTATAAAAGTCATTTCCTGTTTCCACCACAGTAGTTCCAGTAACGGTTTTATATGTTTTCGCTTCCAGGTCCCGATCAAGCATATCTTTATCATAATCGGGCATCAAATGCAATTGATTAATAGTGAGATTAGGTAAAATCACTTCGTCGTCGTCTTTATCAAGTTCCGCGGTGCCGATTGGTATTAAAACCTTTCGGTTCTCGTCAAGGCCGAGGTCTTTATCTTTTTTCACGTGCAAAATCAGGTACCTTACTTTCAGTGATTCTTTGTCAAAAACCAGGTCGTCTACTTTGCCAATTTTATTTCGCTGTGCATCTTTTACATCCCAGCCTGTAATGTCTTCCTGGCCGTCGGCGATTTCAAAATCACTGCCGTGTAATTCATGTAAACGGCTAGCTTTATTATCAGTGTATTTCATAATTTTTAAAGATTTATGGAAAGAATTTTCTTTCCTGTTAAAAAATAATTTTTATAGATTTTGCCTTACAGATTATTTACAAATGCGTAATCACTTATTTTGTGCGATTCATACATTGCAAGAGTATTATTATTAACGCTTCTGATGTTTGGTTGAGTCATGCCTGTACTGTCTTTTCCAACATTTACTCCATTCGTATTGTTGTTATTGCGGAAAACAAAATATAAAATAATCAGAACAACAATAATTATCAGGATGATCCACCAAACCGGTGAACTTTTTTTAGGTTGTACATTTAATTCTGCCATAATTTTTGCATTTTTAAGAGTTAAAAAAAAGTGATTCCTTTTTGGAAATTTTAAAATACTAATCCACCGTTCATTTTCCAGATGATTGACGCTCAACAGTTACTTTTTCTTTCTTTAAACTAACTTTCTCCGAGTGATCGGTTACGCTTTTGTTTTTGATCAGATGAATTTCTTCTGTTACTTCATACCTTGTTTTTATTTCCACTACCTCTCTTATTACCGGTATGATCATCTCGTCGCCTTCTTGTCTTACCTGTGGTGGATCATCAAATATTCTATCTTTTACCGGAACCCTTTCTATTTTATAAGATTCGGTATTGAGCGGTATATTTACAGTGGATTCTTCCGTTACAACCTCTTTTTTAATATGAATTTTACCGGTCTCAATTACTTTTTTGCTCGCATTCACAAATTCCTGTATTACCGGAATGGTCATTGTTTCTCCCTTTGATAATTCCTTATCTTCCTGGTCAGGACGGTCATTCAAAGAATCTTTTTCTGTATCCATGATGAGTAAATTTTCAAAAGCCGTGCCGGATGGCAAGGTTGCCGTTTTTACTAAATGAGAAAGTTTGGTTTTTGAATAAAATAATGAGGCTGAAGATTTTTATAAAAGAATTACCTGGTTAAAGATTTGAAAATTGTGTAATTAGATACACAATTGGTTTAAAGAAAATTGGACAAATTCCAAATTTATTTTAAAAGAAAAACGGCCATTCCTTTTTTTAGTAAACGAATAAAAACAAGGTTTTTATTTTCAGCTGAGAGTCTAAATTAAAAAAGCCTTGCAGGAAAACCTACAAGGCTATATCTAACTAAACATCAACTACTACATCAAAACCAACTTCCTATCCATCTCATTCCCACTTTATTTCCCAGCTTTCTGCGGCGTCTTTTCACCTGCGCATTGTGAATGAACATACTGACAAACATTAGCGGTATAAACAAAAGTGTAAGTGGCGGAATTCCTAATATAGAGATCCATTTTCCTCCAAACTCCCTGCGCATTGGACGACGAAGTCTTTCTGCAATCAAGTACATTCCGGGAACCATAATCAACGTCATAAAGAAAGCGAAAGCCAAACCGAAAATAATTGTCCATGCAAGCGGTTTCCAGAATACCACACTATCGCCACCAAAGAAAATGTGCGGATTTAAATCTGCGAATAACGTAACAAAATTAATATTAAATCCGATTCCCAGCGGAATTAATGCAAAGATGGCGGCGAGCGCCGTAAGCATTACAGGAATAATTCTAATCTTTCCTGCCTCAATAACTGCTTCTCTTGTTTTCATTCCGCGAGCTCTTAGCTCATCGGCAAAATCGATCACCAAAATCGCATTTTTCACCACAATTCCCGCCAGTCCTACAATTCCAATTCCTGTCATTACAACCGAGATTCCCATTCCTGTAATTGCAAAACCAAGGATTACTCCAATAACGCTAAATAATATTTCTGTAAGAATTATAATCGATTTACTTACAGAATTGAACTGCAACACGAGGATGAACAAAATAATCATTAACGCGATGACCAACGCCTTTCCGAGAAATGCTCCCGTTTCTGCCTGCTGCTCACCTTCACCGGTTTGTTTGATGGAAACGCCCGGACTTGTTGGATTAAAATTATTGATTGCAGTAGCAATTTCTTTGTTTACAGCAGTCGGTGTATAACCAGAAAGCACATTGGAGAAAATCGTGATCACACGCTTCACGTTTTTCCTTTTGATACTTCCATAGGTACTTGTATAATCGACATCTACCAAAGAACTGATCGGAATCGATTTTACCTGGCCACCGCTGGCCATATCACGGAAAACAATTTTCATATTCAGGAGATCACTGAGATTTTTTCTTTGTAGTTCGTCATTTCTCAATTGAATTTTATATTCATCTTCCCCGATCTTAATCTTTGAAACTTCCAATCCAAACAAAGCGGTTCTGATCTGCTGCCCGATTTGCGCGGTTGAAACTCCTTCAATTTGCGCCCTTTCACGATTTACGGAAAGTGTGATTTCAGGATTGGTGAGATCCACATCTAATTTCAGTTCTTCAACGCCCGGAATCTGCAAACTGTCCAGATAATTTTTTAAAGATGTAGCGGTAGATGTAAGCTGATCAAAATCTTCACTCGCGACTTCAATATTAATCGGCGGATCAGTAGGAGGCCCGCTGCTTTCCTGAGCGACAGATATCTGCGCTCCCGGAATGCCTTTTATTTCCTGGCGGATAGAATCGAGGTATGGCGCAGTAGAAACGCCATTTCTTTTTTCATATTCTACAAAAGAAACCTGCACTCTTCCTAGATTCGGCTGAGTACTTCTGTCGCCACTCGATGGATCATTCGCTCCGATCGCCACATTTGAAATAACACTTTCAACGATTGGATTTGGTTTCCCGGATGGGCCATCAAGAATTTGTGTTACTTTTTTTTCAATATTCCGTGTTATAGAATCGGTGTAATCCACGCTCGTTCCTACAGGCAATTTTAAATAAACATAAATAAAATTCGGATCGCCTTTCGGGAAGAAAACTACCGGAACATTTCTTAAGTTAAAAAGTACCAAAGAAAAAATCAATAACAGAAAAGTGCCCACAAGGAGCCAAACCGGCCGCCATCCTGCAACAGCCCAGCGCAATAATTTTTCATAATTCCTCATGATCGCCGGTAAAACATTATTTTGAAATTTGTGGATCAGGCTATCGAAAATATATTTATTCAAGATCACAACGAATGCAAAGAAGATCAGGAGATTTCCTACAAAAGGAACGTGAATCAGGTCGAAGAAAATTCCTGCAAGCAAAGGAATCAGAAAAGGTTTGCTGGTAAATACAGCGGACTTTCTTTTGGCTTTTCCTTCAGGATGATTCATGAAATCAACTGCGAAAACAGGATTCATCAAAAATGCCACAATAAGAGATGCCGTCAATGTGAAGATCAACATCGTTGGCAAATAAATCATGAATTTGCCAATAATTCCTGGCCAGAAAAGCAATGGAACAAAAGGCGCCAATGTCGTGAGCGTTCCGGAAAGAACTGGCACAAATATTTCTCCCGCGGCCATCTTCGCAGATTCAGCAGTTGAAAGCTTGCCCTTGTTTTCCATAAAAATCCTATGCGTATTTTCAATAACCACAATCGCATCATCCACAATGATTCCAAGACCAAACAGCAGCGCAAAAAGCACGATAAAATTCAGCGTTACATTTCCTCCAACGATCAGATCTGCCGCAGGCAAAAACATAAACGCCACAAACATACTCAGTGGTACAGAAAGGGCCACGAAAAACGCGTTTGTAACTCCCATGAAAAACATAAGGATCAATAATACGAGGATGAATCCGATTACAATGGAGTTTACCAAATCATTGAAAGAAGCGCGTGTAGCTTTGCTTTGATCGCCTGTGATCACTACATTCAGGTTGGAAGGCAAAATATTTCCTTTCATTTCTTCCACTGCTTTCTTCACCTCATCTGAAGTCTGAATTAAATTTTCTCCGGCTCTTTTTACAATGTTTAACGTAACCACATTTTTGCCATCAAGACGCGCATAACTTTCACTGGTTTTTACCGTATCTTTTATCGTTGCAATGTCTTTCAAATAAATAGGCTGGCCGGAAGTATTGCGAACGATTATTTTTTCGATATCAAAAGCATTTTTGAACTGGCCACGTAATTGTAAAGTACGTTTCATATTTCCGACGTCCAATAAGCCTCCTGAAATATCAATATTCTCATTTTTTACCGCGTTTGCAATATCATTAAAAGTGATTCCTGCACTTTGCATTTTATAATTGTCTACATTAATCTGGAATTCTCGCTCAGGCGCTCCGACAATATCCACACGCGTAATTTCAGGAATTTCTTCCAGCCTGTCTTTTGCATCATCAGCAAATTTTTTCAGACTCATCATATCATAATCGCCACTCAGGTTAACGTACATGATCGGTAATTCACTGATATCAAAATCCTGCACGTTCGGCTCTTCTGTAAGATCAGTAGGCAAATCTTTTTTTGCTTTATCTACTGCGTCTTTTGTTTTTTGTAAACCAACTTCTGTTTTTACGCTTGTTTCAAATTCAACGGTGATGATAGAATAGTCCTGCTGCGAAGTGCTGGTAATCTTATTAATCTTTGCTCCGGTAATTCCTTTCAATTGCTTTTCAATCGGCTTTGTCACCAGGTTTTCGATATCCTTAGGAGAATTTCCCGCATAAATGGTTTGTATCACCACGGTAGGAATAACGATATCCGGAAATTGTTCTTTTGGTAAAGTAACAAACTGGTAAACGCCCATCAGTGATACAAAAAGTATCAGCAAATAAATGGAAGTTTTATTTTTTATTGACCAACTGGTTGGTTTAAACTCTTTGTATTTTTCCTTAAAATTTTCAGTTAAACTCATACGTTTTATGTTGTGCTTTACAGTAAAAGCAGTTTTAATTCATATTCCTATTCTGCGTTTGTAACGATCGGTTGTCCATCAAATAATCCCTGGAAGCCGTCGGTGATCAATTGATCTCCTGGTTGTAATCCACTTTTGATCTCGATATTATCGCCATATAATTCGCCAATAGTTACGTCTCTTTTCTTCGCTACGAGTTGATTTCCTTCTTTTACAGCTACCAATACATATTTTCCATTTTCACCTGTTTGTAAAGTGTTTACAGGAATAGCAATTGAGTTAGGAGCAGAATAATCAAGAATTTTTACCTTGGCAATCTGGTTGGGCCGCAAATCAATTCCGGCCGGAACTTTTATTTCAGCAGTAAAGCCTCTTGTGGTAGTTCCGATTGCCTCACTGATAAAAGTAATTTCGCTGTCAAAAGTTTTATTAATATCCGGAATCTGAACAATCACTTTGGATCCTTTTCTTACTTTTCCTGCGTAATTTTCAGGAATAGTTACAGTAATTTTCAAATCGGTTTCATTTACAATTTTGATATAACCGCCGGTCAAAGGATTTCCATTGAATGTTTCTCCAACGTGAGCAGTAATATCATCAACAGTTCCATTTACATTGCTGTAAACATTGGCCTGGTTCGCCTGTTCCTCAGCTGTCTTTACCTGTGCCTGGATAGCTTTCAGCTGGTTTTGTAAGGTTTCAACATTGGTTTTTGCCTGCAGCAATTGAACTTCTGTTCCGATATGTTGAGCCCAAAGATTACTTTGTCTTTGATAAACTGATTTGGCAAGATCGAGTTGCGCTTTTACACTTCCCATTTGTTGTTTTACTGCAGCTACATTTTGCAAAGCGACGGCATTGTCTAATTTTAAAATCAATTGACCTTTGTGAACTTTATCACCTTGTTTTACATAAATCGCTTTTATTTGTCCGCCCTGGCCGGAAGGAGTGATGTAAGAAATATTTTTTGCATCAACGCTTCCCTGCAATTCCAGGTAGTGTTTAAAATCTCCTTTTTGAACCGTTGTAAGCGCCACTAATTTTGGTTTCACAGCTATAGTTGCACCGGTGTCCAGTTTAGCAATGTCTTTTTGGAGGTCAGCAATTTTTGTATCTAAATCTTCTTTTTCTTTTTTTAATTTTTCCAGTTTTGTTTTCTTTTCTTTCAACACCGCATTTTTATCATTGCTGCAGGAAGAAATAAAAGTTATAAACAGCATCATTAAGCCGATCGGAATTAATTTTTTCATTGTTATTATTATTTGATACTTGATTTTTTTATTTTTAATTAGAGTTTTCCTGCCGCTTTTTGATAATCAATTTTGGCAATGATGGCATCATATAAGGAGCTGTAATAATTGTTTTGAGCTGTTACCAGATCGGCCTGGGCTGTAGAAATTTCCTGGTTGCTCCCAAGCCCTTGTTCATATTTTAATTTCGTTGAATTATAAACCTGTTGCGCCAGGTCAATGTTCTTCTTTTGTGCATCCATTGTCAATAAGGCAGATTTCATATTGATGCGAGCCTGGGTTACATCGTTATCTATGGAAGATTTCAATTGCGTCAACGTATTGTTCATTTTTTGAAGATTTAGTTTAGCTGTCGCAATATTTGCATTTCGTTCACCGCCATCAAAAATGGGTACGCTCAGTCGAAGGGCGATAAAAGATGAAGTATAATAGGGCGATTTAAAAAAATCAAACTTTTGTTCCTGCGCGCTTTTGCTATAATTAGCTGCCAAAGAAAGTGTCGGCAGTTTACTGAGCCGGTATCTTTTTACATTGTAAGCGCCCAACTCCATGGCCGTTTCCAGTTGCTGAACATCCTTCCTGTCTTCGTAATTATAATTTTCATCCAGGATCCCTGTTTTAAGTTCCTCGTCAGAAAGCGTGTCAGTAAGAATTAGGGAATCCTGTTGTGGAACATTCATTAAAAATTTCAGACCTTCTTTTCCAGCATCAATTTGATTTTGCGCTTTTAGTTTTTGAGTTTCCAGGTTGCTTAATTGAACCTGAACTTTGTCAACATCTAATTTTTCCGCAAATCCATTTTTGTAGATTTCTTTTGTGTCATGAAGTAGCTTTTGATAATTGGCAATGTTAGCATCTAATGTTCCAATTTGCCTTTGTCCAACTACCAGCTGGTAATAGATCTTGTAGACGTTTGCTTTTATTTGTTCTTTGGTAACATCTGCAGCGAGTTCGGCATTTTTTATAGAAGCTCGCCTTGCCTGCAGGCCAACGAAAACCTGCCCGTCAAATAAAATCTGGTTAAAATCAATCCCAGCATTTAAAGAATATTTTGCTCCAAATCCAACACTAAAAAACCCAAAGTTATTCGGCGCAACGATCGGTTCCCCATTACCATTTTTTACATTGTTTTCTGAAAGAACTCCATAAACAGCAGGAGAAATAAAATCGGGAATTGTTTGTACGGCCACATTCGGGTTGTAGCTTAAACTGGCGCTTCCGCTAAAATGTGGCAATGCCGCCGCAGTGATTTGTTTGTTTTGCTGTTTTTGAAGTTGTATATCCAGCAAGGCATTTTTTACCTGAACTGTATTTTTCAATGCGTAATCTACTGCTTCTTTTGCTGTAAAATAATGTACCTGTGATGGCGGAGTTGTTTTTTGTGCTTTTGAAAAAAAACAAATTCCGGTAAATATTGTTGCTAATATAAATTTGATAAACCGTGTTTTCATTGTACGTTATTTTCTTTCTTTTTTATATTTTGTAATTAATTTATATCCTTTTGGAGTAACCATTGCATAAAGAAAATACTCCAGTAATTCCTGTTGAATATAAAGAAGCGAGTATTGGTTCTTAGGGAATATATCTTCATTGAAAGCTAGCATTATCGTTTCTATTCTAACCCTTGAAAGCAGTTCGGCATTGATTTCCGGGCGATATAAACCTTCATTTTTTCCCCGTTCAATATTTTTTTTCATTAGCTCGAAGAGGAAATTGTATTTGAAATCAATGAATTTTTTAAAGGTCTGTGGGTGACCTTTTTCCATATCATGTAAAATGGAAGGATTCATGTTATCAAGCATTTCCTGCAAGCTTTCCATACCGAAATAAACTTCCTGAACTGCATTCTGCGCCTGCATCCGGCTGCTTTGACAACAGGTTTTATTGTATTCAAGCAGTTCAGATATTACGGCATCCACCAGTTCATTTTTATCTGAGAAACACTGATAAATTGTTTTTTTTGAAACCCCCATTTGACTGGCTATCTCGTCCATTGTTACCGATTTTATTCCGTAACGGCGGTAAAGCTCATCCGCTTTTTGTTTTATTCTGTCTTTTAATTCCATAGCGGGCGCAAAACTACGGAAACTTTTAATGTTACCAAAGTTTCCTTTAAATTATTTACAAAAGCGGGAAAGTTTATGGATAAACGGTTCTTCGCTTACCTTTGAAAACTTAATTATTTTTTGAAAATGAAAAAAACATTAACGTACCAGAGAATCATCCAATATTTTTTGCAGGGATTATTAATTCTTGGACCCGTATCCATTACCATTTACTTTATTTATCTTGTTTTTGATAAAATTGACAGCATTCTGAGACCGGTGATAAACGTACCAGGACTCGGCTTTGTAATAATTATCGGATTTATCTTGATGATAGGATATCTAAGCTCTTTTTTTGTTATGGGCAGAATATTATCCGTGTTAGATAAACTTCTTGAAAAAACTCCGGGAATAAAATTGTTTTACTCTTTTGTAAGAGACTTTTTTGAGGCCTTTGCCGGAAATAAAAAGAAATTTACTCATAATGTTTTAGCGAATGTGGACGATACTGATATCTGGCGGGTAGGTTTTATTACCCAGGAAGATATGAGTCTTTTTGGGATGGAAAATTATGTTGCCGTTTATTTGCCAATGGCTTATTCTGTTGCCGGAAATGTTTATATTGTTCCAAAAGAGAAGATCAGGCGAATAACCAGTATCAGCGCCGCCCAATCGATGAAATTTGCTGTAAGCGGGGGAGTTACGCAAACAGTTTCGGATCTGCCGGAAGATCCTTTAAATGAAGTGGTAACTAAATAAAAATAATTTCTTTGAAAAAAATCTTTTTGCTGGTTTGCTTATTGGGAATCACCTCGCAATGTTTTTGCTGGGGTTTTTTTGCGCATAAAAAAATCAATTGTTACGCAGTATTTTTGTTGCCACCGCAGATGCTTTTGCTTTATAAACCAAACATTGATTTCATTACAGAACATGCAACGGATCCTGATAAAAGAAGGTACGCAATAGCTGAGGAAGGGCCTCGACATTATATTGATATTGATCATTACGGAAAATATCCTTATACCGAATTACCCCATCAATGGAAAGATGCGCTTCTCAAATTTGGTGAAGACACCTTGGCAACATATGGAATTGTTCCGTGGCATATACAAGTGATGTTTGGCAGACTGACAAAGGCTTTCAAAGAAAAAAACTTTTCTTCTATTTTGAAAAACAGTGCAGAAATCGGTCATTATATTGCCGATGCGCATGTCCCTTTACACGCCTGCCAAAATCATGACGGACAATTTACTGATCAGAAAGGAATTCATGGGTTTTGGGAAAGCCGCGTGCCGGAATTATTAGCAGACAAAAAGTTTGATTTTTTCATTGGCAAGGCAGAATATATAAAAGATCCGGCGGTATTTATTTGGGAAAGAGTTCTGGAAAGCGCGAACGCGGCTGATTCTGTTTTGAAGTTTGAAAAAAAATTATCGCTTCAATTTCCGCCTGATAAAAAAATAGCTTTTGAAAAAAGAAACAATGCTGTGATCCAACAATATTCTTCAGACTATACAATTGCTTATGAAAAAATGTTGAATGGAATGGTAGAAAGAAGAATGCGGCAATCTGTTTTTGCAATTGCATCATTTTGGTATACAGCATGGATAAACGCAGGCCAGCCCGATCTTTCAGCTTTGTCGAAACAAACTTTTTCCGAAAATGATCTTAAAGAATTTGAGAAATTAAATCAGGATTGGAAAAATAATAAAGTGAAAGGAAGAGAGCACGAGTAAGAATTGCGATTAACGAATTAGAAACTCGTTCCTTTAGTAAAGCAATAAATACTGAAGATTCATATCTCCGGAAAGTAAAAAAAGCAGAAATTTGCGCTTTCAAAATTTAAAATAAAAGCCTGCTTGTATTATCCGGCAGGGAGCAAATAATTATTAAAACAACTTTATCAATTCATGATCCACAACTTCAATGCCGGCCCGTCAATTCTACCTAAAACAGTTTTACAAGAAGCTTCACAAGCAGTTTTAAATTTTAAAGAAACAGGTTTATCAATTTTAGAAATTGGGCATCGCACACCACTTTTCGAATCAGTAATGGAAGAAGCAATTTCTTTGGTAAAAGAATTAATGGAGCTGGATAATGATCATGAGGTTTTGTTTTTGCATGGTGGCGCTACTGTTCAGTTTATGCAGGTTCCGATGAATTTATTGAATGAAAAAGAAACAGCGGCTTATACAGATACCGGTGTTTGGAGTACAAAAGCGATTAAAGAAGCGAAACTTTTTGGAAACGTGGATGTAGTGTGCAGTTCAAAAGAAAGTAATTACAATTTTATTCCTAAGGATTTTGCGGTTCCTAACGATGCAAAATATTTTCACATTACTACAAACAACACGATTTATGGAACTCAATGGGAGCAAATCCCAAAAGTAAGCATGCCGCTCATCGCAGATATGTCCAGCGATATCCTGAGCCGTAAATTAGATTTTAATTCTTTTGGATTAATCTTCGCAGGCGCGCAAAAAAATATGGGAGCGGCCGGAACAAACCTGGTTGTACTAAATAAAAATATTTTGGGAAAAGTAAAGCGAACTATTCCGGCGATTATGGATTATCGGAACCATATCACTGCCAAAAGCATGCTCAATACGCCGCCTGTTTTTGCCATTTATGTTTCTATGCTAACGCTTCGGTGGCTTAAAGAAAATGGGGGAGTAGAGGCAATGGAAAAACTGAATGATCAAAAATCGGCGTTGTTATATAACACAATTGAAAAGAGCAAAATTTTTAAACCAACTGCTGCAAAAGAAGATCGCAGCAAAATGAATGTTTGTTTTGTAATGGAAGACGCCGAAAAGGAAAAAGCTTTCCTGGAATTTGCAAAGCAAAATAACATTTATGGAATCAAAGGACATCGTTCTGTCGGAGGTTTCCGTGCGTCTTTGTACAATGCGTTGCCATTAAGCAGTGTGCAATATTTAGTAGCGAAGATGCAAGAATTTGAAAAGCAGCAAGGGTGAATATTGTCTTTGCTAGAGAAGCAATGATATATGCGATTTAAATAAAAATTCCGGATAAAACATCCGGAATTTTTATTTAAATTATAAGAGTTTATACTATTTATCTTCCCTGGCTCCAGCTTCTTTGCCTTCTGAAACCGCTATGTGAAGCAGGTTTCCGATTCATCGGATTATTTGCAATAACCGGTGTTTGCACAAATTGCATCGAACTTGCATAAGGATGGTCTTCAACCACTGGAATTGTAGTGTTGATGAGTTTATGAATGTCACGGAGAAAAGTTCTTTCTTCCATATCGCAAAATGAAAGTGCGGAACCTGAATTTCCTGCCCGTCCTGTCCGGCCGATTCTATGTACATAAGTTTCAGGAATATTCGGTAATTCAAAATTAATTACATGGCTCAGATCGTCCACATCAATTCCGCGTGCAGCAATATCGGTTGCTACCAACACACGAATTTTTCCTTCTTTAAAATTGTTCAACGCCTTTTGCCTTGCGGCTTGCGTCTTATTGCCGTGAATTGCATCAGCTTTAATATTAGCGCGAAAAAGTTCTTTGGCAATTTTATCGGCGCCATATTTTGTTCTTGTAAAAACCAACGCGTTTTGAATCGTTCCATTTTTCAAAAGATGGATAAGCAATTGGCGTTTATCATTTTTTTCAACCAAATAAATATGTTGATCAACATTTTCAGCAGTTGAAGAAATAGCAGCTACTTCCACTCTTACCGGATTGGTTAAGATAGAAGATGAAAGCCTGGTGATTTCCGGTGGCATGGTTGCTGAGAAAAATAACGTCTGTCTTTTTTCTGGAAGAACAGCAATAATTTTTCTCACGTCATGAATAAAACCCATGTCCAGCATGCGGTCTGCTTCATCCAGCACAAACATTTTAATGTCTTTTAAATTGACATATTTCTGTGCAATCAGATCGAGCAATCTTCCGGGAGTTGCGATTAAAATATCGACGCCGCGCCGTAATTCGCTCGTTTGATGAAATTGGGAAACACCGCCAAAAATTACAGTATGTTTTAAGCCGGTATGCTTTCCATAAGCTTCAAAACTTTCATCAATTTGTATCGCTAGCTCACGTGTTGGCGTAAGGATCAACGCTTTTATTCCATGATTATAAGCATCTTCTTTTTGTTGCAATAATAAGTTTTGAAGAATAGGAATGGCGAATGCAGCGGTTTTTCCGGTGCCTGTTTGCGCACATCCTAAAAGATCTTTTCCACGTAGAATATGGGGAATAGATTGTTCCTGAATTGGCGTAGGTTCTGTATAACCTTCGGTTTCGAGCGCCTTCAAAATGGGCGCTATTAAATGTAATTCTTTAAATAACAATTTTATTGTTTTTATGTAAAAGATAACTTCCGTGAAAATTTTTTCTGAAAGTTTGTTTTGTTAGTATGCTCAACGACCTATGACTTGATGAGCTTTTGCTAAAGAGGATCCAGTCTGCTAAGAAGGAGAATAATAATGCAAAGATATTGTTTTTCATTCGTTAATGTACATAACGCGAAATTGTTGTTTTAATTTTAACCAAACTAAAATCATTGCACCTTTTTGGTTTATGTTTATAAGCAGTAAACGAAGAAATATTGGGATTTTTTAATTTTACAAAAAAAAAGAAATGAACAGTAATAAGTCATCAACAAAAAAAGTTGTCATTGATGTAAGAAGACCGGATGAATTTGCTAAAGGCCATGCAAAAGCAAGCATCAACATTCCTTTGCAGGAAATGCCGGAAAAGCTGGACGAAATAAAAAAAATCAAACAACCAATAGTAGTTGTTTGTGGCGGTGGCACGCGGCACGTAAAAGCATTTGAATTATTAAAGGAAAATGGAATAGACAGTGAAAAGGGTGGGGGATGGAAAGATGTAGACGGAAAATAAAAAAATAATCGAAACCAAAATTTTTATTTTTCGTGCACTAATTTTTCTCATATCATCTCTCCAGACAACATTGGAACTCTTTCAAAAACAAGATATCCCCAGGCATTCAGGTAAACGGTCTTTTTTATTTCAAAATCAATATCATCGCCACCAAATACATTTGTGAATGTTCCTTTGACATTTTTTACTTCAAAATTTAATCCTTCTGATGAGCAATTTAAAATGACGAGCACCTGAGCTGATTTGTGTTTTCGTAGGTACGCAAAAACACGATGATCATCCGGATGGGAAATCACTTGTGTAAGTACATTTGGATCGCCGGCGCGAAGAGATGGATTGGATGATTTCAGAGTTAAAAGCGTTTTATAAAAACCATGAAGTTCAACATTTTGCTTCCAGTCAATCTGATCTTTTTCGAAAAACTTTAATCGCTTTTTATTTGGTAATTCCTGCCCTGAATAAATTAAAGGAATACCGTTCCAGGTGCAGGAAAAAACAGCAAATAATTGTGCCGAATCTCCATACTTTTCATAAGCTGTTCCGTTCCAGCTATTTTCATCATGATTGGCTGTAAAGTAGAGCCGGAAAGCATCGCAAGGAAATTCAGTTACAGATTTATATAGCACCGTCAGTAAGCTTTGAAGGTTCATTCTTCCGTGATAAAATTCTTCGGAAGCGTGCATCCAGCGCCATGTATAAGTAGCATCAAAAACCTGGTGATATTCCGGTTCTTCACATTCTCCGAGCCAAAAAAGATCATCCTTTATTTTTGACATTTTCTTTTTTGCATGCACCCAAAAATCCAGTGGAACCAGGTGTGCCATGTCGCAACGAAAACCATCTATATCATATTCTTTAACCCAATACTTTAAAACATTTGTCATCTCTTTCCATACTTTCGGCTCATTGTAATCGAGTTGTGACACGTCGCTCCAGCCGTGAGGATGACTAAAATCGTTATTCTCGCCGCGAACAAAAAACTCCGGATGTTCTGATATCCATGGATGATCATTTCCGGTATGATCAGCAACAAAATCCATAATAATTTTAAAACCTAAATGATGTGCCTCTTTGATTAGAGATTTAAAATCATGAATAGTGCCGAATTCGGGATTAATCTTCTCATAATCTTTTGCAGCATAATAACTGCCCAGTTTTCCAAGCCTTCCCTTTTCACCGATGGGAGTTACCGGCATAAACCATAACACCTGAACGCCCATATCTTTTAACCTCGGTAAATGTTTTGAAAATGCTTTGAAAGTGCCTTCCGGCGTGTATTGCCGTACATTTACTTCGTAAATATTTGTTGAATAACTCCACTCCGGGTGCCGGTGATATTTCTTTTTATCAGCCATATAATTATTTAGTTAAAAAAAATAAAATTAAGAATTATTATTTTTCTGGTTCAATTGCGTCAAATGTACTTTGTAACTTTGACCTTCGAAATCAGAAGAAATGAAAAAATTTGATGTTCCGGTCATGTATCGAAGTGCATTGATCACCGCTATAAAAAACCGGAGGAAGAAAGATGATAAATTAAAAAAGGATTATTCACCGACGTTGCTCGATTTTGGTGAAGTTCAAATATTTCTTGCACGGCATTTCGGCTTTTGCTACGGAGTTGAAAATGCGATTGAAATTTCATTCAGAACTGTCGAAGAAAATCCTGGTAAAAAAATTTATTTGCTGAGCGAAATGATTCACAATCCGCAGGTGAATGCTGATTTGAAAAGCCGCGGTGTACAATTTTTAATGGATACAAAAGCAAATACAATTATTCCTTTTGAAACTCTTCGGCCTGGTGATATTGTAATCGTTCCTGCTTTTGGAACCACTTTGCAAATAGAACAAAAATTATTACAGGCCGGTGTTGAAATTGAACAATATAATACCACGTGTCCTTTTGTAGAAAAAGTTTGGAATCGTGCGCAGGCAATTGCAAAAAATAATTACACGGTTGTAGTTCATGGAAAGCCGCAACATGAGGAAACACGCGCAACCTTTAGCCACAGCGCCGTTAATTCGCCAACTGTTGTTGTAAAAGATATGAAAGAAGCGATTCAACTGGCTGCTTATATTTTAGGGAAAAAAGATCCTGAAAAATTTTATACGGAATTTGGAGGCCAATATTCTGAAGGTTTCAAAATTGAAAATGATTTGCAAAGAATTGGCGTGGTGAACCAAACGACGATGCTCGCAAGTGATACTCAAGAGATCGCGGAATTTTTGAAAGAGACCATGATGAAAAAATATCAGCTGACAGAAAAAAATATTGAGGAAAGATTCGCTGATACAAGGGATACACTTTGCTATGCAACCAACGATAACCAGGGCGCTGTTTACGCTTTACTAGATACTCCTGCTGATCTGGCAATCGTTTTGGGTGGTTATAACAGTTCCAATACTTCACACCTGGTTGAATTATGTGAAGTGAAATTGCCAACTTATTTTATCAGATCTGCTGATGAAATTATTTCCTCAAAAGAAATAAGACACTATAAAATGCACCGGAAAGAAGAAGTAACAACACTTTCTTATTTACCTGAAAAAAAGCCGGTAAAAATTTTAATTACCAGCGGTGCGAGTTGTCCTGACGCTATCGTCGAAGAAGTTATAAAGAAAATTTCCGGGTATTTTAATTGTAATAAAACGATTGATGATTTAATTGACCAGTTTGAAAAAATTCCAAATGAAGCAGTAGTTTAAAGTTAAAATTTAATTGCTCTTTTGAAAATTTATTCAGTTGCATAATCATCGAATCCAAAATTAATTCTTCAGCTACTGGAATAATTATTGTGGCCTATCTTTCTAAATTTCTTTAATTTCTAAAACAAAAGAATAATGAAAGATTATCATAGTTATCAATCATGCATCGAAGCGTGTTTAAAATGCGCCTCGCTTTGCAACCATTGCGCGTCATCATGTAGCCAGGAAAATGATGTAAAAATGATGGCGAAATGTATTCAACTGGATATGGAATGTTCTGCACTTTGTTATGCGTCAGCACAATTAATGAGCCTGGGAAGCAATAAGGCAAAAGATGTTTGTACCATTTGCGCCGAACTTTGCGACCAATGTGCAAAAGAATGTTCTCAACACGAAAATGAGCATTGTAAAGAATGTGCGCAAGCCTGTTCGCAATGTGCAGATGAATGCAGAAAAATGGCAGCTTAAAATATAGCAGGCAAACAAACAGACAGAATCTTTATTCTCTAATTACAGGAATAAAGCTACTGGAGTTTTTAATATTCATATACTAAGTATGCCCATGGTTTCATCGCATAAACGTGATTCTTAAAAAGTTTTTCTTTATGGTTTGAAAAAACATTTAAAGGATTTCCATAAACATCGTCTTCTTTAATGGTAAAGCTTTGCGGTTCCGGGGAAAGATTTAATACAACCAGTATTTTATGCGTTCCCTTTTGCCTGATGTAAGCAAAAATTGCCTGATCGTTACAGGTAACAACTTTCTTATAAGCGGCGTTAGCTGCCAGCGCCTCGTCTTTTTTTCTTAAATGAAGTAAAGTGCTATAAAACGGAGCCATCTCATATTTACCCCATACAATCGGATCTTTTACGAAAAATTTTAACCGCTTTTTATTTGGCTCTTCCTGGCCGCTATAAATTAAAGGAATGCTTTCATACATCGTTTGGGTGAAAACGGCAAAAGCTTTATACGCATCACCATATTTCTCAAACTCAGTTCCGTTCCAGCTATTTTCGTCATGGTTGGTAGTGAAATACATGCGCTCGGCATTTCTGGGAAAAACGGTAAAATTAAAATTGAGAACTGAATCCATATATTTTAACGAATGCTTTCCCTGGGCTACATCCACCGTTGCCCACATTATATTCCATGCATAAGTTGCATCAAAGCCCACTTCATGAAATTCGGGTTTTTCACTTTCCGCCAACATGAAAACATCTTTTATTTTTTTTAGCTGCGCAATACAATCTTTCCAAAAGTCCAACGGCATTGGATCAACATGATCGCACCGGAAACCGTCAATATTCGTTTCATTTATCCAGAATTTCATGGCGCTGATCATGCTGTCGCGCAGTTCTTTATTGTCATAATTTAAATTGCGGGTATCGCTATAATCATTGTCATAAACGGTGTTTCCGTTTGCGTCTCTTTTATAAAAATCCGGGTGCTCTTTTATCCATGGATTATCAGGGGAAGTATGATTGGGAACCCAATCGATAATCACTTTAAATCCAAGATCGTGTGCATGTATCACCAATTCTTTCCAGTCGTTCATGGTACCAAATTCCGGGTTCACTTCTTTATAATTCATTACTGCGTAATAGCTTCCCAAATCAGATGAGGTCATTTTTCTTCCTTCAATTCCGATCGGGTTAATGGGCATAAACCATAAAATCTGCACACCCATTTCTTTTAATCGCGGCAGGCTTTTTTCAAATGCTTTAAAAGTTCCTTCCTTCGAATATTGCCTCACATTCACTTCATATATATTGCTCTGTTCGCTCCATGAAGGATGTGTAAAAGAGGTAGGAGGCGCGCCAATATTTGCAATCGGCGTAAGTTTTTGACTACATGAAACGAGAAAACAAATAAAAACCAGGTAAGAAAGAATCGATGTTTTTTTCATAAAGAAAACTTTCAATTATTATTGAGCCAAAAATAAATATTAAAAAATAAAGATAGAGAAATTGATTGTCTTGCTTTTAAAATGCTCTTTGAAAAATATATTTTAAAAAAAACAGAAAAGCACAATATTTATGTGTTTACTGATTTGCGGTTGCAGTAAAAAAAGAAATTCATAAATTTTGTAATTGCACAAAGAGCGCATCGAATTGTACATAAATTATTCTTCAATCTCCTTTCTTATCTCTTCAGAAATTTTCACTAAAACTTTGTCAATCCGTTGTCCGTCCATGTCTACGATCTCAAAGTGAAACCCGCGCCAGTCAAAGGTATCGCCGGTAACAGGAATACGTTTTAATTCGTGAAGAATAAAACCGGCAAGCGTATCAAATTCATTTTCGCCTTCATTAATCCAAACTGTTTTATCAAATTTTGTAAGGAAGTCATAGAACTGAATTTGCCCGTCAATTAAATAAGTTCCGTCTTGCCTTTCTATGATTTCATACTCATCATCTTCCTCTTCAGGCATTTCTCCAACAATGGCATTCAGTATATCTTTTACAGTAATCATTCCAAGGACGCTTCCATATTCATCCACGATAAATGCATAATGAATTTTAGTTTGTTTTATTTTTTCCAGAACCTGGTATGCTGAATTATTTTCAGGAATAAAAAGTGCTTTTCTCATGAGCTCCTGGAAAGGCGCGTCAGGATTGAGAAACATATCTTTTACGTAAACAATCCCTTCAATATCATCAACGGTTTCATTACAAACAGGATAAACAGAGTGTTGGTATTCTTTGATCTTTTCTTTCACCGACGATCGTTCTTCATTTACATCAAACCAAACAATATCCGTTCGGTGTGTCATCAGCGATGTAATATTTCTATCGCCCAAATGAAAAACCCTTTCGATAATGTCTTTTTCTTCTTCTTCAATCGCACCAAGTTCGCTGCCTTCATTGATCATCGCTTTTATTTCTTCTTCAGTTACCTGGCTGTCGCTGCTTTTTTTAATATTAAAAAGTTTGAAAAAACCAGAACTTAAACTGCTCAGAAGCCACACGAGCGGATAAGAAATTGTGCTGAGGGTTTTGATGGGAACTGCAACACCTTTTGCAATTTTTTCAGGATTCATTAAGGCGATTCTTTTGGGAACGAGTTCGCCAAAAAGTATGGATAAAAAAGTAACGATGATTACGATAAGAACAGTGGAAATGGTATCTGCATAAGGCTGCAGAAAGCTAATTTTTTCGACGTAGGGCTGTAAATAGATACTAAATCTTTCCCCGGAATATACACCCGTTAATATCGCTATCAGCGTGATATAAATCTGAGTAGTTGATAAAAAGATTTCCGGATTTTCTTTTAATTTTAAAGCAATCTCTGACTTTTTATCGCCCTTGGCTGCAAAAGTTTCCAGCCTGCTTTTTTTCGCAGAAACCAGCGCCATTTCACACATTACGATGAATGCATTGAGCAGGATTAAGAAAAATAAAATAATCAGTTCTACCATAAATTAATTTTTCATTTCCATCTTCAGTCCAAATTTTTTGTTGAAGATGCTGGCAGGAATATATCCAAGAATTACACCGATTACCGCTCCGCAAAATATATCAAAAGGAAAATGTACTCCTACATAAACCTGCGCATAAGAAATAGCAGCCGCCCATAAAAAAAGCAATGCCCATTTGGCGCCCAATGATTTCTTAAACGTTGTAAATATAAACATTGCTGCGGCAAAATGATTAACAGCGTGC
>Ga0157371_10001242_pt1 | contig 26971 bp, 30 predicted proteins | sample C45metaG_FD_113462 | JGI IMG/M metagenome (GOLD analysis project Ga0157371, IMG submission 113462) | Corn rhizosphere microbial communities from Kellogg Biological Station, Michigan, USA - C4-5 metaG | ecosystem: Host-associated > Plants > Roots > Rhizosphere > Soil | place: USA: Michigan... | reverse complement strand
GCTTAAAATATGGGCATGATACCCTTTTGGCGCTAGCACGTCAAATGGCCATGGACCACTGTTTGCTATGGTAAGCTTGTATCATGAGCGAAAGAAATAGTCCTAGCCCCAAGGAACGATTTAGGGCTGCCCGAGACCGTTTGCGTGGCGCTCTTGGTTGCTTGCTTGTACCGATCGATGAGACGCCCGTCCAGAGCCCTTTCAAATTGGAGGCATACCCGATCAATGTAGCGGGCTTCTATGAAGCTTATGCCGAAGCACGTACCAGATTAGTAGACGAAGCGAGACAGCAAGATGTTGACCTGGCCAGCAATGTGGGGCGCGCCGCCGCCCTTTGCATGCATGCATTGACCGAGGCTGTTTACGATCGTAGTAGGCACGGCCTCTACTACACGACTGGGTTTGCCTACCCCGAAGTGCGAGCACAGCGCCAGGGTAACTCTAAAAAATTTGTGGACGCCGCCGATGTAACGCTCAACCCCGAAACGCGCGACACAGCACTTGAGCTTACGCAGGCCTGGATTACCCATGCTAGTAGACGCGAACCAGATGAATATCCTGATAGAGCCATTGCGGGCTCTTTGCAGCACATGGGGTGTAGCTTAACGGTAGATTGCTTACCTGCGGGTATCACCTTCGAAGATCTTGGTATTCGCCCAACGCCAGAAATTACGAGCAAGAGCCCAGCGGTAGTGTTCATGTATCTTGAAGTAGAACCGCAAATGTTCCCGAAGTCCTCAATCATAGATGACGTTACTGGTGCTTTTCAGCAGCGAGTGGCCGACTGGTAGTATCCGGATAGGCCCAGTGCCTAGGCTGATTCTATCAGTGACCACCCTAGTTTAATGGCGACTCGGGGTCTTCCCTTGCCGTCGACCTCTATATTGGTGTATCCATCGTGGCTGACGGCGTTCGGGTTAAGCCAAGCGTCAAAATAATGAGTGGTGTCCTGTGCTTTTATGGTGGGACCAAATCGGTGGTGCCCTTGCCTTTTTAGTCGCAGAAGACTACCGGTAGCTACAAGTTGAGCAATAGCGCGCTCTGAGACCTTTATTTCTTCGCGTAGCCCGCGCCGCGCCGTGTCAAAAGGTCGTTCGGGTGCGCCATCAATAAGATGCCCAGTCTCTCCGAGGCTACTTTTTTGACGAGATGGAACAGGGCCGCCCAAGGCGCCTGCCTGGTCGTAGTAACGCTTGTGCAATTCACGCAAACGCCATGTTTGGTTTTCGGCATCCCGATAATAGACATTTACCATAGACTGAGCTGTGGCGAGCCAGAGCTCGTCGCCTCTTGCGTGCAGAGCAACATTTTCGACCGCTTGCCCATCAGGTGCACGGAGATAATTACATAAATTTTGCACGTCAGCTGGCCGCCACGCGGTTGTTGATACTTTGTACTCGGCGAGAATCTTCTCGAGATCGCCCAGACTAGATATGGCGAGTTTATTGGAGTCAGTACATACGCGGTGTGGTGCTACGAGCGTTTGCTCTACTGCGTCCATATGGTCAGGCGCAAACGTACCTTCACCGGTGCGCGTTCGCATTTCTTCTGCGCTAATCCAATCTGGACGATAGACGGGATAGGCGTCGGGATTGCCTCTTAACTCATGCCATCCTTCGGCTGGGGTTAGCCGCCACTGTTCGCCGGGTGGCTGCTGAATGGCATACTCCCCAAGCGTCGTAAAAATTGTTTCTGCGCTGCCGTATCTTGTCTCGACGTCTACCTGGTGACCGCGCCGTAACGCCTCGTAATTACCGGCACTAAATCTTTCTACGTGTGCGTTTGTTATATCCATATATTTACAACAGAACCACACTTCCTAAGCTATTGCAACATAGCCCATGCGAGGTATCTCCAAGAAGTTAATCGTTAGTTAACCATAAGAGCATTAAAATCTATTCTTGCGTGTCACATACACTCTATATAAGTAGGTGCGCGCCTAACTGATAATTCAAAAAGGGACTGCATGACCGAACGCTGCGACTTAGTTAATACAGTAATAGAAAACCCACAAGATAGAAGAAGGCTGCCGCTGTTACCGCTCTTGGATCCAGCGGCCAAACGCCCGGAAAGCGTATCTCGTGAAGAAATGGAGGCATTCCCAGAGCCGGAAATTACCGTTCCGGAAGTACGTTTTGATTATTCGTACCAGGAGCTGACGGTATTAGCCCAAGAGATTACACAAGCTACACCAGACGATGTACGCCGTGTCGTCCGCTATGGTCTTATTTGGTCGGGAATGCGTGTCCAGGATGACGCGCTGTCCTGGACGTCTATTGATCATGGATATAAGGAAGGTACGAGACTGCCCCGAGTAGTTTTACCTGTTGACGATAAGCGGCTGAGTATTCGCACGGTGCCTAATGGCTGGCGAGGTGTTCATGATACGCCATTTACCCTGCGGCGAGGAGAAAGCGGTGGTATGCGACTTACTGCTGACGGTGTGGAGATAGCCCGCCCTATTGTGCGCCACAAGACCGAATCGGTGCAGACGTTGGCATATATTGCCGGTCAGGAAGACGGGTCGGTAAATATTACAGCCAATCCATTGCAGCGTTGTCCTCAGGCTTGTGAGTTTTGCTGCCGCGGCTATCACGATATGACTAATGAGCGGAAAAAAGAGCTAGTTAACCTTTCGCCCGAGGAAATGGCACGCGCCCTCATGACGCAGTTTTCAGAAAAGGTTAAGAACTGGGGTGAAATATCTGGCATTACCTTTTCTACCGGAGATTTTCGTGATGAGCCCCATCTCTTGGAATATGTTGAGAAGTTTGTTGCTGCGATGGGTACGGTAACTGGCGGCGAATGGAATCCTCAAAAAAATGAACACCAGTACATCTCTGTTCTAACGCACATATTAAAGTCACGCGCTGGCTTAGAGCAGGCCCGCAGCCTCGGTATGAAACGCTTTATCCATACGGTTGAAATGACCGATGCTGCAAGGCGTGAACAGGTCATGCACCTGAACAGGAAAGATTTCGAATCTACGCCGCGCAATAAGGGCTACACCACGTTTGAAGGCATTCTTGGTGTACTAGGTAACGCCGTTGAGGTATTTGAGCCCCAGAATGTAGAAGCAATTCTAGTTGTGGGCCTCGACCCTCTTGAGCGTACTCGTTCGGCAATGGACCAGCTTAAAGAAATCGGTATTACCCGAGTGGGCCGCGCATTGATAAATATATACAATATGAATCAGTTTGCTTTGGTCCCCGCATCATTCGAGGACGCTGTGGGCGGTATGGAGTATGCTAAAAGGCTCTTTGCCTCTCCGCATCGTAAACGAATTTCTAGCTCTGCCGCAGCTACGCCCCAAAATCTCCAAGTGTAACATCTGCGAACATGATTAAATCTAGCCCAGAATGTGGTCTTCATGATGACCCGCTTGCTCCCGATAGAAGAGTCGTGCGTGATCATCTCCATGACGTAACAAAGGTGCAAGTAGAAGTACTCCTTGAAGATAATCGCAGGGCTGTCTGGCACCAGCCCGAGTCTGAATTTAATAGCTATGAACCGTTTCGCGCCGGCCGTGCTGAGCAATACACTAAGGTGCAAAGTACCTTGGACGCTTTTCCCGAGCTTGACGGCCTTGCGACGACCTACGTTACGACACTCAATTCCCCGTCACGGTATGAAAAGCCGATTCTCCGTAATCCTTTTATCCCAGTCGGGGAATATGGGCGTGCTCCCGCTCGCCGCTTACTGCATGGTATCTTGGATACCCTTGCTATGCATGAGCTGCACCACGATGCTATTTCTTCGTTAGCAACCACAACGCGAGAACGAAACTCAGCTGTGCGCTACCACACGTTCCAGGGTAACGCTATGCAGGACGCAGAGAAAGGTAGTGCTGTGACGACGCAAGTTGGCATTGTGTCGGTCGGACAGGCGTTAGCGCTCTTAACAATGGACAGGGTCGAAGGTACAACCTGGGACGATCTAGCCCGCGAAATTGTAGAATCTGAGCTTTTGACGGAGTTCGTGCGCCGCATCGGCCCCAACCTTCTGCCTCAAATGATCATATACGGACACTTTAAGCACCTGCCTGTCCGGAGGGTGGGCGGAGCGTATCTGGCGCTGAGCGCTGATTTAAAGAGAGTCGCCGACATAAACAAGAAGCAATTTTCGCACGATCATGTTGATGCTCAAAAGGCAGCTCCTTTATTGTTTGAGGAGCTAAAAGTGGCCCATGAAAAGGGGTCGTGTCCGGCTTCTCTGCGAGAAGCAGTCGAGAGTAATCACCGTGTACTTTCGTCAGGCACAACCTGCCCTGCCGCAAATAGAGGCGGTGAGATCACCCAGGTTGCAAGGCGAATTCTAGAGGTCGCCGCGTACGCCCCTAGGGCGGTCGTAGCTGAACCTATAAACAACTTCTTAAGACATCATTGAACGATTCCCAGACGCGCTCCTGCTCTGCTCCGCCCAGGGGCGAGCGTGGCTCGCTGACTATTTCTGGCGTGCCGAAAGGCTGGTAAGCTACTGTCCTTTTCGGGTCTATCATGTCACTAAAGAAGACCGTCACGGTTGGCTCAGGCCAGCTGATGACGTGGATTGCTGAGCGATCCATGCGATAGCCATGGCTTTTATCGCACTCCAATGTCCCATTAAATGCGAGACTCGCACTGTGGTGTGGCGTGACCACTGCTTGCCTGTGTGTGCCTGTAGTATCCGTAGCCTTGCGGTATGTTATATGACTTGCGGTATAGTCTTGTCCTTCGGTCTCAGTAAAACAGTAATGTACCAGCCGTCCGAGTGGTACTGCTGATGAGATATTGCCATAATGCGTATGAGGCGTACCAAAACGGGCGGAATCAACAATGCCTTCTTGCATGATACGAGGGTCGATATCGCTAGCCCCTTCTGGCGCATAAAAATGAACGCGCAGTAGAGCTTTGTCTATGTCGGCTAATTTTATGGAATACGCTTCTTCTGTGGGTACGAGCTTCGTAAGTAGGTTGGCGGTATCGGGCCGTTCGATAATGTCCTGCAAGCATGCCGCAGCAAGCAAGTCGTATTTTGCTTGCTGCGCATCTGTTAATGATTCGTAAGACGCCGTTGGATTGGCACGTAGTTCATGTAAGGTTTCATTGGCGAGTTGTAGCGTGCTTGCTGGTAGAATTTCTAGACTGTTCATGGGGTATATCTCTCCTAATTGCTCATCCATTGTACGTAAAATACAGCAGTTAGACTACAGGTGTATCTGCTATCATATACCCATGAACTGGGACTCTGTTGAGGCATCACTGCACACACTTGCTCACACGTCTGGCGGCTTTACTATGGCCCACCGAGGCGTAGTTACGCTGCCAAACGGCCAGAGCGTTTTCGTCAAAATTGGAAATGACACATTGACCAAAGAATGGGCACATAAAGAAATACTCGTCTACCGCTTTCTGCAAAAGCACGCCTTTGCGGCAATTCCTAAGCTCCTTGCAGTAAAGAGTGATCAGACGGCATTTGCACTCGAGCCACTCCAGGCAGGCTGGGATTGGTCAGATACATGGACGACCGATCGCCTCAATAAGACGCTGAGCGCCATGGACGATCTGGCGGTGGTTATCCCCGAGGGCCCTGACCGGAAGGTATTTGAAAAGTCTTTCATAAGCGAAACAGCAGACGGCTGGCGTCCCCTATTTGAACACCCCGAGTTGCAGCAAGTGTTGCTTACGAGGCTCAGCGCAGCTGGCCGTCAGGACATCGCTCGTGACCTTAATTTTGAACTGCATGCTCGGCGAAGTTCGAGCTTTGTGTTTACGCGGAATGCATTGGTTCACAATGACGTGCGGGCCGATAACTGCGCCTGGAATGAGCAGCTACAGGCCGTAAAGCTTATTGACTGGAATTGGGCGCAGCTTGGTGATCGCCGAATAGATATCGGCTCATTTTTAGTGCACGTGTATAAGACAGGCTTTGATATCACAAACTACCGAGATCGACTTGACGCGGAAGCGCTCCATTGGCTAGCTGGATTTTGGTTTAATGCAGCAATCCGTCCGCTGCCCGAAGGCAGTTCGGAACAAGCTGCTTTGCGCGACCACCAACTGACGTCTGGCATTGCAGCATTTGATCTTCTGCGCGAGCTGTAAGCCGAGCGCAGTCAGCTTGTGACCGTGTTGGCGTCTACCAAAAATGAATATCATCAATCATAGTTCTAGTGTAGCATTGACTAGTATGAGCTATAAGTATTATGGACTTGTATCTGTTGCATTATTGCTGACTGGACTGTGGTTTGTCGTTTGGCAATGGCCGCAGGGTAAGCACATGACCTTTAGCCAGCATGTAGCCAGGCATAAAAGCGCCACGATCTACTACTTCTTTTTATTTGCCGCAACACTGCCACTGCTCAACATATTCTTCATTTCATGGTTTGTGCCCCACTTTCAGCTTTCGTTGTGGTTCACTGTATTTGCTGTGGCCGCCTCACTATTGCAAATCGCCTGTACGGTGATACCCGAGCTTCCGGGCTGGCGCACTGCGTGGCACCAGGCGCTTGCCGGAGCTTCGGCTTTGCTGCTTTTGCCATTGCCAGGCATGTTGGCCTGCTCTTCGCATGTCCCAACGGTCGGCCGATTGCTTGCGGGCTTTGCATTACTCACTATGATGGGAATTGTTGCTTTTGCAATCCGGGCCAACGCTAAGCACACACAAAACATCTTGGTGGCGCAAGTGGTGTACTTTGCAGCTTTCTTTGTGCCTATTCTTTTTATCAGTTACTTGTAGCTTTGGGTTACAATCTATCGAGAGTTACAGCTTATGCGGGAGGGCTTATATGGGATTTACAGAACATGCGCGCGAACTCAGTATCGATGACATAAACTATATGCATGACCACCTGCCGGTGGGCGAGTATTTCTCCGTTGATCCTGCCGGAAAAGGCGTATGGATCCATGATGCTATTACTGGCGAACCTTTGGCTGCTGGGCATGTGCCCCAAGGTATTATGCAGAACCCCGAGCTCGCAGCTGGCATTGCCTATCTGCGGAGCGATGCCGCCAAGCGAGTGACGGTCCAGTTTGTACTTGGTGCGCATGGGTCAGGCGAAGACTTTAGGAATATCCTTCGCGCACACGGCGACGTACTGCGGCGAAGCCCATGGCTTGCCCTAGAAATGTCATGGCACTCGCAGCACACAAACGAGGGTGTTTTACAGCCCGACAGCGTTACGCTTGAGCCGGCTGACGCCGCAAAATACTCTGGCCGACATGCATTTCAGGCAGAAGAGCTTTTGTGGGCTGGTGACAACCAAAAGAAAGTCATGCCTTGCGAAATAGCTATTGATAATACCTCTGTGCTTGCGACAGAGCTTGCGCATCTGTGGAGCGACGTCTACGAAAGCACGGGTAGTATAGAACATATAGACCAAGTGGTCCGTGACGCTGCGGTAACAATGGCCGAACGGGCATATCAGGCAATGCGTCAGTGGACTATTGTGGCCCAGCTGGGCAACTGGCTGATGCGACTCGATAAGGCTGGACGCTTACCGGCTCATACCATAGAGCTGCCATTAGTCATCGGTAGCTGGCACGAGCGTTCGGCGGATCGCCTTACATCGCTCGGAGTTAACGCTGAAATATATAGAACACCACACAAAGCATTTGATGCTCCACAGGCGGCTCGGTATAGGACGCTGGATATGGATGCAATATACACGGGCTTTGCTAGCTTGGAACTGCTAAATAGTCGTCCGCAATCTGGCTGATGCTCCGCGCAAGCTTCTCTTGTGCTTCAGATGCCCAAACGTTCAAATATAATCCAGCTTGGCCCAATCAGTTGCTTTGGTATACTTGAGCCTATGATTAAGGCCATTATCTTCGACTTCTTTGATGTTATCCGTACTGACGCGTATAAAGCCTGGCTGGCAACTCACAATATTGCCCATGAGGGCCCGTATTTTGATGCATCCTACCAACAGGACATAGGTGCCATCACGTCAGAGCAATTTCTGGCGACGTTGAGCCAATTGACAGGAAGAACAGTGACCTTCGAAGAGGTGGACGGTGCCGCCACGGTCGACCACGGCACGGTGGCTATTGTGTCAGCGCTCAGCAAAAAATATAAGCTTGCGCTGATATCTAACGCACCCTCAAAGCTCATTCGTGGCATTCTTGCCGAAAACGACTTAGAGCAATACTTTGACGTTATTGTTGTCTCGAGCGAAGTAGGAATGGTAAAACCCAATCACGATATTTTCCAGCTAGCACTTGAAAAGCTGGGCGTGGCTCCTTCTGAATCGGTATTTATAGATGACAACATCCGCCACGTTGAAGCGGCTGCAAAGCTAGACATTCAGGCAATCCAATTCAAGTCAGCCGAGCAGCTACAGGCTGATCTCGCAAACTTAGGCGTAACTGTATGAAGATACTGATCATTGATAATGTAGAGCCGCATGACGTGGCATTTAATGAGCCCTTGCAAAAATGCATAGCCGAACTCGCCGAGGTTGAGTCGATCAACTACCGCGAGGTGCCAGCGGCAAGCGAACTCGATGCGCAGTACGATGCGATTGTCATCAGTGGCGCTCCTCTGATATATGCAAACGACGTTATCGATTCTCGATTGCCATTTTTAGACTGGATATCACAAGTGACCATCCCTGTCTTGGGTATTTGCCTCGGACACCAAAACATGGCTCGCCTGTTCGGCGGTGACATGATTGTCGACAAAGAGGCCGAAAACGGGGCAATCCCCCTTAGTATTGTGCAAGATGATCCGTTGTTGGCCGGAATCAAAACTGGTGATGCCGTAACAGAAATGCACCGCGTATCGGTCACATTGCCTGGTGGCTGGATGCAGCTTGCAAGCACCAAAGCCTGCCCTAACCAGATCATGAAACACGGTACCAAGCCGTTGTATGGCGTGCAGTTTCACCCCGAGCTTTCACCAGTCGGTCATAGTATTTTGGCGAACTTCGTCAAGATGTCCTCCCTTGCGTCAGCTACACCTCGTGGCTAAGCATGTGCTCTACGGTAGGTCGTAATAGGAGCGCAAAAAGATTTTGATCGTCGAACGAGGCGTGCGTTGTTGAGGCTATCTGGTCAATCATAAAAGGTGCCCCTTTTGTCCGTAGGTTCGTAGTTGGCAGTAACTCTTGCTCGTATGTTTGGTTGTCGACGACCAGACTGTGCTCGGCAAAGACTATCGCCGCCGAGACGGTCGGCTGGTTAGCCGCAATATGCCGTGAGAAAACAACGGCCGCATCACTGGCCCAGACTGCGTCGTTATGAAACCTGTCATAGAATACGTTTTTTGCAATTGACCCGAGCCGCAGCATGGCCTGGGGTTGCTGTAGTGCTGAGCGTGGCGGTACGTGCACCCTGCCTTGTTGTTGCAGCTGTTTTTGCCGCACACTGTACTCTTTAAATTCCTGCAATCCCTGCTTGAGGGGTATGGCCTTGCAACCTGGTGGCTCCGCTGCAAATAGGTATGACGCTGCGCTTATCGTCTCAGATCGTATAAGAGCGAGGGCGCCAAGCCCTCCTGCTGAGCGGCCAGTGATGGCAAGACGCTTTAGTCCGAGCATGTCTGCTTGATGGTCAATAGCATATCCCAGCGATGCTGACTCGGCGGCATAGCCACTGGGCGTTGCTAAGGCATTTCTTTGGGCTCTGCGCGGAACTGTGCCAGCCGTGCCGGGACGATCCGCCGCTACGACAACAAGCCTGAGTGCGTCAGCCAGCGCTTGCGCGTCGCGCCCCGTATCTTGTGACACTGTTGCTCCGGCATGATTAACGAGGACAAGGCCAGCTTCTTGACTAATTAATTCTGAGTTGCGGGGAAAGTAAGGTTGTATGGCCATTAACTTGAGTATGATACTGACGCTTGCTGTAGCCGTCAACTTGTTGACCCCGCGACAAGGCACAATTATTCACACATAAAAGAGGGGCTCGCCGGGCCCCTCTTTTAGTATCGGTACTTTTTACTTAGCGTAGTGTAAAGCTAACAGCTACGTCGTCGGCTCTTACAAAGCCAATGCGATGGTTGAACATGATGGCATAGTATTTTTGACCGCCAATAACAACAGCGTGGTCGTTGGGGGCGCTGTAGTTCCACGTCCAGTCATAGAAGTAGATTGCTGGCGTGAGGCCCGAACTTACATACGACTGCCCTGCGCTGATGGTATAGAGCGGCGACAGATTCTGTACAGGAACATCACTTGGATACGCCGATGCTTCGGGATATGCTCCACCATATACATTCACCGAGCTAACGCCAGCCTTTGGTGTAATAACCAATCCGCTACTTGCGGGTGCAATATTCTGCTCGCCGGGGTTGTAGAACCAGCCGACTTGCCCACCGTAGTAGATACCCGTCCAGCCACTTTGCTGGCCGGCTACGACATAACGAGCGCCAGTAACGGCTTTGTCACCCCAATCGCTGTCATTGGTAGTACCGGCTGCATTGTCGGTGTGAAGATACTTGTCGCTGAGCAGCGGCGCGCTGGCTCGAGGTTCAGTACGAAGATATACAAAGTTTGCGCCTTGCGCTGGCAATGGTGTGCAAATGCCATTTTGGCAGGTAGTAACCGGCGGCTGGTTGGCTGCAAAGTTTGGCGAAATGGCCACAACGCGAGCGTCACGGTTGTAACGGGCCTTAATGTCTTTTGCCTGGTTGAGCGTTGTGATGGCATTTTTTGCTGCTGCCACTGACGGCTCTACTGTTTCTGAGACGCCGTGAATGAGGCCCATGTAGTAGTTCCAGTTCCAGAAAGGACCCGGGTCGGCGTGCTGTGTGGCCATCCGAGTTGGTGACAGTGCTGGTGCCTCGTCGTGGCCAATGATGTGGCTGCGATCCGTGCTAATGTTGTACTTCTGTGCCAGCCATTTTACAAGGGTAGCTGATGCTTTGTACATTTGCGGCGTGTACCACGAGGACCCGGTTGCTGCGTAGCCTACGTGTTCAATATTGATACCTATTGGATTAAGATACCAGTCACCGACCGCCCACGAGACATCTTTATTGCGAACCATCTGGGTGATGCTGCCGTCGGTATTAACGATGTACTGCGCGCTTACATATGAAGCGGGGTTTTGAAACCACGCAACAGAACTGTCGTATGAACCCTCTGTATCATGGATGTAAATGTACTTGATCGGCATATCGGTGGGTCGATTTGCGTAGTCATAGTTGCCGTAGTCAGTAGCATCATTGGGGTTATTGCTTCCGTAATAGGCGGGTACGAATGTACAGCTCAGTGTTGGTGGACATTCTGGTGTTGGCGTATTTGTCGTGCCGAGCGAAGCATCGAGGCGCAGTTGCTGCAGCTTGCTCTTGTTGCCTTTTATATGTGGCGTGGCTGGTAGGCTCAGTGCCTGGCCACTGGTAGTGGTGGTGCTAGCTCCTTTTTGCAGAATGCCGAATACACTATCGGCATACAGCGTTGCGGAGCTTTGTATGGGTGTGCCGCTCAGCTTTGCGACCGCACTATACCAGTCTTCGATATTGCTTGGTAGTTTGCCGTTGTTGAGTTCTTTGGCGTACGTAGCAAGGAGCGCGGCTCCACCTCGAACGTTGGCGGCGGGATCTGTTTTGAGCGAATCTGCCGACTGCCCACTTACCTTGGCGGCCTCAGTGAGTGTGGCTCGCTGGATATTTGGACGCGCCACGCTGTCTCGTGCATCGCCCCGACCTGCTTTTTCTGCAGCACCTTCGACTGTCAGATTGAGCGGTCCGAATCCACCATTAATACTTGGTCGGCCACCGGTGTTGTTTTCCCAATGCGTTTGGTCATAGGCGATGGCCAGCAATAGGTCTTTTGGCACACCATATTGATCTGCTGCTTCCGCGAAGACTCGCTGCATACTTGAACTTTGCATTGATTGCGCAACTGCAATGCCTGGCGTGGCGGTGAGCACCGCGCACGAAATAATAGCGTAGGCCGCTCTGTTAAACCAACGTCGAACCGTTGATGACGTACTCTGTTTCATTATCCCCCCTTATTTTTGTTGCTTTGGCGGCGCAGTACATGCGCCCTGATGCCCTCTGGGTGCGCACTCAATAGCATCGATTAGTAGTATATATCGAATATTGACATATATCAAATGTAGATATATTCTACTAGCATGAGTAAAGAATATAGTCAGCTACCGCAGGTTGCGTTCAGTATATTACTGGCGCTGAGTCTACGGGAACGCCACGGGTACGAAATCATTAAGCAGGTCCAAGAAGATAGCAATAACAAGATTATCCTTGGCCCAGGTGCGCTCTATACGAGCATTAAGCAGCTGCGAACGCGCGGGCTAATCGTAGAGGTGTCGCACGCAGATGACGTGCGTCGGCGCTACTACAAGCTTTCGGATGCTGGTAGAAACATCTTGGCCTCTGAGCTCGAATACTACGAGAACGCCGTACTGCTCGCTAAAAATCGTAAGCTTTTACACGGTAATTACTCATATGGTACAGGAGTATAGGCCGCTCAGGGTATACCGTGCAGCGCTCCGTCTCTACCCTAAGACACACCGCGAGGTGTACGGCGAACAGATGGTCCAGACGCTCGAAGACATCTTGGCGGGACAGCCAAGTAGTGTTGGTCGTTGTATGGTCTGGCTGCGCGTTATGTGCGAGTTGCCGCTCAATGTCATAGAAGAAAATAGCAATAATGCAGAAGGAATAAGTATGAACAAGCTTACAAAAATCACCAACAAGCAGCTTATGTACGGAGCGCTCGCTGCGCTCGTTGTATGTGGGTACGTTACTATGGGCGTCGTATGGCACCATCAGCGTAACCAGATTAATTCTTTAAATCAGTACGTCCAGACCGTATCCGAAAACCAGACTGCTCAAAACGGCGGCGGCTACATCGCATCAACAATTATTCCGAGCGAGAACGCCGTCTATCTCCCGCTCGCGAACCTCAAGTTGCACGCGACAACACTGACCGAAAAGTTCGTGTACGACTACCAAGACGAGCACACCATTGAGGGCAGTAAAAAAGTGTTCCCTGCAGAGCTGAACGTCAGCTTGCATAGTTTGTCGACGAGTAATTTTAGCACCACCAAGCAATTCGACTGCTCACAAGTGGCATATGCGGACTTCGTAACGCCTTCGTACCCCGTGAATCCTCGATGGAAGTTAGACGGCAACGTCAAGCTCACCGACGGTAGAACTATGAACGTATATTATGCCCCTCACATCCCTGGCTGCGACCAAACATGGAAAGCAAACGACGTAGACTCTAAGGCTGTTGCCGACGCCTTGCTAAAAGCAGCAAGCTACTAAGCCGCTAGTCGTTACGCACCAATCACAGGGTATGATGGCATTATTCATACCCTGTGATATAGTTGCATCGTGAAATACATTGACCGCGAATCATTGACCGCACTCCTTAAGGCGCGTCGTACAAAGCCTCGACTGATGCGTGATATTCGTTTTGTACCCGAAGAGGTTGCTCATTGGGACAAACGCGAGATGCTTGCTGTTTTTACCAAAAGCGCCAACGAAGGCGTGTTGCTTATTGAGCTCGACGGCGAGCTTGTGCTGTTGCCCTTTGAACGAGGAAAGCGAATTATAGACAGTGCAACCGGAAGATCTAAATCCATAACTTGCGATTTTTGCAAGACTTGGCAAAGAGGCAGTAACGCGGCTATTATATGTTTTCCGCTCTCTGATGGCAGGACAAAAGGATACCTATGCTGTGCCGACCTTGACTGTAGCTTGCACGTCCGTAATCTTACGCCACAATCGAGTCTGTCTAGGACGCAACTTCATGAAGATATAACCACAGAGGGCCGTATAGTGCGCCTCAAGAAATCCTTACACACGCTCATAGAGCAGTGTTCTTAGCCTATGATTACCCTTATTTTTGAGTCACATTCCACAACTAAAGACAACGAGGCCGGTACTGCTGCCGGATGGTACGATGTAGAACTTTCTGATGTAGGCATGCAACAGGCGAAAGAACTTGGTCAGCGATATGCTGGCCAGGCTTTCGATGCTGTCTTCTGCTCTGACTTACAGCGGTCCTACAAAACTGCAGAGCTGGCATTTGGCGATGCATTTCCTGTTATACAAGATGAGCGACTGCGAGAGTGTAATTACGGCGACCTTAACCGTGCACCCAAAACTCAGATTGATGCTATGAAGCACAGCGCAATAACCGAGCCCTTCCCCAATGGTGAAAGCTACCAAGATACATCAAGCCGTATGAAAGCATTTATTGATGACCTTAAGGCAAATCATGATGGCAAAAGAGTCATGATTATTGGTCACCGTGCTACGCAGTATGGTCTTGAAGAATGGGTTAACCACGTGCCGCTCGAAGAGGCCGTTATGGCTCCTTGGCAGTGGCAGCCCGGCTGGGAATATGTCATAGAATAGGGTCGTTGCCACAGAAGAAAAAGCCGCGGGAATGTTACCGGTAGATGGTACAGTATGCAGATAAGCATTAACGGAGAATCCTATGAACGCAGAACGAATGTCCCCTTCCCGCAATACCCTCGTAAAGCTTCGTCGAACCGCTGCGACAATAGCGCTTTTTGGCGGCCTCGCTGTAGGCTGCAGTGGTGAGGCGACTCCAGATGCCGATGCATCTGCTAGTATTTCGGCTGAAGTCTCTACGGGTGCGACGGCTAGCGCATCACCATCCGTGACTGAAAGTGCAGCTTCGCCATCTGAAACAGGCCCGATACTGCCGAGCGGTATCGGGCTCTGTTATGTGTTAATGGACTCTGGATTCGGGAGTGTCACTGGCGGCAACGAATGTTACGTTGACCCGCACACCGGCAGCACGGTCAGTGGCCAAGCTGCAATATACTCGAGTGCCAGCAGGTACGGTGATACTGTCGAATGTGGCATTAAAGAAACGAACATACACGGCACTATTTGCATAAGCCCCGACAACAAAAAGCTTGAGGTTTTTGGTGAACCTTCAGGGATAGATGTAACTATCTTGCTGGGCTATAATGCCTTTAATCCTGAAAACGCACTGCGTGTCGGGAGTGTTATTAGGCAGAATCTTGCCGATTTTTAGTATACTTTGAGTATGAATTGCCTTCTTAGGGCCGCATGTATTGCCAAGTGACAATATCGGTGACGCGAGAAAGCGATTGCTTGTCATTAGCGTCGTAGGCCTCGATCGAGCGGCTGTACCACTCGGGCGCAGTAAACAGGCGTAGCTGGGGCCCCAGATCTGCGTGCATACGCATCGTAAAACGACTGAGCTTGGCGATCATGCCAATGGTTTGGTGTAATGCCGTGCGAGCTTCGTGCGGCTCAACGGGCAATTTTGTAAAATTGTGCGTTATATGGTTGCGCTTTTGGCGGCAGTTGTCGCGCCAGGCATCGAATGCAATATGATCTTTAAGATGTGGCCGCGGCACATGTAGTTCGGTTGCAATTGCACCAACGAGCTTATCGAGATTGCCTTGACTACGGACCTTGCGCTCAGCTGCTGCTTCATCAAGTCCTTGCTTCATATATAGCTGCATGAGTGAAAAACGCATCGAGTGTTCGGCGTACGTATCTGCAAGCACCAGCCCTTGCGGGTAATGACCTATGCAGACCTCGTCTATGGCCTGGTATATCGTAGCCAGAATATGCATAGCCGGGTCGTCGCTCTCTACGCCCAATGTCCTAAAATACTCTGCGAAGCTGGCGCTTTCCCGACGGCTCATTTGATTGGCGTGTTCGACACTTGCAAGCAAGTTTTGGTGCATATGGACGGCGCCTGCCTCAATGATTTCACCTTTTTTGGTGTCAAACCGAAACATATCAACAAAGCTGGGGCGATCAGTAACCGTCACGGGGCGCAAGTCGTGATTATGCCTTCCGGGCGTCAGCTTGTAGGCCATAATTGTGTGGTTTGCGACACGAATTGCTCGAGTATAGAGGCCCATAATTGATACCTCGTCGTAGTCGGCGAGCGGCCTGGCGGTGTCTTTGTCGCCAATGCCTACAACTAGGTTCGACATAACTGCAGTGACGCCGCGCCTACCCATCTTTGCCTCGAGTGCCCCGTGATGCGTTAGTGTCATTGTTGCGCTTTGTTCTTGCGGAAGATGAATAATGCTGGTGTGCCCTGGGGGCAATGCAAGGTGCGAATCGAGCGGTATAACAAATGCAGCAAACTGCGAGGGCGCGTCGCGGAGGCCTTGCCGCCTGACGTTATCCTGATAACACTGCGACTGCGCTTCTATAGAGCCCTCGAGCGCCAGTGCGGCCATGGGAGTCAGGAGTCCTGCGACCTGAGCAATGTTGGACATGGGAATAACGGTTTCTTCTTTACGCGGTCTACGCTCCATGCTGCTAGTATACAGGCAACCCGGCGTAGCTTGTGATACGATTTTGGTATGACAAATACTGAAATCGAACTCGAACTAACGTACTTAGCGCGGATGCTGCCTGCTGAGCTGGCTACGGCTGTGCCAGTAAAACTCATGGATGTATATATTCCCGAGGCGCTGGACGTACACTCAAAGCTACGCTTGCGCCAAAAAGGTGATGCCTTCGAAGCGACTAAAAAAGTAGCGCTTCGCGAGGGTGATGCGTCAGCTCATACTGAGTACACTATTCCACTTAGCTCCCTTGAATTTGATGCCCTGGCAGCGGCAAGCGGCAAGCGCATTGTCAAAAATCGCTACCGCGTTACCATCGACGGCTATAGTGCTGAAGTAGATGTATTTGAGGGCGAGCTCAAGGGCCTTGTATTGCTTGATTTTGAATTTGCGAGCGAAGCAGAAAAGCAGCGTTTTACTGCGCCAGCGTGCTGCTTGGCGGATGTGACACAAGAAGATTTTATCGCCGGTGGTAATTTGGCGGGCCGCGTATACGACGACATTCGAGGCGACCTTGACCGCTTTGGCTACCAGCCACTGTAGGTGGTTTTTGGCACTACCTCTGTTCCATGTACGCTCCTACCAGATCAGGCACCTCTATAAGTGATCTGACGATGTGAATATTGCTCGGGTATTCTTTTGCTATATGCTTGCCACTGCGATCAACCAAAATGCCAAGACCTGGCTGTGCAATCTGCATATTGTGCTCACTATCATCGACCAGAACGATCCCTTTTGTCGCAATAGAGCCGAGCTTATCCGTCATTGGAAAGCGAAACGTATCGGTGTGCGCGTCGTACGACCGGTTGATTATTTCGCCCTTGCCTCCTCCTGGCAGTGAGTCTGCAATGTGGCTATAGAATTGGCTGAGACGTGGCGAAGCAGCAATTTTGAGCTGTTGCCAGCCTGGCGCGCCATCGACTGTCGTGCGTTGCCCCAGCGTAAAGAGCGCCTTTGCCACACCCAGTGGGCGCAGTCCATCAATCATGGGCTGTACGTCCTCGTATTCGGCGTAGCCAAAATTGACAGGATGAGAGAGCCACCGATAGACTTCGGCAGTCTTTTCTTCGGTAAAGACATCTGGTGCAAGTGAGCGATATACGTCAAGCTGGCTATGTAGGCTGGTGTCAGGATGGTGGTGTTGCCAAATGGTATCCTGCTCGTCATGTGCCAGGTGTCCGTATTGCTCGCGGAACGCGTGCCGTTGGGCTCTAATGCGTGGCAGTGCGTCGCCTACCACAGGAAATGCCTCGGCAAGCCGCTCGTTGAGTGCTTGCATATGAGCCCTCGTATCGCTCATTGTTCCGTCGATGTCTAATAATACGCATGTGTCTTGCACTTGTTCTCTGTTGGCCATATTTTTGAAATCCTTCTGGCGAAATCGAGACAATACGAACCCAGCACCGAAATCTCTTCGGTGTTTTTTTGGCATAGCAAACAAGCCCTCGCTGTTTGCGAGAAGTGAGCTTACGAGGCCTGACTAGGCCAGTGTGCTAGTATTCGTCGTCTGCCAGCTTTACGGTTTGAGCGCTATACATTTGACCATGGTCAAGCATTGCTAAGACCTCGAGGCAGGAACCAAAAAAGTGTTCTTGTTTTTGGAGCTGTCGAGCGGTCATCCATTCATTGTGCCCACCGATCCAGTGCGTAAAGTCATCGCTATCGCGCACGACACTGGTAAGTACGGTAAAGAGCTTATCTTCAAGAGGTTTTGCTGGGTCATCGCTGATGTCCTGCTCGCGGTAGAAGCCGCTCACAGTAAAATCTGCCGAGATACCCGTTTGCTTCTTGAGTTCGGTATGGGCCGCCTGTTCGGGCATTTCGCCCCAGTTTATCGGCCCCGAAGGAAACCCCCAATAGCCATAAAAAGGATTCCGCAAGCGTCGCTGGACCACATACTCGGTTTGACCGTCTGCGCCCTGGCGCGTGACAACGAGAAGCACCGAAAGTTTGGGCTGTCTTCGTATTGTACGAGTTTCTTGATTAGTGATATTGGCTATAGCCTTACCGTGAGCTGTTAGTCGGTATTCACCGGTTGCGATCTTTTCGATGATTCCTGCATGGGCAAGCTTGCGAATGTGAAACTTAAAGGTATCACTCGTAAGGCCCGTGGGCTGCATTAAGTCGCTAAAGCGCGCTGCGTTGGTGTGTCGGAGCGCCGTGAGTATCGATAATTGTGCTTTATGTAAGGGTTGATTATCTATCATAGCCAATCTTAGTTATATGTCAGTCAATACTCTCAGTATAGGGTAATGTACTCCCCTTGCGGGCCCGATCTGGTATAGTTCGTAGTACCCCTAAGGAAGAAATTGTATATGGCCAAAGCGCAAATCTGGAAAGAACTAAGTAGAAAGCAAGAGTACAAGAAGTATTCACAGCATGTAGAGCGTCGCGACTACGAGCTGCCAAATGGCGTTGTGGCCGACTATTATATTCATATTGAAGTGCCCGGAGTGTGCGTACTTGCGCTTACTGAAGATAATAAGATTATTACGATGCCTCAGTATCGCCCAGGCCCTAACACTATCTTGCGTGAATTACCTGGCGGTCGTGTTGAAGATGGCGAAGAGCCACGTGTCGCTGCTGTGCGCGAACTGCTCGAAGAGACTGGCTACGCCGGTGATGTCGACGAATGGATCGGCACGTGGCAATCAGATGCCTACACGCAAGCAAGTCGTGCTATTGTCATCGTCCGAAACTGTAAAAAAGTTGCCGAACCGCAGCTAGATAGTACCGAATTCGGCGAAATGGAGCTTGTCGAAGTCGCTGACTTCGTCGCCCAAGCCCGCAAAGGCCTACTTACCGACACCGCTGGTGCCCTGCTTGCACTTGACCACCTCAACTTACTGTAAAACACGTAATCGCTAGGATACAATCCATGTCATGCGCGGTAGTATGGCGTCGTCGAGTATTCGCTGGGCAACATACGATGCTGAGCCCGCCTTGTCAAAACTCATAACGGCTACCTCCTCAAGCGGTAGCCAGACAAATTCGTGCTCCGCCTGTCTCTTTGGGGCGGCTGATAGTTGCTCGGCTTTATACAGGTCAATAAGACCATGGTAATTACGTTCTGGCGCTATCGTTTCAAGACAGCCCAGATAATCACCGAGACGAAGATTGCGAGCTTTCGCCACGCCACCTGCAGCTGTACGACTTGATGCCATAAAATAGTGCATACCACCCGGCAGCATGTACTCATTTAACGTGCCGGCAAGCGCAGTCGTGCGTCGTGATAGTAGGATCGCCCGGTCTTTTATGACAACGAATTGAATAAGCGCGCGTGGGTAGTTAAGCGGTTTGTTGAGGAGGTGCCGCGAATTATAAAGTTGAGCGCCTTTTAGTGTTAGCCGGTAGATTTGTCCGTCTTTTTCGACCAGCTCTTCTTTTGTAAGCTTGCGCATGTGGTACGTGAACAGGCTGTTCTCCATGCCTTCTGGAACAAGATCAGAAAAGCGCTGCTCCCCGTTAACGAGGCTCGCAATAATAGCGTCCTGAATATGGTGATCTGTAAACGGCATAGTCATTGTCTGTAAGTATAGCGTAATTTGAGTAAAAATGTTTTTACTAGTATTCTGAGTGACCCTATTTATACTGATGTGTGAGGATGGCTGAAGTACGAGCTCCAATGAAGTATCGCCAAGTAAGCACTCGCGCGGTTGTTAACCCGCAGCCCTGTAAAGGCTCTGTGTCAAAGTCGCACTCACCCGGCGCACGTTATCTCTTTTGGGCATGTAGCGGTACATCCACTCCCCCATTGATCTTGTAATGTGCGCCCCCTAGATTAGTAAAGGAAATAACAACATGAAAACTATTATTAACCAAAACCAAATCGGTATCTTAATACACGAAGGGCGCGTCGCTCGTACGCTTTCTGCTGGCGTCTACCGCACGCATCGTTTTCGTAACGAATCGGTTGTAGTCTACCCTCTCCATCCTCAAATGCAGGGCTTTGTGCTGAACATCCGCACGGCTGATGCTGCGGCTGTATCTGCGGAGATTACCGTAAAGATGATTATCAAAGATGCTGTAAAACTGTATATCAGCGGTAATATTGCGGCAGAGATTGTGCAGCAGTCAATTGCCTGCCAACTACAGCAGCAGGCTGGGGCAAAGAGCTTGAGTGAATTGCTCGAGAGTGGGCTCTCAGTCGACGAGACTCTGCTTGATACTGAACTTGCGGAGTTTGGCCTGACCGTTACGGTAATGCTTTCGCCAAGGATTAAATTACCACGAAATCTGCAGAACGCTATTGATGCGCAAGAGGTTGCTCGTCAGCGAGCAAAATCTGAGCTTGAGGAAGCGCGGGGACGGAGCGCCGTTATACGTCACTACGCAAATGTCGCAAAAATAACTAAAGATAACCCTGACCTACTTCGTCTATTACTTGGGCAAAAGGCAAAGTCTATTAACGTTGCATTTGATGCGACTGGGAGGAGCTCAAAATGAGAAAACTGTACATAACTCGTGGAATCCCTGGCTCAGGCAAAAGCACGCTACTAAAAGCAGCTGGCCTAGAACCTTTCATGCTTTCGCCCGATGACTTGCGCCTTGCAATAGCTAGCCCCGTCTTGGACGAATCGGGCAAAATGAGCGTATCCGCAACACAAGACCGCCGCGTTTGGGAGCTGATCCGCGAACTGCTAGAAGAGCGTATGGCGCGCGGCGAAGTTGTGGCCATTGACGGCACACATACAACCATGCGCTACTACACTGAGTATGCACAAATCGCCTATAAACATCGCTATGAGATGTATATTGTAGATCTGTCTAATGTGCCACTTGAGCAGGCTTTAGTGCAGAACTCACAGCGTGCAGCATACAAAGTTGTTAAAGAAAGCGTCTTGAGGGAAATGCACACCCGACTTACTACATTGGAATTTCCAAAAGGCTGGGAAGTGCTGCGCACAGTTGAAGAAATTCAAAACACCCTCAAGCATCCTATTCTTGATTTTTCAAAATACAAGCGAGTACACCACATAGGAGATATCCAGGGTTGCTACGAGCCTCTTGCGGAATACTTTAAGCAATATCCTCTAAAGGATGACGAAGCCGTGGTGTTTACTGGCGATTTCCTCGACCGAGGCCGTGAAAATGACAAAGTTCTCGATTACATATCCCGTGAGTTTGCGGCTAAGCCAAATGTTTACTTTGTTGAAGGCAACCATGATCTGTATGTATGGCAGTGGCTGCATAACTGGCCCGTAAAAACACGCGAATTCAACGGCCGAACTCGCAAGCAGCTTGATGCTGCGGATATTGATCGGCCAGCTGTTCGGAGCATATTTCGTGCTATGGCTCCAGCGCTCCATTACCGGCGGCACGACACAGAAGTGCTTGTGACGCACGCGGGCTTGAGCACGCTTCCGGAAAACCTGGGTGTTATTAGCGCGCAGCAATGTATCAGGGGTGTTGGGGTATATGAACAAGTCGGGCAAATAGACGACGCGTTTGTAGTAAATACGAAGGATCATGTATACCAAATCCACGGGCATCGAAATAAACAGGGGTACCCTTTGCAGTACAACGAACGGTGCTTTAATCTTGAAGGTAAAGTAGAGTTTGGTGGTTCGCTTCGCGTAGTTCAGTTAGATGATACCGGCTTTACTCCTGTAGAAATAGTGAATAGTGCGGAGCAAGATCGCATGCGCAATCATGAAGAGAATGTAACCCTCGTGCAGGAGCTGCGGAACAATCGCCTAATTAGCGAGCGTACACTTCCAGAGAATATTAGCTCATTTCACTACCGACCTGAGGTTATGTTTCGAAAGAAGTGGAGTCGTCAGACCATGACAACACGCGGACTCTTCATCAACACGCTCACAAACGAGATCGTCATTCGGGCCTATGATAAATTCTTTAATGTGAACGAAACGCGCCAAACAGACTATGCCAATTTGCATGAAAGTCTAACTTTTCCCGTTACTGCCTGGGTCAAAGAAAATGGCTACTTAGGCCTGGTGGGCTATGACGACAGCGCTGGTGACTTAGTCATATCTTCAAAATCAACGACTGAAGGCGACTTTGCGAACTGGTTCCGTGAGCTATTTGAGGCCCAGATAAAACATGATAGACAGTATGTGGTCGACTACCTCCGCGACCATAATGCGACCATGGTATTCGAAGTAGTTTTACCACACAACGACCCGCACATTATTGATTACGCGCATGACGAAGTAGTTCTACTTGACATTGTAAAGCGTCAACGTATATATGAGGCAGTTTCCGAGGCAGAGCGAGAGGCTGTGGGAAAAAGGATGGGTATTCGCTGCAAACAGAAAGCAACTACTCTCGCCAATTGGCAAGAATTTGAGCAGTGGTATACAGGGGTTCAGGGGCTTACATATGAATTTGAAGGCAAGCAAATTGAAGGCTTCGTAGTTGAAGACGCTGCCGGCTGGCATGTCAAGATTAAGCTTGACTACTACATATTCTGGAAGCAAATGAGAAGTGCCATGGACTCGCTAAAGAAAGGCCGCACCGCAAAAGTGCCTGCACACTGTATATACCCAGATGAGGCAGAAAAAGTCATTGCCTTTATGCAGCGGCTATCGAGTGCTCGGTTTGCCCCTCTGAGCATCGGTGACATTCGACGAATGTACCTCGCCTCAAACGGCTAAGGGCTATAACGGCGCACCTCGGTTGCGCCGTCTGCCATGCTAATGATGTAGCCGCTGAGCGGCGCGATCGATTCGGCTGGCATGCCTCGTAGGCCCATCGCTGGTGCAATAGTGAGGTCGTGCGATATAACAAGTGCTCTTTCATTTTCGGGAAGCTCAGTGAGGAGCTCATCAACCATGGTGTTTAGCATACGAGCCTGATCGTTAATGCCTGCAAGAACAGCCAGGTCGTTGTGTAGTCGAGCGGCGTCCAAGAAAGAGGTGTCCCGCTCGGCTGCAAGCGTGCTTATTTCGTCACTTATTTTGGCCGAAGTTGTTGCGTAGGCAGCTCGGTTATCGAGCACCGGCTCGCAGCCCGTTAGAAGTTGTGCGGTCAGTATTGTCCTGGCAGTGTCTGACGAAAATACACGCGCAAAGCGAGGAAGAATTGGCCGCAGAAGCGTAGCTGCACGCTTGCCCTGCTCTGTCAGTAGCCCTGCTGTGTCTTTTTCGCCATGTCGTAAGAGATATATTTCTTTCATGTCCGTATCATAGCATGTATAATCAGTGCCTTATGGCAGAACTACTCTACTCACCAGAACCGGCCTTTATGACCCCCGAAGAAGCCGATGTACTATACGACTCAACGGCCACTGTAATGGGTCGTATTGCTACCGGAAACTTTCAGTCCTGGAGCCAACCCCAGATAGATATCGAGTACATGTCTACTGCACCGGATGGCTTTGTTATGCCCGATGGAAAAGGATTGGGAGCCATGAATGCGCCGTGGGCGTATGCGGCGATCCCCGCTCGATTGCTGCTCGAACAAGCCTGCTTCGCTGAAGAGGGCGCGTACCAGTATGTAAAGCCTATTTTGGAGGGCACTAGTCGGATATATTTGGCCTGGAATGACGAATCGTATGTCGGTCCAACGGATGGGCCACACAACCCTGATCTCCCGGCACCCCGTGGCGAGCTTAATCCTGCTCAGGTGTCAGTTAAGCACTACACACACCTTGGCAATACATTTGAGATGAAATGGTCAAAAGGCCAACTGCCAGTATGGCGTCGATCCGGTGCTTTGGTGTCGCAAAATGAATTTCATGTAGCAAAGTGGGTGGCGGCTGTTATTGATGAGCAGCTGCCACCACTACGCTGAATAGAGCTTTAGGCCTGTTCGATGGTGTGCCCCATACGGAAAAGATTTTTGGGGTCGTAGGTTTGTTTGGCTGTGCGCAGCTTTTGCAGTGATTCGTCTGAATAAGCGTGCTGCACGGCATCGAGGCTACCGCTGAAGTTGATGAATTGCTTGCCACTAGCGTACTGCGCAAGGTGCTCGGCAAGAGGCGCGAAGGCCTCTTTTGTCTGTGCCTGTGCAGCGCCATCGCCGCGCAGCGACGCTACGCCATAGATTGAAAAACCAACCTCCGCATACTGCAGCAGGCTGTCTTGTTGTGGATGTGCGAGGACACCGCCCCATGGTCGGATTTGAACAATAGCGCTCAGGTCTGCACTGCCCTGCATAAAGGACGCGAGTACTGGAATTTGTTCGGGTGTAATAGTTGACTGCAAGCTTGTGGCGCTCACTGAGGCTGCGGGTGGGAACGATGGTGTCATATCCAAGAAGTTTGCGTAGGTCATTTCACCGGTAAAATTGGCCAGTGGCGTGCAGCCAGTAGCCTCAATAAGATGGTCAAGTGCTTCTTTGGCGGCTACTGGATCGCCATTGCAGAAGAGCTGTACGATGATAACTCGCTTGCCACTAATACTCGCGGGCAGCTGCGGAATAGGGGGCATGCTTACCGCTTGCAAAAATGCTGTGCTGCTTTCTGGGAGCGTTTGAGCCCAGGTGCTGTATTGCTCAAGAACTTTTTGGGCGTCATCGGCAGCAAAGTTTACAGAGCCACCAAAGCCGCGCTGCACGCTGTGTAGCTTGACTGTTAGCGATACGACTACACCAAAGTTACCACTGCCGCCCTTGATCGCCCAGAGTAATTCTGGGTGGTCGGTGTCACTGGCAGTTACGATGTTGCCATCTGCTGTAACGATGGTTGCGGCCACAATGCTGTCGGCCCCAAATCCGTACTGCCGGCTGAGCCAACCCATGCCGCCACCGAGTGTAAATCCGGTGCTGCTTACGTAAGGCGAATCACCAGTAATAGGGCTAAGGTCATACTCCGCGGCAGCGTCAACGAGCTTTTTGGCGATAACTCCGGGTTCAAAGGTTGCTGTCTGCGCGTCTGAATCGATGCTTAGTTGCTGCATGCGCTCGGTCTTGATAAGTACAGCGCCATCGGTCGATTTTATGGCACCATGCCCACTGGACTGAATGGCAATAGGTAGGTCTGATGCAGAAGCATATCGAACAGCTTTTTGAACATCGCTTACTGATGCTGCTAGTACAACAAGAGCGGGACGTGAATCATGATTACGGAGCCACGGCTGGCGAGCTTCTTCATATTGAGGATCGCTCGGCATGAGGGCGATGCCATCAAGGTTGGCCAAGGGGTTTTGTTGCATTTGGATGTCCTCTCTTTAAGTCTGTGACACCTTCTATTTTACCTGCATGAGCCGATATCAAGAAGAGGTTTGGTCGATTCTAATTTTCTGCAGTGCCTGAGTGTCGCCGCGCGTAAGCGGCGCGCATGGCCAGAAGAATATGCAGGTCAGCTTCCTGTCCGGCAACGGGTTTGACCACGTGTATATCATGGCGGGTAAGATCATCAGGCAAGCTTGGCTCGACGGCCTCTAATCCTTGCTCAAACTGATCGCGTACTGCGTTAAGGTCGGGCTGTTCGGTAGTTGGCTGGGGTGCTTGTTCGTTCATGGCTATCCTTTTGTCATTCCCTAATACCAGGATTAGGAGTAATCACATATTGTACCATAATTTGCAACATACAGTCCGCTGCCTACCTGCTATGATATGAGACATGAACTCCCCTACTGATATTGTAAAAATCGCCGTTCGTGCCATTACTCCTATTGATACTCTGGAGGCTGAACACAAGCAAGATGTGCTTGCGTGGCTCGAAAGTGGCTCGCCGCTCTTTCGTATAAGCAAACCCGATAATCCACCAAAGCACCTTGTGAGCTACTTTGTGCTTTTTGACGAAGCCAATCAGGCCTTGATGCTTATTGATCACATCAAAGCGACGCTTTGGCTTCCAACCGGTGGTCATGTCGATATCGATGAGGACCCTCGCACTACCGTGGTGCGTGAAGCTGACGAAGAGTTAAAAATCGCAGCAGATTTTAGTACGCCTTTTGGTGACAATCCGCTTTTTGTTACCGTGACGACGACCAAAAATGCTGGTACGCATACCGACGTTAGCTTGTGGTATGTCATCAAAGGTAGCGTCCATGAGCCGCTTGACTTTGATCCGGGCGAAATGAATGGCTACCGGTGGCTCAGTATCTCTGATATCCTGGCGACTGACATAACAACGCTCGATCCGCACATGCACCGGTTTACCAAGAAGCTACAGCAGCATCTCGCTACACTGACAGCCACTGGTCAGGCGTAAGTTCAAAGACAACGTCAAACGCCTCGGTCTGTGTCGGAGTTAACGGGTTTTCTTGCTGGAAAGCCGCCATTCTTTCGATGTCCTCTGGGTTGACGTATCCAAGGCCATTCTCTTGGCGTTGTTCGTTGATTTCGAGCGTTGTTTCGATGGGCACGTTGAGGACAAGACCGGCGATGGTTGCCGCGCCCATATCCCGGTATTCCGAAGCGCTTACCGTGCGGTATCGATTGCAGTGAGTTGCGTCTATGAGTGCAATGCCGCCCATATCGATCACTTCTTTAGTACGGTCATGAGCTCGCTCGAAGACAGCCATATTGAGGCGTCTATCGTAGGTTGACTGTATACCTTGTTCTGTGGCGATCTCTTGACGAATGGCGTCGGGGCTAATAGTAGCAACTGACACCTGGGGGTTGAGTGATGTAAGCACTTCTGTCAGGTGGCGTACCATGGTTGATTTGCCTGAACCAGGAAGTGCTACGGTCATTGCTACGGTTGGTCTATCCAGTGAGAGTAATTGTTCGGCGACGTGTTTCATGTAAGGTATCGTACCACGAAGACGCCTATCGATAGATGTATGCCGAGAATT